>Ga0255338_1001206_pt1 | contig 52447 bp, 50 predicted proteins | sample MeOH1_35cm_T4_19_FD_203715 | JGI IMG/M metagenome (GOLD analysis project Ga0255338, IMG submission 203715) | Sandy soil microbial communities from University of British Columbia, Vancouver, Canada - MeOH1_35cm_T4_195 | ecosystem: Engineered > Artificial ecosystem > Sand microcosm > Unclassified ... | reverse complement strand
CGCCGATGTCCGGCTGGAAATAATCGCGGATGGCGCGGATCACCAGGCTGGATTCGAGATAGATCAGCAGCGGGGCCTTGTTGTCGCCGGCGGCGCCGTCGATGGCCTTCCACAGCTGCAGCAGGTAGTTCAGGTCCCACTGCAGTTCCTCGGCCGAGCGGCCGATGCCGGCGGTGCGGGCGATGATGCTCATGCCGTCGGGGACGGTCAGCTGGCCCATCGTCTCGCGCAGTTCCTGGCGGTCCTCGCCCTCGATGCGGCGCGACACGCCGCCGCCGCGCGGGTTGTTGGGCATCAGCACCAGGTAGCGGCCGGCCAGCGAGATGAACGTGGTCAGGGCCGCGCCCTTGTTGCCGCGCTCTTCCTTCTCGACCTGGACGATCAGTTCCTGGCCTTCGTGCAGCGCGTCCTGGATGCGCGCGTTGCGCACGTCCACGCCTTCCTTGAAGAAGGCGCGCGCGACTTCCTTGAACGGCAGGAAGCCGTGGCGCTCTTCGCCGTAGTTGACGAAGCAGGCCTCCAGCGACGGCTCGATGCGGGTGATGACGCCCTTGTAGATATTGCCCTTGCGCTGTTCGCGCCCGGCAGCCTCGATGTCGATGTCGATCAGTTTCTGACCATCGACGATGGCGACGCGCAATTCTTCCTGCTGCGTCGCGTTGAACAACATGCGTTTCATCGCATTACCTCACTCCAATGCCGCGGATTGCACCGGCATGCGGTGCCCGCAGCGTTCCGTGGAGCACGCGAGGGAGCGAGCGAGGGCGCGAGAATTGCCAAAAGCGCCGGCGCGCCGACAGGCGCGGCCCGGCTGGGCGCGGGTGAAAGAGAGGTAACGACGTCGAAGCGCCGTCCGCATGGTCGGAGAGAACGCCGGCGTGCTGCTCTGCGCAGCGTTTCCGGCGGGTTTCCGGCTGGCATGGGCGGCGGCGCGGGCGCAAAGGGCGCCGGTCGCACCGCGGCCGGCCGCGGAAGGCCTAGGACGCGTCAAAGAGCAAGTTTGTCGACACGGCAATGCTGCTTCGCTACCTGACATCTCCTGGCGGGCGCACCTACTACTTCTTGGAGTTCTGCGACCGGGCGCCGGTAATAAACCAGTCAGGCGGCGTCTGAAGCATGCCGGCGGCACCGTTTCCCGGTGCGGGCGGGACTTCTCTCACCAGAGCGGATGCCAACAGGGCATCCGCGATCAAATTCTGTTCTACCTGAACACTCTTCCCACGTGACCGCCGTCAGCGCCGAAGTCGCCTTCGGGCAACTTCCTGCGCGGGCGATACCGTGCGTGCTGCGTTTTTGCCGCCATTCACCAGCCGCGGGCTCGCGGGGTACGCAAAGAAGCGGGAGGCTGGCAGGGCTGGCGGCAACCCAAAGTGTAAAATACGACGAATCGCCTACACCTGACTTGCGCTGCCGGTCTTTGGCCGGGACAGCGAGGAAATTATATTGAAAATGAATGAGTTACGCCATCAAATTGAAAAAGAGGTGCGGGCCGCCGCGGCCGCACCCCAGGTGGCGTATATAACAATTGGCGAAGAGGCCGAGGGCCAGCGCATCGACAACTTCCTGCTGAAGCTGTCCAAGGGCGTGCCCAAGAGCCATGTCTACCGCATCCTGCGGTCCGGGGAAGTGCGCGTCAACAAGGGCCGGGTGGATGCCACCTATCGCCTCTGCATGGGTGACATCGTGCGCATTCCTCCGATGCGCGTGGCGGAAAAGGCATCCGATCATGCCCGTTTCGTGCCCGCGGCCAGCTTTCCGGTGGTATTCGAGGACGAGCACCTGCTGGTGATCGACAAACCGGCCGGCGTGGCCGTGCATGGCGGCTCGGGGGTGGCGTTCGGGGTCATCGAGCAACTGCGCCGCGCGCGCCCGCAGGCGCGCTTTCTCGAACTGGTGCACCGGCTCGACCGCGAGACCTCCGGCCTGCTGATGCTGGCCAAGAAGCGCAGCGCGCTGGTCGGCCTGCACGAGCAGATCCGCGGCAACGCGCTCGACAAGCGCTATTTCGCCTGCGTGGCCGGTCATTTCGACAACGCCCGGCAGCACGTGAAGCTGCCGCTATATAAATACACCACGGCCGACGGCGAGCGCCGCGTGCGGGTCCAGGACGACGGCCTGCCGTCGCACACCATCTTCAACCGCCTGGAAGTGCTGCCGGGCTTCACGCTGCTGGAGGCGGAGCTGAAGACCGGCCGCACCCACCAGATCCGGGTCCACCTGGCGCATTCGGGCTTTCCCATCCTCGGCGACGAGAAGTACGGCGACTACGGCCTGAACAAGGCGCTGGCCCGCAGCGGCGCCAATCCGGGCCTCAAGCGCATGTTCCTGCACGCGCACAGCCTGACCTTCACGCACCCGGCAAGTGGCGAGAGCGTCACCGTCACCGCCCCCATGCCGCCGGAATGCGAAGCCTTCCTGCAGCAAGCCCGCAACCAGCGCGCCCACGACTGAGGCGCCGACAAGGAAATCAATGGCCAGGCAACGTTTCGACCTGATCGTGTTCGACTGGGATGGCACCCTGATGGATTCCACCCCGACCATCGCCAAATGCATACAACTGGCCAGCCGCGACCTTGGCCTGCCGGTGCCCGACGACAGCGCCGCCAGCCACGTGATCGGACTGGGGCTCAAGGATGCGCTGTCCTACGCCGTGCCGACGCTGGACCCGGCCGACTATCCCAAGCTGGCCGAGCGCTATCGCTTCCACTTCCTGACCCGCGACGCGGAGCTGGTGCTGTTCGACGGCGTGCGCGAGATGCTCGAGGCATTGCATGCGCAGCACTACTTCCTCGGCGTGGCCACCGGCAAGACGCGGGTGGGCCTGCAGCGCGCGCTGCAGGCCACCGGCCTCGGGCCGCTGTTCGACGGCACCCGCTGCGCCGACGAAACCTTCTCCAAGCCGCATCCGGCCATGCTGCAGGAACTCACGCGCGAGCTCGGGCAGGAGATGGAGCGCACCGTGATGATCGGCGACACCACGCACGATCTGCAGATGGCGGCCAATGCCGGGGCCGCCGGCATCGGCGTGGGCTACGGCGCGCATCCGGCGGATGCGCTGCGCGCGATGGCGCCGGTGCACTGCGCGGCCTCGATCGCCGACCTCAAGGACTGGTTGCTGACGCATGCCTGAGACACCATTGGCGATAGCGGCGGGCGCGCGCCGGCTGTGCGCGGCGCAGGACCTGGCTGACGGCGGCGCCGGCGTGCGCTTCGTGGTCGGGATCGGCGGTCGCCAGGTGGGCGCCTTCGCGGTGCGCTTCGACGGCGCCGTGCACGGCTACCTGAACCAGTGCGCGCACGTGCCGATGGAGCTCGACTGGCAGGAAGGCCAGTTTTTCGAGTCCTCGGGCCTATACTTGATGTGCGCCACACATGGCGCGATTTATGCACCGGACAGCGGGCTGTGCGTGGGCGGTCCTTGCCGCGGCGCGTCGCTGTCCCGGCTGCGCGTGGAAGAGCATGACGGCAGCGTCTACTGGGTGCCGGAAAGCCCCTACGAGGCACCCGCCGAGGCACCTGCCACGCCGTCTGCCTAGCCCGACCCTCACCGACAACCAAGAGCGAACCAAGAGCCAACTGCATGACTGAACAGCAAAAACCGCCGCAGGACGAAACCGGCAAGCCGCAGGAGCCGGCCGGGTCCGCCGGCGAACGGCTGGAAACCGCCGCGCACGCCGATTTCCCGCTGGAGCAGGACCTGCGCGCCGGCGACGACGCGGCCCGGCGCGAAGCCGGCGAGCGCCGCGCGCGCCTGGCGGGCGGCGGCAGCGGCCCGGTGCCGACCGGCGCCGGCTGGGAGCGCGACGTGCTGGAGAAGGTGCTGATGGCCACCCTGCGCGAGCAGCGCGCCGCGCGCCGCTGGCGCATCTTCTTCCGCTTCGTGGGCGTGGCGCTGTTCGCGCTGGTCTTCTTCGCGATCTTCGACTTCAAGGGCGACGGCAGCATCACCGCCACGTCCGGCCGCCACACGGCGATGGTGTCGCTGGACGGCGAGATCGCCGCCGGCACGCCGGCCAGCGCCGAATCGATCAACGCCGCGCTGCAGGCGGCGTTCGCCGACACCAATGCCGCCGGCATCATCCTCAAGATCAACTCGCCGGGCGGCTCGCCGGTGCAGGCCGGCATGATCAACGACGAGATCCACCGCCTGCGCACGCTCTACCCGAACAAGCCGTTCTACGTGGTGGTGGAGGAGATCTGCGCCTCGGGCGGCTATTACGTGGCCGCGGCGGCGGACAAGATCTACGTGGACAAGGCGAGCATCGTCGGCTCCATCGGCGTGCTGATGGACGGCTTCGGCTTCACCGGCCTGATGGACAAGCTCGGCGTGGAGCGCCGGCTCTACACCTCCGGCGCCAACAAGGGCATGCTCGACCCGTTCTCGCCGCAGGTGCCGCGGCAGAAGCAGTACGCCGAGACCATGCTCAAGCAGATCCACCAGCAGTTCATCGACGTGGTCAAGGAAGGCCGCGGCGACCGCCTCAAGGACGACCCGGACCTGTTCTCCGGCCTGTTCTGGTCCGGCGAGCGCAGCATCGAGCTGGGCCTGGCCGACGGCCTGGGCAACGCGGACTACGTGGCGCGCGACCTGTTCAAGGCCGAGGACATCGTCGACTACACGGTCAAGGAAAACATCGCCGAGCGCGTGGCCAAGCGCTTCGGCGCGGCGATGGGCACCGCGGCGATGAAGACCATGCTGTTCGGCACGCGCCTGCAGGCGATTCACTGAGCTGGCGAAGGCGCGAGGAACGGAAACGGGGCGGCGACGCCCCGTTTTTTCGTTTGCGGGCTGCCCGGATGCCGGTCAGCCGGCCAGCAGCGAGAAGATGGCCGGGCGCTTGTGCAGCGCCAGCCGTTCGGGGCGCCATTCGGCGATCGGCAGCGTGACGATGGTCTCGCCCGGCAGCGTCAGGTCCACCGCGATCGACAGCATGGTGGTGCCCGCGCAGTGCTGGCGCAGCGCTTCGAGCAACTGGCCGTTGCGGTAAGGCGTCTCGATCCAGACCTGGGTCTGGTGCGCCTTGCGCGAGAGCTGCTCCAGCTCGCGCAGGCGCTGGGCGCGCTCGCCCGCGTCGACCGGCAGGTAGCCGTTGAAGGCAAAGCTCTGGCCGTTCAGGCCGGAGCCCATCACCGCCAGCAGGATCGAGCTGGGCCCCACCAGCGGGCGCACGCGCACGCCCCTGGCATGCGCCAGGCGCACCAGGTTGGCGCCGGGGTCGGCCACCGCCGGCACGCCGGCCTCGGACAGCAGGCCGCCGTCGCGGCCCGCGCGGATCGGGGCGAGCAGGGCGGCGAGCGCGTCGTCGCGCGTGTTGACGTTGAGCTCGCGGATCTCGATCTGCTGGACCGGCCTGGCCAGCGGGCAGGTCTCGCCGAGCTTTTTCAGGAAGGCCCGCGCGGTCTTGGCGTTTTCCGCCACGAGGTAGTCGAGCCGGGCCGCGATCTGCTGAACGCCGGCCGGGATCACGTCCGGCAGCGGGTCGCTCTCGTCGCGCTTGCCCAGCGTGTTGGGGATCAGGTAGAGGATGCCGCTCATGCTTGGTTTCCGTCGTTGTCTTGGTTGGCGCTCAGTGCTGGAAGAGCGGGTAGCCGGCGTGGCGCAGCATGGTGGTCAGCGCGATCAGCGGCAGGCCCACCAGCGCGGTGGGGTCGTCGGATTCCATGTGCGACAGCAGCGCGATGCCGAGCCCCTCCGACTTGGCGCTGCCGGCCACGTCATACGGGCGCTCGAGGCGCAGGTAGGCTTCCAGTTCGTCGTCGGGCAGCTCGCGGAAGGTGGCGCGCGTCTGCACGTCGGCCAGCTGCGCTTCGCCGGTGCGGCCGTCGAGCAGGCACAGCGCGGAATGGAAAGTGACGGTGCGCCCGCGCATCAGCCGCAGTTGCGCCAGCGCCTTCTCGTGCGAGCCGGGCTTGCCGATCTGCGCGCCGTCGAGCGTGGCGACCTGATCGGAGCCGATCACCAGCGCGTCCGGATGGCGCCCGGCGATCTCCTGCGCCTTGGCGCGCGACAGCCGCAGCGCGGTGGCCTCGGGGCTTTCGCCGGCGAGCGGGGTCTCGTCGATGTCCGGCACCGCCACCGCGAAGGGAATGCGCAGGCGCTCCAGCAGCGCGCGGCGGTAGGGCGAGCTGGAGCCGAGGATCAGGGCGGGGCGGGAAGGTTGCGACATAAGTAATTGAGTGGAAAGGGAAAGCGGCGTATTGCCGTCTTCCAAATTTTTGACCGCGGACGAAAAATCGACGTATAATCGTGTGTTTAGCCGAGCAAGTCCGGCGCATCGCTGTGCGTATCCGTGTATACCGCCTGCGGTTTGCGGCTCCGGGGCCATGTTCCGCGCCGCCAATGCGCCTGCGCCCCAGTGCGCCGGAAGCGGCCGGCGGCGCCGGCGAGGCACGACGAACGGCACGACAAGACATGACCCAGCCGACCCAGCCGACCCAGCCGATTGACCCGCGCGCGCTCGATCTCTTCGCGTTCTGCCGCGCTGGCGGCGAGGCCGCCGGCGAAGTCGCGGCACGCGATTTGCCGCGCATCATAGCCGAGACCGCGGCGCAAGCGCCAGCATCGGCGGCGGATGAAGTGTTCGCCTATGCGCTTTCCGGCTTTGTCGAGGAAGAAGAGGGCGAACCCGGCGCGCCGGCCACGCAGCGCCTGTTCGTCGACCTGACCGTGGACGGCCGCGTGTGGCTCGATTGCCAGCGCTGCCTGCGGGTGTTTGCGCAGGACATCGCCACCGACATGTGTTTCGAAGTGGTGGCCAGCGAGGAAGAGGCCGATGCGGCATCGATGGACGACGACGAAGTCGACGTGATCGTCGGCGCCCGGCGCTTCGACCTGCTGACGCTGATTGAAGATGAAGTGCTGCTGGCCCTGCCGGTGGCGCCCAAGCACGACGTCTGCCCCGAGGTGCACGAAAGCCTCGTCACCGGGGCGGACGGTCTGGCGGAACCCGAACCCGAGGAACCGCCGGAAGAAGAAAAACGGCCTTCGCCCTTTGCGGCGCTGGCCGGCCTGAAGACGAAGCACTGACGCCGGTCCGCCGGTATTCAGGCAGCGTCCGCAAGGCACCAGGATCAGCATCCGGCCGGGCCCGGCTACGCCTCGTGCGGGATGCGTGTGTTACCATTGAAAAATTCTCGAAGGAGTCATCATGGCAGTTCAACAGAACAAGAAGTCGCCGTCCAAGCGCGGCATGCACCGTTCGCACGATCATCTGTCGGCCGCGCCGCTGGCGGTGGAACCGACCACGGGCGAAACCCACCTGCGTCACCACGTGAGCCCGAACGGCTACTATCGTGGCCGCAAGGTCATCAAGACCAAGAACGACTGACAGATCGTTCGGCGTGACTTTGCGTCTCGTACGCGCACGTTGGTAGGTCGAAAACAAAAAAGCGGCAAAATCGTTGCCGCTTTTTTGTTGCGCGCTCGCAGCGCACCGCAGTGCAGGCTTCCGGCCTTCAAGTCATGCCGATAGGCGCTTGTGCACCAGGAAACAATGACGATCAAACTAGCTATCGACTGCATGGGTGGCGATCACGGCGTTGACGTGACGATCCCGGCAGCGATCAGTTTTCTCTCCAGCCACAGCGACGCCGAGGTGGTGCTGGTGGGCCTGCGCGACAGCATCGAGGCGCAGCTCGCCAAGCTGCAAGCGCTCGATCATCCGCGCGTGCGCGTCGTGGCCGCGACCGAAGTCATTACGATGGACGACCCGGTCGAGGTGGCGCTGCGCAGGAAGAAGGATTCCTCGATGCGCGTGGCCGTGACCCAGGTCAAGGAGGGTCTGGCCGACGCCTGCATCTCGGCGGGCAACACCGGCGCGCTGATGGCGGTGTCGCGCTACGTGCTCAAGACGCTCGAAGGCATCGAGCGCCCGGCGATCGCCACTTCCATTCCCAACGAGCAGGGCTGGGGCACCACGGTGCTCGACCTCGGCGCCAACGCCGACTGCGGGCCCGAGCACCTGCTGCAGTTCGCGCGCATGGCCGAGGCGATGGTCGCGGTGGTGGACCACAAGGAACGCCCCAGCGTCGGCCTGCTCAACATCGGCGAGGAAGTGATCAAGGGCAACGACGTGGTCAAGCGCGCCGGCGAGCTGTTGCGCGCTTCCGAGCTCAATTTCTACGGCAACGTGGAAGGCAACGACATCTTCAAGGGCACCACCGACATCGTGGTGTGCGACGGTTTCGTCGGCAACGTCGCGCTCAAGAGCAGCGAAGGCCTGGCCAAGATGATCGGCAACATGATCAAGGAAGAATTCACGCGCTCGTGGTTCACCCGGCTGCTGGCGGGCCTGGCCATGCCGGTGCTCAAGCGCCTGTCCCGGCGGCTCGACCCCGCGCGCTACAACGGCGCATCGCTGCTGGGCCTGCGCGGGCTGGTGATCAAGAGCCACGGCTCGGCCGACGCGCACGCTTTTGAGTGGGCCATCAAACGCGGGTATGATGCGGCCAGTAATGGTGTGATCGCTCGCACCATTCAGGCTTTCGCCAACAAGTCAGGTAACAGCACTCCGGCTTCCGGCCCGCAGTCAGGTGCCCAGGATCCTAGTCCGAGCCCGTACGCCGCCTGAGGTTCTGATGCAGATGCCGCGGGCGACGACCCGTGGCCACACGATCGATCCGACACTACATGACAAGCTACGCAAAAATCATCGGGACCGGGAGCTATCTGCCTCCGCGGCGTGTCACCAATCAAGAACTCGCGGCGCAACTGGCTGAGAAGGGCATCGAGACCAGCGACGAATGGATCTTCTCGCGCAGCGGCATCTCGGCGCGCCACTGGGCCGAGCCGGACGTCACCAGCAGCGACCTGGCCGTCAAGGCCGCCGAGCGCGCGCTGGAAGCCGCCGGCATCGACCGCCAGAGCATCGACCTGATCATCGTGGCGACGTCCACGCCGGATTTCGTGTTCCCGAGCGCCGCCTGCCTGGTGCAGCAGAAGCTCGGCATCACCAACGGCTGCGCCGCGTTCGACATGCAGGCCGTGTGCTCCGGTTTCGTCTACGCGCTGTCCACGGCCGAGAAATTCATCCGCAGCGGCTCGCACCGCAACGCGCTGGTGATCGGCGCGGAAGTGTTCTCGCGCATCCTCGACTTCAATGACCGCACCACCTGCGTGCTGTTCGGCGACGGCGCCGGCGCGGTGGTCCTGTCGGCGTCCGAGGAGCCCGGCATCCTGTCCGCGGCGATGCATGCCGACGGCAGCCACGTCGACATCCTGTGCGTGCCGGGCAACGTGTCGGGCGGCAGCATCACCGGCAATGCGTTCCTGCACATGGACGGCCAGGCGGTGTTCAAGCTCGCGGTCACGGTGCTCGACAAGGTTGCCCGCGAGGCGCTCGCCGGCGCGCAGTTCCCGGCCGAGAAGATCGACTGGCTGGTGCCGCACCAGGCCAACATCCGCATCATGCAGAGCACCGGCAGGAAGCTCGGCCTGCCGCCCGAGCGCATGGTGGCGACCGTGCACGAGCACGGCAACACCTCGGCCGCCTCGATCCCGCTGGCGCTGGACGTGGCGGTGCGCGACGGCCGCATCCGCCCGGGCCATCACGTGCTGATGGAAGGCGTGGGCGGCGGCTTCACCTGGGGCGCGGTGCTGGCGCGCATGTGACATCCGGCGGCGCCGCGGCGCCGCCACGCCGCTGCGTTTTTCGCGGTGTTCCTCTTTAAGATTCGATTGCGATGAAATTTTCCTTTGTATTCCCCGGCCAGGGCTCGCAGGCGGTCGGCATGCTCAATGCGTTCGCCGACAACGCCGTCGTGCGCGCCACGCTGGAAGAAGCCTCGGCCGCGCTCGGGCAGGACCTGGGCCGCCTGATCGCCGAAGGCCCGGCCGAGGAACTGAACCTCACCACCAATACCCAGCCGGTCATGCTGACCGCGGCCGTGGCGATCTACCGCGCGTGGATCGACGCGGGCGGCACGGCGCCGGCGCTGGTGGCCGGCCACAGCCTCGGCGAGTATTCCGCGCTGGTGGCCGCCGGCGTGATCCCGTTCGCCGAGGCGGTGCCGCTGGTGCGCTTCCGCGCGCAGGCGATGCAGGAAGCCGTGCCGGTGGGCGAGGGCGGCATGGCCGCCATTCTCGGCCTGTCCGACGACGACGTGCGCGCCGCCTGCGCCGAGGCTTCGGCCGCGGGCGTCGGCGTGGTGGAAGCGGTGAATTTCAACGCGCCGTCGCAGGTGGTGATCGCCGGCAACAAGGCGGCCGTGGAGAAGGCCTGCGAACTGGCCAAGGCGCGCGGCGCCAAGCGCGCGCTGCCGCTGCCGGTGTCGGCGCCGTTCCACTCGTCGCTGCTCAAGCCGGCGTCGGACCGCCTGCGCGAGCGCATGGCCGGCATGGCCTTCGGCGCGCCCGCCATTCCCCTGGTCAACAACGTGGACGTGGCCATCGTCAGCGACCCGCAGGCGATCAAGGACGCGCTGGTGCGCCAGGCCGCGGCGCCGGTGCGCTGGGTCGAGTGCGTGCAGAAGATGGCCGCCGAGGGCGTCACCCACGTGATCGAGTGCGGCCCCGGCAAGGTGCTGGCGGGCATGACCAAGCGCATCGACGGCAACCTGACCGGCGGCGCGATCTTCGATCCGGCCTCGCTGCAGGACACGCTGGCGCTGCTCAAGTAAGGCAAGAAAGGACCAACGCTATGACGAAAACTCTGGAAAACCAGGTCGCGCTGGTAACGGGCGCCTCGCGCGGCATCGGCCGCGCCATCGCGCTCGAGCTGGCTGCCCAGGGCGCCACCGTGATCGGCACCGCCACCAGCGAGGCGGGTGCGGCCGCCATCGGCGAATACCTGGCCGCGGCCGGCGGCACGGGCCGCGGCGCGGTGCTCAACGTCAACGACGCCGCGGCATCCGAGGCGCTGATCGACGGACTGGTCAAGGCGCACGGCGGCCTCGGCATCCTCGTCAACAACGCGGGCATCACGCAGGACCAGCTCGCCATGCGCATGAAGGACGAGGACTGGAGCGCGGTGATCGAGACCAACCTGACCGCGGTGTTCCGCCTGTCGCGCGCGGTGCTGCGCCCGATGATGAAGGCGCGCGGCGGCCGTATCATCAACATCACCTCGGTGGTCGGCTCGACCGGCAACCCGGGCCAGATGAACTACGCCGCCGCCAAGGCCGGCGTGGAAGGCATGAGCCGCGCACTGGCGCGTGAGATCGGCAGCCGCAACGTGACCGTGAACTGCGTGGCGCCGGGCTTCATCGACACCGACATGACCAAGGTCCTGTCGGATGAGCAGCACGCGGCACTGAAGACCCAGATCCCGCTGGGCCGCCTCGGCCAGCCGGAAGACATCGCGCATGCGGTGGCTTTCCTGGCCGGCCCCCAGGCAGCCTACATTACCGGTACGACGCTCCATGTGAATGGTGGCATGTACATGAATTGATCACGTTTCACGGCGGACGGTTTCGAGGGAGAAGCCGGTAGATGCCGTGTGAAGTGGTTGTTTTTTGAACTGAACGGGCGCGGTTCTTGCAATGGAAGGCGGGTGGGATTTTTATGGTCCAAACCTGCTAAAATGCGCCCACTTTTTGTCGAACTTCCCTGGAGGGTTACATGGACAATATCGAACAACGCGTCAAGAAAATCGTGGCAGAGCAACTCGGCGTGGCCGAGGCTGACATCAAGAACGAATCCTCGTTCGTGAACGATCTCGGTGCGGATTCGCTGGACACGGTTGAGCTCGTGATGGCGTTGGAAGATGAATTCGGCATGGAAATTCCCGATGAGGAAGCCGAAAAGATCACGACCGTGCAACAGGCCATCGATTACGCCACCGCACACGTCAAGGCCTGAGCCTGTCGTATCTGGATTCCGAGCCACAGAAAACAGGCGGACCGGCCGCAGGGTCGTCCGCGCTGTTTTCTGTGGCTTTCGTCTGTTCGAAGAAGCACAATCGGATATGCCGCGCCGTGACCGGCGTGGCCTGGCGCAAGGCTGTCATGGCCGGCGCCGGTCGTCGTTCCGGTTCTGCTTCACGTACCCGTAGGAAATCATAGTGAGCCGTCGTCGCGTCGTCGTCACTGGGCTTGGCCTTGTGTCTCCGGTCGGAAACACGGTTGCCGAGGGCTGGGCCAATCTGGTTGCCGGTCAGTCTGGCATCGCCACCATCACCAAATTCGATCATTCCGCGCTAGCCGTGCACTTCGCCGGCGAAGTGAAGGGTTTCAAGGCTGAGGACTACATCCCCGCCAAGGAAGCCCGCCATATGGATACGTTCATCCACTATGGCATCGCAGCGGGGACGCAGGCGCTGAAGGACAGCGGCTACGTGGTGTCCGAAGCCAATGCCGACCGCGTCGGCGTGCTGGTCGGCTCGGGCATCGGCGGCCTGCCGATGATCGAGGATACCCACGCCGAGCTGACCAACCGCGGTCCGCGCCGGATCTCGCCGTTCTTCGTGCCGGGTTCGATCATCAACATGATCTCGGGCCACCTGTCCATCTATCACGGACTCAAGGGCCCGAACCTGGCCGTGGTGACGGCCTGCACCACCGGCCTGCACAGCATCGGCCTGGCGGCCCGCCTGATCCAGGCCGGCGATGCCGATGCCATGCTCGCGGGCGGCGCCGAATCGACCGTGTCGCCGCTGGGCATCGGCGGTTTCGCCGCCGCGCGCGCGCTGTCGACCCGCAACGACGATCCCGCCGCCGCCTCCCGTCCGTGGGACAAGGACCGCGACGGTTTCGTGCTGGGCGAAGGCGCCGGCGTGATGATGATCGAGGAGTACGAGTCGGCCAAGGCGCGTGGCGCCAGGATCTACGCGGAACTGATCGGCTTCGGCATGAGCGGGGACGCCTACCACATGACCGCGCCCAACATGGACGGCCCGCGCCGCTGCATGGTCAACGCGCTCAAGGACGCCCGCATCAACGCGGACGAGGTGGGCTACCTGAACGCGCACGGCACGTCGACCCCGCTGGGCGACAAGAACGAAAGCGAAGCCATCAAGCTGGCTTTCGGCGACCACGCCTACAAGATGGCCGTGAACTCGACCAAGTCGATGACCGGCCACCTGCTGGGCGGCGCCGGCGGCCTCGAATCCGTCTTCACCGTGCTGGCGCTGCACCACCAGGTCTCGCCGCCGACCATCAACATCTTCAGCCAGGATCCCGAATGCGACCTGGACTACGTGGCCAACACGGCACGCGACCTGAAGATCGACGTCGCGGTGAAGAACAACTTCGGTTTCGGCGGCACCAACGGCACGCTTGTCTTCCGCCGCGTCTGAACCCGGCAGCCGCCGGGTGACGCTCCTCCGGACTTCGCTCGGGACCCATCGCCTGCGGTGGGTTTTGGCGCTGTTCCTGGCCGGCGAACTGGCGGCGCTTGCGCTGCTCGCGCGCGAGGCCGCGTGGAGCCTGGCGCGTTCTCCCGAAGGCTGGGGCCTGGCGCAGTGGCTGCCGGCGCTGGCCGCGGCGGCAGCCGGTGGCTGGCTCCTGAGCCACTGGCCCGCGCTCTGGCGGGCCGCCGGCTGCACCTATGCCGGACTGGCGCCGGGGCACGGCGGTGCCGCGGGACGGCCCGCCATCCTGGTCCGCCTGCATACCGGCGCCGATGCGGTGGCGCGGGTCGCCGGCAGTTGGGACCTGGGCGGCCTGGCGCTCGTGCTGGCGCTGGAGCCGGCCAGCGGCACGCCGCCGCGGACATTGATCATCGGCCCGGGAGCCGCGGCTTCCGATTCCCTGCGGGCACTGAGGCGCGCACTCGGCGCGGCGCGGCGCGAACAGGCGCCGGCGCGCGAGGCAGCATGAGCGGCGCCGCGCTGCAACCATTCGTCACAAAATGCGTTGCAACGCACTGACCGTGCGCCGGCTACGTAGGTAAAATACAACGTTTGTCGTGAAGACGATACCAAGAGATACACTGCAGGTGAACCATTCGTGAGCGAACGCGAAGCCGATCAGCTCCTCGTTGAACGCGTCCAGAAGGGCGATAAGCGGGCCTTTGAACTGCTGGTGGCCAAATACCACCGCAAGATCATCAGGCTCATTTCGCGCTTGGTGCGGGATTCGGCGGAAGTGGAGGATGTGGCACAGGACGCCTTCATCAAGGCGTATCGTGCCTTGCCGCAATTCCGCGGCGAGTCGGCGTTCTACACCTGGTTGTACCGGATTGCGGTGAACACGGCAAAGAACTACCTGGCAACCCAGGGGCGCAGGCCGGAAGCCACCAGCGACATCGATGCCGAAGAGGCTGAAACTTTTGCGGATGGCGAGCAACTAAGAGATATCAATACGCCGGAGTCGATGCTCCATACCCGACAGGTGGCCGAAACGGTCAACCGGGCGATGGAAGCCCTGCCGGAAGAACTGCGCACGGCAATCACGCTTCGCGAAATCGAGGGCCTCAGCTATGAGGAGATTTCCGAGGCGATGGGGTGTCCGATCGGAACGGTCCGGTCACGCATCTTCCGGGCGCGCGAGGCGATCGCCGAGAAATTGCGTCCGCTGCTGGGAACGGCAGAGGGCAAGCGGTGGTAAGCGGTAAATCGGCGGCAAGTCAGTGGTAAACGGTAAGTAGCAAGACGGTGGTAAGTGGTAAGAAAATGTCGTGCGGCCAGCGTTGCAGCCTATTCCTGCATCGATAAACGACAAAAGCAGTCAGACGGGATTGTCGGTGTTCAATGGTTTTTCTAGGGGTGGGAAATGGGTCAGGCTCATAAGCAGTCGGTTCATGTAGTGGAAGCAGCGGAGCAGATCTCCGCGCTGATGGATGGCGAGCTGGCGCCGCACGAAGTCAACGCCGTACTGGATCTCGCCAAGGGCGAGGACGGCATGGCAAGCTGGACCACGTTCCAGCTGATCGGCGATGCCCTGCGTTCGGAAGAACTGACGCATGCCGGCTCGACCGACGATTTCCTCTCCCGTTTTTCCGCGCGTCTCGACAGCGAACCGCACGTGCTGGTGCCCGCCGTGGCCCAGCAGGCGGCGGCGCATCGCATGCTGTTCAAGCCTTCGTGGGTGCGCCGGGTGATGCCGGGCACGGCCATCGCCGCCGCCGTGGCGGCCGTGAGCTGGGTCGTGGTGCCGCAGATGCGCGGCACCGGCGACGTGGGCGCGCCCGATGCCGTGGTGGCGCGTGCCGAGCAGCCCGCCGTGCCCAAGGCCGGTGGCATCGTGACCGTTTCCGCCGACAGCGCGCAGATGATCCGCGATCCGCGCCTTGACGAATACCTGCGTGCCCACCGGGTGTCGGTGGCCACCGACGCGGTCGTCCCGACCATGCGCACCGTTGTCAACAGTGCAAACTTTTCTCAGGACAATTCGCAGGAATAATGCCGGACATGCATAAAGGATGGTCGCCCGCCAACGTAGCGGGCGCACGCAGAATAAGGGCCCTTCGCAGGTCCTTTTTTCTGGCCTTGTGTCTGACTGCGGCTGCGGCAGGCGCGCAGCCGGCGGACAATACCCTGGCCCGGCGGGATGCGACGGCCTGGCTCAACAAGATCCACCGCGCGGCCCAGCGCGAGAATTATGTCGGCACGCTGATCTATCAGCGTGGCAGCGTGATGCATGCCTCGCGCATCCAGCACTACAGCGACCTGGTCAACAACGAATACGAACGGCTGGAAACGCTGGACGGCAAGCCGCGCGAGGTGCTGCGCCAGAACGACGTCGTGCACAGCCTGATCCCCGAGGCCAAGCTGGTGGTGGTGGAAAAGCAGGAAGCGAAGGACCGCTTCCCGGCCCTGCTGGCGACCAACAAAAGCGATGTCCTCGACATCTACGAGATGCGCAAGCTGCCCGGCGAGCGCGTCGCCGGGGTCGAATGCGAAGTGTTCTCGCTCGATCCGCACGATGCCGCGCGTTATGCCGTGCGGCTGTGGGCCGAGAAGAACTCCGGGCTGCTGATGCGCGCCCAGACCGTGGGCGAGGGCGGCAAGGTGCTCGAGCAGGTCGCGTTCTCGCAGGTCGAGATCGGCGTGCCCTCGGAAAAGCAGCGCATTCTCACCGCCATCAAGAACGCCAGTTCCTGGAATCACTACGAAGTCACCAACCAGCCGGCCAACATCGCCGACGAGGGCTGGAGCATCGGGATTCCGGTCAAGGGCTTCATGAAGATCCGCGAGGTCCGCCGCCCGCTCGGCGAACTGCGCTCGCCGCAGGCCAACCCGCGCGGGCAGGTCTTCGAGGTGCTCCAGATCGTCTACAGCGACGGGCTGACCGGGCTGTCGGTGTTCATCGAGCCGGTTTCCGAGCAGCGCGTGCGCCGCGAAGGCGTCGCCTCGCTGGGCGCCACCCAGGTGGTGGTGCGGCGCGTCGCCGATTTCTGGATCACCGTGGTGGGCGAAGTGCCGCCCGCCACCGTCCGCCAGTTCGCCTCGGCGGTAGAATACAAGCCACCGCCGAAGGCGCACTGAGCCGGCCCGCGCTCCGGGCCGCCGGTGGCGCCGCGGCTCCCCGCCGCGGGCGCGCCGCGCTACGGCCCCTCCGAAGCCCCGTTTCCTTCCTTTTTGCCGATTTCCGGGAGTCGATGATGTCACCAAGATCTCCAGCCTTGGCTCGGACCGTGCTCATGGCTGCCATTCTCGCGTTTGCGCCGCTGGTCGCAGAAGTGAGCCATGCGCAGGCCGCCGCGCAGTCCTACGGGCTGCCCGATTTCACCGATCTGGTCGACAAGACCGGGCCGGCCGTCGTCAATATCCGCACCACCGAGCGGGTGCGCGCGCGCGGCAACGGCAGCCCCGACGACGATGAAATGGCCGAGTTCTTCCGCCGCTTCTTCGGCGTGCCGATGCCCGGCGCGCCGGGCACGCCCACGCCGCCGGGCGCGCCGCGCCGCGGCCAGCCGCCGCAGGGCGAGGAGCAGAGCCGCGGGGTCGGGTCCGGTTTCGTCATCAGCCAGGACGGCTATGTGATGACCAACGCGCACGTGGTGGCCGACGCGGATACCATCTACGTCACGCTGCCCGACAAGCGCGAATTCAAGGCCAGGCTGATCGGCTCGGACAAGCGCACCGACGTGGCGCTGCTCAAGGTCGACGCCACCGGCCTGCCCAAGCTCACGCTCGGCGACTCCGACAAGGTGCGCGCGGGCGAGTGGGTGCTGGCGATCGGCTCGCCGTTCGGCCTCGACAACAGCGTGACCGCCGGCATCGTCTCCGCCAAGGGGCGCGACACCGGCGACTACCTGCCGTTCATCCAGACCGACGTGGCGGTCAACCCCGGCAACTCGGGCGGCCCGCTGATCAACCTGCGCGGCGAAGTGATCGGCATCAATTCGCAGATCTACAGCCGCAGCGGCGGCTACATGGGCATTTCCTTCGCGATTCCCATCGACGAGGCGATGCGCGTGACCGAGCAGCTCAAGGCGAACGGCAAGGTCACGCGCGGGCGCATCGCCGTGGCCATCGGCGACGTGACCAAGGAAGTCGCCGACTCGCTCGGCCTGGGCCGCGCGCGCGGCGCGCTGGTGGGCAGCGTGGAGCCGGGCGGGCCCGCCGAGAAGGCCGGCATCGAGGCCGGCGACATCATCCTGAAGTTCAACGGCCGCGACATCGAGAAGGCTTCGGACCTGCCGCGCATGGTCGGCGACATCAAGCCGGGCACGCGCGTGCCGCTGCAGTTGTGGCGCAAGGGCGCGACGCGCGACGTCAACATCACCGTGGCCGAGCTGGACGCCGACACCAAGGTCAAGGCACGCAACGGCAATGCGCCGCGCGACGACGGCGCCGCGCAGGCGGCCAAGCCCAACGCGCTGGGGCTGATCGTCAACGAGATCCCGGACGCCAAGCTCAAGGAGCTGAAGATCAAGTCCGGGGTGGAAGTCGAGCAGGCCGACGGCCCGGCCCAGCGCGCCGGCATCCGCCCGGGCGACATCATCCTGCGTCTGGGCGACAGCGACGTGACCAGCCCGCGCCAGTTCAACGAACTGGTCAAGGGCCTGGACAAGGGCAAGATCGCCGCGGTGTTCGTCAGGCGCGGCGACGCCACGCAGGTGCTGACGCTGCGGCCGGGCACGGTTTCCTCGCGCTAGCCCGTCCCCATGACCGCGCTCACGCTGTATGGCAGGACCTACTGCCATCTGTGCGAGGACATGAAGATCGCGCTGGAGCCGCTCCGGCGCGATTTTTCCTTTGTCCTGCACGAGGTGGACGTCGATGCCGACGCCGCCACCGAGGCCCGCTTCGGCGAGCTGGTGCCGGTGCTGATGACCGGCACGCCCGCGGGTGCCGGCGACGAGCTGTGCCACTATTTCCTCGACGTCCCGCGGGTGCGGGCGTGGCTGGCGGCGCAAGCCATCTCGCCATACGGAAGTCCTTGAAAGTACGGTAAAATCGCGCTTTGGCGCAAAATCCGCGCCACCAACCTTGCGGCCCGGAACGGCGCGTGCCCGGCAGGGTGCCGGTTCCAGGCCGTTCATAGCCGCTGCGCCGTCCGGCGTGCCCTGGCGGGCACCTCCAGGCGAGAAAAGGCGCACCCCTGAACATCCGATGGACCATATCCGCAACTTCTCGATCATCGCCCACATCGACCACGGCAAATCGACCCTGGCCGACCGCATCATTCAACTGTGCGGAGGCCTGTCCGATCGCGAGATGGAGGCGCAGGTGCTCGACTCGATGGACATCGAGAAGGAGCGCGGCATCACCATCAAGGCCCAGACCGCGGCGCTGAACTACAAGGCGCGCGACGGCCAGATCTACAACCTGAACCTGATCGACACCCCGGGGCACGTCGACTTCAGCTACGAAGTGAGCCGCTCGCTGTCGGCCTGCGAAGGCGCGCTGCTGGTGGTGGACGCCTCGCAGGGCGTGGAAGCGCAGACCGTCGCCAACTGCTACACCGCGATCGAGCTCGGCGTGGAAGTGGTGCCGGTGCTCAACAAGATCGACCTGCCGCAGGCCGACCCGGAAAACGCCATCCGCGAGATCGAGGAAGTGATCGGCATCGACGCGCAGGACGCCACGCCGTGCTCGGCCAAGACCGGCGTCGGCGTGCAGGACGTGATCGAGGCCATGATCGCGCGCGTGCCCGCGCCCAAGGGCGACGCGGCCGCGCCGCTGCAGGCGCTGATCATCGACTCGTGGTTCGACAACTACGTTGGCGTGGTGATGCTGGTGCGCGTGGTCAACGGCACGCTGCGCCCCAAGGACAAGGTGCTGCTGATGGCCACCGGCTCGCAGCACCTGGTCGAGCAGGTCGGCGTGTTCTCGCCCAAGTCGCTGCAGCGCGAGGCGCTGACGGCCGGGCAGGTGGGCTTCGTCATCGCCGGCATCAAGGAACTGAAGGCGGCCAAGGTGGGCGACACCATCACCAACATGGCGCGCAAGGCTGCCGCGCCGCTGCCGGGCTTCAAGGAAGTCAAGCCGCAGGTGTTCGCCGGCCTGTATCCGGTCGAGGCCAACCAGTACGAAGCGCTGCGCGAATCGCTCGAGAAGCTCAAGCTCAACGACGCCTCGCTGCAGTACGAACCCGAAGTGTCGCAGGCGCTCGGCTTCGGCTTCCGCTGCGGCTTCCTCGGCCTGCTGCACATGGAGATCGTGCAGGAGCGCCTGGAGCGCGAATTCGACATGGACCTGATCACCACCGCGCCGACGGTGGTGTACCAGGTCAAGATGCGCGACGGCACCATGCTGACCGTGGAGAACCCGGCCAAGATGCCGGACCCGAGCCGCATCGAGGACATCCTCGAGCCGATCGTCACGGTCAACCTGTACATGCCGCAGGACTACGTCGGCTCGGTGATCACGCTGTGCACGCAGAAGCGCGGCACGCAGATCAACATGAGCTACCACGGCAAGCAGGTGCAGCTCACGTACGAGATCCCGATGGCGGAAATCGTCATGGACTTCTTCGACCGGCTCAAGTCGGTGTCGCGCGGCTACGCCTCGATGGACTACGAGTTCAAGGAGTACCGCGCCGCCGACGTGGTCAAGGTCGACATCCTGATCAACGGCGACAAGGTCGACGCGCTGTCGGTGATCGTGCACCGGAGCAACTCGCAGTACCGCGGCCGCGAGGTGGTGTCCAAGATGCGCGAGATCATCCCGCGCCAGATGTACGACGTGGCCATCCAGGCCACCATCGGCGCGAACATCATCGCGCGCGAGAACGTCAAGGCGCTGCGCAAGAACGTGCTGGCCAAGTGCTACGGCGGCGACATCTCGCGCAAGAAGAAGCTGCTCGAGAAGCAGAAGGCGGGCAAGAAGCGCATGAAGCAGGTGGGCACGGTGGAAATTCCGCAGGAAGCCTTCCTGGCGATCCTGCAGGTGAGCGACAAGTAAGGCGGGCAGGGTAGCAAGGCAACAAGGCAACCGGGCCGGGCTTGCGCCTGGCCGCGGGCGAAGCGGACTCTAACAAAACATCACCACGATCTAGCCGTCATGAATTTTGCACTGATCCTTTTTGTGCTGGTGGTCATTACGGGCATTGCCTGGGTGGCCGACAAGCTGGTGTTCGAAAAGCAGCGGCGCTTGTCCGCGCAGGCCGCGCTCGCCGAGTTCGATGCGCGCAGGGCCGACCTCCAGGGCCGCTACGGCACCGGCGAGATCGACACCTCGCGCAGCCGCCTGGCCGAGGAAAAGCTGCGCCAGCCCTGGTGGCTGGAATACTCGGCGAGCTTCTTCCCGGTGATCCTGGCGGTGTTCGTGCTGCGCTCGTTCGTGGTCGAGCCGTTCAAGATCCCGTCCGGCTCGATGATCCCGACGCTGCTGATCGGCGATTTCATCCTGGTCAACAAGTTCGACTACGGCATCCGCCTGCCGGTGGTGAACCAGAAGATCATCCCGGTGGGCGAGCCGCAGCGCGGCGACGTGATGGTGTTCCGCTACCCGAAGGACCAGTCGCTCGACTACATCAAGCGCGTGATCGGCGTGCCGGGCGACGTGGTGAGCTACCAGGACAAGCGCCTGACCATCAACGGCAAGCCGGCGCAATACGCGCCGCTGCCCGACTACCTCGACGAGGAGCGCCTGTCGTACTCCAAGCATTTCGACGAGACGCTGCCGGCTGGCCCGGTCCACGGCATCCTCAACGACGCCGACCGGCCGGCCTTCATCGCCGGCGCCGACCCGGATTTTCCGTTCCACGAGAACTGCACTTACAATCAGCAAGGGCTGATCTGCAAGGTGCCGCCAGGTCACTATTTCGTGATGGGCGACAACCGCGACAACAGCCTGGATTCACGTTACTGGGGTTTCGTCCCCGATCAGAACATCGTCGGCAAGGCGTTCCTGATCTGGATGAACCTCGGCAATATCGGACGCGTGGGATCGTTCAAGTAGCATCCCCGCGGCGCGAATAACCACTCCGGTCAAGCGAGGGAAAGCGCATTATGGGTCAATCGGAACGAATTGGCGGTGCCGTCGGGGGACGGCGGCAGCGCCTGGCGGGGCACAGCGGGCAGCGCGGATTTTCGCTGGGCAGCCTGCTGGTGGTCATCCTGGTGGTGGTGGGCGTGGTCATTCCCGCGATCCGGGCGATACCGAGCCTGCTGGAATATTTTTCGGTCAAGCGCGCGGTCAGCTACGCCAAGCAGCAGGCAAGCAACCGGCGCGAAGTGGCCGACTATTTCAACAAGCAGGCGCAGATCGACCGCATCACGGCCGTGCGCAGCGACGATCTGGATATCCACGAGGATGACAACGGCACCATCCGCTCGGTGGGATTCTCCTACCGCAACGAGGTGCCGCTATACGGCCCGCTGAGCCTTTTGATTACCTACTCGGGAACGCAGTACTGACATGAACCTCGACGCCTTGCAGCAACGCCTCGGCTACCGCTTCAGCAAGCCAGAACTGCTGCAGCAGGCGCTGACGCACCGCAGCCACAGTGCCTTGCATAACGAACGCCTGGAATTCCTCGGCGATTCGGTGCTCAACTGCGCCGTGGCCGACATGCTGTACGGCATGTTCAGCAAGCTCGACGAAGGCGACCTGTCCCGCGTGCGCGCCAACCTCGTCAAGCAGCAGGCGCTGTACGAGATCGCGCAGATGCTGCAGTTGTCCGAGGCCCTGCGACTGGGCGAGGGCGAGCTCAAGAGCGGCGGCTTTCGCCGCCCCTCGATCCTGGCCGACGCGCTCGAGGCCATCGTCGGCGCGGTGTTCCTCGACGCCGGCTTCGAGGGCGCGCGCACCCTGATCCGCAAGCTGTACATCCCCATCCTCGAGCAGGTCGATCCGCGCACGCTGGGCAAGGATGCCAAGACGCTGCTGCAGGAGTACCTGCAAGGCCACAAGATAGCGCTGCCGCAATACAACGTGATCGCCACCCACGGCGCGGCGCACAACCAGCAGTTTGAAGTCGAGTGCACCGTGCCTAAACTGGAAGTGCGGGTGTTCGGCACCGGCGCGTCGCGCCGCGCCGCCGAGCAGGCCGCCGCCAAGCTGGCTCTCGACGAGGTGCAGAAGCTCGTGCCCCAGTTGCTCAAGCGCAGCCGGGCGGAGCGTACCGGCAAGACCCGCAAGCAGCCGGTGCCGCCCGATCCCCAGTTGTCTCTCAGGTTGAAGGAATGACCGAATCACTCGATCCGCGGCAAGATGCCGCGGGTACCCCTTTCGCGGCGTTCCGCTGCGGCACCGTGGCCATCGTCGGGCGTCCCAACGTCGGCAAGTCCACGCTGATGAATGCGCTGGTTGGCCAGAAGATCAGCATCACCTCGCGCAAGGCGCAGACCACGCGCCACCGCATCGTCGGCATCCAGACCACCGACGACGCGCAGTACGTGTTCGTCGACACCCCGGGCTTCCAGACGCGCCACGCCAGCGCGCTTAACCGTTCGCTCAACCGCGCCGTCACGTCCACGCTGTCGAGCGTGGACCTGGTGCTGTTCGTGGTCGAGGCCGGCCAGTACGGCCCCGACGACGAGAAGGTGCTGGCGCTGCTGCCGAAGAAGGTGCCGGTGCTGCTGGTCACCAACAAGCTCGACCGCCTCGGCGCGGACCGCGCCGAGGTGATGATGCCGTTCCTGGAAAAGATGGGCCACCAGTTCCAGTTCGCGGAAGTGGTGCCGATGTCGGCCAAGACCCATGACCACATCGCGCGCCTGCTCGGCATCATCCGGCCCTACCTGCCGGAAGGCGAGCCGATGTACGACGCCGATTCCATGACCGACCGCAGCGAGCGCTTCCTCGCCTCGGAGATCATCCGCGAGAAGGTGTTCCGCTGGACCGGCGACGAGCTGCCCTACACCAGCACGGTCATCATCGAGAAGTTCGAGACCGAAGGCCGGCTGCGACGCATCTTCGCCACCATCCTGGTCGAGCGCGAAGGCCACAAGGCCATGATCATCGGCAACAAGGGCGCCAAGCTCAAGACCATCTCCACCGAAGCCCGCATCGACATGGAAAAGCTGTTCGACGGCAAGGTCTACCTGGAGATGTTCATCAAGGTCAAGAGCGGCTGGGCCGACAACGAAGCCGGATTGCGCGCCTACGGCTATGAATGACAGAGCGGGCGGGCCGGCACTGAAGGCCCGCCGCATCGACCCGGTGGCGGAAGAAGCCGCCGAACTGCTGGACAGCCACGCCGTGCCCGGCATGGAGGTGGCCGAGCAGCGCGCCATGATGGACCGCGCGCTGCGCATCGCGCCGGCGCGCACCGAGCTGCGCGTGGCCAACCAGCCCGGCTTCGTGCTGCATGCCTGGCCCTACCGCGAGACCAGCCTGATCCTCGACGTGTTCACGCGCGACCACGGCCGCGTGGCGATGGTCGCCAAGGGCGCCAAGCGGCCGCATTCCGCGCTGCGTCCGGTGTTGCAGCATTTCCAGCCGGTCTCGCTGTCGTGGAGCGGGCGCGGCGAGGTCAAGACGCTCACGCGCGCGGAATGGGTCGGCGGCCTGCTGCCGCTGGCCAGCGACGCGCTGCTGTCGGGCTTCTACCTCAACGAGCTGCTGCTGCGCTTCTGCCCGCGCGAGGACGCCCACGTGGCGCTGTTCCGCCAGTACATGGAAACGCTGGCGCGGCTCGCGCACGGCGAGCAGGCCGGCCTGGTGCTGCGCAGCTTCGAGCGCGTGCTGCTGCAGGAAACCGGCTTCGCCGTGGCCTTCGACGAATGCGCGAACTCGGGCGAGGCGGTGGAGCCGGAACACGACTACGTGTACCAGCCGGAGCGCGGCGTGCGCCGCGCGCAGCCGAGCGATCCGTCCTCGTGGCCGGTGGTGTCCGGGCAGACCCTGCTCGACATGTCGCAGGACGACTACCGCCGGCCCCAGACCGTGACGCAAAGCCGTGCGCTGATGCGCTTCCTGCTGCATTATTATCTGCAAGGCGCGCCGCTGAAGACGCGCCAGATCCTGATCGACCTGCACTATCTCTGAGCCTGCCCGCATGATTTTCCACGCGCATCCCGGCGTCATCGACCTTGGCGTCAACATCGACCACGTGGCCACGCTGCGCAATGCGCGCGGCACGGTCTACCCCGATCCCATCCAGGCCGCGCTGCAGGCCGAGCAGGCCGGCGCCGACCTGATCACGCTGCACCTGCGCGAAGACCGCCGCCACATCCGCGACGCCGACGTGCACGCGCTGCGGCCGCTGCTGACCACGCGCATGAACCTGGAATGCGCGCTCACCCAGGAGATGCTCGACATCGCCTGCGCGATCCGCCCGCAGGACGTCTGCCTGGTGCCCGAGCGCCGCGAGGAAGTCACCACCGAAGGCGGGCTGGACGTGGCCGGGCGCTTCGAGCAGGTCAAGGCCGCCTGCCGCCAACTGGCCGATGCCGGCATCCGCGTGTCGCTGTTCATCGATGCGCAGGCCGAGCAGATCGAGGCCGCCGCCGCCTGCGGCGCGCCCGTGGTCGAGCTGCACACGGGCCGCTATGCCGACGCGCACACGCCGGCCGAGCAGGCCACGGAATTCCGGCGCGTCGCCGACGGCGTCGACGCCGGCGTGCGGCTCGGGCTGGTGGTCAACGCCGGGCACGGCCTGCACTACACCAACGTGCAGCCCATCGCCGCGCTGCCCGGCATCAAGGAACTCAACATCGGCCACGCCATCGTCGCGCACGCGGTCTTCGCCGGCTGGCAGAACGCGGTGCGCGAGATGAAGGCCATCATGGTGGCCGCGCGCCTCGGCACCACCTATCCGCGCCCGGACGCCGCAGCGTGATCTACGGCATCGGCACCGACATCATCCAGATCGAGCGCGTGCAGGGCGTGATGGAGCGCACGCGCGGGCGCTTCGCCGAGAAGGTGCTCGGGCCGCAGGAACTGCTGAAGTACCACGCGCGCCGCGCGCGCTCCGAGAAGCGCGGGCTGGCCTTCCTGTCCACGCGCTTCGCCGCCAAGGAAGCCTTCTCCAAGGCGATCGGGCTGGGCATGCGCTGGCCGATGACGTGGCGCGCGATGGAACTGCTGAACCTGCCTTCGGGCGAGCCCTATGCGCTCTGCCACGGCGAGCTCGATGCGTGGCTGCGCCAGCGCGGCGTCACGGTGCGGGTCACGGTCAGCGACGAACACGATTACGCGGTCGCCTTCGCGATCGCCGAGCTTGGCGGCGCCGCTCCCCGCGGCGGCGGCGCGCCGCTCGCTTCCCAGCCTAGTGAAGAACCCAAATGATCAACAAGATTTCCGGCAAGCGCCCGGGTCCCGTGGTGCTCGACGTCAAAGGCAAGCAGCTCGACGCGGAGGACGTCCGGCGCATTTCCCATTCGCTGACCGGCGGCGTGATCCTGTTCGCGCGCAACTTCGAGTCGCGCGTGCAGCTGCAGACGCTCACGCAGGACATCCGCGCGGTGCGCGAGGACGTGCTGATCTGCATCGACCATGAAGGCGGCCGCGTGCAGCGCGCCAGGACCGACGGCTTCACCCACCTGCCGGCGATGGCGCGCCTGGGCGAGCTGTGGGACCGCGACGTGCTGGCTGCGACCAAGGCGGCCATGCAGTGCGGCTACGTGCTCGCGGCCGAGTTGCGCGCCTGCGACATCGACCTGAGCTTCACGCCGGTGCTGGACCTCGACTACGGCCGCAGCGCGGTGATCGGCGACCGCGCCTTCCATGCCGACCCGCGCGTCGTGACCATGCTGGCCAACCACCTGACCCACGGCCTGCTGCTGGCCGGCATGGCGAACTGCGGCAAGCATTTCCCCGGCCACGGTTTCGTCGCCGCCGACTCGCACGTGGCGGTGCCGGTGGACGAGCGCGGCCTCGACGAGATCCTGGCACAGGACGCGCGGCCCTACGAATGGATGGGCATGGCGCTGTCGTCGGTGATGCCGGCGCACGTGATCTACCCGAAGGTGGACCCGAGCCCGGCCGGCTTCTCGCGCTTCTGGCTGCAGGACATCCTGCGCACCCAGCTCGGCTTCGAGGGCGTGATCTTCAGCGACGACCTGAGCATGGAAGGCGCCAGCGTGGCCGGCACCGTCACCGAGGCCGCGCGCGCGGCGCTCGGCGCGGGCTGCGACATGGTGCTGATCTGCAACAGCCCGGAGCGCGCCGACCAGTTGCTCAGCGAGCTCGATGCTGGCGTCGCCGAAAAGGCCTCGCAGCGCCGCATCCGCAAGCTGTTCGGCCGCCGCAAGCCGCTGCCCTGGAACAAGCTGATGCAGGACCCCGACTACGCCGGCGCGCTGCGCGAGCTGAAAGGGCACGGCCTGATCGCGTGACGATGCGCCCGCCGGGCGGCAGGCAAAGGAAAAGGGCAGCCGAGGCTGCCCTTTTTTCCGTCGCGCCACCCGTGGCGGGCGGCAGCGGCCAACTGCGCTCAGTTCGCGCGGCTGCGGTATTCGCCGGTACGGGTATCGATTTCGATCTTGTCGCCGATATTGCAGAACAGCGGCACTTGCAGCTCGAAGCCGGTATTGATCTTGGCGCCCTTGAGCACCTTGCCCGACGAGGTGTCGCCCTTGACGGCCGGTTCGGTGTAGATGATCTCGCGCACCAGCGTGGTGGGCATTTCCACCGAGATGGCCTTGTCGTTGTAGAACACCACTTCGACGTTCATGCCGTCTTCGAGGTAGTTCAGCGAGTCGCCCATGCTGTCCTGCTCGACTTCGTACTGGTTGTAGTCGGCGTCCATGAACACGTACATCGGGTCGGCGAAGTACGAGTAGGTGCACTCCTTGCGATCCAGCATCACGACTTCGAACTTGTCGTCGGCCTTGAAGACCGATTCGCCCGGGGCTTCGGTCAGCAGGTTCTTGTACTTCATCTTGACCACGGCGGAGTTGCGGCCCGACTTGTTGTACTCGGCCTTCTGCACGACCATCGGGTCGGTGCCGATCATGAACACGTTGCCGACGCGGAGTTCTTGTGCGGTTTTCATCTGAACTGTTTTCCTGAAAAAGAATGTCTCGGAATTCGGTGTGGCGAAGTATGGCGAAGGCGCGTTGCCGGCGCATGGCACCGGCCATCCATACGCGGTCCATCCAGTTACGCCCGGGTACCGCAGGATGCCGTGGCGCGCATGCCTTGGGGCATGCCGCGCGGGATCCTGTCGCGGTACCGCCGTTTTCCGGCCCGGTCGCCATCAAATCAACCGACTATTTTACCTGATTTTCGCAGAAGGCCACGAGATTTGCCGCCAGATCGCCGAGGTGCTGCAGGCTGCGCTGCCACCGCTCGGTGGCGTCGCGCAGCGCCGGCAGATGTGCCCGCAGGGCCGCCCAGTCGAGCGGCTTGCCGGGCTCGTTCCACGCATGCCAGAACGCCACGAGCGCGGCGGCCGCCGGCGCCTGGCCGGTGTGCTCCAGCCGCTTCACGAAGAGGTCGAGAAAGGCGTCGAGCTTGACCAGGTGCGCGGCTTCTTCCTGCGGATAGATGTGCCAGACCAGCGGGCGCCCGGCCCACTGCGCGCGCACGAACGAGTCCTCGCCGCGCACGAAGTTGATGTCGCACAGCCACAGGAGTTCGTCGTAGTGCTCCTGGCGCACGAACGGCACCACGTGCATGGTCAGGCTGCCGGCTGCCATGACCCGGCCCGGCGCGGCATCCGGCGCGCCGAACCACGTACTTGCCTGCTGCGCGGCGAGGCCGGCCGGGACCAGGCACTGCACCGGCTCCGCGCCGTCGCGCCACTGCGCCAGCAGCGCGGGCAGGGCGGGGTTGGGGTAGGCGAACAGGCTGGCCTTCAGCGCGCCCTCGCTGGGCCGCACGCCCAGCCGGTGCCACAGCGCGGCCTGCGCCGCGGGGCTTTCGCGCAGGTGCTCGCGCTGCAGGCCCAGCATGGACTCGCGCAGCAGCCCGCCCGTGCCGGACTCGAAGCCCGGGAAGAAGAAGTACTTCACCAGCGGCAGGCGCGGATGGGGCGAGCTCATGCGGTGGTGCTCCCGCACCCACGGCTCGGCGCTCAGGTATTCGAGGTTGATCCAGACCGGCCGCGGCGTGCGCGCCGCCATCGCGGCGAGGAAGGGCGCCGGCAGCTCGCAGGCGAACGACTCGATCACCACGTCGTGCGGTACCACGCCGGCGAAGCGCGCGGCGCCGTCCTGTTCGCTGTCTTGCCCGCTTTCCTGGCCGCTTCTTTGATCGCCTCCCTGGCCGGGACGCCGCCAGGTGCGCACCTCCACGCCCGCCAGCACCTGCCGCGCGGCGTCGACGTCGAGCCCCGGCGCCAGCCGCGCGAAGCTGTGCAGGTCGTCCACCCACAGCCGCACGGCGTGGCCGTGCTCCTGCGCGAGCTGCCGCGCCAGCCGCCAGCAGACGCCGATGTCGCCGAAATTGTCGATGACGGTGCAGAAGATGTCCCACGAGCGGACGGTGCGGCCGGCCTGGCTGGCTTGGCCGGTGGGATCGGGACGGACGGGCATGGTGGCGGGAGTCGGCAACGATTTGCTCTAAACTTGCGATTTTAGAGCCTGTCGCGCCGCCGCCGTTCGCCGGCCGGGCGCGGACTGGCCGCGCCCACACGGTCGATGCCCTCCCGCGATTCCTCCCCGATGTCCCAGCCGGAACCCGAAATCCACAACCCAGGCACGCCCGCCGAGCCCGGCCCCGAGGCCGCGCCGCCGTTCGACCCCAAGGCGGTGATCGCCCAGTTGCCCGGCCTGCCGGGGGTCTACCGCTACTTCGACGCGCAGGGCAACGTGCTCTACGTGGGCAAGGCGCGCGACCTGAAGAAGCGCGTCTCGAGCTACTTCAACAAGAACCTGCCGTCGCCGCGCATCGCCATGATGGTGGCCAAGATCGTGCGCATCGAGACCACCGTGGTGCGCACCGAGGCCGAGGCGCTGCTGCTGGAAAACAACCTGATCAAGGCCCTGGCGCCGCGCTACAACATCCTGTTCCGCGACGACAAGTCCTATCCATTCCTCAAGCTGACCAGCCACCGCTTCCCGCGCATGGCTTACTACCGCGGCTCGACCGACCGCAAGCACCAGTACTTCGGGCCGTTCCCGAGCGCGCACGCGGTGCGCGAGAGCATGCAGATCCTGCAGCGCGTGTTCCAGTTGCGCACCTGCGAGGACACCGTTTTCGCCAACCGCACGCGGCCGTGCCTGCTGCACCAGATCCACCGCTGCACCGCGCCGTGCGTCAAGGCCATCAGCGAGGAGGACTACGCGCGCGACGTGGGCAATGCCGCGCGCTTCCTGCAAGGCCGCCAGAGCGAAGTGCTCGACGGCCTGCAGGCCAAGATGGAGGAGCATGCCGGGCGGCTGGAGTTCGAGCAGGCCGCGGCGGTGCGCGACCAGATCGGCGCGCTGTCCACCGTGCTCAGCCGGCAGGCCGTGGAGGAAGTCGGCGGACAGGCCAGCGACATCGACGTGCTGGCGGTGGCGGTGGAAGGCGGCCGCGCCTGCGTCAACCTGGCGATGGTGCGCGGCGGCCGGCATCTCGGCGACAAGGCTTATTTTCCCGCCCACGTGGAAGAGGGCGCGATGATCGTCGGCGAGGAGGATGCGGGCGCCGACGCCGGCGGCGAGTCCAGCGCCGGCATCGCGGCCGAGCGTATCGCCGCCGAGGTGCTGGCCGCCTTCATGGCGCAGCACTACCTCGACCAGGCGGTGCCGCCGGTGCTGGTGGTGAGCCACCTGCCCACGGACAAGACGCTGCTGCAGGCGCTGTCGATGCAGGCCGGGCGCAAGGTCACGCTGGTGCGCCAGCCGCAGGGGCAGCGCCGCGCCTGGCTCGAGATGGCGCAGCAGGGCGCCGCGCTCGCGCTGTCGCGCCGGCTCGCCGAGCAGGGCAGCCAGCAGGCCCGCACGCGCGCGCTGGCCGAGACCATCGGGCTCGACCTGGAAGACCTCGCGCTGCTGCGCGTGGAGTGCTTCGACATCAGCCACACCGCCGGCGAGGCGACGCAGGCGTCGTGCGTGGTGTTCCATCGCCACGAGATGCAGAACGCCGAATACCGGCGCTACAACATCCAGGACATCACGCCCGGCGACGACTACGCCGCCATGCGCCAGGTGCTGACGCGGCGCTACCAGAAGCTGGTGGAGATGCTGGAGCAGGCGCAGGAGGCCGGCGGCGGCGAGGCCGGGGAGGGTGGCCAGAGCGAGGCCTCCGCCGCGCTGGCGCTGGTGCCCAACATCGTGCTGATCGACGGCGGCAAGGGCCAGGTCGAGGTCGCGCGCCAGGTCTTCGAGGAGCTTGGCCTCGACATCGGCCTGCTGGTCGGCGTGGCCAAGGGCGAAGGCCGCAAGGTCGGGCTGGAGACGCTGGTGTTCGCCGACGGGCGTCCTTCGCTGGAGCTGGGGCAGGGCAGCGCGGCCCTGATGCTGGTCGCGCAGATCCGCGACGAGGCGCACCGCTTCGCCATCACCGGCATGCGCGCGCGCCGCGCCAAGGTGCGCACCACCTCGCGGCTCGAAGAGATCGAGGGCGTCGGCGCGCGCCGGCGCCAGAAGCTGCTGACCCGCTTCGGCGGGCTGCGCGGCGTGATGGCGGCCAGCATCGACGAACTCGCCAGCGTGGACGGCATCTCGCATGCGCTGGCCGAGGAAATCTACCGCCAGTTGCATTGATTCTGGCGCGCGCGGCGCGAAATGCTCGGACGGCGTTGAAATAAGCGACAATCGCGGAATTGCTTACCGCCATTGTCTCGTCCCGGGCCCCCCAATGCCGCTGAATATACCGATCCTGCTGACCTGGCTCCGCGTTGCCATGATTCCTCTCGTGGTGGGGGTGTACTACCTGCCCGAGGCATGGCTGCCGATGCACGCCAAGAACATGACGGCCGCCGGTTTCTTTATCGTGGCGGCGGTCACCGACTGGCTGGACGGCTTCCTGGCCAGGCGCTGGAACCAGACTTCGTCCTTCGGCGCCTTCCTCGACCCCGTGGCCGACAAGCTGATGGTGGCGGCGGCGCTGCTTTCGCTGCTGGCGCTGGGCCGGGTCGCCGACCTGATCGCGCTGGTCATCATCGGCCGGGAGATCACCATCTCGGCGCTGCGCGAGTGGATGGCGCAGATCGGCGCGTCCAAGAGCGTGGCCGTCAATTTCCTCGGCAAGCTCAAGACCACTTTCCAGATGATCGCCATCCCGCTGCTGCTGTTCAACGACAGCCTGCTCGGCATCGTCGACGCTTCCGTGCTCGGTACGTGGATGATCTACGTGGCGGCGTTCATGACGCTGTGGTCGATGTTCTATTACATGAAGCTCGCGTGGCCGCAGATCCGCGAGCGCAGCGGCATGGGCGGACAGGCCACCGTACAAAAATGATGTTTCGGTGAAAATATGCTTGACGAGGATGTTCCGGTTTGCAATAATCCTGTTCTCGCTTCTGACGAAACAAACCGAACGAAGCGAAATACGGCAAGAACGCATCGAGATGGCAGCAGTATCGGCACAGAAGTTGCGTTTTAGCCAAGAAGTCGGCAGGAACATGCGGGAGTAGCTCAGTTGGTAGAGCGCAACCTTGCCAAGGTTGAGGTCGCGAGTTCGAGACTCGTCTCCCGCTCCAGTTTTTGCGATGTTCGCCAGCGTGGGTGTATGCCGCGCGATGGTCGGCAGGCTTCGGCAGTACGGCAGTAATCAGCAGTATCCAATGCGGGAGTAGCTCAGTTGGTAGAGCGCAACCTTGCCAAGGTTGAGGTCGCGAGTTCGAGACTCGTCTCCCGCTCCAGGTCCCAAAGGGAAGCGCCGCTTCCCTTTTTGTTTGTGATGGTGGCGCGTGGCGCGGCCCCGGCAGGGTCGGTCGATAGCGGCTACAATCCAGCAGCAAAGTCACCCGGCGGGGTGGCAGAGTGGTCATGCAGCGGCCTGCAAAGCCGTGTACGCCGGTTCGATTCCGACCCCCGCCTCCAGCATCCAGCAGTCCAGTAGTCCAGCGCAAGAGCGCTACCCTCACCGGTGGCGCTTTTTGCTTTCCGGGCGCCGCCGCCCCGCGATCCTCCGGCTCGCTTCTTCCTCTTTCCCGTTCATCCCTTTCCTGTGTTGCCCGCTCGCGCACTCTGTGGGCGCGTGTTTTCGTCTTTCTGGAAGCGCAGTCGCGCAGGCTGCGCGACACGGTGGCGACGTTCCGCCCGGCGCCTCCGCGACCTTGTTGCCGATCGCGTCGCGGGCCTTGTCGTGGAGCCTATGGGGCCACAATGCACGTCGATTCCGCGCTTTGCCGCGCGGATGATCGTGTTACATTGCATGCGTAGTCTTCACGGGGTGCCCGGCGCAGTCCGGTCCGGGCCGCGCGCCATTGCCGCATCATTGCCGCATTGTCGTGCTCGCCGGCCGGCGCCGCGTTGCCGCCCCGGGACTGCTGCAAGACTTCCGTTCCCGTTCTCCCTCGATCAGCGTGGCATCTCCCTGGCCTCCCGGCGCCGACGCCGCCGTGGCGTGCGTGAGGTTTCGCGTCCCCGGCGTGCCGGCCGCCTCGGGGGTGGGCGGGCCGTCCGGCCAATGCCGTCATGGCAACCCACGAGGAACCCACCACGCATGCATCACGCTACCCCGCTCATCAGCACCATCGTCGGCGGTCTTGTCCTGGCATTCATCCTTGGCGCCCTGGCCAACCGGCTCAAGCTGCCTCCGTTGATCGGCTATCTGTGCGCCGGGATCGTGGTCGGGCCGCATACGCCCGGCTACACCGCGGACCAGGCGCTGGCGCCGGAGCTGGCGGAGCTGGGCGTGATCCTGCTGATGTTCGGGGTCGGCCTGCATTTCTCGCTGAAGGAGCTGATGGCGGTGAAGAGGATCGCCATCCCGGGCGCGGTGGTGCAGATCGCCATCGCCACGGCGCTCGGCATGGGCGCGGCGTGGGGCTTCGGCTGGCAGTGGGGGCCGGGGCTGGTGTTCGGGCTGGCGCTGTCGGTGGCCAGCACGGTGGTGCTGCTCAAGGCGTTGCAGGAGCGCGACCTGGTGGCGTCGCCGCAGGGGCGCATCGCGGTGGGCTGGCTGATCGTGGAGGACCTGGCGATGGTGCTGACGCTGGTGCTGCTGCCCGCGGTCGCCGGGCTGCTGATGCCGGTGGGGGAGGGTGCCGAGGCGGTGGCCGCGCCGAGTTCCGGCGAGATCCTGTTTACCGTGTTCTCCACGCTGGGCAAGGTCGCGGCGTTCGTCGCGGTGATGCTGGTGGTGGGCCGTCGCTTCATTCCGTGGATGCTGGAGCGCATCGTCTGGACCGGCAGCCGTGAACTGTTCCGGCTCGCGGTGCTGGCCACGGCGCTGGGCGTGGCGTTCGGCGCCTACTCGCTGTTCGGCGTGTCGTTCGCGCTCGGCGCGTTCTTCGCCGGCATGGTGCTGGCCGAATCCGAGTTCAGCCACCGCGCGGCCGAGGAGTCGCTGCCGCTGCGCGATGCGTTCGCGGTGCTGTTCTTCGTCTCGGTCGGCATGCTGTTCGATCCCGTGGTCCTGATCAACGACCCGTGGGGCGTGCTGGCCACGCTGTTCATCATCGTGGTGGGCAAGTCCGTGGCGGCGCTGTGCATCGTGCGCGTGTTCGGATATTCCACGCGTACCGGCATGACCATCGCGGTCAGCCTGGCGCAGATCGGCGAGTTCTCGTTCATCCTCGCCGGCCTCGGCGTCTACCTGAAGATCCTGCCGGAACGCGGCCAGGCGCTGATCCTGGCCGGCGCGCTGCTGTCGATCGTGCTCAATCCGCTGCTGTTCCACCTGCTCGACCGCTATACCGCGCGGCAGCAGGACGAGGGCGATCCGCAGCCGGCCTGATGGCCGGGCGATCGCTGGGCCGATAGTCCGGCCGATAGCTGCGCCGATCGTCGGGCTGGCCTGCTAGCCCGCGGCGGTTTGCCCCGGGGCGGCCGCGCGGCGCAGGTATTCGGTGAAGGCCAGCAGGCCCTGCGTGGGGTACTTGTCCTGGTGCACCACCAGCTGTAGCGGCCTGACCACCTCGGGCAGCCCGTCGCGCAGCGCCACCAGGGTGCCGTGCTTCAGCTCGTCTTCCACCACCTGCAGCGACAGGCAACTGACGCCGTAGCCGCTCATCACGGCCCGCTTGATCGCCTCGGTATTGCCCAGCTCCAGCGCGAAGCGCAGCTCGCCCAGCAGCGGCGCGAGCCGCTGCTCGATGATCTCGCGCGTGCCCGAGCCGGGCTCGCGCACCACCCAGTCCGCGTCGCGCAGGGCGGCCAGGTCGCCCGGCTTGCCGGTCAGCGGATGCGCCGGGCTGACCACCACCGCCATTTCGTCGTCGCGCCAGTGCGCGCTGCGCAGGTCGCGCTCGTGGCAGGTACCTTCGATCAGGCCGATGTCCGCCTCGAAATGCAGCAGGGCCTGCAGCACGTCGCGCGTGTTGCCGATGCGCATGTCCAGCGCGCACGGCCCGCTCTGCGCGTGGCGGAAGCCCGCCAGCAGGCCGGGCAGGATGTAGCTGCCGATGGTGTTGCTGGCGGCGATGCGCAACTGTATGCCGGGTTGGACCGTGAAGTGCTCCAGCTCGTGGGCCTGGTCCAGCAGCGAGAGCGCGCGCGGGAAGAACAGCCGGCCCGACTCGTTGATGCTGAGCCGGCGCGCGACGCGGTCGAACAGGGCGCCGCCCAGCGCGGCTTCGAGGTCCGCCAGCGCCGCGCTGACGGCCGACTGGGACATGGCCAGCGCCTCGGCGGCGGCCACGGTGCTGCCATGCTGGGCGACGGCGACGAACACGGAGAGCTGGCGCAGGGTCAGCCGGAGCGGGCGCTGGTTCATATCTGGAATTCAGGTAAGATATAACGATATTACCCGTTTTACAGGTTTGTGGCGGCTACGTACTCTGTGGACATCATCCACCAGCGCCCCGCCGCCACCCGGCGGCAGGGGCGGAGAGCCCCGCCCGCCATGTCGCCCACGCCCTCGACCGCAACCGCCAACCTCGGCGCCATGCCGCCTTCCTGGGCCGCGCGCCTGCTGACGCTGGTGCCGCTCGGCTTCATCGCCTGGCTGGCGATGGTCTTTTCGGCGCATCCGGCGGTGTCCCACCTCGGCATGAGCGCGCTGACGCTGGCGATGTTCGCCGGCATGGTGGCCGGCAATACCTTGCCGCAGCGCTGGCTGGTGCCGCTGGCGCCGGGCATGCAGGTGGCCCGGCATCACCTGCTGCGGCTCGGCGTCGCGCTGTACGGCCTGCGCCTGACCTTCGGCGCCATCGCCGATCTCGGCGTGGCCGGGGTGCTGGTGCCGCTGGTCATGCTGGTGGCGACGCTGCTGGTGGGGGTCTGGGCCGGCACCGCGCTGCTGGGCCTGAGCCGCCGCGAGGCGATCCTGGTGAGCGCGGGCAGCGCGGTCTGCGGCGCCGCCGCGGCCATCGCGGTGGCGTCGGTGGTGCGCACCGACGACCGCCAGACCGCGGTGGCCGTCGCCACCGTGGTGCTGTTCGGCACGGCTGGCATGCTGCTCTATCCCTACCTGTTCGAGGTCGCCACGCGGCATCTGCACTGGGCCGTCAGCGAGCGCACCTTCGGCATCTACACGGGCGCCACGCTGCACGAGGTGGCCCAGGTCATCGCTTCCGGCAAGATGGTCAGCGATGCCACCGCCGACGCCGCCGTGGTGGCGAAGATGGTGCGGGTGCTGGCGCTGGGCCCGCTGCTGCTGGTGCTGGCGCTGTGGCCGAAGCTGCATGCCGAGGGCGAAGGTGAGCGCGCGGGCGGCGCGCGCCCGTGGCGCGCGATCCTGAAGGCCGTGCCGTGGTTCGCGGTGGGATTCGTGGCGGTGATGGCGGCGCATTCCGCCGGGCTGGTGCCGCCGGCGTGGAAGCCCGGCCTGCTGTCGCTGGACAACTGGCTGCTGGCCTGCGCGATGCTGGCGATCGGCCTGCACACGCGCATCGGCACGCTGCTGCATGCCGGGCGCAAGCCGCTGGTGCTGGCGGGCCTGCTGTTCCTGTTCCTGATGGCCGGTGGCGCGGCGCTTTGCGCGGCAGTCGCCTGAGCCGGCGCTGTGCTGCTGGTGCGGCCGACGGGGGTCGAACCCGTAAGCCCGTAAAGGCGGCAGATTTTAAGTCTGCTGAGTCTACCAATTTCTCCACGGCCGCACGGCAAGCCCGGTATTGTGGTCGGTTGGGCGCGGTGATGCAAGCTTGGCGCGGGACAGCCGCGATGCGGCGGGAGGTGCGCAGATGCCGCCCGGATGTGCCGGTTGTTACGCCCGGTAACAATGTAGAACCCCCGGTTTCACCTGGATTGGCGGCAGTCTCTACAATATGACTTATCGAATAACGACTTGCAGGGGCAAAGATCATGAAACGCTGGTTGCTCGCAGGACTTGCAGTGCTTGGGGTGCTTTCGTCGGGCGCGGCAATGGCGCATGTCAATGTCGGCCTGTCGATCGGCGTCCCCGGCGTGGTGGTTGGCGGCCCGGCATACTATCCGGCGCCCGCCTATGTCGCGCCGCCGGTGGTGATGGCGCCCGCTCCGGTCTACTATGGCCCGCCGCCGGTGGTGGTACGCCCGGCGCCGGTCTATTACGGTCCCGGCTACTATGGCCCGCGCTACTACGGCCGCGGCTACTACGGCCCGCCGGGACGCTGGGGGCATGAGCATCGCCACTGGCGATAAGCATGAACGATCTGCTTCGCGCAGTGTCACAAAAGGGCCCCTCGGGGCCCTTTGGCATTTGGGGCCGCGGCCGGCGGATGGCCGAATGACGCGGCAAAGCGGCAAGTGGTTCCCGCGAGATGATCGGGGTCAAAATATTTGAACAGACAAGTCAAACGGCAGGTTAGATCGTTATTAGGGTTTCCACCTACACTACTTGTGTTGCACCGCGATGAAATGATTTCGCAAAGTCCTGTCATCCGGTGCCCCTCCAGCACAGTACCTACCCAAAGGATCAGACCATGAAGATCAAGAACAGCCTGGTGACGATCGCCGCCTTGACCGCCCTCTCCGCCCTCTCCGCTTCCGCATTCGCCGCTGGCACCGGCAAGGCCGATCCGTACACCGATGGCGCCAAGCTTGGCAAGGTCGATCCGTACACGGACGGCGCCAAGTTCGGCAAGGTGGACCCGTACACCGACGGTGCCAAGTTCGGCAAGGTCGACCCCTACACGGACGGCGCCAAGGTCAGCGACCGCCGCGACTCGTTCACCGACGGGGCCTGAGTCTTCCGCAGGTTCAAGCGCGCCAACGCAGCAACGCAAGCAGCAAGCAAGAAACCCGCTCCGGCGGGTTTTTTGCTTTTTCGCGCGCGCGGGGCGGCCCGTGGCAATGCCGGCGGCCGGAGCGCTATACTTCCGGCTCGTTGAACTGATTCACCGAAATGAACTTCGAGGAGAGTGGTATGCAGCAAAAAACCGTGCTGACGGCAGACGATGTGAAGAAGGTACTGGCCGCAGCAGAGGTCGAAGCCAAGAATCACCAGTGGGCCGTGTCGATCGCCATCGTGGACGATGGCGGCCACCTGCTGGCCCTGCAGCGCCTGGACGGCGCCGCGCCGATCTCCAGCTACATCGCCACCGAAAAGGCGCGCACGGCTTCGCTGGGCCGCCGCGAGTCGAAGATCTACGAAGACATGATCAACAACGGCCGCCAGTCGTTCATGACCGCGCCGGTGCTGCAAGGCATGCTGGAGGGCGGCGTGCCCATCGTCGTCAACGACCAGGTGGTGGGCGCCGTCGGCGTGTCCGGCGTGAAGTCGACCGAAGATGCGCAGATCGCGCGTGCCGGCATCGCGGCCCTGGGCGTCTGAGCCCAGGCTTCCGAGCCGTAGACGCGCGCAGCAGAAGCGCGCAGTAGAAGCGTTCACCGGCAGCGGGCATCCTCCGCTGCCGGCATCGGGGCGAGGGCCGCGGCGCGTTGCCGCCATGTCCCGTTCCTCGCCGCTCCCACCCGTGCCGTGGCCTGTCGATGGCCCGGCACGCGGCCTGCCGGTCCCGGCAGGCATCTCGCCCGTTCCCGTCCGTTCCCGTTCGCAAGCCGCGTAGTGGCGCGACCTGCCATGCTTGCGCAGGCGGGTGCTCGCGCCCATGCGCAAGCGCGGACGGCGCGCGGCTTACTTCGTCAGGATCAGCTTGCCGTAGCGCGTGATGCGCAGCGTGTAGACCTCGCCGTTATGCAGGATCGGCAGCACGTTGTTGCCGCGCATCAGCGTTTCCAGCGGCACCGCTTCGCTGGCCTGCGCTACCGGCAGGCTGTCGCGCACGAGGGCCTCGAGGCGGGCGGGCAGGGCGGCCACGGCGGACTTCATCGATTCGATCGCCGTGCTGGCCGCGGTCTCGCGCCGCGACGGCGTGCGCGAGCTCGGATTGACTTCGATCCGGCGCAGCGAGAGGCGGCGGCGAGTCACGGCGGGTTGCGACATCGGCAGGGTCAGGGTGCTCATCGGAGGGCTCCGGTGCGTTGGCTGGCGGCGGCGCGGGCTGCGCGCCATCACCAGCGGGGTTCAAGTTGTCCTTATCTTAAATGAGAACAGTTATCATTACAATAGTGTTTTTCGATGGAACCGCATGGAAACGCCGCGCCGGCGCCGGATGCGGCGAGGGCGGCGCGCCAAGCAAAAAGGGCACCCCTCGGGAGTGCCCTTTTGCTTGCCGATCGGTCCGGCCGCTCAGTGCTTCGGCTCGGTGATGAAGCCGATCTTGCCGAGCCCGCCGTGCTGCGCGGCAGCCATGACTTCGGCCACGCGCTCGTAGCGCACGTCGCGGTCGGCGCGCAGGTGCAGCTCCGGCTGGGGCTGCTGCTGCGCGGCTTCGGCGATGTTGGCGTCGAGCGTCTGCTCGTCGACCTCGGTCTGGTTCCAGAAGACCTTGCCGCTGGCATCGATCGACACGTTGATGCTCTGCGGCTTCGGATCGTTGGGCGTGTTGGTCGCGCGCGGCAGGTCGATCTTGACCGCGTGATTGATCACGGGAATGGTGATGATGAAGATGATCAGCAGCACCAGCATGACGTCGACCAGCGGCGTCATGTTGATCTCGCTCATTACCTCGTCATCGTCTGAGTCGAGGGTACCGAATGCCATGATGACTTCCTTCTTGCCTTGCTGCGGGCCTTACGGGTTCTTGACGGCGAGGCGCATACCGCTGTCGTCGGTAGCGCCACGGGCGTTGCTCGGACGCACGCGGGCGCCGGTCACGAAGTAGGCGTGCAGGTCGTGGGCGAAGCGGTTGAGCTTGGAGATCACGCCCTTGTTGCCGCGGCTCAGCGCGTTGTAGCCGAGCACCGCCGGAATCGCCACGGCCAGGCCGAAGGCGGTCATGATCAGCGATTCGCCGACCGGGCCGGCCACCTTGTCGATGGTCGGCACGCCCGAGGCGCCGATGTTGATCAGTGCGTGATAGATGCCCCACACGGTGCCGAACAGGCCGACGAACGGCGCGGTCGAGCCGACCGAGGCCAGCACGGCGAGGCCGGACTGCATGCGCGCCACGGCGTCGTCGATGGCGCTCTTGAGCGAGCGGGTCAGCCAGTCGGAGATGTCCATCACGTCATGCAGCTGGGGCTGGCTGGCGCGGTGGTGCTGGGCGGCTTCCTTGCCGGTCACGGCGAGCGAGCGGAACGGGTTGGCGTCGTTGCCGCCGAGCGTCTCGAGGGCGTGGTCGAAATCGTCGGAATGCCAGAAGCGCTTCTCCGCGCCGTGCGCCATCTTCTTCAGGCGGATCAGGTCCCACGCCTTGGTGAGGATGACGATCCACGAAGCCAGCGACATGATGAGCAGAATGATGGCGGTGGCGCGCATGACGAAATCGCCTTGCGTCCAGAGGTGCGAGAGTCCGAGGTCCTGCATGATGGTTCCTGGTGAGGTCGGTATTGAAATCAGTTGAGTTCGAAGCCGATCGGCTGCTGGGCGGTGACCGCCACGGCGCGACCGTTGTCCATGTATGGCTTGCAGCGCATGCGCTGGACCGCGTCCACGGCGGCCTGGTCCAGGCGCGACGAGCCGCTCGACGAGACGATGGCGGTCTTCACCACCTTGCCGCTTTCGTCGGTGGTCAGCCGGACCACGGCCTTGCCGGTTTCACCCATGCGGCGCGATTGCGACGGATAGGCCGGCTGCGGCGGCGTGCACTGGATCTCGCCGATGCCGACGGCGCGCGGCGCGGCCGATGCCGGCGCGGGCGGCTCGGGTGCCGGGGCGGGCGGCGCCGGCGGCGCGGGCGGTGCCGGCGGCGCCTCGATGGCGTTGGGCGTGGGCGGCAGCGACGGCACCGGCAGCGGCGTGGGCCGGGGCTGCGGCGGCGTCGGTTTCGGCGTAGTGACCTTGACCTGCTTGGGCGGCGTTTCGGGCTTGGGTTTGGGGGTCTCGACGGCAGGCTTCTGCGGTGGCTCGAGCGGAATGATGCGGGCGATGATCTCGGGCGCGATCACGGCTTCCGTGATTTTGCGCCCCAGCCCGCTCTGGATCAGGTAAAGCAGGCCGACGTGGAACAGCAGGACGGCTAGCGTGATCTTGAAAAAACGTTGATCGAACATGTGAAAACAACGGATGTCGGCGGTCTGGCGCGGCGCCGGCTTTATTAGCGATAGGGCCTATTTGCGATAGAACAGGATCAGCGAGATGCCACAACCGACCAGCAAGCTAAGCAGCAATTCCATGATAAACGCTCCTTCAACAGGTATGCCGGTGGGAGCGCCGCTCTAGGGGGCAGCGTGTCAGCTTGTAAGTATAAACGATAATGATTCTTATTTGTTAGCATTTTGTGCAATGCAGCCGGGCATTCCCGCCGGCTTGTTGCGCGCCGGCGCGGCAATCGGCGCGGCAGCCGGTTCCGGGTCGCATCGTGGCGCTGCACAAGTCGTCTTTATACGCCGATTTCGCCGCGATTTCGCGCCGTGCTCCCGCCCCGCGACCGGACGCCGCGCCCGAATGCGCTCCGGCGCACGGCACAGGGTTGCCGGCAATGCCCGATCTGCCACAAAGCGCGCTAGCATAGGAAAAAGACGAGCAATTCGCCGCGCCGCCCACGGCGCCGGCGCCCCCGTGCGAGAGGATCAGGCTATGGACTTCACCCGTTGCGCCGATGATGACCGCTCCACGCTGCTGCGTGCCGCTGCTGTCTCGCCGGGCACCTCCGCGCTCGACTGGATGTGCGCCCAGTTTGCCCTGCGCGTGGTGTGCGCGCTGGGGCCGCGCTTCAACCTGCGCAGCAACATCAACGACATCCTGACCGTCAGCGCCCAGGACATGGTGTGGCCCTACGGCGTGGTGCTGCGCGTGCAGCGCTTCCTGGCCGCGCGCTGCGCCGACATGCCGGCCTGGAAGGGCGCCGCGCGCCTGACCCCGGAGGAATTCCTCGAGCGGCACGGCCAGTGGAACAGCGCCTTCGACGAAAGCGCGCTGTTCTATTACCTCGACGAATACGTCAAGCACCACGCCAAGGACATGTTCGCCGTGTTCGACGTCTCGGCCGCGGCGCTGGCCGCGCGGCTGGACGGCGAACGCGTGCTGCTGGTGCGCAATATCGACATGCTCAGCCACGTGCTGGACCTGCCCGAGCACGAGCGCAAGCTGCTGCTGTACGCCGCGCTGGCCAAGTACAAGCGCGACCTGCGCGCCGTGATGGTGGACTGCAAGGTGGCGCACAGCCAGGAGGCCTTCCAGATCCTGGCCGGGCTGACCGGCGCCAGCCCCGCGGCGGTGGCCGCCTCGCTGCGGCCCGGCTCGCGCCTGGAGACGCTCAACCTGATCGAGCAGCCGCTGCCCGAGAACAGCGTGACCGACCTCGGCGACCTGATGCGCCTGTCCGACCGCCTGCTGCACGTGCTGCTCGGCAACTACGCCGACGAGGCGGAGATGATGGCGGTGTTCACGCGCCCCGCCGCGGCGCCCACGCTGGGCACCGGCGACTATCCGCACGTGGAGACCGATGCGCGCTATCTCTCGGCGCTGCTGGCCAACGCCACCAGCCAGCACGCCTGCGGGGTCAACGTGCTGATCTACGGCCCGCCCGGCACCGGCAAGACCGAGTTCGCCAGGCTGCTGGCGCGCGAGGCCGGCTGCGAGCTGTACGAGGTCGACTGCCTCGACCGCGACGGCAACAGCCTCTCGGGCAAGGACCGCTATCGCTCGCTGCAGGTGTCGCAGGCATTCCTGCGCGGCCGCCCGCACACGGCGCTGCTGTTCGACGAGGTGGAAGACGTGTTCCCCGGCAGCACGCGCGAGCTGACCAGCCTGTTTGGCCAGGAAGACCCGCGCGGCTCGGTCAACGGCAAGGCCTGGGTCAACCAGACGCTGGAGCAGAACCCGGTGCCGGTGATCTGGATTTCCAACTCGATCCGGCAGATCGATCCGGCCTACCTGCGCCGCTTCCAGTTCCACCTGGAGCTGAAGATTCCGCCGCCGCAGGTGCGCGAGAACATCATCCGCAAGCATCTCGGCGCGCTCGACGTGAGCGATGCCTTCATCGCCACGCTGGCCGCGCGCAAGACGCTCACGCCGGCGCAGGTGCAGTCGGCCGCGCGCTTCGTGCAGCTGGCGCGCACGGGCGTGGCCGAGCCGGTGGAGGCGCTGATCCTGCGCCAGCTCGACCATGCCGACCGCGCGATGGGCCTGCGCCCGGAGGTGGAAGGGCGGCCGCTGGTGACGCATTACCGGCTCGACTACCTCAACCTGGAGACGCGCTACGACGTGGGCAAGATCGTGCAGGCGCTCAAGGCGCGCGAGCGCGGCACGCTGTGCTTCTACGGGCCGCCCGGCACCGGCAAGACCGCGCTGGCCGAGCACATCGCCGCGGCGCTGGAGCAGCCGCTGATGATCCGCCGCGCGTCCGACCTGATGAGCAAGTACGTGGGCGAGACCGAGCAGCAGATCGCGGCGATGTTCGCGCGCGCCGAGGAGGAGGGCGCGGTGCTGCTGCTCGACGAGGCCGACAGCTTCATGCAGAGCCGCCAGAACGCCGTGCGCAACTACGAAGTGTCCGAGGTCAACGAGATGCTGCAGGGCATGGAGCGCTTCAACGGCATTTTCGTGTGCACCACCAACCTGTTCGAGCGCATCGACGAAGCCGCGCTGCGGCGTTTCTCGTTCAAGATCCGCTTCCTGCCGCTCAAGCCGGAGCAGCGCGCCGCGATGTTCGTGGAAGAAGCGCTCGACGGCGACGCCGCGCGCCTCGACAGCGCCATGCGCGAGGAACTGGCGCACCTGGACTGCCTGACGCCGGGCGACTTCGCCACGGTCAAGCGCCAGTGCGTGCTGCTGGGAGAGTCGCTGACGCCCGACGAATTCCTCGCGCAACTGCGCCAGGAGCATGCGGTCAAGCCCGACGTGCGGCAGCGCAGGCCGCTGGGCTTCCTGCAGTAGCGTGGGCGCGCGCCGGGGTCAGGCCAGCGCGGGAGCCGGCTCGATCGACACGGTTTGCGCGTCGGCCTCCACGTGCAGCAGCGCGGCGGCCATCGCGCGCAGGTGCGCGGCGTCCTTGGTGGACGCATAACGGTCGCGCGGCACCGCGCCGGCATCGGCGGCCAGGCCGTGCTCGCCGAGCTTGCGCTGCAGCTGGCGCGCGATGGCGCTGCCGGTGTCGACCAGCGCCAGCCGGTCTCCCACCATGCCGTGGATCGCCTCCGCCAGGAACGGGTAGTGGGTGCAGCCCAGCACCAGCGTGTCGGCGCCGGCCGCGAGCATTGGCGTGAGATAGGCGTCGAGCTTTTCGCGCACGGCGGGGCCGGCCACGTCGCCTTCCTCGATCAGCGCGACCAGGCCGCTGCCGGCCTGGCAGAGAAAGCGGCTCTCGCCATCGAGCGAGGCCAGCAGCCGCGCGAACTTCGCGCTCCTGAGCGTGTTGCCGGTGGCCAGCACGCCGACCACCTTGCTGCGGCTCGCCGCGGCCGCCGGCTTGAGGCCGGGCTCGACGCCGATGATCGGCAGCGCCAGCCGCTCGCGCAGCGTGTGCACCGCGTGCATGGTGGCCGTGTTGCAGGCGATCACCAGCGCCTTGCAGCCTTGCGCCACCAGCCATTCGCAGGCCTGCAGCGTGCGCGCCTCGACGAAGCGCTCGGGCTTCTCGCCATACGGGTTGTACTTCGAGTCGGCGAGGTACAGCAGCGACTCATGCGGCAGCAGCGCGCGGACCTCGCGCAGCACGGACAGGCCGCCGAGGCCGGAGTCGAAGATGCCGATGGGTGCGTTGTTCACGGATGGCGTGTGGCGTATGGGAAGGAATTCGGGGCCCGCATGCAAAAAGCCGGGTCGGCGACCCGGCTCTCTACAGCGGCATGGCTGTCGCGGAAGCGGCCCGGATTATGCCGCGGCGACCGGGATCTTGCCGATCTTGGCCTGCCATTCGGCGGGGCCGGTCTTGTGCACCGAGGTGCCTTCGCTGTCCACGGCCACCGTCACCGGCATGTCCTTGACGTCGAACTCGTAGATGGCTTCCATGCCCAGGTCCGCGAAGCCGACCACCTTGGCTTCCTTGATCGCCTTGGCCACCAGGTAAGCCGCGCCGCCGACCGCCATCAGGTAGGCCGACTTGTGCTTCTTGATCGCCTCGATCGCCACCGGGCCGCGCTCGGCCTTGCCGATCATCGAGATCAGGCCGGTCTCGGCCAGCATCATCTCGGTGAACTTGTCCATGCGCGTGGCGGTGGTCGGGCCGGCCGGGCCGACCGCTTCGTCGCGCACCGGGTCGACCGGGCCGACGTAGTAGATCACGCGGTTCTTGAAGTCCACCGGCAGCTTCTCGCCCTTGGCCAGCATGTCGGCGATGCGCTTGTGCGCGGCGTCGCGGCCGGTCAGCATCTTGCCGTTGAGCAGCAGGGTCTGGCCCGGCTTCCACGACGCCACTTCCTCGGGCGTGAGCGTGTTCAGGTCGACGCGCTTGGAGGTTTCGGTGTTGGGCGCCCACTCGACCTTCGGCCATTGCGACAGGTCCGGCGCTTCCAGCCTGGCCGGGCCGCTGCCGTCCAGCGTGAAGTGCGCGTGGCGCGTGGCCGCGCAGTTCGGGATCATCGCCACCGGCTTGGAGGCCGCGTGGGTCGGGTAGCCCATGATCTTGACGTCGAGCACGGTGGCCAGGCCGCCCAGGCCCTGCGCGCCGATGCCCAGCGCGTTGACCTTCTCGTACAGCTCCACGCGCAGTTCCTCGATCCAGTCGCGCGGGCCGCGCGCGATCACGTCCTGGATGTCGATCGGGTCCATCAGCGATTCCTTGGCCATGACCATCGCCTTCTCGGCGGTGCCGCCGATGCCGATGCCCAGCATGCCGGGCGGGCACCAGCCGGCGCCCATCGTCGGCACGGTCTTGAGCACCCAGTCGACGATGGAGTCGGACGGGTTGAGCATGACGAACTTCGACTTGTTCTCCGAGCCGCCGCCCTTGGCCGCGACCTGGATGTCCACCGTGTTGCCGGGCACCACTTCATAGTGGATCACGGCCGGGGTGTTGTCGCGGGTGTTCTTGCGGCCGCCTTCGGGCGGGTTGACGATGGAGGCGCGCAGCACGTTGTCCGGATGGGTGTAGCCGCGGCGCACGCCTTCGTTGATCATGTCCGACAGCCCCATGGTGGCGCCGTCCCAGCGCACGTCCATGCCCACCTTGACGAAGATCGTGACGATGCCGGTGTCCTGGCAGATCGGGCGCTTGCCCTCCGCGCACATGCGGCTGTTGGTCAGGATCTGCGCGATCGCGTCCTTGGCGGCCGGACTCTGCTCCAGCTCATAGGCGCGGCCCAGGCTGGTGATGTAGTCCATCGGGTGGTAATAGCTGATGTACTGCAGGGAGTCGGCGACGCTCTGGATGAGGTCTTCTTGTTTGATGACGGTCATTTTTGTGGGGGACAGGCGAGGGGAAATTCAACTTGGAATGATACACCCGCGCGGCGGTGTCGCGGCACGCGCATGCGCATGCCGGCAACGCCGCGGGTGATGCCGGGGCCGCATCGCGCGGCCCGCCGGGCGTTCCGGCGGCAGGCCGAGAAAAACCGCAGCCGGGGCTGCGGTCTGGTGGCCTCGTCGGGAGCGCCTTCAGTGCGCCTTGCCGGGCGCGGGGTGCGACACCAGCTTGTCGACGTAGGCCATCGCCACCGCCGAGAGCAGGAAGGCGAGGTGGATGATGACCTGCCACATGATGGTGTTCGGCGCGCGCTGGTCGGCGTCGATGAAGGTCTTGAGCAGGTGGATCGACGAGATGCTGATCAGCGCCATCGATAGCTTGACCTTGAGCACGCCGGCGTTGACGTGGTCGAGCCATTCCGGCTCGTCCGGATGGTTGTCCAGCCCCAGGCGCGAGACGAAGGTCTCGTAGCCGCCCACGATCACCATGATCAGCAGGTTGGAGATCATCACCACGTCGATCAGGCCCAGCACCACCAGCATGAACTTGGTCTCGTCGTATTCGGTGGCGTGCGCCACCAGGTGCCAGACTTCCACGCCGAAGTGATAGACGTAGACCGCCTGCGCGACGATCAGGCCGAGGTAAAGCGGCAGCTGCAGCCAGCGCGAGGAAAAGATCACGCTGGCCAGCGGGCCGAGCCGCCGGGGCTGGTTCGACATGGGATTCGATGCCATTGGGGTTGAAAGCGGAATGTAAGGGAAGGGTTGCAATTGTACATTGCGCATATTTCGCGAATCGCGCGTTTTGCACCCTGGCCGGCCTTCAACCTGTTCAGCCGCCGCGATCTTGCCCGGCGCCGGCCGCCGCGCCGGCGCCGTCGCGCCACGTGCGCCGGGCGAGCGGGCCGGGCCAGCTCGCCAGCACGATGCCGGCCAGCACGCAGGCCAGCGCCACGCCATGCGCCCAGCCCGGCTTCTCGCCGAGGAAGACGATGCCGTAGGTGGCCGCCGCGACCGGCAGCACCGCGGTGAACACGCCGGCCAGTTGCGCGGGCACGTGGCGCACGCCCTTCATCCACAGCCAGAACGAGAAGATGCTGGCCGACAGCGCGTACCACAGCAGCATCAGCCAGATGCCGGACGGGACCGAGGCCATGTCGAACGTGAGCAGCGGCACCAGCCCCAGCGGCAGCATCAGCAGGCCGCCGATCAGGTGCGTGTAGGCGCAGATCTCGATCGCCGCCAGCGTTTGCGCCAGCCGCCGCGACAGGATCACGTAGACCGATTCGCAGATCACCGCGCCCATGATCATCAGGTTGCCGAGCAGCGCCTGCCCGCCGTCGGTCCCGCCGCCGGCGCCGTGCCCGGTGCCGCGCGCCACGTTCAGCACCGCGATGCCCGCCACCGCCAGCAGCACCGACAGCACGGTGCGGCGCGACAGCCGCTCGCGCAGGACCAGCCACGACAGCAGCGCCACCGTGGCCGGGATGGTGCTGGTGATCACGCCCGCGGCCATCGCGCTGGTCAGGCGCACGCCGCCCAGCATCAGCAGCGTGAACAGGAAGGTGCCGAAGAACGCCTGCAGGAACAGGTTGAGCCACTCGCCGCGCGACACTGCGCGCATGCGCGCGGGCCGGTACCACGGCGCCAGGCACACGATGGCGATGGCAAAGCGCAGCAGCGCGAACAGCAGGATCGGCACGTAGGCCACGATGGCCTTGCCCAGTCCGACATTGCTGCCGACCAGGGCCATCGCGGCGATCAGGAGGAGGGAGTGGACGGGCAAGTCGTGGACGGCCAAGTCGGCTCGGCGGGCGGCGTGCGGCGCGCGCAAACTCCGCGAATGTCGCAGCGCCGTGTTCGGAATAGGGCTCGCGGCATTATAGCTGTGCTAGCCTAATGGAGAAGGCTGCACATCGGCATGCGGGCGCCGCGATCGCGCCACCCGCGTTGCCGGCGCAACGCTCGCCGATGCTGCGCCGCACGCAAGCGGCATGCTGCATTGCAGCAGCCGGACCCGGCCCGGCGGGGGCCTGAAAACCCCCGGCGGCACGTCAGGTTTAAGTAAGCCGTCGGGCGTAAGTTTGCAGCCACGCAGCCACACCATATCAGGAGACAAACAAATGTCCGCCATCGAATCGGTGATGCAGGAGCATCGCGTTTTCAATCCCCCGGAGTCGTTCGCAAAGCAGGCCGCGGTGCCAAGCATGGAGGCCTACCGGGCGCTGTGCGATGAAGCGGAGCGTGACTACGAGGGCTTCTGGGCGCGGCATGCGCGCGAACAGCTGCACTGGAGCAAGCCTTTCACCAAGGTGCTCGACGAAAGCAACGCGCCGTTCTACAAATGGTTCGAGGACGGCGAGCTCAACGCCTCCTACAACTGCCTCGACCGCAACCTCGCCAACGGCAACGCCGACAAGGTGGCGATCGTGTTCGAGGCCGACGACGGCGCCGTCAGCAAAGTCACCTACCGCCAGCTTCACACCAAGGTCTGCCAGTTCGCCAACGGCCTCAAGGCGCTCGGCATCAGGAAGGGCGACCGCGTCGTCATCTACATGCCGATGTCGGTCGAAGGCGTGGTGGCCATGCAGGCCTGCGCGCGCATCGGCGCCACCCACTCGGTGGTGTTCGGCGGCTTCTCCGCCAAGTCGCTGCAGGAACGTCTGGTGGACGTCGGCGCGGTCGCGCTGATCACCGCCGACGAGCAGATGCGCGGCGGCAAGGCGCTGCCGCTCAAGGCCATCGCCGACGAAGCGCTCGCGCTGGGCGGCTGCGAAGCCGTGAAAAGCGTCATCGTGTATCGCCGCACCGGCGGCAAGGTCAACTGGACCGAAGGCCGCGACCGCGCGATGGACGACGTCGCCAAGGGCCAGCCCGAGACCTGCGAAGCCGAGCCGGTCAGCGCCGAGCACCCGCTGTTCGTGCTCTACACCTCCGGCTCCACCGGCAAGCCCAAGGGCGTGCAGCACAGCACTGGCGGCTACCTGCTGTGGGCGCTGATGACGATGAAGTGGACCTTCGACATCAAGCCCGACGACCTGTTCTGGTGCACCGCCGACATCGGCTGGGTCACGGGCCACACCTACATCGCCTACGGCCCGCTCGCCGCCGGCGCCACCCAGGTGGTGTTCGAAGGCGTGCCCACGTATCCCAACGCCGGCCGCTTCTGGGACATGATCGCGCGCCACAAGGTCAGCATCTTCTACACCGCGCCGACCGCGATCCGCTCGCTGATCAAGGCCGCCGACGCCGACGAGAAGGTCCATCCGAAGCAGTACGACCTGTCCAGCCTGCGCCTGCTCGGCACCGTGGGCGAACCGATCAACCCGGAAGCCTGGATGTGGTACCACCACAATATCGGCAACGAGCGCTGCCCGATCGTGGACACCTTCTGGCAGACCGAGACCGGCGGCCACATGATCACGCCGCTGCCGGGCGCCACGCCGCTGGTGCCGGGCTCGTGCACCTTGCCGCTGCCCGGCATCATCGCCGCCATCGTCGACGAGACCGGCCAGGACGTGCCCAACGGCAGCGGCGGCATCCTGGTCGTCAAGCGCCCGTGGCCGTCGATGATCCGCACCATCTGGGGCGATCCGGACCGTTTCAAGAAGAGCTACTTCCCCGAGGAACTCGGCGGCAAGCTCTACCTTGCCGGCGACGGCTCGATCCGCGACAAGGAAACCGGCTACTTCACCATCATGGGCCGCATCGACGACGTGCTCAACGTCTCGGGCCACCGCATGGGCACGATGGAGATCGAGTCGGCGCTGGTGTCCAACCCGATCGTGGCCGAGGCCGCCGTGGTGGGCCGCCCCGACGACATGACCGGCGAGGCCATCTGCGCCTTCGTGGTGCTCAAGCGCTCGCGCCCGACCGAGGAAGAAGCCAAGCAGATCGCCACCGAGCTGCGCAACTGGGTCGGCAAGGAGATCGGCCCGATCGCCAAGCCCAAGGACATCCGCTTCGGCGACAACCTGCCCAAGACCCGCTCCGGCAAGATCATGCGGCGCCTGTTGCGCTCGCTGGCCAAGAACGAGGAAATCACCCAGGACACCTCGACCCTGGAAAACCCCGCCATCCTGGACCAGCTCAAGCAGGTCCAGTAAGCAGGGCACGCACCGGCCGGCCGGCACGCCACGCGCGTGCCGGCCGGCCGTTTCCGCATTCGCGGCGCCAGTCCAACCACGCATCCCATGCCCGACGAACAGTCGCGCTTCCGCCGCCGGCTGCTGCTCTACTACGGCTTGTTCACCGTCGGCCTCTTCACGTTCATCGGCATGATGGGCCTGCTGGAGCATTCCAGCGGCGACGCGCTCTGGCTCGGCTACGTCTTCCTGTTCGTCACCATCGCCATCTATGCGTGCATCGGGCTGATCTGCCGCACCTCCGACCTCAATGAATACTACGTGGCGGGGCGCCGCGTGCCCGCCATGTTCAACGGCATGGCGATCGCCGCCGACTGGATGAGCGCCGCGTCCTTCATCGGCCTGGCCGGCATCCTGTTCGCCTCGGGCTACGAAGGGCTCGCCTACGTGATGGGCTGGACCGGCGGCTACTGCCTGGTCGCCTTCCTGCTCGCGCCCTACCTGCGCAAGTACGGCGGCTACACCATCCCCGACTTCCTCGCCGCGCGCTACGGCAACGGCAAGCCCGGCGGCAACCTGCCGGTACGCGCGATCGCCGTGCTGGCCGCCTCGCTCTGCTCCTTCGTCTACCTGGTGGCGCAGATCCAGGGCGTAGGGCTGATCGTCACGCGCTTCATCGGCGTGGAGTTCGCCGTCGGCGTGTTCTTCGGTCTGGCCGGCATCCTGGTCTGCTCGTTCCTCGGCGGCATGCGCGCGGTCACGTGGACCCAGGTCGCGCAATACATCATGCTGATCGTCGCCTTCCTGGTCACGGTGTCGATGATCGCGTGGAAACATCATCACGACGCGCTGCCCCAGCTCAGCTACGGCAAGCTGCTCTCGCAGCTCGACACGCGCGAGCGCGAGATAGAGCGCGACCCGGCCGAGCAGGTCGTGCGCGAGTTCTACCGCCAGCAGGCCATCCGCATGCAGGAACGCATCGCCCGGCTGCCGCAGTCGTTCGCCGAGGAACGCGACGCGCTGTCCGCGCGGCTGCAGGAACTGCGCCTGCGCAACGCGCCGCTGCGCGAGATCAAGACCGTCGAGCGCGAGCGCATCGAATTCCCGCGCGACGTCGCCGCGGCGCAGCTGCAATGGAGCCAGCAGCGCGAAGAAGCGCTCGCGCGCAGCCAGCCGTCCACGCCCTCCACCGAACCCTATCCCTCCGCCTCCGAGCAGGAGCGCAAGACCAAGCGCCTCAACTTCGTGCTGCTCGTGTTCTGCCTGATGCTCGGCACCGCCAGCCTGCCGCACATCCTCACGCGCCTCTACACCACGCCGTCGGTCAAGGAAACGCGCAGCTCCGTGGCCTGGGCCGTGTTCTGCATCGCGCTGCTCTACGTCTCCGCGCCCACGCTCGCCGCGCTGGTGAAATACGAATTCTTCCAGCACCTGGTCGGCACGCCCTACGCCGAACTGCCGCAGTGGGTAGTGCAATGGCGCAAGGTCGACCCGCCCGTGTTCGGCATCCGCGACGTCAACGGCGACGGCATCGTGCAATGGGCCGAGATCCTGATCCAGCCCGACATGATCGTGCTCGCCGCGCCCGAGATCGCCGGCCTGCCCTACGTCATCTCCGGCCTCGTCGCCGCCGGCGCGCTCGCCGCGGCGCTCTCCACCGCCGACGGCCTGCTGCTCACCATCGCCAACGCGCTCTCGCACGACGTCTTCTATCACATGATCGACCGCACCGCGAGCCACCAGCGGCGCGTCACCACCGCCAAGATCGTCCTGCTCGGCGTCGCGCTGTTCGCCTCGTACGTCACCTCGCTGCGGCCCGGCAACATCCTCTTCCTGGTCGGCGCCGCCTTCTCGCTGGCCGCCTCCAGCTTCTTCCCGGTACTCGTGCTCGCCATCTTCTGGCGCCGCACCACCGCCGCCGGCGCGGTCGCCGGCATGACCGCCGGCCTCGGCGTGGCGGTCTACTACATCTTCGTCAACTACCCGTTCTTCACCCGCATGACCGGCATCTTCGGCAACCGCTGGTTCGGCGTCGACCCCATCGCGTCAGGCGCCTTCGGCGTCCCCGCCGGCTTCGCCGTCGCCATCCTCGTCAGCCTGCTGACCCCGCGCAACGCGCCCGTGATCGATCGCCTCGTGACCTACCTGCGACGTGGCTGACGGGCCGCTTCACGAAACACTGGAATTGCCGGACAAGTCTGTTATAATCGCCGACTTCCCGGAGAGATGGATGAGTGGTTTAAGTCGCACGCCTGGAAAGCGTGTATAGGTTAATAGCCTATCGGGGGTTCGAATCCCCCTCTCTCCGCCACTGATTCCATAAGGCTTTGCGGGTTAGTGGTTGCTGACGGAGCCCTATAGATTTAGCGGCGTCCTATTCAGCTACTACCGCAG
>Ga0255338_1001205_pt1 | contig 52538 bp, 40 predicted proteins | sample MeOH1_35cm_T4_19_FD_203715 | JGI IMG/M metagenome (GOLD analysis project Ga0255338, IMG submission 203715) | Sandy soil microbial communities from University of British Columbia, Vancouver, Canada - MeOH1_35cm_T4_195 | ecosystem: Engineered > Artificial ecosystem > Sand microcosm > Unclassified ... | reverse complement strand
CGACGCCGGGGACGGGCTCGTGCCAGACCTTGCCCTTCTCCCCCACCCAGCCCATGCGCATCAATTGGACGCGGAGCGTGTGCAGGCAGCACTCGTACATCAAGGTGCCGGGCATGACGTTGTCGTCTTTGAAATGACAGACGAGGTGCCAGTCGTCGGGATGGATGTCCATCTCGCCGACGGCACGCCCCAACCCATAACGCCCGCCCTTCGGGTCCAATTCGAGGATCCGGTCGACGAGCTTCATACGGCCGCCGGGCAAGGTGTCGGGAACGAAAGGCAGGGACGCGAATGACGGACCGAAGGCGGCCCCCAGATCTCCGGCGCGAAGGGCCGCGAATTGACCTTCGGTCAACGAGACCTTATCAGAGAACGGCGCGAGGGGCTTCCAATCCGGCGGGAGCTTGCCCGGGACCGGCTGCTTCTCGGCGTCGGTCAGGACGATGCCCTTGCCTTTGGCGAGCTCGGCGTTGGTGAAGAAGCCGGCGCAGCCTTTGCGCATCGTCAGAAGAGGCTTCCCATCGACCGTCGAATCGTATCTGAAGAAGAAGAGCCAGATGTCGTCGTGCTGGCCGAAGCCGTCGATGCTGATGTCGTACTTGATCACCTGGCCGGGCTTGGGCAGATGGTCGTGGAAGGTGACGATGGCGTCGAGGAGGCGGTAGACGGCGTTGCCCTTGGTCTGGGAGTCGATGCCGAGGTAGCCGGACAGGAAGAGGTCGGCCTGGCCGGCCTCGACGGCGATGCAGGTCGGGATGCGGCCCGCGTCCAGATACCAGCCGTTTGGGAGCACATCGTGCTCGGTGACGCAGGAGCCGGACTTCATGGAGTTGGGAACGCCGGTCACGGAGATGACGCGGTCGCACAGCATGAGCGGCTCTTCGGGGAGGCGGACGCGCGTGGGGTAGGCGTCCACGTGGGCGAAGGCTTCGCCGAGGACGGCGCCGATCTTGCCGGAGGCGAACTCGAGGCAGGCCTTTCGGTCCATGAACACCGGGGTAGAGGGCGCCGGAACCGGGGCTCGGACCGGAAGGGCCGGAGAATCATTCAAATTTTGAGGCCTGACACTGGTGTCAGGAACGACGGCCTGGCCGGAAGCGATGCGAATCTGCTCCGCCAGATTCTTGGATTGAAGCGCGGCGAAGTTCTCGGCGAGCTTCAGGTACATCTGGTGAGCCTGAGCGGTCAAAGACGCGGCGTTCGCGAGGCTGCCGGCGGCGCTTTGTGTCGTTTGAGGCACGGGAACTGGCGCCGGGAAGAGTTCGCGTGACTTATTCGACACGGGCTGGAACTCGTCGCCGGGCAAACGCGGTTCCGGGATACGGACGGAAGGGGCGACTCGCACCGGTGCGAGTTGAGGCGCCTTCGCCGGCGGTACGGATGGAGCGCTTGCCTTCGGCGGCGACGGAGGAGTCCAGGAGACCTTCGAAGGACGGCCCCCCAACGACAAGCGCACGAATTGCGCCGGCTGCGCCGGCGCGGAACGGTGACCGGCGCAGAAGGTACGAGCGCCGTATAACGGCTTCAGATCGACGGGGACCCGTTCGGAGATCAGGAAGGCCAACGCCTTGAGGACGCCGGAGACGTCATCCATCCCCCGGCTGTCGACCGACCTGGCGTTGTGGGTCAGCGGACCGAGGATCTTGCCGATCATTCGGGTGCAGCTTCCCTGCGGACCCAATTCTATGAACGTGCGCACGCCGTCTTCATAGGCCGTCTTGATGAGCGCTGAGAAATTGACCGAACGGATGGCTTGGGTCGTGATCGAGTCGGCGGCGGACTCGCGCGTGACCTCGTAGGACTTGCCGAAGGCGCCGGAGTAGTAGCGGATCCCCTTGGGAGCGCGGGTCGGGAAGAGGTGGAGGTCGCGGTATTGCTTCTCGACGAGCTTCGCGGCCGGGAAATGGACGGTGGAGACGCCCTGAAGCGGCAGGAACACGCAGCCGAGGCCCTCGACCAGTTTCTCGACGGCGGAGCGATAGCCCCCCACCACGCACTCGACCGGGGCGTTCACGATCAGCAAGGCCGCGCGCTCGGCGCCCTTCAGCGCCATGTTGACCGCGTCGGCGGGGCGGTCCACGACGCCGAGCACCCAATCGACTTTTTCGTTCGCGGGCAGGCGCCAGAACTGGCGGGCGGCGTCGCAGGGGCCGGCGAGCTCGGAGGTGAAGAGGGAGGACTGCTTCATGCGCCGCAGCATCTCGTCGCGGGCGGTCCAGGCGCGGGTCGCGAACAGGCCGGCGGTCTCGCCCAGGCTGTAGCCGACGACGGCCGTCGGATTGACGCCGAAGGAGCGCATCAGGTCGCTCGTCACCGTGCCGTGGGCGACCGAGGCGAAGATGAGGGCGTGGTAGTCGGCGTTGAGCTCGCTGTCGGCCTTGGCCTCCCAGCCGGGCTCGAAGGCGAGTCGCCAGGGAGCGACGCGGGCGGGCGTCATCTGGTCGCGCAGATGGCCGTTCTCGGAGTCCTGGAGGCGCAGGACCTCGGGCCACTGGGCGCCGAGTGAGGCGGTCATGCCGAGGTACTGGTTGCCGGAGCCGGGGAAGACGAAGGCCAGGTCGCCGCCGAGGGGCTCGCGCGTGGTGAGGTAGGCGCGGTCGGAGGGCAGCGGGCGCTCGGGGTTGTCGCGCACGGAGTCGGCGGCCATGCGCGCCAGGGCCAGGAGCTCCTTCCAGTCGCGGGCGACGAGGGCGCAGGCGTGGGAGGCCTCGGGGGCGGAGCCGCGCTTGATCCACCAGCGTCGGGCCAGCGCTTCTATGCCATCGCTCGGGTCTTGAGACGCGGCCCAGTCGATCAGGGCGTCGAGCCCGGCGAGGAGGAAGACCGGGTCGGCGGCCTCGACGGCGAACAGGGCCTCGGCGCGGGCGCCGAGCGGCTGGCGGCGCTCGTCCTCGACGAGCGGGTCGGCGGTCTCGCGCTCCAACTGCTCGAGCACGGCGTGCACGCAGCCGCCGTCGATGCCGAGGGAGGTGACGCCGGCGCGGCGCGGGCCGTCGGCGCGGTTGCGCAGCCAGAACGAGGCGCGGCGCGGCGAATGGAACCGCTTGGACGCCGTGGACAGCGGCGCGATCGGGTTGACGATCACGGGGCCCGCGGGCAAGATCTCCTGGTAGAGAGCCAAGGCGGCCTTCACCAGGCCCGCCAACCCGGCGGCGGCGCCGGCGTGGCCGACCACGGACTTCGAGGACGAGAGCGCGAGCGGGAGGTCGGCCTGGGCGGTCCCGAAGAAATCGACGAGCGCGGACGCCTCGCTGCGGTCCTCGCCCGGATGACCGGAGGCATGGCACTCCAAAAGCCCGATGGTGCTCGGGTCGACCTTCGCGTCGTCGTAAGCCCGGCGAAGGGCCTCGACGCAGGCCTCCGGCGTGGGGACCACGGCGTCGGCCCCGCCGCCGGACGCGGCGCCGATGCCCTTGATGACCGCGTACACCCGGTCGCCGTCGCGCAGGGCGTCGTCGAGGCGCTTGAGGACGACGCAGGCCGCGCCCTCGCCGGGCGTCGAGCCGTCGGCGGTCGCGTCGAACGGGAGCGGGCGGCCGTCGGGAGAGAAGGGCTTCAGCGCGTGGGCGCCGGCGAGCGCCCGGGCCTCGCCCGATATATCGACGGCGCTGCTAAGCGCCGCGTCCACCTCTCCGCGCTGCAGGGCGCGGACCGCGGCCTCCAGCGCCTTGAGGCCGGAGTTCTCCTCGGCGGAGACGGTGAAGCTCGGGCCGCCGAGGCGGAACTCGCGGGCGACGCGGCTGGCGGCGACGCTGGCCAGGCCGCCCATCACGCGGTTCGCGGTGAGGGCCGGGCCTGAGGCGTCGCGCAGGGAGGACAGCCAGGAGGAACGCTGCTCGGAGGACAACGCCCACCCCTTGGCCTTCGCCCAGGCGTCGGCGGAGGTCTCGAGCGACCAGCGGAGGTCGTAGTGCGTGATGGCGAGGTCGAAGGCGACGCCGAGGAAGACGCCGACGCGGTCGCGGCCCTCTTCGGAGAGCTTGGCGTCGGAAATTGCCGCCGCGGCACTCTGTAACGCCAGGAGTTGCTGCGGCAGCATTTCTTCCATCTCTTTGGGAGGGATCCGGAAAGAAGCCGCATCCGAGCCGGCCTCGCTCAGGAACCGGCCCTTGAAGCCGGCCGGGGCGTCGATTCCGTGCCAGCGGTCCTCGGCGTAGGCGGACTCGAGCTCGGCGCCGCCGAGGACCGCTTCCTGGTAGGAGCGGAGGTCGGGCAACGAACCGAATCTTGCGTCCATTCCGACGATGGCGACGGGGACGGAGGACGGATACGAACGGCGGACGGAGGGAGAGCTCTTCGCGGGCGCCTTACGACGCTCCGGAGCCTCCTCGACGAGAAGATGGGCGTTGATGCCGCCGAAGCCGAACGCCGATAGCGCGGCGCGGCGCGGGGTCTTCGCGTCACGACGAGTCCACGCCGCCGCTTCGGACTGAACGCGGAAAGGACTGCCCGTCAAACCGGCATTCGGATTAGGAGTGGAGTAGTTCGCGTTGGGCGGAAGGATCTCGTTCTCGAAACCTAAAAGAACCTTCATGAGCCCCGCCGATCCTGCGGCGGTGAGAAGATGACCGATGTTGCTCTTCACGGACCCCAAAGCGCACTGGCCCGGGGTCCAGCCCCTCTCGCCCCACAACGCTTTCAAGCTCGCGACCTCGATCGGATCGCCGGTCGGGGTCCCGGTCGCGTGGCACTCGACGAAGTCGATCTGGGACGGGGAGAGGCCCGACTCCAGGTACGCCGCGCGCATCGCGCGCAGCTGGCCGACGGTGTTGGGGGCGAGCAGGCTTCCCCCCACGTCGTTCGAGAGGCCGCCGGCCAGGAGCACGCCGCGGATGCGGTCGCCGTCGCGCTGCGCGTCGGACAATCTCTTCAGAACGAACAGCCCGGCGCCCTCGCCGACGACGAGTCCATCGGCCGCGGCGTCGAACGGCGACGGGACGCCCGACGGGGAGAGCGCGCGCAGCTGGGCGAAGCCCATCTGGGTGTACAAGGATTGCGGACGCGCCATGCCGCCGGCGAGCATCGCGTCGGCGCGGCCGGCGCGCAGCTCCTCCATGGCGAACTTGAGGGCGTAGAGCGAGGAGGCGCAGGCCGCGTCGAGCGTCCAGGAGCCGCCGCCCAGGCCGAAGGCCTTGGTCAGGACGCCGCCGGGAAGGCCCGCGACGAAGCGGTTGGCCGGGTTGACGCGCGAGGCAGGCTGCCGCGGGGCGATGCCGAGGGCGCGGCGCTCGAAGGCGGGCAGGAGCAGCTCGCGCGACCAGGCGGAGGCGCCGTCGGTGGGCAGGACGAGCTGGCCCATGACGACGCCCATGCGGGACTTGTCGGCGGCGGTCAGCTTCGCGCCGGCGAGCGCCTCGCGGGCCGCGTGGAGGGCCAGGTGAAACGCCGGGTCGAGGGACGACGCCCAGTCCGGGTCGAGCGCCAGGCCCGCGGGATCGAAGACGAAGTCGGAGATGAAGCAGGCCTTCTTCGAGTAGACCTTGTCGTAAGCGCCCTTGGCCGGGTCGAAGGCCGCGTCGGCGGGGAGCGCCCAGCGTCCCGACGGGACCTCGCGCGCGGAGCAGCGGCGGGCGACCAGGTTCTCCCAGAACCGCGCGGGCGTCGGGGCGTCGGGGAAGATCCCCCCGGCCCCCACGATCGCGATCGGCTCGTGCTTGTGGGTCACCGCTTGTAGATGGTGTACGCTTCGGCGTCTTCCGTCCATTCGACGCCCGCGCGGTTCAGCCGCCGCAGGACGCCGAGCCAGCCGCCGTCGGCGGGGCTGGTGACCGTCTTCGACAGGGCCGCCTTCGAGGCGATGACCCGGATCGTCTCCGCCGAGACCGCGTCGCCCTCCTGGGGCAGCTCGGCGACGAGGCGCACGCCGAGCTTCTTGGCCTCCTCGTCGGGGTACTCCCAGGACTCGCCGGCCTTCAGGCGCTTCTCCTTGACGTTCTCGTTGGGGACGACGAGCGCGGTCTGGTCCTTCGCGCCGAGGTCGTAGATGTTGTACAGGTAGATCCAGCAGTCGCGCGTCGCGGTGACCGTGATCTTCGCCTCGTCGCCGTGCAGGAAGCGCTGGCTCGAGACCTGGAGCTCGACGAAGAAGTCCTTGTCGCCGGCGGCGTCGCGCGGCACCGCGCAGGCCTTGAGCTTGAGGCGGTACAGGCAGCCCGGGCAGTCCGGCGCGTCGCGATAGCCCTCCTCGAGCACGACCTCCTTGACGATGCGCCCGTTGCGCGTGGTCTGGAGGATGCCCTCGGTCAGGCGCGACTCCTTGCGCAGGCCTTCCTGCTGGAAGTCCATGAACTTCGACTTCACCTCGACGCCGAGGAAGTCCTGGACCGCGGCCGCGCGCGCCTGCTCCATCGCGGCGGCGCGGGTCTGATGGCGCGTGTCCTGCGGGCCGACGGCGACCGACGCGGACGCCTCGAGCCAGGTGCAGCCCTCGGGGTCCACGCCCAGGACCTTGCCCTGGCGCTCCTGGACCTCGTTGCGCACGACCTCCTCCTTCGACTCCCCCTTCTCGGTCTTGACGACCGTCCCGCCCGTCTTCGGCGCGAGCTCCCCGTGGGCCGCCTCGGCGCGGACCTTCACCGCGTCGTACTCGGGGCCGGAGGCGGCCTTGACCCGGGTCTTGCCGCCTCCGCAGGCCGCGAGGGCCAGGACGCAGGCGAGCGGGAGGAGTCGTCTCATCTAATTCCCGTTCGCCTCGTTGTCGAGCGACTGGTGCGCCTTCTCCGAGGCGCGGTGAGAGCCGTCGTAGTCGGGGCGCGGCTCGGCCTTGCGCTCGTGGCAGGCGGCGGCGAAGGCGGACAGGACGATCAGCGCGAGAAGCATCTTCTTCATAAGCCTCCTAGAGGGATGCGGCTCCGTCTCCGATCAGCTGCGGGGTCTGGTCCCGGTTGTCGCGGCGGGCGGCGTCGCGGACCTTCGGGGACAGCGCGTCGAACAGCTGCTTGAACGTGGCCTTCCCCGCGCGGGCGTTGAGGGCGTCGAGCAGCTGAAGGGTGAACAGGCCGTGGCCCGAGGCCTCGTCGGCGCCGGTGACCTCGTCGGAGGCCGACGCGGTGAGCGCGGTGATGCGGCCCGCGACGCCCGCGCCGCCGTCGATCTTGCCGACGAGAGGACGCGTGCCCTTGGCGGTCACGGAGCGGCCGCCGACGCCCGAGAAGCAGGCGTCCATCGCCACCATCACCCGCCTGGCCTTGAGCGCGTTCAGCGCCGAGTAGAGGCGCTTGACCGGATAGCCCGTGTTCTCGAGGAACTTGGGGTCCCCGTCCCAGGGCATCAGGTAGGCCTGGCCGTCGTCGGGGTTGGGCGCGCCGTGGCCCGAGAAATAGAAGAGGACGGTGGATTTCTCGTCCGTGTTCTTCGGCAGCCAGGCGTCCAGGTACTTCTCGAGGCCCGACTTGCCCGCCTGCTGGTCGAGGAGGAGGACGATGTTGCGGTCCGGGTAGCCGAGGCCGCGCAGGTGCGCGCGGACCGCCCGCGCGTCGCGGCCGGCGTGCTCCGCCTCCGGAGCCGACAGGTACTTCTCGACTCCGACGACGAGCGCGAACTTGCTCGCGTCCTCGGGGAGCGCGTAGGCCGGGGCCTCGACCGGCGAGCGGAAGGACTTCGCGGCGGGGGTGGGCGCGGGGGCGGGGGCGGCCGCGACCTGCGCGGGCTTCGCGGCGGGCGCCGTCCGGTCGGCGTAGGCGCCGAGCTCCGCGTTGGTGGACAGGGCGAGCTCGAAGGCCTTCACGGCCTTGGAGGAGACCATGTCCCAGCGCGGCCCGCCGATGTTCGGGTAGGGCATGCGGTAGCTGTGGCGCCCGCGCACGGTCGAGATCGGCTCGCCCTGCGGAGAGGCGAACGCCACCGCGGCCTCGGCGACGACGAGCTGGAAGGAGACGTTGCCGATCTTCGCGTACAGGTCCAGGGCGCCCACCACGTCGGCGCCCTTCGCGCGCGCCTCGTCGATGTCCGCGACCGTGATGACCTCGGCGAACGCGGCGGTCAGCACGGCCTTGGTCTCCGCGAAGAAGGAGTTCGGGTCGCGCACGATCATGCTCCCCCCCCACATGGAGGAGGCGGCGCCGAGATGCTGGGCGGTGTTGCGCGTCGTCTCGGTCGGGATGAGGGCCAGCTTCATCGAACGGGTGCGCGCCGAGGCCGTGGGCCCCGAGGCGCCGAACACGTCCGTCAGCGCGTTGGCGCGCCGCTCGGCCGGGGCCGGGACGCAGGCGGACGCCCCCAGGAGCGCGACGCAGAACGCGAGGGCGGAGGTCCTCACGCGGCCGCCTCGACGGCGTTGCGGCGGAAAGCCTTCGACAGGGACGCGTCGGAGGAGCACTCGAAGCCCTCCAAGCGCGCGACGAGCGCCCCGCGCTCGTCGACGAACTCGATGTCGGCCCCGGCGAGGCCGTCGGCGCGCTTGACCGCCTTGATCACGACGCGCACGCCGGCTTCCGGGAAGCGCTCCGCGTACTGGCGGTAGCGCGCGGCGAAGCTCGGCAGGGACGGGGCGCCCATCTGGGCCTCGGTCCAGAGGATCATCGCCTGGAACGCGGCGTCGAGCGCCGCGGGATCCGTCAGCCAGCGGTCGCGGATCGGCTGGCGCGCCCACGAGGCGGGAGGCAGGGCCGTCTTCGACTCGACGACGATGCCTTCCGGACCGCAATGCGGCGCGGAAAGGATGAAACGCATCTCGGGACCGTGGAAAAGCACCTCGTTGTAGGCCTTGTCGATGGAGCGGCCGTAGGCGGGGCCCGTCACCTTGAGAGCCGCCGCGGGGGCCGCGGGGCGCTTGGCCGCGAGGAGGACCCGGGCGGAGACATGGAGCGCTCCCCCCTCGCCGCGCAGCTCGGCGGCGACGACGAACAGCCCGTCCCGCTTCTCCGCGGGGCCGGCGTGGGCCTTCACCGTGGTCGAGGCGGCGGGGCGCACGACGATGCCCTTGGCCACGCGCAGGTCGTCGAAGCCGACGAAGGCGAAGCCGGGGTTCAGGTGCAGGGCGGCGTGCGCGAGCCACTCGGCCGAGACGGCCAGGGGCAGCACGGCGCGGCCGTTGAGGACATGCGAAGAGAGGAACGGGTACGCCTCGAGCGTCAGGTCGCGCTCGAAGCTGACGGGCAGAGCCGCCTTCGTCCCGGGCGGCGCGGCCAGGACCACGGTCTCGGCCGGGCCGGAGCCGCGCAGCTCGGCGACGAGGTGCTCGCCGCCGGCCGCGAGGCCGATGACGCCGACGCCTTCCGAGGCGAACAGCTTCTTGAGGCCGGCGTCCACCATCCCTCCGTCCCACGGGCCCCAGCCGAGCGAGGCGACGCGGCACTCGGGCAGACGCGCGGCGAGGACCGCGGCGGCCTTGTTCAGCGCCTCGTTGGCGATCGCGTAATCCGACTGGCCCACGCGGCCGTAGCGGGCCGTCGAGGAGGAGAAGAAGGCGAGGACGCGCAGGTCGGACGGCTTGACGGCGTCGAGGAGGTGCCGGAGGCTCGAGAGCTTGGTGTCGAGGACGGAGTCGACCATCGCCGGCGTCTTGTCGAGGATGCTCTTGTCGGCCAGCACGCCCGCGCCGTGGACGATCCCGCGGACCGGGCCGAAGTCCTTCACGGTCTCGGCGACGAGCGCCTTCACGGCGCCCGCGTCGCGCGCGTCGACCGCGCGGTAGCGGGCCTCGGCGCCGGCGGCCGCCAGGCGCGACAAGGTGGAACGGATCTCGCGCGCGGCCGTCAGGTCCTTGGCGCGGGCGCCGATGTCCTTCGGAGAAAGGCCGGACGAGGACTTCGCGATCAAGGTCCGCAGGGCGCTCTCGTTCGCGGCGGACGCGTACTCCGCCGGCTCGGCGCCGGGCAGCGGGCTGCGGCCGACGAGGACGAGGCGGGGCTTGAAGGCCTTGGCGAGGGCGAGGGCGCACTCGGCGGTGACGCCGCGCGCGCCGCCGGTGACGATGACGGCGTCGCCGGGCTTGAGCGGCTCGCGGCCCGACGGGGACGCGGGGCGCTCGACGAGCGCGACGGAGCGCAGGCCCGTCTCGGAGAGGCCGGCCTCGACGGGGCCGTCGAAGGACAGCTCCTTGACCAGCAGCTTCGCGGCGGCGTCGAGCGGGAGCGCCGGGGAGACGTCGACGGCGCGGCAGACGGACTTCCACTCGCGCGCGGCGGTCTTCATGAGGCCGGAGAGGCCGCCGAAGGCGGGGTCCTGGTCCTGGCCGCCGTCCAGGCCGAGGGCGCCGTCGAGACGGGTCACGGTCATGACGAGGCCGCGGACGCCGCGGGACTCGAAGGAGCGGCCGGCGGATTGGACGAGGGAGAAGGACTTCTTGAGGTAGGACTCGGAGTCCGCGGTCCACGGGGAGCCCTTCGCGGCGGGGCGGACCGGGGCGATGACGATGAGGGCGCCGAGCTCGGCGGGCAGGGATCTCGCGTCGTCGATGGAGACGAGCGCGGTCTTGAATCCCTTGGCGGACAATTCGCGGACGAGCGCGGTGTCGAGGCCGGAGTCCTTGGTGACCGCGATGGTGAGGGACTTGTCCAGAGGGAACGCGTCGCGGGGGCCGGCGGGGACCAATTCAGGGACAAGGCGGGTGATGACGCAGGGGCCGTCCGACGGCTCCTTGGTGTCAGTCTTACCGGTATTTTCACTTTTCACGGCCGGAGAGCCTTCGGACAGATAAGCGGCGATCTGCTTGAGGGTGCGGAGAGTTCCGAGGTGCTCGGGCTTCACTTTAGGGGCGCCGGGCAGCTTCTCGGAAACCGCGGAGAGGATCTCCACGCGCTTGATGGAATCGATGCCGAGGTCCCCCTCCAGGTCCATGTCGGGGTTGATGGTGTCGGCGGGGTAGCCGGTCTTGTCGGCGACGACGGACAACAGGACCGGCAGGATCTCGGTCGACGGCGCATTACCGGGAACGCTGATGGCGGCCGCGGGCAGCGACACGGGCGCGGAAACCGCGATGCCTTCGGATAGATAGGCGGCGATCTGCTTGAGCGTCCGCAAAGTGCCGAGGTGCTCGGGCTTCACCTTCGGGGCGCCGGGGAGCTTCTCGGACACCGCCGAGAGGATTTCCACGCGTTTGATCGAATCGATGCCGAGGTCGCCTTCCAAGTCCATGTCGGGATTGATGGTTTCGGCGGGATAACCGGTCTTTTCGGCGACGACGGACAACAGAACCGGCAAGATCTCGGTCGACGGCGCATTACCGGGAACGCTGATGGCGGCCGCGGGGACCGGCGCGGGCGCGGAAACCGCCATGCCTTCGGACAGATAGGCGGCGATCTGTTTCAGGGTGCGGAGAGTGCCGAGGTGCTCGGGCTTCACCTTCGGGGCGCCGGGCAATTTTTCGGAGACGGCGGAGAGGATCTCCACGCGCTTGATCGAATCGATGCCGAGGTCCCCCTCCAGGTCCATGTCGGGGTTGATGGTTTCGGCGGGGTAACCGGTTTTTTCGGACACGACGGCGACGAGGACGGGGAGGACGTCCGCCTTCGGCGTTACGGCGACGGCGGCAGGGACTGGAGCCGGGGCAGGCAACGGCTTTTGAACGACAACGGATTGAGGGACTGGCACCGGCGCGAACATCGACATGCCGCCCGACATCCGCGCGTATAACGCCTGTTGCTGCTCGACCAACGCTTGAACGCTCCGCTGAGCGGAGTCCTGGCCCTGGAGGAACTGGAGATGGAGGGCGGCGGTCTGCTCCTGGAGACGCGTCAACGCGTCGATGCTCGCCTGGGCGGCGGACAGGGCTTGGCCGAGGAGCCCGGCGTCGCCGCCTGTGGCGGCGAGCGTCGGCGCCTGCGGCGCCGACGGTTGAACGGAAACGGCGACGGGGGCGGGCGCGGGGAAGTTCTTGCGCGGCGTGGAGCGATAGGTGGCGCCGGTGAGGACGACGGACATCTTGGGCTTGGGGCGGCAGTCGGACAGGCCCTTTTCTCCCCCCTGCCAATCTTTCAGGTCCATCGAGTGGCCGAGGGCGGCCAATTGGGCGAGCGTCCGGGCGAGGTCGCCCATCCCGTTCTTCTTCCCGTTCGAGGCATCCACCGATATGGCGGTGAACTCCTGGCCTTTCAAGATCTGGCCGACGAGCCCGGTGAGGCGATTGCCGGCGCCGCATTCCACGAAGGTCGTGATGCCGTCGCGGCGCATGGCCTCGATGGATTTGACGAACTCGACGGGGTGGGCGAGCTGCTGGGACAAAACCTCCCGCGCCTTCGGCGCGGATTCGGGATACGGCGCACCGGTGGTGTTCGAGTAGACCGGCATGGACGGCTTGCCGAACGGCAACGAATCGAGGGCGGTCGCGAAAGGCTTCAACGCCGGAGCGACGAGCTTGCTGTGGAACGCCGCGGCCACGGGAAGACGCACCACCTTGTGGCCTCGAGCGGCCAACACCTTTTCAGCCTTGTCGATCTCGCTGGTCGCGCCAGAGAGAACGTTTTGCGCGGGCGCATTGCGATTGGCGATGACCAAGTCCAACTTTTCTTCCTTCACGGCTTTTTCCACTTCATCGAACGACGCGATCACGGCGAGCATCGAGCCCTTGTCGGACCCGTCGCCCTTCATCAGGCGGCCGCGGAGCCCGGACAGCTCGTGCAGCGTCTTCGCGTCGTAGCGGCCCGCGAGGTGCAGGGCCACCAGCTCGCCGTAGGAATGACCCGCCAAGGCATCGGCCTTCACGCCGAAGCGCGAGAGCGCTCCCCACGCGGCGAGCGCGGCGGCGCCCAAGGCGGGCTGAGCCACCGAGGTGTCGCGGAGCGCCTTTTCCTGGGCTTCCTTCTTCTCGGGCTTCCACGCCGGCTGAGGGAACATCATGGACGAGAGCTTGCCTCCCTCGAACGCGGCGTCGGCCTCGGAGAGAGCGCCGAACGACTCGGGGAACGCGCAGACGAGGTCGCGCGACATGCCGACGTACTGCGCGCCCTGGCCGGGAAAGAGGACTCCCAGCTTGCCGGGCTTCCCCGTGCCGTAAAAAATACCGTCGATCGGAGAGGGCTTCAGGGCCTTGGCCTTCTCGGCGAGGACCTTCCAATCGGAGGTCTTCTCGAGGACGATCACGAGACGGGCGTCGGCGGCCGGGTCGAAGGACGAGCGGGAGGCCTGCGCGGCGGCGCGGACCTCGTCCCAGGACTTGGCGGCGGCCAGCGTCGCGAGCTTTCCGGCGACATCCCCGCAAGCGGCGAAGATCTCGTGCTCGGCGTCCCAGTCGGTCTCGGTCTTGGCGGGATTCCCCTCCTCGAGGATGGCGTGGAAGTTGGTGCCGCCGAAGCCGAGCGCGGAGCACGCGGCGCGGCGGGGATGGTCCTTGGAGGCCATCCACGGGCGCTTCTCGAGGCTCAGGTAGAAAGGGGTCTTGCCGCCCGCAAGAATCGGCAGGGGCTCGGCGACCTTGATGGTCGGCGGGAGGACCTTGTGGCGCAGGGCCATCGCGGCCTTGATGAAGGCGGCGGAGCCGGCGGCGGCCTTGGTGTGGCCGACCATGGATTTCACCGAGCCGAGCGCGCACCACGCGCCTTCGCGCTTGGAGCCCTTCTGGAACACGCCGGAGATCGCCTCGACCTCGATGCCGTCGCCGACGGCGGTGCCGGTGCCGTGGGCTTCCACGAGCTCCACGGTGTCCGGCGACAGACCGGACAGGCGATAGGCTTCTTCGATGGCGCGGGTCTGCCCCCCGGCCGAGGGGGCATAGATCGATTTTCCGCGGCCGTCGGACGAGGTCCCCAGGCCGCGGAGGATCGCGTGGACCCGGTCGCCGTCTTTGACGGCATCGTCGAGCCGCTTGAGCACGATCATTCCGACGCCCTCTCCGAGAGTGGTCCCGTCGGCCGAGGAATCGAACGGCTTCGCGTGGCCGGACTTGGAGAGCGCAGGGGTCTTCGTGAAGCACGTGTACATGAAGATGTCGTTGAAGGTGTCCACTCCGCCGGTCACGACCATCTTCGAGCGGCCGGCCTGGAGCTCGAGGGCGGCCATGTGCATCGCGGAGAGCGAGGAGCCGCACGCGGCGTCGACGACGCAGTTCGTGCCGCCGAGGTTGAAGCGGTTGGCCACGCGGCCGGCGATCACGTTGCCGAGCAGGCCGGGGAACGAGGCCTCCTGCCAGGGCACGAACTCGTCGGACATGCGCGCGAGCGCGTCCTCGGCCTGCGTCGGGGGCACGCCGGCGGCGAGGATGGCCTTGCGCCAGGCGGGCAGGCTCAGGCGGGCGCCGAGAGGGATGACGATCTCGAGGGCGCCGGTGACGCCGAGGATGCACGACACGCGGCCGCGCTCCCAGGTGTCCTGGTCGACGGGGTAGCCCGCGTCGGCCAGGGCCATCTTCGCGGCGACGAGCGCGAACAGCTGCGCGGGGTCGGTCGCCTCGAGGGTGTTCGGGGACAGGCCGAACTCGGACGGGTCGAAGTCGTAGGCGTCGAGGAAGCCGCCCTTGTAGGAGTAGACCTTGTCCTGCTTCTTGGGGTCCGCGTCGAAATAGTCCTCCTTGCTCCAGTGCGTCGCGGGCACGTCCTGGATCGCGTCGACCTTGTTCTTGATGTTGGCCCAGTACTGGCGCAAGGTCTTCGCCTTGGGGAACACTCCCCCGAGGCCGACCACGGCGAGCGGGATGAACTCAGGCGACTTGTCGGTGTTTTTCATGGTCTCTCTAGTCGAGGAGACGCTCGAGCTCGGCGGCTTGCAGCGGCTCGATGCGCGTGGTTTCGGGGTCCAGGGCGACGCCCTGGCAGCGGAGGAAGTGCGCGCGGGTCAGGACGGCCGCGCCGTAGAGGATGTTGCGGGCGACGACCGCGGCGGTGCGGTTATCAGGGGACTGCAGGAAGCTGCCTGATACCCATTCGTTGAAGGCGCCCATCGCGGGGCCGCACCAGACCTGATAGTCGAGCACGCGGTCGGGGACGCCGGCGTTGGCCCAGCGCGAGGCCTGGCCGAGGTAGGAGCGGAAGACGAGGGCCAGCTTGTGCTTGGGCTCCTTCTCGGCGCGAACGACTTGCGACGGATCGCGCTTGAGGAAGAACTCGCGGGTGGAAGACCAAACGGCGTCGAGATTCTCTTTGAACAGATCCTTCTCGATGGACGACCGGACGGCCGCGGGGATGGTCTCGATCGAATCGCAGGACTTCCAGATTTCGTACAGCTTCATGCCTCTTTGGGCGAACATCGTGCCGCGCTTGAGCACCTGCACCTTCACGCCGAGCTCGAACATGTCGGCGGCGGGGGCCATGATGCAGTCGGCCTGGCCGGCGGCGGCGAGCATCGCGCGGACCTTGTCGCTCGAGCCGGACTCGACGCAGGCCTGGTTCACCGAGCCGGTCATCACGTAGGCCGCGCCCATCATGTAGGCCGCGGCCGCCGCGTCGGGCGTGGCGATGCCGCCGGCGGCGCCGACGCGGGCGGGGCTCTTGAACTTGAACCGGGCCTGGAGGCGGTCGCGCAGGGCGATCATCGCCGGGAACATCGCGATCAGCGGCCGGTTGTCGGTGTGGCCGCCGCTGTCGGCCTCGACGGTGAGGTCCTGGGCCATCGGGAGCTCGGCGGCGAGCGCGGCCTGCTCGGCGGTGATGAGGCCGGACGCGGCCATCTCGCGCAGGAGCCCCTCCCCCGCCGGGGCGAGGAACTTCGCGGCGACCTCGACGCGGGAGACCTTGGCGACGACCTTGTTCGGGGCGGTCACGCGGCCGTCGGCGCCGCGCGCGATCCCGTGCAGGCGGTAGCGCACGATCGCGGGCGTGAGGTCCATGAACGCGGAGGCCTCGACGAGGCGCACGCCGCGGCGGAGGTACAGGTCGCAGACGGCGTTCTCGAGGTCGGTCTCGCTCGGGCTGTGGATGAGGTTGAAGCCGCGGGGCAGGGAGCCGAGGGACTCGTCGAGGCGGGCGATCGCGGCCTCGACGCGGGCCGGCGGGAGGCCCGCCGCGCCGAAGAAGGAGAGCAGGCCCGCCCGGGCGCCGGCCTCGACGAGGGCCTCCGAGGCGATCCCGTTGGCCATCGCCCCCGTCGCGTAGGCGTAGCGCACGCCGTGCTCGCGCAGGAACGCGGGGTCGCCGAGCATCTCGGGAAGAAGCGGAGGAGCGGTCGCCGTTCCGACCGCGACCGACGCGCGGAGGTCGCGCAGGCGCGCGCGCAGAGAAGCGGTGTCGGAGGGCGCCTGATTCGATTCGAGAGAAGAGGTCAAGTTCGCGCGCGCAGGACGGAGGATGTGACGGGATTATAGCGTTTTTATCGTCGTTTTCGCGCGCCGGGGCGCCGACTGTGCTATCCTTTCACCCCGTGAACGAGCTGATCGACCTCCTCAAGAAGATACACGACGTCAAGGCCATCGTCCAATGGGGCGGGCTGACGATGATCTCCCTCATCGTCTTCGTCGAGACCGGCCTGTTCGTCGGCTTCTTCCTGCCCGGCGACTCCCTCCTCGTCACGGCGGGCATATTCGCCCGGACCGGGCATCTCTCCCTGGGGACCTTGCTCACCGTCGTGCCCCTGTGCGCGATCATCGGGGACCAGGTCGGCTACATCATCGGCCGCAAGGCCGGCGAGGCCCTGTACAGCCGCCCCGACTCGCTCGTCTTCAAGCGCGCGCACCTCAAGCGCGCCCACGATTTCTACGAGAAGTACGGCGTCAAGACCATCGTCATCGCCCGCTTCGTGCCCATCGTGCGCACCTTCGCCCCCGCCGTCGCGGGCGCGGCGCAGATGGACTACCGGACCTTCGTCACCTACAACATCCTCGGCGGGATCCTCTGGGTGTTCTCCACCATCCTCGGCGGCTACTTCCTGGCCTCTATGGTCCCCGACATCGACAAGCGCATCCATGAGGTGATCGTCGCCGTCGTGATCCTGTCGGTGCTCCCCGGCCTGTACGAGTGGTGGTCGCACAAGCGCGCCGGCGCCTAAGCAACCTTCACCGCCTGGCCGTACTTCTCCAGGATCAGTCCGATCGCGGCGGCGCGCGCCTCGGCGGTGATCGGGTGGGCCAGGTCGAACCAGCGGTCCGCGGTCGCGCCCTTCCCCTTCTCCGCCGGGAAGACCACGAACGGGTCGTCGTTCCCCGGCTCCGCTTTCTTCAGCACGCGGATGCCCTTGATCACGAAGGCGTCGGCGATCATCAGCTCCGCGAAGGCCATCAGCTTCGTGGGACGGTCCGACGGGTCCTGATACGGCCGCACGCGCGCGTCCAGCTTCGGCAGGTTTTCCATGTTCTCCCCCTATCCGGCGAGCCGCGTATCCCGCGGCCCACTCTATAGACGATCCAGGGGGCGGAAAAGTTGCATCACGGCGGCGCGAACTCGTTGAACCGGAACCAATAGCCCTTCACGGCGGCGGCGAAATCGGTCAGGTCCTGCGCCGCGGACGGCTTGATGACGAAGGAGCTGGCCCCGAGACGGTACGCCGCGGACACCTCCTCGGGCCAGGTGGACGCCGTCAGCATGATGACCGGGAGGGTCTTGAACCTCTCCTGCTCGCGCAGCCAGGCGAGGATCTCGAGGCCGGACTTGCCGGGGAGCTTGATGTCGAGGAGCAGGAGGACCGGGAAAGGGAAGGCCTCGCGGTCCGCGTAGCGGCCCTCGCCCGACAGATAATCGCAGGCCTGCTCGGCGTCCGAGACGAACGCCAGGGGGTTCGAGACTCCGGCCTTGACCCACGCCTCCCGGAGCAGGAACTGATCGTCGTCGCTGTCCTCGACGGCGAGAACCGCCCGTCGCTCATCGGCCATCGGGGGCCTCCGTCAACTCGATGGTGAAGCGGGTCCCCGTGCACGGCTCGGACTCGACGCGGATCCCCCCCCCCAGGCGCTCGACCGCCCGCTTGACGATCGCCAGGCCGATGCCGGACCCCGCCACCCCGCGCGCGCTCGGCAGGCGGGCGAAGGGCTGGAAGATCCGCTCCCAGTGCACGCGCGGTATGCCGGGGCCGTTGTCCGCGACGATCAGGGCCCGCTTGCCCGGCGCGCTCCTCTCGCCGCGGATCTCGATCGCGGCCGACCTGCCGGCCGGCACGAACTTGACCGCGTTCACCAGCAGGTTCGAGACGATCTGGAGCATCAGGGATTCCTGCGCGAGGACGACGCCGAGCGGCCGCTCCACGCTCAGCCGAGCCGACTGCAGGATCGGATAAAGGCTCACGACATGGGCGACGACCTTGTCGAGGTCGACGGGGGCGAGCGCGACCGGCTGGCGCGTGATCGCGCTGTAGGACAGGACGTCCCGGATCAGCCGGTCGAGGCGGACGGCGGAGGCGCTGATGCGCCGGAGCATGTCCAGGCTCTCGGGGTCGGCCTTGTCCTTGAGCCGCTCCTGGGCGAAATGGGCGTAGCCCTGGATGGCGCGCAACGGGGAGCGGAGGTCGTGGGAGACGGTGTAGGCGAACCCCTCGAGGTCCTGCACGGTGCGCCGCAGGTCTTCCTCCGCCTTCTTGAACTCGGTCAGGTCGCGGACGACCTTCCCGTATCCGACCAGGGCCCCGTCGCGGCCGAACACGGGCGTGGTGACGACGTTGCCCAGGAAGCGCGAGCCGTCCTTGCGCACGCGCCAGGCCTCGGCTTGGAGCGAGCCTCGTTCGAGAGCCGCCTTCAAGTCGCTCTCGTTCTTGCCGGCGGCGACGTCCTCGGGCGTATAGAAGATCGTGATGTCCCGGCCGAGGATCTCGCCCGCACGGTAGCCGAACAGCCGCTCCGCGCCCTCGTTCCACACCGTGACGCGGCCTTCCGCGTCGTGCATGTAGATCGCGTAGTCCTTCACGTTCTGGACGAGCAGGCGCAGGCGCTCCTCGCTCTCGCGCAGCCTCTGCTCGACGGCGATGCGGTCGCTGAGGTCGACGACCGAGGTGATGACGAACCTCTTCCCGCCGAGCTCCACGCGGGTCAGGACGATCTCCACCGGGAACTCGCGGCCGTCCTTGCGCATGGCGACCAGCGGGCGGCCCACCGCCATCGCGCGCTTGCCGCCGGCTTCGTGGATGAACGCGTCGCGCAGGGCGGGATGGGTCGCCCGATATCGCTCCGGCACGAGGTCCTCGATGACGCGTCCGGCCAATTCCCCGGCGGCGTAGCCGAAGAGCCGGTCGGCCTCGGCGTTCGACGCCACGATCCGCCCTTCCGTGTCGACCATCACCATGGCGTTGGCCGCGGACTCGAGCGCCATGCGGAGCTCGTCGCCGCGCTGCGCCTCGATGAGCTGCCGCTGCGCCTCGTCGGCGCGCTTGCGCTCGCTCAGGTCGCGCACGAAGGCCTGCCACCGCCCGTCGGGGAGGACGCTGGCGCTGACTTCGACGGGGACGAAGGAGCCGTCGCCCCTCCGGAGGTCCCACTCGCCCACCCGGCTCGCGCCGGTGCGCAGGAAGAAGTCCCGATCGTTCTCCAGCCGCGCCTCCTGCCCCGGGCGCAACAGATCCGCGATCCGCAGGCCGAGGAGCTCCTCGCGCGCGCGACCGAGCAGGCGGCACCCGGCCTCGTTGACGTCCGTGTAGCGGCCGTCGAGGTCCGCGATGAATATCCCCACGGGCGCGCTCTCGAACACCACGTCGAGCTCCTTCGCCGCGGCCTGCCAGGCCTGCGTGACCTTCTTGAGGCGCCCGTGGGAGACGCTGAAGATCACGCCCGTCGCGACGAAGAGGGCCGCCGGGAGGAAGGCGTAGTACCCGTGCCTCGGCCATGCCTCCTCCGGAGGCGTGAAGAAGAACATCCCCAGGAACGCGGACACGGCCGTGGCGGCGAGACCCGCGCCCGTGCCGCCGAGCCGCGAGCTGAAATAGGCCGCCGGGTAGAACAGGGCCCAGGTGAAATGCGGGTAGTATTCCGTCTGGACGAGCGCGACCCCGAAGGGAAGGAGCCCCGCGGCCAGGACGCGCGCGGACGCCATGAGGCGATGCGGCTGCGACGGCGTCCGGTCAGGCGCCGAAGGCGCCCGACCGAAACGGCGCGGCGAGGGCCGGCGGCCGTTCACCCGGTCGGCGAGCCTGCGCGTAAACGTCGCCCGCTTCCCGGCGGGCTGAGCGGCCATGACGCATGCTAGGACACGGGAGGTCCGCCGTCCATGGACGCCGCGTCACGGCCTTATGACGGGCCGGCGAGGGCGCGCAGGACGGCGTTGTCGACGAGGGCGGCGCCTTCCTCGGCGTCCTTCAGGACGCCGCGGCGGCGCAGTATCTTCACCGCGGCGCGGGCCCGGTCCGGCGGCAGGTGCGCCGCGGGGATGAAGGAGTCCGCGCCGCCCCACAGGGCGGCCAGCTCGGGCACGACCAGCACCCCGTCGCCGCTGAAGCCGGCGTAGGCGAGCAGGTGGAGGAGCACGACGACCTCGTCGGGGGTGAGCGCGGAGGCGCGCCCGATGAGGCGGGACAGCTCGGCGACGAGCGCCGCGCGCAGCTCCGGCGTCAGCCGGGAGAGGTCGCGCCTACGCTCCGGCCCACTCATAGGACGAGCGATGGCTGTCGAGCGCGTCGGCATGCGACACGAAGCGCGCGTAGACGGGATGGCGGCCGATCGTGGCCGAGTCGCCGACGACGATGAGGCAGCGCCGGGCCCGGGTGATCGCCACGTTGAGGCGGCGCATGTCGGAGAGGAAGCCGATCTGACCCGCCTCGCTCGAGCGCACGAGGCTCAGGATGATGGCCTCCTTCTCGCGGCCCTGGAAGCCGTCCACGGAGCCGATCTCGAGGCCGGGCTCGCGGACCATGGTCTTGAGCAGCTTCGCCTGCGCGGTGTAGGGCGTCAGGATGGCGACGTCCTTGGCCTTGAGGCCGGAGCCGAGCAGCTCGTACAGGAGCTTGACCGCCAGTTCGGCCTCGCCCTTGTTCTCGCGGCTCTCGAGCATGTCGTTCCACGCCTCGTCGAAGCCCGCGCCGGCGGTGTCGACGAAGGTCACGGGGCGGCTGGTGAGGTCCGACGGCGTCACGCCCGGGAGCTCGGAAGCGACGTGCTTGGCGACCGTCTCGTCGGCGATGAGCTTGCCCGCGTAGAACTCCTGGGACGGGAAGCGCATGATGTCCTCGTGCATGCGGTACTGCACGCGCAGCAAGGTCTGCGCCGACGCGGGCAGGATGTCCTTGAGGCGGTCGAACAAGGTGACCGTCAGGCCGCCCTCGGCCGCCTCCTTCGAGTAGATCGTGGGCGGGAGCTGGTTGGCGTCGCCGGCGAAGATCGCCTTGCGCGCGATGGTCAGCGGCACCCAGGACAGCGGCTCGCTGGCCTGGGAGGCCTCGTCGAGCACGACGAGGTCGAAATCCCCTTTGACATACCTCTTGGAGATGCCCGCGTGCGTGGCCAGCACCACGTTCGCGCCCGCGACGATGTGCCGCGCGATCTCGGCCTCGAGGTCGCGCGCCTGCCGCCAGAGCTTGCCGACCTCGCGCTCCCGGAGCTGACGCTCCTCGTAGCCCAATTGATTGATGCCGCGGCCGAAGCGCGATTTGCGGTGGATGAGGCGCTCGCGGTACGCGTCGAGCTCCTGGACCTCCTCGTAGGCCGGGTCCTCCTCGATCTGCGCCGCGAGGTTGCCGTGGCGCAGGCTCTCGAGCGTGCGCGCGGGGTGTCCCAGGCGGGTGACGCGCAGGCCGGTGCCGATCAGCTTCTCGAGGATGTTGTCGACCGCGATGTTCGACGGGGCGGTGGCGAGCACGCGCTCGCCGCGGGCCACGTGCTGGCGGATGATCTCGACGAGGACCGTGGTCTTGCCGGTGCCGGGCGGGCCGTGCACGAGCGCCACGTCCTCCGCCGCCAGGGAGGCCTTCACCGCGGTCTGCTGATACTCGTTGAGGCCGCGGTTGAACCAGATGACCTTGGGGACCTTCGTCCTTTCCGGCTGCTGCTCGCCGAGGAAGATCTCTCGCAGGGTGCCCAATCGGGAGCGCTTCGACTCCGCGACCGTGACGAGGGCCTTGCGCATGCGCTGATAGGTGGCGTCCGAGCCGAGCAGGTCGATCTGGCAGTGGCCGCGGATCTCCTCCTCGGGCGCGGGGCGGTTCATCGCGACGGTCACGCGGTACTCGTCGACCTTGTACAGCGTCCCTTCGACGGACTCGAACTCGTTCTTCGGAGCCAAGGTCAGCAGCACGTTGTCGCCGGCGTTCATCGCGTGGAACGGGGCGAGCTCCTCGCCCTTCGGCGCGCGCGACAGCGTGACCATCGTCAGGCCGCCCATCCCGCCCTCGACGCCGTCGACGACGAGGCCGGTGACCGTCTTGCCCCGCGCCTCGCGCTGGGAGACCGGGAACTTGCGCAGCTCGCGCAGGTTCTCCGCCTTCTCGGCCTCGCGTTCGAGGTCGATCAGCTCCTGGAGTCGTCCGAAGTGTTCCTTGCCGGCCATGGGGACCAAGAGTCTAGCAATTAGGGGCGCGATGAAACTTTTCGCCCCCCTCGTTCGTAAGAAGATAGGCGCCCGCGACCTTGCAATGCGGGGCCGGGGGGTCTACACTATGTCCATGAAGCTCAAGATCGTCGTGGAGGCGGACGAGGACGGCGTTCTCGTCGCTCGCTGCCCGTCCCTGAAGGGCTGCTGGTCCCAGGGAAAGACGAAAGCCGAGGCCGTCGAGAACATCAAGGAGGCCATCCTCCTTTACCTCGACGCCGGCGAGAAGAGCTTCAAGCCCACCGCCAAGCAAAAGGTCCTCAGCGTCACCTTGTGAAGCCGCCCCTGGTTTCAGGGGCTGAAACGATCAAGGCTCTGAAGCGCGCGGGCTGGCGCGTCGTCGGACAGCGGGGCAGCCATGTGAAGCTCCACCGCGAGTCGGACGAGAACACCTTGATCGTGCCCCTCCATGACGAGCTGAGCCGCTGGACGCTGAAAGGCATCCTGGCCGACGCCGGCCTGCCCGTCGAAGACTTCATCCGTCTTCTTTGATAACATCCCCCTCGTGGCGCTCCCCCAGATACCGAACCTGCCGCCCCCCGTCCGGAAGTACCTGCGCCGGCCCAAGCCGAGCTCGGGCGACTTCACCTGGGACGCCGACGAGTACGTGGGCGGCAACAAGCTGTCGCTGTTCGTGCGCGGCAAGGACCTGTTCGAGGCGATGACCTCGGCCATCGAGGCGGCGAAGGAATCGGTCAGCCTCGAGACCTACCGCTTCGGGGGAGACGACACCGGCCGCCGGTTCGCGGAGATCCTCGCGCGCACGGCCAGGCGCGGCGTGCGGGTGCGGCTGATCTACGACTCGGTCGGCTCCATCGAGCTGGAGCCGGAGACCGAGACCCTCATGCGCAACGCCGGGGTGCAGATCCTCGAGTACCACCCGGTCGCGCCCTGGCGTCCCCGGTGGGCGTGGAACAAGCGCGACCACCGGAAGATCCTCGTCTGCGACGGCCGGACCGGCTTCATCGGGGGCATGAACATCAGCGACGAGCACGCGCCTCTCGAGGACGGCGGCCTGGACTGGCCCGACGCCCACGCCCGCGTGGAGGGCCCCGCCGCCCACGAGCTCGAGCGCCTGTTCCGCGCGGTGTGGCACAAGGAGACGGGGCGCTGGTTCGAGGCGGCGCCCGGGGAGCCCGCCGGCCCCGCGCCCGTGCGCGTCGTCGGCAACCACGAGATCCTCAAGCGCTTCGCGATCCGCGAGGCCTACGTCAACGCCCTGCGCGCCGCCCGCGGGGAGGTCTCCATCGCCAACTCCTACTTCATCCCCGACTGGCGCGTGCGCCGCTCGCTCGCGCAGGCCGTGCGCCGCGGCGTCGACGTGCGCGTGCTGGTCCCCGGCCGCTCCGACATCCGCTCGGCCTGGTACGCGATGCGCGCGACCTACGGCTCGCTGCTGACCCGCGGCGTGCGCGTCTTCGAGTGGCAGGGGCCGATGATGCACGCGAAGGCCGTCGTCGTGGACGGCCGGTGGTGCGCGGTCGGCTCCTACAACCTCGACCACCGCTCCCTGCAGCACAACCTCGAGGTCAACCTGCAGACCACCGACGCCGCGTTCGCCTCGGAGCTGCGCGGGCAGTTCGAGGCCGGCCTCAAGGGGGCCGTGGAGATCACCCCCTACGGCTGGAGCAAGCGCTCGTGGGCCGAGAGGGCCCTCGAGCAGTTCTTTTCGTCCTTCGACTATTTTTTTTGATAATCTCCCCTCTCTGATGAAGCGGCTCTACCTGATGCGCCACGGACATTCCCCCACGACGATGGAGGCCGGCGTGTCCAAGGACGCCCTGCGCCCCCTCTCGGACCTGGGACGGGAGAACGCCCGCCGCATGGCCGCGGAGCTCACCAAGCTGGGCTGCGCGCCGGGGCTCATCCTGCACTCCCCGCTGCTGCGCGCCGTGCAGACCGCGGCCGAGGTCGCCTCGGTGCTCAAGCCCTCCGGCGGCCGCGAGCTCTTCCTCGCGCTGGACAACACCAAGCCCGCCGAGGAGGTCGAGATCGCGATCGCCGCGCGCGCCGCCTCCGTCGACGAGGTCCTCGCCGTCGGGCATCAGCCTCAGATCGGGGAGATCGCCGCGCTCCTCGCCAAGACCTCCTTCGAGTTCCGCCCCGCCACCATCGTCGCCATCGAGTTCGCCCCCGAGGCGCGCGTGCTGTGGGCGATGAGCCCCGAAAACCCCGGATGAGCTCGCCGGGCCGCCGCCAGAACGACCGCGGGGACCTCCGCGCCGGCGTGCGCGCCGCGCCCCACTACCTCCTCTACCCGGCCGCCGGCGCCGTGCTCGGGCTCTTCTCGCCGCTCGGCGCGTTCCTGCTGCGCTACTGGCTCGCCGACCCGCTGCTCAAGAGGGTCTGGGCCCAGCACGAGCTCGACTACAACTTCCTGTTCTACGCGTACATGGGCGTCGGCTCCGTCGGCGCGTTCCTGATCTTCGGCTACGTGATCGGCCTGCGCTCCGAGCGCCAGCGCGTGCGCAACCGGGTGCTCTCGGCGCGCGTCGACGAGCTGCACCTGAAGTCCGTGACCGACGGCCTGACCGGCGCCTTCACCCACGGCTACCTGCAGGAGGTCCTCGAGATCGAGATCCAGCGCGCGCTGACCCAGAAGACGCCGCTGTCGGTCATGCTCATCGACATCGACGACTTCAAGAGGATCAACGACAGCCACGGCCACCTGTTCGGCGACCGCGTCATCAAGGAGACGGCCGAGACGATCTCCGCCAACGTGCGCTCCGACGACATACTCGGCCGCTACGGCGGAGACGAGTTCGTCGTGATCATGCCCGGGGCGGACGCGCCCACGGCGGTCCACGTCGCCGGCCGCGCCCGCGCGGGCATCGCCAAGAACGGCTACCTCGCCACGATCAGCGTCGGCGTGGCCACCGTCGAGGACCCGGGCAAGGAATCCCCCTCCGAGATCCTGCATCGCGCGGACATGAACCTGTACCAGGCCAAGCACGACGGCAAGAACTGCGTCCGCGACTACTGCGCCCTGCCCGACGTCCCCCGCCGCCGCCAGACCGACGCGTGATCGGTCTGAAGGCCCCCTAGCAAGGAACTTTTTCGGGGTCCCGATCGTATGTAATGGGAGGCCCAGCCGGCCCGTGCCGAATAAGGCACGCCCGCTCGCACCGGGAAGAGCCGACGTGGCGAAAACAGCACATGGATGAGCACGAATGGAGGGCCCCGCCGGGTTCGCCCGGGACCCCGGGAGATTTTCTACGAGGGTTCAGGAATCAGTTGCGCCTGACCCAAGCCGAGATGGCAGACAAGGCAGGCGTGGATCGGAGCCTCATCGCTCGGATCGAGGCCGAGCGGGACGTGCGCGTCGGAACCCTATCGAGGATCGTCGAGGCTCTGGGAGGCAGGCTGGTCCTCGCCGTGCGCTCGCCGCGGACGCTCAAGGACATGGCTGAGGACCACGTTCCGGCTCGTCAGCGGGCGTGGGAGTCACGCCCGCCGAGGCGAGCCGGCGACCCTATCTGGCCGCCGAATACGGACAGTCCGACTTGAAGTCGCAGCGCGGGCAGTACCTCGTGTCCGCCGGGAAGGCCGCCGCCTCGATGCCCGAGGCCGCGGCGCGGATGTCGGCGTCGTAGGCCTCCTCGCCCGCGCCCTCGTAGGGCACGCTGACGCGCTCGCCGGCGACGACGCAGTCCACGGTCAAGGTCGAGGGCGTCAGGCCCAGGCCGCGCTTGGCGCCGAGGGCGTAGAAGCGCATCTGCGGGTCCTTGGCGACCTGCTCCGGGGTCGGCGCGCCGGGGCCGGTCTTGTAGTCGATGAGCTCGTAGGCGCCGTCGGGGCCCTGGTCGATGCGGTCGATCATCCCGCGCACGATGTGCGCCCCCGACGGCCAGAAGAACTCCTTCTCCACCGCCACCGTCCGGGCGCGGCGCGACTCCTCCTCGCCGTGGAACCGGGTCAGCGCGCGCTCCGCCTTGGAGAACCAGCGCGCCTCGGACTCCTCGTCGGGATAGCCCATCGTGAGCCACTTCGAGCGCAGCGCCGAGAGGAGGGACTCGAGGGAGATCTCGCCGCTCTCCAGCCACGCCTCGAGCGCGCGGTGCAGGGACAGGCCGAAGGAGGACTTGGGGACGAGCGGGATCTTGCGGCCGTCGACGAAGAGGAGCTTGTACTTCCAGGGGCACTCCCGGTAGATCCGGTACCGGGTGTAGGAGATCTCCAAGCTAGGCGGCGGGGACGGCGCGGCGGATAAACTCCACGTCGGTGTCCCCGTACCTTTCCTCGCGGAACTTCTCGTAGCCGACCGGGAGCTCCACCTTCTCCTTCTTGTAGCGCTGCAGGAGGGCGACGCCTCCCGGCGCCAGCAGGTTGGCCTCGGCGACGCGCGCGAGCGTGGGAGTCGAGTACGCGAGCATCCTGTTGTCCTCCGTCCGGTACGGAGGCCCCATGTAGATGATGTCGAAGTCGGAAACGCCCGCCCGGTAAGGGATCCACGACAAATCTTGAAGTATGTCGCCGTAGCAGGCCCGGCCCTTCGCCGCGAAGCCCAGGCGCTTGAGGTTCTCCTCGATGACGGCGACGCAGCGCTTGTCGGCGTCGACGAAGAACGCCGAGGCCGCGCCCCGGGACAGCGCCTCGATGCCGACGGCGCCGGTGCCGGCGTACAGGTCGAGGAACCGCGCGCCGCCGAGCCGGGGGCGGAGGATGTCGAAGACGGATTTCTTGATGCGGGCCGAGATGGGCTTGACCATCATTTCCTTCGGCACGCTCTTGAGGGCACGGCCTCTGCTTTCGCCGGCGATGATGCGCATGGGTAGGATTATTATAGAATAAGCCGGCAATGGGCGCTCAGATCATCATCGTGGACGACGACCCCCTCGTGGGCGGGCTGACGCTCGAGCTCCTCAACGACGCCGGCTATTCCTCGCGCCTGATCCAGGACAGCCTCAAGGCCCAGGACATCATCAAGGCCGAGAGGCCCGCCCTCGTCATCCTCGACATCCTGATGCCCGGCCTGGACGGCCTGACCCTCCTTCACCGGCTCAAGTCCGACCCCGAGACCGAGCCCATCCGCGCGATCATCGTCTCCGGAAAGTCCTTCGAGGCCGAGAAGCAGCGGGCGGCGCAGTACGGCGCCGAGGCCTTCATCGAGAAGCCCTACGACGTGGAGCTCTTCGCGCAGAAGGTCAACGAGATCATGAAGAAGGTCGGCGTGGACCCGAAGAAGACCGCGCGTCCGCCTTCGGAGCCCGCGCCCATCGCCCGCACCGAGCTCAAAGCCGTGGTCTGGGGCTGCCGCTCGACCTCGTCGGCCGTGTCGCCGGTCGTGACCCGCTACGGCAAGCACACCTCCTGCGTCTCGGTCGAGACGCCCTCGCACATCTTCGTCTTCGACGCCGGCTCGGGCATAAGTCTTCTCGGCAACGAATTGATGAAATCGTCGCGTCATAAAGAGATCTGGCTGTTCCTGACCCATTTCCACCACGACCACATCGAGGGCCTCGCGGGCTTCCCCTGCGCCCACGACAAGGACTACACGCTCCACATCAGCGGCGCCTCCGAGGCGGACAAGCCTTTCGAGAAGGCGCTCGAGGCCGCCTTCGAGCCGGGCTTCGGCGACAAGATGCCGCCCGCCAAGATCGAGCTGTACGAGCTGCTCGAGCAGACCTACGAGATCCTTCCCGGCGTGCGCCTCTCCGTCTTCTACGCCAACCACCCCGGGACCACGCTGGCCTACGTGCTGCAGACCGAGGGACGCAAGATCGTGTACTGCCCCGACAGCGAGCTGTACGGCGAGTACGCGACCGCGCTCCAGGACTACGACGAGAAGATCGGCGCGGTCTGCCGCGGGGCGGACCTCCTGTTCCACGACGGGCGCTACACCGCCGAGGACTACAAGAAGAACCGGAACAGCGGCCACTCGAGCTTCCTCGCGGCCGTCGACTTCGCGGGCAAGAACCTCGTCAAGGCGCTCGTCCTCGTCCACCAGGACGACAGCTACGCCGACGCGGTGCTCGACCAGATGGGCAAGGAAGCGCAGGCCCGCGCCGACGAGCGCGGCTACAAGCTGAAGGTCGTGCTCGGCCGCGAAGGCCTGCGCATCACGGCTTAGGCCGACAGCTTCCGGACGAACTCCAGGCTGGCCCGGTCGTCCTCGCGCCCGCCCATGGGCATCTCGAGTATGCCGGGGGTCGACGAGAACTCCTCGCGGTCGAGCAGCGCCTTCAGGCCCTCGCTCCCGAGACGGCCGCGGCCCCAGTGCTCGTGGTGCTCGCGGTGGGACGACAGCAACGCCCTCGTGTCGTTGAGGTGGAAGGCCTTGATGGAGTCGAAGCCGAGGAGGCGATGCGTGCGGGAAACGAACTTCAGTGCGCCCTCGATGGAGGAGCAGTCGTAGCCGGCGGCATAGGCGTGGGCCGTGTCCAGGCAGACGCCGAGACCGGGGAGGGACGGCTTGAGAGCGTCGTGCAAACGGGCGAGGTCCTCGAGGGAGCCGCCCATGCGGCGTCCGCCTCCCGGAACGTTTTCCAACAGCAACGGCGTTCGACAGGAACTCTGTTGGACGGCCATTATGACGGACTCGGCGAAGAGTTTAACGCCTGTCTCCAGGGAGGAGTCCGGCGAATAAGCCCCGCCGTGGATCACGTACGCATCTCCTCCCAAAGCGGTCGTCAGAATGAGCTCGTCCGCGAGATGCTTGACCGATCTGTTTCGTCGGACGAAGTCCGACGACGCCAAACACGGCACATAGCGGGAATGAACGAGCAGCTGGAGCTTCGCCGCGCTTCGCGCGGCGGCGAAAGAAGACAATTCCTCATCCGACGGCTTGGCGTGACGACGGTACGGCAATATCTGGAGCGACTCACAGCCGAGCGCCAGAGCGTCGCTCAACGCGGCGTCATACCCCTTACGGATCGAGGCATGAACGCCTAACCTCACGGAAGCCCCATCAGCTTACGCAGGAACCCCGCCTTCCGTTCATCGTACGGGAACCACCACAGATCCGGCGTCGCGTCGGGCCATTCATGGACGACGACCGATTGCGCTTGAGTGAAGGCCAGCAAACCTTCCTCACCATGACGCCGCCCCATTCCGCTCTGCTTCATGCCCCCGAACGGGAGCGCGCCGAAGGCGTAATGCGACGAAGGCTCGTTCACCCCGACGAGGCCGACTTCCAGCGCGGCGGCCAGGCGCTCGCCCTTGGCGAGGTCCGTCGTCCAGACGCTCGCGGCGAGGCCTTCCTGTCCCGCGTTGGCCAGGGCGACGGCTTCCTCGGCCCGGGAGATCTTCATCACCGGGAGCACGGGCCCGAAGCACTCCTCGGTCATCACGCGCATGTCCATGCGCGCGTCGAGGACGAGCGCCGGCGACATCAGGAGGTTGTCGCGGTCGAGGACCTCGCCGCCGATCACGCGGGCGCCCTTCTTGCGGGCGTCATCGAGCTGCTCCTGGATGCGGTCGAGCAGGGGCGGGAAGACGAGGCGGCCCAGGTCGCAGTCCCGCCCGTCGAGCCTCTGGCGCAGGGCGGCCATGCGCGGGCGGACCTTCTCGACGAAGCGGTCGTAGGCCTCGGCCTCGACGAAGACGCGCTCGACGCCGACGCACACCTGGCCCGCGTTGGCGCAGGCGGCCCAGACGGCGGCGGCGGCGGCGCGGTCGAGCGCGGCGTCGGCGAGGACGATCATCGGATGCTTGCCGCCGAGCTCGAGGACCGCCGGCTTGAGCTGGCCCGCGGCGCGCACGGCGACCGCGCGGCCGGTCTTCGTCGAGCCGGTGAACACGACCATGTCGGTCGCGTCGATGACGGCCTCGCCGGCGGCCCCGCCGCCCGTGACGACGGACAGGAGCCCCGCGGGGAGCAGGGAGGTCCCGGCGACCGCCCCCTCGAGCCACAGCGCCGTCTTCGTCGTCCATTCGGACGGCTTGAGGAGGACGGCGTTGCCCGCGAGCATCGCGGCGAAGGCGTCCCCGAACGGGATCAGGAACGGCATGTTCCACGGCGTGATCAGGCCGACGACGCCGCGCGGCACCCGTCTCTCATAGGCGCGTTTATTGAAGAGGGACCAGGGCTTGCCCGCGGCCTTGTCGCCCAGGACGCGGGGCGCGGCCGCGGTCATCCAATCGACGAGCAGCCCGGCGGCGCCGAGCTCCATCAGGTCGATCTCGACGAGGGGCTTGCCGGTCTCCTCGTGCACGACGGCGCGGACCTCCGCGCGGCGCGCGGCGATGGACTTCCACACCGCGCGCAAGGTCTTGACCCGCTGGGGCACCGTCGTCCGCCGCCAGGTCTCGGCGGCGCGGCGGGCGGCGGCGGCCTTGGCGGCGAACTCGGCGGCGCTGGCTTCGGCGGCGGACGGCGTGCGGGGAGTCATCGTTTCCCCTTGAGTAGGCCGCCGAGCTTCCCCATCGCCGAGGAGGCGGCGTCGCCGAGCGCCTTGGCGCCGAGCCCGGAGACGGCCTTGCCGGCGGAGCCGGAGATCGCGGCGAGGACCTCGGAGACGGCCTGCGCCGGGGAGCGGCCCTTGCCGCCGAGGTTCTTCATCTGGACGGCGGGCAGGGCGATCGTCGCCCCTTGCCCGCCCAGCGCGGACGCCGCGAGGCCGACCTGCCCCCCGCTGACCCGCAGGTCCTTGATGAACAGGGACTTGGTCGGGCCGGACTTCGCCGGGGCGCCCCCGGAGGCCGGCATGGCCGCCTCCGCGTTGCGCTGGAGCCGGGACAGGTTGCTCCCTCCGCCGCTCACCTCGTAGAGGATCTCGGGCTCCTTGACCACGACGCTCTCCACGACGACGGTGTCGGTGGCGAGCGACGACAGCTTGATCTTGACCTCGACCGACCCGACCTTGAGGGCGTGGGCTCCCTTGTAGCCGGGAGGGTTGCCGATGACGAGATTCGTGATCGCGCCGCGGCCCGACCAGGGGGTCAGGACCACCGCGCCGACCGAGACCGGAGCGCCGATGATCCCGGGGCCGAAGCGCTCCATCGCGAGCTTGACCCCGCGGCCGAGCCACAGCGAGAGCGCGCCGGCGACGATCATGCCGAGCACGACGGCGAACATGAGCAAGGCTTTGAGGGCTTTCATCGGGTCACCTGTTCAAACGGTATGTCGAGGATCGGCCACGCGAGCGCCTCGCGGTCGCGGTAATGCCACCACTCGTCGGACAGCGAGACGAACCCGGCGCCCTCCAGGGCGGCCTTCAGGGTCTCGGCGTTGCGGCGCGCCTCCGCAGGGACCCCGGGGGCGCCGTGCCGCGCAAGAGGGCCGAAGTCGTCGAACGCCGAGGGCATCGGCAGGGCCCGTCCGGAGGAGTCGGCGAGCGCCGCGTCCACCGCGCCGCCGCGGTTATGCGACGAGCCCTTTTTGGGGTCCGCGACGAAGCGGGCGTCGGGCTTGGCCTTCCACAGCGCCTTCTGGGCGGTCAGGGGCCGGTAGGCGTCGTAGATCACGAGGCGCAGGCCCTTCGCCCTCAGCCCGGACGCGGCCTTGGCGAGCTTCTCCGCCGCGGAGCGCCGCAGGAAGGCCGCGGCGAAAGGGTACAACGGGCGCCCCGTCAGGTTGTCCTTGGTCGCGTAGCGGATGTCCAGAACCGCGTCCGGGATCAGGGCCTGAAGGTCGATCAGCGGGTCGGCGAGAGGCAGCGCGGTCATCACGAGGAGTGCCGTCAGCACGCCCCATCGTAGCAGACCCCCCGCCGAGCCCGCAACGGGTCCGCCGTCTCAGCGCTTGGCGACCGGGACGCCCCGCAGGTATTCCATGAACACGTCCCCGGCGCCCATGTAATGCGCCTCGATCTCGAGGCGGATGTCGTCGATGCGGGAAGGGTCCACGAAGCGCCGCAGGTCGGCCAGCCCCTTGAGGGCCGCGCGCATGCTGTCGGTCGGGTCGAGGTCGCGCTTGGAGGCGGTGTCCATCACGGCCTCGAGTATGAGGATCGCGCCCCGCGTCATGCTGTGGTCGGCGAGGAGCAGCGCCGTCATCGCGCCCTTCACCGCGTCCTCGATCACGCGCGCCGGCGGCGTGTCGCCGGGGGCGGCGCCCTGCAAAGCGGCCATGAGGGTCTTGCGGACCACGCACGCGGCGGCCGCGCACGGGTCTCCGAGGAGCCTCAGCTCTTCCGCGACCATCTCCTTCGTCAGCTGCACGATCCGAAGCTCATCCATGATGTTCCACCTCTCATCAAAGATATAGCCGGATCGCCCCGCGAGGTCGACCCAACAAAATGTGAACGAGAGGTAAACTGGGCCCACATGAGCGACCCCCTCTTCCCTTGAGGGAAGAGGGGGCTCGGGGGTGGTAGGGGCTATAAAAGGAAACCACTCGCCCCCGTCGTTAGCCGTTCTCACGGCTGGCCCGTAAAATCGGAGGGGGCGAGTGGTGGACCTTAGCGGGATCGAACCGCTGACCTCCTGCATGCCATGCAGGCGCTCTCCCAGCTGAGCTAAAGGCCCGTGGGCGACATTCTACCAGATTGGAACGCTTCTCTCAACTACTCCCGCGCGGGCATGAGGCCGGTGCGCCGGGGGCGGCCGTCGGGCCCGTAGCCGTCGTAGCCCTCGGGGACGGCCACCGGCCCCGCGATCGAGACCGTGTCGCCGCCGCCGGAGCTCCCGCCGTCGAACATCCTGTCGAGCTGGCCGAAGCGGTCGTAGGTCAGTTCCTTGCCCTTCGGCTTGACCTCGCCGCGCGAGCGCAGGACGGCGAGAAGGCCGCGGTCCCCCCGGCCATCCGCCTCGCGCAGGAGCTTGGCGGTGTTCTTGCCGAGCCCCACCTTCTGCGCCTCGAGGCCGTCGAGCACCTCGCGGAACTGCTCGGGGCGGGCGAGCGCGTGCGCCAGAAGGAGAGCCGAGGCGCGCTGCGGCTCCATCGGCTCCTTGCCGAGGGAGGCCCGCAGCGCCGCGGGCGAGCTCACCCCGGCGCCGACCACCGCGATCTCGAGGTAGTCGCGCACCGCCTTCGGGGCGGTCATCGCCGCGACGGAGCGCAGATGGAGGTCGAAGGAGTCCAGCAGGCGGGAGGCGAAGAACGGGTCGGCGGCCAGCGACCGCGAGACCATGCCGAGGTAGGCGCCCGAGTAGCCCGTGGCCGGAGCGGCGTGCGCGTCGACCGGGCCGGCGGGGCCGGCGGAGGCGCGGACGGCGCAAAGGACGGCGAGGACGAGAGACAAGGCCTTCACGCCGGAAGGATACCCCCGAAAGGGGCCTAATTCAAGGGCGGGAACTGTTTCCGGGAACAGCCGGGACTCGCGCCGGCGCGAGCCCCTAATCCAGCAGGGCGGGAAGCTGCCGGCAGAACTCCAGCTCGGCGGGGAACATCCCCTCAAGAGGCAGGTCCTTGACGTCCCGCCAGAACAGCTCGAGCACGTCGTCGCCGTTGCCGGCCAGGCGCAGGTCGCCGGACACGCGCTCGACGAGCCAGTACACCGACACGATCTGGATCGGGGCGGCCGTGGACAGGTGGGCCTCCTGGTTGGCGTACAAGGTGCGCAGGGGCCGGACCACGAGGCCGGTCTCCTCGAGGAACTCGCGGCGCAGGGCGTCGCCCGGGGCCTCCTCGATCTCGATGCCGCCGCCGGGGAAGTTGATGAAGGTGCTCTCCCCGAAGCGCGAGCGGGTGAGGAGGACCTTCTCCCCCTCCCGCAGCACGCCGTAGATCCGGCAGGAGAACCGCCTCATGCGCCCTTGTTCAGGAAGGCGACGACGGCGGACTTCGCGTCGCCGAGCAGCGGGTCGCCGTCGCCGACGAGGAGGTGGTCGAAGTCGTAGGTCCGCAGCAGCTCGAGCGAGCGCTTGAGCGCGGCGGGGTCGTCCTGCTTCTCCACGGGAACGGTCTTCAATCTTCCCTGGGGCGCGATCAGCGCGTCGCCGAGCAGGAACAGCCGCCGCTCCGGCCAGTACAGGGCGATCTCCCCCGGCGACTTGCCGGGGAGATGGACGCACAGGAGCCCGTGGAGGGTGTCCCCGTCCTTGACCGTCCTGTCGGGGGCGATGCCGGCTTCGGCGGCCTCCGCCTCGTGAAGGACGGTCGGGATGTTCCAGCGCTTCAGCACCGCCTCGCGCTCGCGGAGGTGGTTGCGGTTGGTGATGACGAGGGCGTCGGGCTTCAGGCCGGCCGACTCGAGGTAGGCGAGGTCGTCGGCCGAGAACGGGACGGGGTCGACGATGACGGTCCCCGCGGCGGTCTTGAGGATGTGGCCGTTGAAGTTGAACTTCTTCTCGGCGTTGAACGAGGACCAGCAGTACGCGCCTTCGGCGAGTTGGATCATGGGATTTGGCCTCTCTCGATGATAACTTTTTCGTACACTGGGGGCATGCTCCGCCGGACCGGCCTCGCCGCCGTCATGGCCTTCGCCTGCGCCTGCTCGCCCGAGGGCGGCGGGCCCGCTCGCCTCCTCGTCGCCGTGCCGACCACCGGGGACATGGCCGCCTCGGGGCAGGGCGTGGAGCGCGCCGTCCGCATGGCCGTCGAGGACGAGACGGCGCTGGGCGGGCTCCCCGCGGTCGAGGTGACGGTCTCCGACGACCGCTCCGACCCGTTCGAGGCCGCCTCGGTCGCCCGGCGCGCCGTCGAGGACCCCCTCGTGTTCGCCGTGATCGGCCATCTGACCTCGGGCTGCGCCATCGAGGCATCGCGCGTCTACGCGCAGGCGCCGCTGGCGATGATCACCCCGTCGGCGACGGCGACGACGCTGACCGCCCAGCAGGACCGGCCCGACTGGGGCGGCGAGCGCGTCGTGTTCCGCCTCCCGCCGTCGGACGCGATGCAGGGAGAGTTCGCCGCCGACTACGCCGTCAAGCGCCTCGGCTTGAAGCGCTTCTTCCTCGTCCACGACCGCTCGCCCTACGGCCTGGGCCTCGCCGAGACCTTCCGCGGGGCCGCCGAGCGCAAGGGCGCCTCGGTCGCGGCCTTCGAGGCGGTCTCCCTCGGCGACAAGGATTTCGCCCCGGTCGTCTCGGCGATCCTCTCCGCGCGGCCGGACGCCGTCTTCTACGGCGGGATCTACATGGAGGCGGGGCTGCTCATCAAGCAGGCCCGCGCCGCCGGATATCGCGGCGCGTTCCTCTCCGGCGACGCGACCAAGAACCACGACTTCTTCGACATCGCCGGGCCGGCCGGCGACGGCGCCTACATCTCGGTCGGAGGCGTCCCCGTCGAGGCCCTCCCCAGCGCGGCCGACTTCGTCGAGCGCTACCAGAAGCGCTGGGCGGGCGCCCAGCCCCGGACCTACGACCACTACGGCTACGAGGCCGCTCGCGTTGCGCTCGGCGCCCTGCGCAAGGCGGGCTCGTCCGACCGGAAGGCGGTCCTCGCCGCCGTGCGCAAGACCAATCTGCGCGCGATGGTCGGCGACATCTCCTTCGACTCGAAAGGCGACACCTTGCGCGGCATCGTCACCATGACCAAGGCCGACTTCGCCCGCAAGAAGTTCGAAGTCACCTATTAGGCGGAAGTCGGTGTCAGGCTTGTCGTTCTTTGCATAACTCGTCGAAAGTTATGCAACAACGACAGGCCTGACACCATGAAAGAAGCCGCCGGCCTCCTTTCGGAGACCGGCGGCTTTTCTTTGATCTTTGCACGAGGGGGGACTCGAACCCCCAAACCCTTTCGGGCGTACGCACCTCAAGCGTATGTGTCTGCCAGTTCCACCACCCGTGCGTGGGTTTGCGTCTACTTCTTGACCGGATTGGCCGGAGCGGCCGGCTTGGACGTCTTCGCCGGTTCCGGGAGCGGCATCGGCGTCGCCTCGGCGGCCGGCGCCGGAGCTTCCGCGGCGAGCGGGGCGGGCGCCGGAAGCGCCTTCGAGGTCACGCTGGACATCCCCGTCCGGTCCGAGAGAAGCGTCAGGAAAAGCGAGGTGAAGGCGAAGGTCGCGGCCAGGCCGGCGGTGAGCTTCTTCATGAAGCTGGAGCCGCTGGGCGTGTTGATCAGCGAGTCCCCCCCGCCCCCGAACATCGACAGGCCGGCGCCGCGCCCCGTCTGCAGGAGCACGAACAGGATCATGCCGATGCAGGCGATGATGTGGATCGTCATCAAGATGGTGTACATGAGGATCGATTATACCTATTTTATGACGCGAGAGCGACCAGACCCGGGAGAGCCTTGCCCTCGAGGAGCTCGAGCGAGGCGCCGCCGCCGGTGGAGCAGTGGGTCATCTTACCCGCCAGGCCGGTCTTCGCCAGGACGGACAGGCTGTCCCCGCCGCCGACGATGGTGATCGTCCCCTTGGCCGTCGCCTCCGACATCGCCTTGGCGACGGCGTTGCTGCCGGTGGCGAAGGCGGGCATCTCGAAGATGCCCATCGGGCCGTTCCAGAAGATCGTCTGGGCCTTGGCGATGTGCTCGGTGAAGAACTCGACCGTGTGCGGGCCGATGTCCACGCCGATCATGTCGGGAGGGATGGCCATCGCCTGGGTCGCGGCCGCGGGAGCGTCGGGCTTGATCTCGCGGACGACGAGATGGTCGGCCGGCAGGAGGATCTCGACCTTCTTGTTGTAGGCCTTCTCGATGATCGCCTTGGCGGCGTCGATCTGGTCCTTCTCGAGCAGGGACTTGCCGATGTTGATGCCCTGCGCGGCGAGGAAGGTGTAGGCCATGGCGCCGCCGATGAGCAGCGCGTCCACGCGCTCCAGGAGCTTGTCGAGGACGGCGAGCTTGTCGGAGACCTTGGCGCCGCCGATGATCGCGAGGAACGGGCGCTGGGGGTTGCCGATGACGCGGTCGAGGAACTCGAGCTCGCGCTGGACGAGGTAGCCGATCGCGCCGGGCAGATGGGCCGTGACGCCGGCCGTCGACGCGTGCGCGCGGTGCAGGGCGCCGAAGGCGTCCTGGATGAAGAGGTCGCCGTTCTTGGCGAGGGCCTTCGCGAAGGCGGGGTCGTTGGCCTCCTCCTCGGCGTGGAAACGGAGGTTCTCCAAGAGGAGCACGTCGCCGGGCTTCATCGCGGCCACGGCTTTCTCGGCGGACGGCCCGACGCAATCGTCCGCGAATCCGACCGGCTTCTTGAGCAGCTTGGAGAGCTCCACCGCGACGGGCTTCAACGAATACTTGGGCTCGACCTTCCCCTTCGGGCGGCCCAGATGCGCGATCAAAACGACTTTCGCGCCTTCGGCGATCAGGTGCTCGAGCGTCTTCAACGTCTCGCGGATGCGCGCGTTGTCCTCGATCTTGGAGCCCTTCATCGGGACGTTGTAGTCCACGCGGACGAGCACGCGCTTGCCCTTGACGGTCATGTCCTGGAGGCGCTTGAGCTTGAGAGCCGGCTTATCGGTCATTACAAAGTCTCCAGATGAGGATGTTTCTAGTAGATGTTCTTGCCCATCGCGGACGCGATGAGCTCGCTGGCGAGGACGGCCGTCGCGTTCTGCGTGTCCTCGAGCGGGTTGACCTCGACGAGGTCGAGGCCGATCATGCGCTCGGAGTCCGCGCACAGCTCCATGAGGAGGTGGGACTCGCGGTAGGTCAGGCCGCCGCGCTTGACCGTGCCGGTGCCCGGGGCGTTGCCCGGGTCCACGGCGTCGATGTCGAAGCTCAGGTGGAAGCCCGCGGTGCCGTCGCTGGCCATGTCGATGGCCTGCTCGGTCACGACGCCCATCCCGTAGCGGTCGATCTCCTGCATCGAGAAGACCCGGATGCCCGACTTGCGGATGTTGACGGCCTCCGCGCGGTCGACGTCCCGGATGCCGACGAGGACGACGTTGCGCGGGTCGATCTTCGGGGAGAAGCCGCCCATGCGCGCGAAGTCCTTGTGGCCCATGCCGAGGAGGTGCGCCAGCGGCATGCCGTGGACGTTTCCCGTAGGGGAGGAGTCGGGCGTGTTGATGTCCGCGTGCGCGTCGACCCAGATCAGGCCGACCTTGCGCCCCTTGTCGCGGAACGCGCGGGAGACGCCGGAGACGGAGCCGACGGCCAGGGAGTGGTCGCCGCCCAGCGTGATGGGAACGGAGCCGTTCGCCACGGCCTCATACGTTTGCTTTTCTAGAGACTGGCAGACCTTGAGGATGGCCGCGCCGTTCTTCAGCTTGCCCTTGGCGGCCGGGACGATCTTCGGCACGGACAGGTCCCCGGCGTCGGTGACCTCGAGGCCCAAGGCCTCGAGGCCCTCGACGAGGTTGGCCCGCCGCACGGCGGCGGGGCCCCCCGAGGCGCCTTTCTTCGAGGCGCCGTAATCCAGGGGAACGCCGATGACCGTCGCGTGGCGCTTCTTGCTGCTCACTTACTTACGCCGCGACGGCCGACTTCTTGGCGATGTAGGCGACGAGGTCGACGACGCGGTTGGAGTATCCCCACTCGTTGTCGTACCAGCCGAAGACCTTCACCAGGTTGCCGTCGATGACGTCGGTGAGCGTCGAGTCGAAGACCGAGGAGTGCGCGTTGCCCATCACGTCGCGGGACACGATCTGGTCCTCGTTGTACTGCATGAAGCCCTTGAGCTTGCCGGAGGCGGCCGCCTTCTTGAACGCCTCGTTGACCTCCTCCTTCGTCACGGACTTGTTGAGCGTGACGGTCAGGTCCACGATGGAGACGTCCTGGACGGGGACGCGGATCGAGGTGCCGGTGAGCTTGCCCTTGAGCTTCGGGAGCACGAGGCCGATCGCCTTGGCGGCGCCGGTCGAGGACGGGATCATGGACACGGCGGCCGCGCGGGCGCGGCGCATGTCGGAGTGCCGCTGGTCGAGCAGGTTCTGGTCGTTGGTGTAGGCGTGGACCGTGGTCATCAGGCCGTTCTTGACGCCGAACGCCTCGTCGAGGACCTTGCCGAGCGGGGCGAGCGCGTTCGTGGTGCAGGACGCGTTGGAGATGATGGTGTGCTTCGCCGGGTCGAAGAGCTCGTCGTTGATGCCCATGCAGATGGTGATGTCCTCGCCCTTCGCGGGGGCGGAGATCACGACCTTCTTCGCGCCGCCGGCGAGGTGGCCCTTGGCCTTCTCCGCGTCGGTGAACAGGCCGGTGGACTCGACGACGATCTCGGCGCCGACCGAGGACCAGGGGAGCTTGGAGGGGTCCTTCTCCGCGAACACCTTGATCAGGCGGCCGTCGATCTTGAGGTCGTTGCCCACGGCCTCCACGGTCCCGGGGTACGGCCCGAAGGTCGAGTCGTACTTGAACAGGTTCGCGTTCATCTTCGCGTCCGTCAGGTCGTTGATCGCGACGACCTGGATGTCGGGATTCTTGAGGGAGGCGCGCATGACGAGGCGCCCGATGCGTCCGAAACCGTTGATGCCGACTTTAATGGCCATGGATGAGTCCTCCGTTCCGGCCTTCCGGCCGGGAATGAAGGCATCCTACGAATTATCCGGCCCCGTTTTCCACCCCGGAATCAACGGTCGTTGAGCCAGATCAATCCTCGACGGCTCCGGACGCTTTGTCCGCGTCGCGGTACGGGTCGTGCACCCGGCGCTGCCGTTCATCCCGCTGGCGCTCCCGCTCCAGATTCTTGCGGCGGCGTTCATCACGGGAGGCCTCCCTTCTCTTATGCAGCTCACGGAGTTGCTCGATCCTGGCGCGGCCGAACGCAGCACCCGTCGCGCGCTCTCCATAAAGCGGGGAACGGCCCTTCTCCACCGGCATCTCCGCGCCGAAGGGCCCAGTAAAAACGGGAGGTTCATATCGCGCCCACGAGCGCCAATGCTCATAATTGACCCGATTCCCCCAAACGCCCGCGGCATAATCGTCGCCTATGCGGGCGAACAGCTTGCGCGCCGCGGGACGGTCCTTCGCGATCGAGGCGAAAAAAGCGAAATAGCTTAGGTTCTTCTTGGAGCCCGGATAGCGCTTCTCCATGTCGAGGAATCCCTTCTTCACCCGCGGCCAGGAATAATCGCTGACCTCGAAGAACCGTTCGCCGTACGGTGCGAAACGGAGCTCGGAATGCATGAGAAGCGCCACGCGGGTGTACTGCTCGTCGCCTAGGCCTTCAGCGTTCTCCTCCGCGACTTTGCGCATCAATTCCTCGAAGTCGCCCAAGTCGCCGTGCCAGCGCGGATCGAGATAGTTCGCCATCTGCTCGTGCAGGTATTGGTAACCGGGGAACCACGCCGCGCCCTCGCGATAAGCCGTACGGGCGTCGGACGGGGACCAGCCCGCGGCCTTCGCGAACTTCAGCAGCACCACGTATAGCTGCGGGTCCTTCTCCTGCAGCGCGCGCGCCTCCCGCAGGATTCCTTGGCAGACGGCGAGCCGGTCGTCGAGATGCCGCACCTGATTCCGGGAGAGCTCCGAGCTCCAGGCGCCGCCGCGTCCCATGAACGCGTAGTGAAGCCAAATCTCGGCCAGCGCGACCCTCGGCGCGGCCGATTCCGGATAGGCCTTGATCCAGGCGTTGAGGAACTTGAGCCGTTTCACACGCTCCGCTTCGGTCGACAAGGCGGTGGCCGTCAGCCAGTTATAGTAGACGTTGAGCTTCCAGACTCCGGATGAGAAGCGTTCTTTCCTGACGCGAAGGCGGCGGGCCATCGCGTCGAGTGCTGAAAAGTCCTCCCGATCCATCAGCGCCCGGACCTCCTTGGATTGGATCTCCATCTCGACCCGCTCGGGGTCGGCCATCCAGCGCGCGAATTCATCGTCCGGCACGACCTTGGAATCGTCTGAACCGTCATTGACGATGCGCTCCGCGCTGCGCAAGGCGTCGTCGAAGTTAAGAGGGCCTTTGCCCCCTAGGCGGGAAAAGCCGTCGACGGTCTTCATCAGCACTGCCGGCGGCGCCGGGGCCGTCAGGTAATCCGGCAGCCAGGCGGAGCCGTTGACTTGATAGACCGGATACCGCGGGCGGCGAGCGGCGAGCCAAGCGCCCGTGCCGGGATGCGGATCCAACGATGGCCCGGAAACGGGAACGGGGATGACGCACGCGCGGCTCCGACCGAATTTTTCGTGCAGAAGGTCGAGCCTGCGCTCGTCCTCGCCCTCTCCGGATCCCGGGACGAAGAAATAATAGAGAACGGGCCGCCGGCGGCAAAACACCTCGTTAAAGAAGCGCGGTCCGCCGGACTCCTGGGCGAAGAAGGCCGACATGTCCGTTCCGGGCTCCTTTCCGGTGATGGGGCGGCCTCGGGTGCCCTCGCTGACCTTGTAGCCGGACGGGAGCTTGAACATCCCGGGGTCGAAAGGCTGGCGCGCGTATTTCATGTAAATGACGGACTCTGCCAGGCCGACGCCCGTCAGCCGCAGATCCTTCGGCAGGCCGTTGTCGCCGACGCCGAGGGTCAAGGTCAGCCCGTCGAGACGCAAAGTGAAGATCGTGCAATCGTCGCTGTCGTGGCCGCAGAGCATGCGGTCACCCGGCTTGCTCTCGTTCCTGGCCCCTTGTCGCTGGAAAAACTCCGCCTCACGCCCGAACTCGAGAGCCTCGAGATGCTTGGAGATCCGCGGCTTGAACACGGGCGCGCGAGGGACCCCGTCCGGCGCGTCGTTCGGGATGTGCCAGGCGACCTTACTCGCCTCATCGAGAGTGTAGCCGTGCGCGCCGTTGATGATCTCGATCCGGCGCCCGCCCCAGTCCGCGTCGCCGTCCGTTTCCAGGCGGAGCAGATTACCGGAGCGCCAGATCCTCTGGATCCTGGGACCATCCGAGGAGTTGACCTTCATCTCCGCGAAGGATTGGTCTTCCCCAGCGTGGGCGACCCCCGCCAACAGCAGTAAGAAAACGAACATGCGGTAGAGTAGCCCCGGGCCAGGCGAAAGTCAATGGCGCGTGCGGATCAGTTAGTGATCGCCTTGGACGAGATCGCGGCCTGGGCCGCCGCCAGGCGGGCGACCGGGACCCGGTAGGGCGAACAGGACACGTAGCCCAGGCCGGCGTCGTGGAAGAACCGGATCGAGGCCGGGTCCCCCCCGTGCTCGCCGCAGATGCCGATCTTCAGCGTCGGGCGGGACTTGCGCCCCTGCTCGACGGCCATGGAGACCAGCCGCCCGACGCCGGAGCGGTCCAGGGAGCGGAACGGGTCGGACTCGAGGATCTTCATCTCCAGGTAGCGGCCGATGTAGCGCCCGTAGTCGTCGCGCGAGTAGCCTAGCGTCATCTGCGTGAGGTCGTTCGTGCCGAAGGAGAAGAACTCGGCCTCCTCGGCGATCTCGCCGGCGGTCAGGGCGGCGCGGGGCACCTCGATCATCGTACCCACCTGGTAGCGGATGCAGCTGCCGTGCTCCGCGAACACGGCCTCGGCGATCGCGGCGACCCGCTTCTTCTGGTGCCGGAGCTCGGTGACGTGCCCGACGAGCGGGATCATGATCTCGGGCACGGCGGCGACGCCCTCGCGGCCCAGCTCGCAGGCGGCCGACAGGATGGCGCGCGCCTGCATGTCGGTGATCTCGGGGTAGGTGATGCCCAGGCGGCAGCCCCGGTGGCCGAGCATCGGGTTGGCCTCCTTGAGTTCGAGCGTCTTGGCCCACAGCTTGGCGGCGTCGAACCCGTGCTTCGCGGCCGCGACCTCCGCGTCCTCGGGCGTGCGCGGGAGGAACTCGTGCAAAGGAGGATCGATGGTGCGGACCGTGACCGGGCGTCCGCGCATCGTCTTGAAGATCGCCTTGAAGTCGGCCTTCTGCAGCGGGTACAGGGCCTTGACCGCCTCGTAGCGCTCCTCCTCGGAGTCGGCCAGGATCATCGCCAGGACCTTCGGGATGCGGTCCTCGCCGAAGAACATGTGCTCGGTGCGGCACAGGCCGATGCCGGCGGCGCCCAGGGCCGTCGCGGTCCGGGCGTCCTCGGGCGTGTCGGCGTTGGCGCGCACCTCGAGGACGCGCGCCGCGTCGGCCCAGGCCATGAAGGTCTTGTACCGGCGGTACAGCTCCGACTTCGCCGCGGGGCGCTTGCCCAGCAGCACCTCGAGGATCTCCGACGGCTGGGTCTCGACGCGTCCTTCCAGGACGCGTCCTTTGAAACCGTCGAGGGAGATCCAGTCCCCCTCCTTCAGCCCGAGGGTCTCGAGCTCGCCGCAGCCGACGACGCAGACCTTGCCCATGCCCCGGCCGACGACCGCCGCGTGGCTGGTCATGCCGCCGGTGGCGGTCAGGATGCCCTCGGCCGCGGCCATGCCGTGGATGTCGTCGGGGTTCGTCTCGGGCCGGACCAGGATCACGGGGCCCTTGGCCGCCTCCTTCACGGCCCGGTCGGCGGTGAAATAGACGCGTCCGGTGGCGGCGCCGGGTCCGGCGGGGAGGCCTTTGGCGAGGACCTTCGCTTTGGCCGACGCTCCGTCCTCGAACACCGGCCTCAGAAGCTCGTCGAGCTGATCCGGGGAAAGACGCATGACGGCCTGGTCGGGGGTGATAAGACCTTCCTGGACCATATCAACGGCGATGCGGATCGCGGCCATGGCCGATCGTTTACCGGTGCGGGTCTGGAGCATGAACAGGCGGCCCTTCTCGATGGTGAACTCCATGTCCTGGACGTCGCCGTAGTGCTTCTCGAGCTTGCCGGAGATCTCGAGCAGGCGCTTGTAGGTGGCGGGCATCTCCTTCGACAGCTCGGCGAGCGGGCGCGGCGTGCGGGTGCCGGCCACGACGTCCTCCCCTTGAGCGTTCACGAGGAATTCGCCGTAGAAGGCGCGCTCGCCGGTGCCGGGGTCGCGCGTGAAGCCGACGCCGGTCGCGCAGTCGGAGCCCATGTTGCCGAACACCATCGCCTGCACCGTGCACGCGGTGCCGAGGTCGTCGGGGATGCGGTTGAGCTTGCGGTAGGCGAAGGCGCGGGGGTTGTTCCACGACTCGAACACGGCGGTGACGGCGAGCCTCAGCTGGTCGCCGGGCTCCTGGGGGAACGGGAAGCCCGAATGCTCCTTATAGATGTCCTTGAACAGGCCCACGAGCCTCTGCAGGGCCTGGGTGGAGAGCTCCGCGTCGGTCTGGACGTCGGCGGCGGCCTTGACCTGGCGCAGGGCCGACTCGAAGGCCTCCTTGTCGATGCCCTTGACCACGTTGCCGAACATCGCGATGAAGCGGCGGTAGCAGTCCCAGGCGAAGCGCGGGTTGCCGGTCTGCGCCTCGAGGCCGAGCACCGTCCGGTCGTTGAGGCCGAGGTTGAGGATGGTGTCCATCATGCCCGGCATCGAGAACTTCGAGCCGGAGCGCACGGAGACGAGGAGCGGGTTCTCGACCGCGCCGAAGCGGCGGCCGGTGGCCTTCTCGAGCTTCCTGACCGCGGCGAGGAACTCCACGACGACCGCGCGGCCGATGGACTTGGCGGAGCGGTCCGGATGGCGCATCGCGTGGCGCGTGAGGCCCTTCTCCGCCTTGCGCGCGTAGTACGCGCGGCACACGTCGGTGGTCACCGTGAAGCCCGGGGGCACCGGCAGCCCGATGCGGGACATCTCGAAGAGGCCCGCGCCCTTGCCGCCCAACAACGCGCGCGACGCGTCGCGGTCCAGCCGCGACACCGCGCGGACATCCGAAGACTCCCCGAAGCTGTAGACGGTTTTGGCCATACCGGTTGATACCAAAGTCCACGCGCGCCTCAACAGCGCCGCGGGGCGCGCCCGCCGCGTCAATTTTCTCAGCCGGCTCCAGCGGCGCGGGGCGGGTTCTCCGACGGGGCGGGAGCGGAAACCGCGCTCGGCGATGTCTGCTTCTATAGACATGGAATCCGCGCCCCGCTCCATGGTCAGGGCCGGAACAGCAGCTCGCGCATGTACGGCGAGCTCTTGCCCGCGCCGGCGAGCCGCAGCGTCTGCACATAATAGGCGCGCGCGCCCTCGGGCGTGCGCGTCTCCTTGACGACCTCGTCGGCGAGGTTGAGCGCCAGGAAGTTCGTCTCCTCGGACTCGCTCGTCGCCGTCAGCTCTCCCGCCGCCTCGTCGATCTTCAGCGCGAGGTCGAGCCGGGCCAGGTCGGCGAGCCGCTCCTGCGGCACGTCGTAGCCGATCGTCTGCGCGATGACGTCGCTTCCCTCCTCCGGCAGACGGTGGACCGTCGTCCGCTTCCAGCCCCCGTTGCCGTTCCAGGTCAGCCCGGCGCCGTCGACCGCGTCCGGCGCCCCGTATTTCTCGATCATCGCCTCCGCGACCATCCGGGAGCCCTCGGGCCACCGCGCGACCGCGCTCCGGGCCGCGTCGGCGCCCGCCCGTCCCGGGCGCTCCTCCCGGCCCTCGCCCTGGGCCTCGAAGGTCGTCTCGTTCTTGCGGATGACGAGCACCCCGGCCAGGCTCATCGGGCGCCGCGGCGCCGCCTCGCCCTCCAGCACGGGGACGATCAGCGCCTCGCCGGGAGGCATCGCGCGCTCGCCCCCGCGCGCGGCGCCGCCGGAGGCGACGAGGACGTCCCCCATCTCGGCCCGGACGGTCGCCTCGCCGGGACCCGAGGAGGAGATCGACAGGCCCGCCCCGCGGCGCAGGCGGAACCTCTCTCCCCCGACGACGATCGCGAGCGCCTTCGGCTCCGTCTCGATCGCGGCGATGACCTGCACGGCCGGCCGGCCGCCCTCGGGACCCTTGGCGGTGAAGTGGAAGACGTCGCCCTTGCCCGCGGCGACGGTCGCGTCGAGGTCCGACTGGAACTCGGCCGTGCCGGAGAGGACGCGGACGATCGAGCCGGACCGGACGAACGGCAGGCGCTGGCCGGCGACGCTCTCCCTCCGGTTCGGCGTCTCGACCTCGAACCGGCCGGACAACCGGCTGACCTGCAGGCGCGGCTCCGCCTCGGCCGCCGCCGCCCGCGCGCCCAGCGCCGCGGCCAACGCAAGCCCGCCCAGGATGATCTTGTTCATTCCCCCCTCCGTGGCCCGACGGCGGCACTCTACAACGGGCGGGGACCCGCCGCCAATGGCGGCGCGGTGAAGGAAAGTTGAACGCCGTGCGGCGTCAGCGGTTGAGGAGGACGATCTCCGCGCGCTGGTCGGAGAACGGCGCCCGCGTCGCGTCCACGCCGATGTGCCGGGGCGCGACCATCAGCTCGCGCAGGAGGACGTCCTGGATCGCCTTGGCCTGGGCGTCGCCGAGCTCCTTGGTGTTGGCGAACACGCGCACCGAGATCGGGATGCCGGAGTACTTGCGCTTGATGAGGTCCGCGGCCGAGCGCAGCAGGTCCTGGCCCGCCGGGGACTGGAGCTCGGAGGCGTTCTTGCTCGTGCCGAACAGGGCGGACGAGTCGAGGCTCAGGTGCAGCCCCGTGTCCTCCTGGTGGACGATGCCCTTGAAGAGAAGGGGCTTGCCGACCGTCGTGCGCGGCGAGCCGTCGGGGCTCGTGAAGGTGTAGACGGCGGAGTACGAGCGCCCGGCGCGCACCCATTCGCCCTGCTCGTTCTGGCCGGTCCACAGCAGCTCCTCGGGCGGGTCGCCGGAGCCGGAGTAGTTATGGAACACGCGGCCTTCCTCGTCGGCGATGGTCAGGCTCCAGCCCCACTTCCGGGCCTCCTTGCCCTCGAGCTTGCCGCCGAGGAGCGCCTCGAGCTGCTCCTTGATCTTGAAGCCGATGCCCGAGCGCTGGCTGAAGGTCGTGCGCCAGGGCTGGATCACGCGCTCGTTCATCAGGATCTCGGGATGGGTGCGGCGCCACGACACCGTCAGAGGCGACACCGCGAGCAGGAGGTTCTCGTCGGGAGCGAGAGACGGACGGATCGTCTCGAAGGGGTCCACCTCGATCTTCAGCGGGGGCTTCTGGTCGTTGAGCTTGGAGCCGGCGCCCTCGGCCTTGATGACGACCTCGGCGGGCATCCCCCCCGTCGGCGCGGCGGCCGCCGCCGGCGGCGGCGTCTGGGCCGGGGCGTTCGCGGCGAGCACGGCCGTCACGGCGAGAACAGAGGCGATTTTCATGGTCACTCCAGGATGAAGCGGAAGGTGATGATGCCCCACTGCGCGCCGGAGCCCGGCGCGGGGGCGAAGGTCCAATTGCGGAGGCTGTCCAGGCAAAGGCGGTCGAGGCGGCCGTAGCCCGAGGTGCGCTCGACGCGCATGCCGGGCATCACGAGGCCCTCGGCGTCGACGTTGAAGCGGATGGCGACCTCGGCCTCCATCATGCCCTGCGTCCGGGCCCACTCGGGGAACTTGGGGACGACGGCGGAGACGACCTTGCGGTCCTTGAGCGGGCCCTCGATCTCGACGCCCTTCTTCGGGCCGCCCTCGGTCGCGGCCGCGGCCTGGCGACGCTCGAGCTTCGGGGCGACCGTGGCGATCTTCTCGAGCTTGGGCGCGATCGCCGCCTCGGGGCGGGGCTTGAGCTCGAGGGCGTCGGGCAGGACGGACAGGCCCTTGCGCGTCGAGACGGGGGCGGGCGCCTCGGCCTCCTCGAGCTTCGCGGCGGCCATGGCGACCTCGCGCCGGCTCGTGGCGCGCGGGGCCTCGAGCGCGCCGCCCAGCAGGGTCGTCGCCTCGCGGCGCTTGTCCTCGAGGGCCAGGGCCTCGGGGAGGTTCTTCACCCGGCGGCGGCCGACCTCCTCGAGCTTGGGCAGGGCGGCCAAGGTCTGCGCGGCGCGGCGGCGGCTCATCGGCTCGGCGTCGATCTTCGCCGCCGAGACGCGGGAGCGGGAGAGGTCGAGGGCCTCGAGCTTCGGCGCGAGCCGCCGGGTGCTCTCCTCGAGCTTCGGCGCCTCCGCGAGCAGGGGCTTGCGCTTCTCCGGGACCGTGAGGTCGACGGCCGCGAGCTCGGCGCGGCGCGGCACGGAGGGCAGGGCCATCTTGAGGAAGTCCATCGTGGAGATCACGGGCTTCGGCGTCCCCTCCACGGGGCGCGGGCGCGCGGGCGCGATGAGCAGGTCCACGCCCTCGACGATCTGCGCCGCCTGCTTCGGGCCTTCCTTGACGAGGCCCATGAACAGCACGAGGAAGCCCGCGTGCACCGCGAGCGAGATCAGCACCGACGCCGGGACTCGTGCCTGGTTCATCCCTCTATGACACCTTGATCATTTCAGCTGTTCCGTCGCGATCGTCAGGGACTGGGCCCCGGCATCCTTCGCCCGGGCCATCAGGTCCGTGAGCTGGCCGTGCAGGGCGTCCTTGTCGGCGCGCAGCACGACCATCTTGGATTCCTTCGCCGCCAGCGCGGACTTGAGCGCCTCGCCGAGCAGCTTGGGATCGGTGAACTTCTGCGCGTCGATCGCGTACTCCCCGTCCTTGGAGAGCGTGATCGTGATCTTGTCGGCCTCCTCCCCTTCGTGCGTGTGGGCGCTCGGCAGGTCGACCTTGATCGGCGGGTCGGAGAACATCGGCGCGGTCACCATGAAGATGATGACGAGCACGAGGCACACGTCCACGAGAGGCGTGATGTTGATGTCCGTGATCGGGTCGTCCGATTCGATGCCTGACGCGGCCACCTCAGCCTCCCTCGCCTTCGGGCTTCATGTCGGCCTTCATCACCGCGAGCTTGAGCGCTCCCGCCTGCTTCGACGCGTCGAGCACCTCGACGACGATGCCGACCTTGTTCGTCGCGTCGGCGGTGACGACCACCATCTTGTCCTTGCTCGAGGCCAGCGCGGAGGACAGCACGCCGCGGAAAGTGACGCCGTCCGTCTTCGTGCCGTTGACGGTGATGGCGCCGTCGGTCGTGATCCGGATGTTGACGTTCTCGTCGACCGAGGCCTTGCCCTCGGCGGTGGAGCGCCGGGTCTCGAGGACCTTGATGCCGAGGGTGACGGCCATCGGGGCGACGGCCATGAAGATGATGACGAGCACGAGGCAGACGTCCACCAGCGGGGTGACGTTTATCTGCGTGATCGGTTCGTCTTCTTTCTGGCTGACTCCGGCCATGGGTCCCCTCTTATTTCGCCCCGAGCATCACGAGCAGGCGCGCGGAGGCGATCTCCATGTCCACGGTGATCACCTTCAGGCGCCGCATGAAGTAGTTGTAGAGGATCGAGGCCGGGATGGCGACGAGCAGGCCGGCCGCCGTGGCGACGAGCGCCTCGGCGATGCCGCGGGCGACGACCGCGGGGCCGCCGGTGCCGGACGAGGCGAGGTCCCGGAAGGCCTTGATGATGCCGACGACCGTGCCGAACAGGCCGATGAAGGGCGAGATGTTGCCGAGCGTGCCGAGCACGCCGAGGAAGCGCTCGAGCTTGACGCGCTCCTCCTTGAGCTTCGTCAGCATCAGCTCCTCGAGATCCTTGCGCGAGCGCGCGGCGTGCAGGAGCCCGTAGTGGACGACCTGGGCGACGGCGGAGGGATGCTTCTGGCAGTAGGCGGCCGCGGCGTCGGTCTTGCCCCCCTCGAGGCTCTTGCGCACGTGGCTGAGCACCTCGTCCGGGCTCGCCTGAGCGGTCCGGAAGTACCACCAGCGCTCGAGCGCGAAGGTGATGGACAGGATGGAGCAGAACAGCATGATGACGAGGGTGAAGCTCTCGCGGAACAGCGCCAGGATGTGGATTTCGCCCATCTCTCTATCTCCTCGGATCGTTACTGGATGTCTTCAGCGGCCGGCATGCCCGGCAGATTCGGCTCGGAAGGGGCTTCCCCGCCGCGGCGGCCCTTGGCGCCGGACTTCGGCGCGGGCTTGGCGGCCTTCTTCGGCGCGGCCTTCTTCGCCGGCGCCTCGTCGGCCGGCATCACCATCGTCCCGCCGCCGTCGGGCGACACCTGGTCGTCGACGTCGGGGGACGCCTTGGGCGCCGCCTTCTTGACCTTGCCGCCGCCCGGGGACTTGCGCAGGAGCGCGGCGCGCGCCGCGGCCTTCTGCGCGAGGTCCTTCGGCGCCGCGCGCGCGTAGTCCTCGTACACGTCCGCGGCGGACGACGCGTCGCCCGCCTTCTCGTACGCCTCGCCGAGCTTCGCGAGCGCCTGGAGGCGGAACGCGGAGTTGAGGGGCTTCATCGTCCGCATCTTCTCCCAGGTGTTCTGGGCCTCGTCGGGGCGGCCGGCGGCGATGTTCACCTCGGAGATACGGTACATCACCTCGAGGGCCAGCTCGCCGTCCGCCTTCCCCGAGTTCTTGATCGTCTCGAGGGTGGCGACCGCGCCGTCGTAGTCCTTGCGGTCGCGCTGGATCTGGTAGGTCTCCCACAACGCGTTCTGCGCCTGCGCGTCGCCGGGCTTGGCCGCCGCGACGTATTTCTGGTAGGCGTACTGCGCCATGTCGAGCTTGCCGAGCTTCTTGTACGCGAGCGCCAGGTTGAACTGGGCGGGCGCGACGTAGGGCGAGGCCGGGTACTCCTCGATGAGGCGGGAGTAGTGGCGCGTCGCTTCGTCGAACTTCTCCAGGTTGTAGTAAGCGCTCGCGAGATGGAACACGGCCAGAGGCGTGTCGTCGGACTTCTCGAAGTTGCCGAGCAGCCGCTCGTACGCCGGGATCGACTCCTGCCACTTGTTCTGGTTGAAGTAGCTCTCGCCGAGGTAGAACTGCGCCTTGGGCAGCTCGGGGTGGTTCGTGAAGTCCACGGAGAACTTCTGGAAGTCGACGGCCGCCGACGCCCAGTCCTTGGCCTCGAAGGCGCGGCGGGCGAGGCGGAACTGCGCCTCGCCGCCGATCGGGGTCCCGGGCTGGGAGGTCACGATCGCGCGCAGGCTGGTCTTGTAATCGAGGCCCCGGGTGCGGTCGAAGACGCCCTCGAGGATGTCGAGGCCGTCGTTGGACTCCGGAGCCGCCGGGAAGGCGGCCACGAGCTCCTGGACCTGCTTGATCGCCGCCGCGTCGTCCTTGGCGTTGAAGGCGGCCTGGGCGATGCGAAGGTGCGCGATCGGCGCGCCGGCGCCCTTCGGGTCCGCCGCGAGGATCTCGCGGTAGGCCGCGATGGCCTCGCCGTATTTCTGCGCGCGGAACAGGGTGTCCGCGATCTGGGAGCGGGCGAGCGTCGTGTCCTTGGCCGCGGGATACTCGGCGACGAGCTTGCGCCACAGGTCGATGGCCTGCGTGTAGAAGCGCTGGTGGTAGGAGCTCATCGCGGCACGGTAGAGGGCCGAGGGCGCCTCGGCGGCCTTCGGGTTCTCGCGGGCGAACTTCTCGTAGAGCTGGTAGGAATCCTCGTAGTTCTTCTGGTTGAACATCGAGTCGGCGATGCCGAGCTCGTTGAGGCCCGTGAAGGAGAACGAGGAGGTGGCCACCGCCATCATGTCCTTGAGCTTCTGGCGCGCCTCGAGGGCCAAGGTGTCTTCCCCTTTGTACGAGTGGCACCAGGCGAGGCCGTCCTGCGCGTAGAACGCGGCGGGGTCGTCGGGGTACACCTTCAGGATCATCTCGTAGATGACCGCCGCCTCGTCGACCTGGTTCATCCCGAGGTAGGCCTCGGCGGCGTACAGGTAGCTCATCGAGCGCCATTTCGATTTCGAGGGCGGGAGATGCCTGAAGATGAACTGATACGAGGTCAGGATCGAGTTGAACGCCTTCTGGTCGTACTGGTTCTTCAGGATGGAGAACAGCGCCTGCTCGGCGATGTCGGAGGACGGGGCCAGGTCGATGATGCGCTGCAAGGACGAGGTCGCCTCGACGTAGCGCTTCAGCGCGATCTGGGCGTTGCCCATGATCAGGTAGATGTTCTTCGCGAGGACGTGGTTCGGGTACTGGGCGACGAAGTTCGAGCCCGTCTGGATCGCCTGCATATAGTCGCCGACCTGGTACTGGCACCACGAGAGCTTGAAGTACGCCAGCGGCGTGATCTTGACCGCGTCGGGGTACTGCGTGATCACCTTCGTGTACGCGAACAGCGCCTCGCGCGTCTGGCCGGCGACGAGGTGCGACTCGGCGATGAAGAACTGGGCGAGCGGGGCGAAGAAGTCCTTCGGGTAGCGGTCGAGCACGGCCTGGAAGTTGGCGCGCGCCTCGACGTAGTCCTTCTTCTGGAAGTAGGACGAGCCGATGCGGAACAGCGCGGAGACGCGCAGCGGGCTCTCGGGATAGATCGCGATGAAGGCCTGGTACTTGGAGATGGCGCCGTTGTAGTCCTCGGCGAGGAAGAACGAGTCGCCGATGAAGAACTGAGCCTCCTCCTTCAGGTCCGAGTCCTTGTAGTCGCGGATCAGGTTCTCGAACGCGGCGGCGGCGAGGTAGGCGCGCTTGGACAGCAGGAAGGTCTTGCCGAGGTAGTACTGCGCCTCCGCGGTCTTGACCTGCTTGAGCGCGCGCTCCGCGCCCGCGTAATCGCCCTTGTGCAGGGCCACGATGCCCTGCGCGTACAGCACGACGGGCTCCTTCAGGAAGGTCGGGAACGTCTCGCCGAGCAGGAACAGGTTGGCCTCGGCCTGGGAGAACTGCTCGAGCGCCAGGTCGGCGTAGATGATCCCCATCAGCGCCTCGGGGTTGATGTACGCCTTCGGGAAGCGGCGGTCGACCTCCTTGAACTCGGCGACGGCCTTCTCCCAGTCCTTCTCGTTGTAGGCGACCTCGCCCAGGCGGTACTGCGCGGAGGCGCCGAGGCCGGACTTCTTGTCGCCGAC
>Ga0255338_1001204_pt1 | contig 52654 bp, 43 predicted proteins | sample MeOH1_35cm_T4_19_FD_203715 | JGI IMG/M metagenome (GOLD analysis project Ga0255338, IMG submission 203715) | Sandy soil microbial communities from University of British Columbia, Vancouver, Canada - MeOH1_35cm_T4_195 | ecosystem: Engineered > Artificial ecosystem > Sand microcosm > Unclassified ... | reverse complement strand
GGCATGGCCCGCTCCTACCCAGAAAAACGCCGCGTCAACCCGCGAATTTGTAGGAGCGGCCCATGGCCGCGACTGCGAGGTGTGAGGTTGGCGTGCGGGTGTGGTGTGGCGCAGGGGGCAGGCGTTGAGGTCGCGGGCATGGCCCGCTCCTACCCAGAAAAACGCCGCGTCAACCCGCGAATTTGTAGGAGCGGCCCATGGCCGCGACTGCGACATGTCATGTTGTCGTGCGGGTGCGGCGTGGCGCCGGGGACGGGTTCTGAGGTCGCGGGCATGGCCCGCTCCTACCCAGAAAAACGCCGCGTCAACCCGCGAATTTGTAGGAGCGGCCCATGGCCGCGACTGCGAGGTGTGAGGTTGGCGTGCGGGTGTGGTGTGGCGCAGGGGGCAGGCGTTGCGGTCGCGGGCATGGCCCGCTCCTACGCCGGATTGTTCGTTGGCGTGCCGCGACCGGTTTCAGCGCAGGTCGGCGGGCAGGCGGCCGCGGTCGGGGCGGGCCAGTTCCGGCGGCAGGCGGAAGATGGCTTCCTCGGCGATGCCCACCTGGGTGTCCACGGCAGCCAGGCCCCAGGATTGCAGGCGTTCGATGACGGCATCCACCAGCCTTTGTGGCGTGGAGGCGCCGGCCGTGATGCCGATGCGCGTGTCCGGGCCGAACCAGGCCTGATCCAGTTCGCTGGCGTCGTTGACCAGATAGGCCGCCTTGCCGGCGCGCTCGCCGACTTCGCGCAGGCGGTTGGAGTTGGAGCTGTTGCGGGCGCCGACCACCAGCAGCACGTCGATATCGTCCAGCAGGGCCTTGACCGCGTTCTGGCGGTTTTGGGTGGCGTAGCAGATGTCGTTGGTGTCCGGGCCGCGGGCGGCCGGGAAGCGCTGCTTGAGTGCCTCGATCACCTCGCGGGTGTCGTCCATGGACAGGGTGGTCTGCGTGACGTAGGCCACGCGCGCCGGGTCGGCGACGACCAGGGTGTCCACTTCGGCCGGCTCGCCCACCACATGCACGCGGCCGCGCACGCTGCCGCGGGTGCCTTCCACTTCCGGATGGCCGGCGTGGCCGACGATGACGACGTCGTAGTCCTGGTTGGCATAGCGCTGGGCCTGGCCGTGCACCTTGGTGACCAGCGGGCAGGTGGCGTCGATGCTGCGCAGGCCGCGCGCGGCGGCGGCGGCCACCACGCTGTCGGCCACGCCGTGGGCGCTGAAGATGGCGCGCGCGCCGGGCGGAATTTCGTCCACGGTTTCGACGAATATCGCGCCGCGGCTGCGCAGGCCTTCGACCACGTGCGGGTTGTGGACGATTTCGTGCAGCACGTAGACGGGCGGGCCGTAGAGTTCGAGGGCGCGCTCGACGATGTCGATGGCGCGCACCACGCCGGCACAAAAGCCGCGGGGTTCGGCGAGGATGGCGTGCATGGTCGGGCAGCGGGCGGGGGATTGACGCTTACCATACCGCAGGCCGGCCGCGCCGGACATGTCCGGACCGCGCCGCCGCAGCCCCGACCGCGCGCACGCGCCTTGTCACCAAAACAACTCCAGGGAGCCGCCCGTGGTCAGTCTTGCCCCGGTCCTGCAACAGGCGCTGCTGCCGGTCGGCACCATCATGGGCCTGGGCTATGTGTGGCGGCGCCTGCGTCCGGGTGGTCTGGATGCGCCAACGGTGCGGCGCGCGATCGGCGGGCTGGTCATGTACCTGTTCTACCCGGCGCTGGCGTTCTACACCGTGATCCACGCGCAGGTGAACGCCGATCTGATCCTGGCACCGGCGCTGACCATGTTTGCCATCCTGCTGGGCATGGGCCTGGCCTGGGCGCTGTTCCGGCAGCGGGCATTCACCCTGCAGGGGCCGGCGCAGCTGGGCGCGCTGGTGATTGCCTGCGGGTTGCCGAACATCATCTCGCTGGGCATTCCGGTGCTGCAGGCGCTGTTCGGGCCGGGCGGCGCGCGCTATGCGATCTATGCCGACATTCTTGGCATCAACCCGCTGTTCTGGTCGCTGGCGCTGTGGGTGGCGGTGCGCTGCGGCACGCACGGCGAGCACCTGCAAACGCCGGGGCAGTTCCTGCGCGTGCTGGCCAGGCTGCCGCCGATCTGGGCCTTCGTGGTCGGCTTCGTGATGAATCTGCTGGCGGTGCCGATCGCGCCGGGCATCGACAAGGCGGCCAGCATGCTCGGCTACGCCACAATGCCGTGCATGCTGCTGACGGTGGGCATGTCGCTCACGTTCGGGCATTTCCGTACCTACTGGCGGCAGATTGCGGGCGTGGCGGCGATCAAGCTGGCGCTGGTGCCGGTGGCGGTCTACCTGCTGGCCCGGCTGGTGGCCGGGCCGGGCGAAGCTACGCTTGCCACCACGCTGCTCATGGGCATGCCGACCATGATGGCGAGCATGATCCTGAGCGAGCGCTTCGGCCTGGATACCGAGCTGCTGGCGGCGGTGATGGTGGGCTCGACGCTGCTGTATTTCGTGACCCTGCCGATCGGCATGGCGCTGCTGATGTGAAGGCCGGTGGCTTGCCAGCGGTGGCTGACATTCATTAAGGTTCGCGGCTTCGTTGCAGTGCGGAAAAGCGGCAACAGGACTTCAGGGGCGCTCAGGTGACGGCAGACTCGACGATCAGACAGGTGGCGGTGCTGGGCGCCGGCAACATGGGCGCCGGCATTGCCGCGCAGGTGGCCAACGCGGGCGTGCCGGTGCTGCTGCTGGACATCAGCCGCGAGGCCGCCGAGCGCGGCAAGCAGGATCTGTTCAAGCGCAAACCCGCGCCGCTGATGAACCGCGCGGCGGCGGACCTGATCCGGACCGGCGGCTTTGACGAGGATCTGGGCTGGCTGTCGGACGCCGACTGGATCGTCGAGGTGGTGGTCGAGCGCCTGCCGGTGAAGCAGGCGCTGTTCGAGCGGGTCGAGCGCGTGCGCCGGCCAGGTTCGATCGTCAGCTCCAACACCTCCGGCATCCGGCTTTCGGAAATCACGGCCGGCCTGCCGGCGAGTTTTGCGGCCGATTTTCTGATTACCCATTTCTTCAACCCGCCGCGCTACATGGGCCTGCTGGAGCTGGTGGCCGGTCCGGCCACGCGGCCGCAGGCGAGTGCGACGCTGCGCGAGTTCTGCACCGTGCAGCTGGGCAAGGAAGTGGTCGACGCCCGCGACACGCCGTCGTTCATCGGCAACCGCATCGGCGTGCTGGCCATGCTGGCCGGGGTGCGCGCGGCGCTGGAGCTGGGGCTCACGGTCGAGCAGGCCGACGCCGTCGCCGGCAAGCCGATCGGCCTGCCGGGCACCGGTGTGTTCGGCCTGATCGACCTGGTCGGCCTGGACGTGCTGGCCGACATCGCGCGCAACATGCAGGGCCAGTTGCCGGCCAGCGACCCGGCCATGGCCTTGCTCGACCTGCCGCCGCTACTCGGGACCCTGCTGGAGCGCGGCTGGATCGGTCGCAAGGCGGGCGGCGGCTTTTATCGCCTGCACGGGCCGGACAAGCAGCGCCAGGCGCTGGACCTGGGCACGCTGGACTACCGGCCGCAGCAGAAGGTGGACCTTGCCAGCGCCAGGGCGCGCACGCCAGTCGAGCTGCTGGCTGGCGACGATGTGGGTGCCCGTTTCGCGCGCCGCCTTCTGGGCGATGCGCTGGCCTACACGGCCACCGTGGCGCCGGAAATTGCCGGCGACGTGGTCGCCATCGACAGCGCCATGCGCGAGGGCTATTCGTGGCGCTGGGGGCCGTTCGAGCTGCTGGACCAGATCGGCGTGGGCGCGTTCGTGGACGGCGTCAAGGCCACCGGCCAGCCGGTGCCGGCGCTGCTGCAAACGGCGCTTGCCAATGGCGATGGGCGGTTTTATCGCGAGCAGGACGGCGAGCTGCAATACCTGGGCTTCGATGGCGCGTATCACGCGCTGCCGCGCCCGGCCGGCACGCTGGCCGTGGCCGACCTGCGCCGCACCGGCCAGCCGGTGCTGGGCAATGCGTCGGCCAGCCTGTGGGACATGGGCGACGGCGTGGCGCTGCTCGAATTCCACACCAAGATGAACGCGCTCGACGAGCTGACCGTCGAGGCCATGCACCTGACCCTGGATCGGGTCGGGCGGGATTTTCAGGCGCTGGTGATCGGCAGCGATGCGCCGCATTTTTGCGCCGGGGCGAACCTGAAACGCATGCTGGACGCCGCCCGTGGTGGCGACTGGGCGTTTCTGGACGGCTTCATCGACGGCTTGCAGCGCGCCCTGATGGGTTTCAAGTACGCGCCGTTCCCGGTGGTCGGTGCCCCGCGCGGCCTGGCGCTGGGCGGCGGCTGCGAGGTGCTTTTGCACTGCAACGCGCTGCAGGCGCACGCGGAGCTGAACGCCGGGCTGGTGGAGCTGCGCGTCGGCCTGCTGCCGGCCGGCGGCGGCACCAAGGAAATGACGCTGCGGTATCTGGAAGCGGGTGTCGAGCACGGCTTCGACCTGATCGTCGGCAGCGTGGTGTCGCAATCGGCTGCCGACGCGCGCGACATGCGCGTGCTGGGCGATGCCAGCGCCATCACCATGCACCGCAAGCGCGTGCTGGCCGATGCCAAGGTCATGGCTCAAGGCATGGTCGGGTCCTATGCGCCCGCCCAGCCGGCAGTGGTCAAGCTGCCCGGCGCGGCCGGCCGGGCGGCGCTGGACGCGCGCGTCGCGGTGCAGGTCGAGACCGGTAAAATGACCGCCCACGACGCGGTGGTGGCCGGCCACATGGCCGCCGTGATGACCGGCGGCGCAGGCGGCGACGTGACCGAGCAGGATCTGCTGCGTCTGGAGCGCGAGCATTTTCTGGAGCTGCTGCGCCTGCCGCTGTCCCAGGCGCGCATGGAGCACATGCTGGCCACCGGCAAGCCGCTGCGGAATTAAAAGATTTGCCCGTGCAAGGGGTCGTCGCGGCCATGGCGTTTTTTTTGTAGGAGCGGGCCATGCCCGCGACCGGGACGGTGGGTGGTGTTGCGAGGCAGCGACGAATCGGGACGGCGCCGTTGACGGCCAGGTTGCGGTCGCGGCCATGGGCCGCTCCTACGGGTGCGGCGTTGTTGCAGGGCGGGCCGTGCCCGCGACAGGGATGGCAGGGCATGGCGTTTTTTGCAGGAGCGGGCCGCGTCCGCGACCCGGCCCGCTGATGGACAATCCGGCATCGAAAATGAATGACTGGCTGACCAGGGGGATCGGGCGCCTATGAGCGAGCGCGACATCATCGAATTCGACGTGCTGGTGGTGGGCGCGGGGCCGTCGGGTCTGGCCACGGCGATCCGCCTCAAGCAGATCAGCCCCGGCATGAGTGTGTGCCTGATCGACAAGGCCTCGCAGATCGGCGCGCAGGTGTTGTCGGGCGCCGTCATCGAGCCGCAGCCGCTGGACGAGCTGCTGCCCGGCTGGCGCGACACTCCGCCGCCGGTGTGCGTGCCGGTGCGTCACGACGAGTTTGCATACCTGACCAAAACCCGCCGCCTGCGCTCGCCGGTGACGCCGCCGCAGATGCGCAACCACGGCAATTTCATTGTCTCGCTGGGTTCGCTGTGTGCCTGGCTGGCGCCGCAGGCGGAAGCGCTGGGCGTGGAGGTGTTTCCGGGTTTTGCCGCCGCCGAGCCGCTGTTCGATACGGATGGCGAGCGCGTGATCGGCGTGCGCATCGGCGACATGGGCTTGGACAAACAGGGCCAGCCGAAGGACAGCTACACCCCCGGCATCGACATCCACGCCAAAACCACCGTGCTGGCCGAGGGTTGCCGCGGCAGTCTGGCCAAGCAGCTGATCCGCCACTTTGGTCTGGACAGCGGTGTCGACCCGCAGACCTACGGCATCGGCATGAAGGAGCTGTGGCAGCTGCCGGCCGGGCGTGGCGATCCGGGGCTGGTGCAGCACACCATCGGCTGGCCGCTCGACTCGGCCACCTACGGCGGCAGTTTCATCTATCACCTGACCGACGACCGGGTGGCCGTGGGCTTCGTGGTCGGGCTCGATTACAGCGATCCGAACTTCTCGCCGTTCGAGGCTTTTCAGCAGTTCAAGCACCATCCGAGCGTGAGGCCCCTGCTGGAAGGCGGCAGCATCATTTCGACCGGCGCCCGCGCGCTGGTCGAGGGCGGCCTGCAATCCCTGCCGCGTCTGTCCATGCCCGGCGCGCTGCTGGTGGGCGACAGCGCCGGCATGATCAACGTGCCCAAGATCAAGGGCACGCACATGGCGCTGCGCGCCGGCATGCTGGCCGCCGAGCACCTGGTCGCGGAAGCGGGAGACAGGTTCGATGCCGGCTGGCGCGCTTCGTCTTCGGCGGCGGAACTCAGGCGCGTGCGCAACATCCGGCCCGGTTTCCATCACGGTCTGTGGGCCGGCCTGGCGAATGCGGCGCTCGAAACGGTGACCCTGGGCCACACGCCCTGGACGCTGCGCAACCACGCCGACCACAGCGCGCTTCATCTGCTGTCGGCCGGCGCCGCGCCGCCGGATTACGTGGAGCGCACGCTGGAGCCGCGCGACCGGCTGGCGTCGGTGTACTTCGCCGCCACCGAGCACGACGAGGACCAGCCGGTGCACCTGCACGTGGCCGACACCAGCATCTGCGTCACCCGCTGCCGGCAGGAGTACGGCAACCCGTGCACGCGATTCTGTCCGGCCAGCGTTTACGAAATGGTCGAGGAAGAAGGCACTCTGCGTTTGCAGATCAACGCCGCCAACTGCGTGCACTGCAAGACCTGCGACATCAAGGATCCGTACCAGATCATCACCTGGGTGCCACCGGAAGGCGGCGCCGGTCCCAATTACGTCAATCTGTAGCGGCACGCCCAGTGCCGCGACCTGGCTCGAAACCAGCCTGACCGCCCGGCGGTCGTTTCCCGAGGAGAAAGCATGAAAGTCCTGGTGGGCGTCAAACGCGTGGTGGACTACAACGTCCGTATCCGCGTCAAACCCGACGGCAGCGGTGTGCTCACCGACGGCGTCAAGATGAGCATGAACCCCTTCGACGAAATCGCCGTCGAGGAGGCCATCCGCCTGCGCGAGCGCGGCCACGCCACCGAGCTGGTTGCGGTCAGCATCGGCCCGCTGGCGGTGCAGGAGCAGCTGCGCACGGCCCTGGCCATGGGCATGGACCGCGCCATTCATGTGGAATCGGCCACCGCGCTGCAGCCGCTGGAAGCCGCGCAGGTGTTCTGCGCCCTGGCGCAGCAGGAGCAGGCCGACATCGTGCTGCTGGGCAAGCAGGCCATCGACGACGATTCCGGCCAGACCGGCCAGATGACGGCCGCCCTGTGGGGCCGGCCGCAGGCCACCTACGCCTCGGTCATCCAGATCAACGGCAGCACCGCGCGGGTGACGCGCGAGGTGGATGCGGGCCTTGAGGTCATCGACGTGGACCTGCCGGCCGTGTTCACCAGCGACCTGCGCCTGAACGAGCCGCGCTATGTGAAGCTGCCGGAAATGATGAAGGCCAAGAAAAAGCCGATGGACGTCAAGCCGGTCGCCGAACTGCTGGGCGGCAACGTGCCGCGCCTGGAGCTGGGCACGGTGCGCCCGCCACCGGCGCGCGGCGCCGGCATCAAGGTAAAGACGGTCGAAGAACTGGTAACGGAATTGCAGGGGCGGGGGCTGATCTGATGGCCAAGGTATTGCTGATTGCCGAACACGACGGCGTGAAACTGAACGCCGGCACCGCCAAGGTGCTGGCCTGCTGCGCGCAGCTCGGTGCCGATGGCGTCGACGTGCTGGTGTCCGGCGCCGAGGGTGCCGGGCTGGACGGCGTGTGCGCACAGGCGGCGGTGCTGTCGGGCGTGAGCCGGGTGCTCAAGAATGCCAGCGCCCAGAATGCCGCGCCGCTGGCGGCCATCCTGGCGCCGCAGGTGGCTGGCTTCGCGGCTGATTACGGTTACGTCCTAGGGCCTTCCACGACCTTTGGCAAGGACCTCATTCCGCGTGTGGCGGCGCTGCTGGGCGCGCCGGCCGTGTCCGACATCATGAACGTCCTGGGCCCGCGCGGCTTCGAGCGGCCGATCTACGCCGGCAACGCCATCCTCACCGTGAGCGTGCCGGACGGCGCGCCGGTGGTCGGCACGGTGCGCGTGGCCTCCTACAAGGCGGTCGGCGAGCAGGCGCCGGCGCCAGTCGAGGCCGTCAGCAGCAGCGCCGAGTTGCCAACTCACACCCGCTTTGTGGAACTGCGCGCCGGCTCCAGGGACCGGCCGGATTTGCAATCGGCCAGCAAGGTGGTGTCCGGTGGCCGGGGCGTTGGCAGCAGCGAGAACTTCCGGCTGATCTTCGAGCTGGCCGACAAGCTGGGCGCCGCGGCCGGCGCCTCGCGGGCGGCGGTGGACGCCGGCTTCGTGCCCAACGACATGCAGGTCGGCCAGACCGGCAAGGTAGTGGCGCCGGAGCTGTACATCGCGGTCGGCATCTCGGGCGCCATCCAGCACCTGGCCGGCATCAAGGACGCCGGCACCATCGTCGCCGTCAACAAGGATGGCGACGCGCCGATCTTCGAGGTGGCCGACATCGGCCTGGTGGCCGATTTGTTCGAGGCCGTGCCGGCGCTGGTCAAGGCGCTGCCGTAAGCCTGCGCTGCAAGGCGTGACGGCCTCACTCCGCCATCGCGGCCGGGTCGACCTCGATCCGCGCCGGGCGGCGCAGCAGGAACACCAGCGGCGCCGCCAGGGCGGTGGCCAGCATCATCACGTGAAAATCGTTGGTGTAGGCGATCATGCTGGCCTGGCGGTTGACCTCGGCGTTCAGCAGCGGCAGGTTGTGCTGCAGGAGTGCCGGCAGCTCGTGCAGGCGAAACGGCGTCAGGTGCTCGCTGATCTGGGCATGGTTGATCTGGATGTTGCGCGCCAGCAGCGTCGTGACCAGGGAAATGCCGACGCTCGATCCCAGGTTCCGTATCAGGCTCATCAGGCTGGCGGCCTCGCCGCGCCGGGACGCCGGCAGGGTGGCAAATGCGAGTGTGCTCAGCGGCACCCAGATCAGCCCCACGCCCACGCCCTGCACGATGCCGGTCATCAGGATGTCGCGTGGTCCGACATCCAGGCTGAAGCCGGACATCTGCCACTGCGCAATCGCGGCAATGACGAAACCCAGGCCGACCAGGGCGCGCGGGTCGATGCGGTTGATGAAGCGGCCGATCAGCAGCATGGCGACCATGCTGCCAAGGCCGCGCGGCGCCAGCAGCAGACCTGACAGCACCACCGGATAGCCGAGCAGGCCCTGCATCAGCGGCGGCAACAGCGCCAGCGTGGCGAACAGCACGATGCCCACGACGAAGGTCAGCACGCACGAGGCGGTGAAATTGCGGTCCCGCAGCAAGGCCGGGTCGACGAACGGATGCCGGCGCGTGGTGGCCGTGTGCACGATCAGGAAATACAGGAACAGCCCCGCCAGTACGGCTTCGACCACGATTTCGGTGGAGCCGAACCAGTCCTTCTGCTGGCCGCGGTCCAGCATCAGCTGGAAGGCGGCCACCGCGACGCTGAGTACCACGAAGCCGGCCCAGTCGAACGGCTTGTCGGTGCGTGGCGAGCGTTTGGGCAGCTGATCGGCAAGCAGCAGATACGCCAGCACGCCCAGCGGTACGTTGATGTAGAACACCCAGCGCCAGTTGTAGTTGTCGGTCAGCCAGCCGCCCAGCGTCGGCCCCAGGATTGGCGCCACCGTGACGCCCAGCCCCCAGATGGCCATGGCCGAGCCGTGCCGCTCGCGCGGGTAGGCATCCAGCAGCGCCGCCTGTGACAGCGGCGCCAGCGAGGCGCCAAAGCCGCCCTGCAGAATGCGAAACAGCACCATCTGCGGCAAGGTGGCGGCCATGCCGCACAGCACCGAGGCGGTCGTGAAGCCGGCCACCGACACCAGAAACACCCGGCGGATGCCAAAGCGCGACGCCAGCCAGCCGGTCGGTGCAGTCAGGATGGCGGCCGCGACGATATAGGACGTCAGCACCCAGGTGATCTGGTCGGAGGTGGTCGCCATGCTGCCCTGCATGTGCGGCAGGGCCACGTTGGCGATGGTCGAATCCAGCGACATCATGGCCGTGGCCAGCATGGCGCCCAGCGTGATCAGGCGCCGGCTGGCGGCATCGACAACCGTCATGGCTCAGCCCGGCAGCCAGTTGGCGAAGCGGCCGGTGTCGATGCGCACGTTCACGCTCAGGCCCGCGCGCAGGGGCTGTTCGTGCTCGTGCGGGTCCAGGCTCAGGCGCACTTTCACCCGCTGCACCACCTTTACCCAGTTGCCGCTGGCGTTCTCCGGCGGCAGCAGCGAAAACTCGCTGCCGGTGGCCGGGCTGATGCTCTGCACGCGCGCGTGCCAGACCTGATCCGGGTAGCTGTCCACGCGCACCTGCGCCGGCTGGCCGGCGTGCACGTAGGTCAGGTCGGTTTCCTTCAGATTGGCCTCGACCCAGGGATGCTCGACGTCGACCAGGCTGAACAGTGCCTGCCCGCCGTTGACCACGTCACCGGGGCCGATTTCCTGCACCCGCGCCACCACGCCGTCCATCGGCGCCTTGATGGTCGTGTGATCCAGGTTCAGCTGCGCCTGATCCACTTGCGCGCGCGACTGCAGGTACATCGGGATGTGGTCCAGCGGCGTGGCCGGGTCGCCGCTCAGGATCGCCGCCACCTGGTGCATGGACTGCACCACCGCATCGGCGCCCTTGCGGGCCGCGGCCAGCTTGTGCTGTGCCTCGTCGTAGGCGGTGCGCGACGTGAAACCGCGTACCACCAGGTCCTGCTGGCGCGTGAACTCGCGCTGGTAGTAATTGATGTCGACCTCGGCCTGCGACAGATCGGCCCGGCGCTGGCCGTGAGTGGCGCGCAGCGCCTCGATCTGGCGGGCGGTGTTGTCCAGGCTGGCCGTGGCCTGCGCGAGGGCAATCTGATACGGCCGCTCGCGTAGTTGCACCAGCACCTCGCCGGCCTTCACCGGCTGGTTTTCGTGCACCGCAATCTGCTCCACCTTGCCGGTCAGTTCGGGGCTGATCATGACCACGGTGGCCTTGACGTACGCGTTGTCGGTGCTCGCGTAGCGCTGGCCGCGCAGATAGAAATATCCGCTGCCGACGGCGACCACGACGATGCCGAGCGCAAACAGTGGCCGACGCAGGCGGCGACGCAGATCGGTTGCTTGCGGCGTGGCTGGGGGCGGGGTGTCAGGGGTGTCGTTCATGGCGTGGGGGAGGGCGGTGGGGTGATGTGTTAACCGGGGAAGCCGTAAGCCACGTTCGGGCCCGCTGTCAGGGGCAGGCCCACCGTGTTGAAAAATAAGCGTTTATGGGATAAGGCCGCAGACGGTGTTCAGCGCACATGGTCATAGACCGACCGGTCGGTCAACCTGGTGCCGCCAAGCTCTCGGTGCCGACCCAGCGCAGGTGTGCGCTGACCGGCGGGAGAGGGTAGCGGGACGAGGGTAGTGTAACGGACAGAAACGGTCCTGGCCCGAACGGCCCGTGCGCAGGTTGGGCGCGCCGGTCCTGCTCGAACGCGTGGCCGTGCACCCAATCCGCGATCTTGAGCCCCAGTCACGGTTTTCGAATACGCCAGCCGGTTTGGCGCGCTGTTTGTCGCACCGGGCATGGCCAGCGACTGATTCCCGCCGAAGGCGAGTACGTCGCGCGGCGATTCCGGCCGTCGGCCAGGTGGCCGATTTTTTGGCAACGATGATCCGTTGTCATTCCGATGTCATCCACGAATCCAACAATCCGGCCAGCAATCTTGATTGCCGACCCGGCGTCTTCCACATCATGCCGCTGCGGTGAATGGGACGTCGGTCTCCTTGTAACCACCGGAGATCGAACCGTGCGAAAACTCATTGTGCCCCTGATGCTGGGCGCCAGCGTGCTGGCAGCCACCACCACCGCCCAGGCACAGTCGTCCGGCGAGCAGGTGTCCGATGACACGCGCGGGGCTCTGGGAATCGCCGTATTCGGCGACTCTCCCTACGGCACCAAGGACGCCGATACCGCCCAGTTCGATGCAACCCCGGCGTTCATCAAGACGATCAACGACGATCGCGATGTTTCGCTGGTCCTGCACGTCGGCGACATCCACTCCGGCAAACAGACCTGCTCCTGGGCCTACGATCAGTCGATCTACGACCTGTGGACCGCGTTCCAGTCGCCCGTGGTCTACACCCCTGGCGACAACGAATGGACCGACTGTCACAAGAGCAAGGAAGGCGGTGTCGATCCGATCGCGAATCTGGGATATGTCCGCGACATCTTCTTCGCTACGCCCGGCAATGCCATCGCCGTCGACAAGCCGCTGATCTCGCAGGCCCAGGCCTACGATGCGAACTATCCGACCGACGCCGAATACGTCGAGAACGTGATGTGGGAGCAGGCGGGCGTCGTGTTCGTGACCCTGAACCTTCCGGGCGGCTCGAACAACGATGAAGACAACTGGTACGGCGCGCCCCGCACGCAAGCCCAGACCGACGAGGTCCTCAAGCGCACCAGCGCCGACCTGCGCTGGCTCGACAAGGCCTTTGCTGTGGCCAGGACCAATGACGCTCGGGCCGTGGTGATCCAGATCCAGGCCGACATGTGGGACCTGGACGGGCATGATCCGAAGGACCTGCACATTGCCAACTACCGCCAGTTCATCGACAGCATCGCACTGCACACGCGCGCATTCGGCAAGTCGGTTCTGCTCCTGAACGGCGATTCCCATGGGTATCGTTCGGACAATCCGCTGATCAAGGGTGCGCCCTGTACGGTCGAGAATGGCCCGACGGAAGCGGCGTGCAGCGATGACGCCTACGACAGCCATCCCAACGACTACGACGTGAAGAACTTCCACCGCATCGTGGTGCACGGCAGCGTCGCTCCGATGGAATGGGTCAAGCTCATGGTCAAGCCGGGCGACAGCGATGGCCGCGCCAGCGCGAGCAGCTTCGGTCCGTTCAGTTGGAAGCGCATGGTCCAGGCATTGCCGCCGGCACCGTAAGCCGGCCTGTCCTACCCGCACGCGATGGTTTGCGCGTGCGGGTAGGTCCTTGGCATCTGGAAGCCGGCGCAAGCCGGCTTTTTTCACCAACCGGCAGCCTTCGGCCGGTGCGCGCTTCCCCGGCTGTGGCGAGGGCGAAGCGCACGGCCAATTGCGCCGAATGTCGTTCCGCACGGTTGCGGCAGGACCCCGTGGTTGCACGGCAGTACTGCGGTTCCCTGTGCTGGCGGGTCATACTTCGGGGCAACCTCTCGCACATGCCCACCCGCCGATGGATCTCGCTGCCGAATTCGATCTGACTCCGGGGCTCAGTTACCTGAACCATGCCGCGGTTGCCCCCTGGCCGCGGCGCACGGCGGACGCCGTGGCGCGTTTCGCGGCCGAAAACGCCCGCGACGGTGCCCGCCACTATCCGCGCTGGTTGCAGGTGGAGCGGCGGTTGCGCGAGCGCCTGGCGCGGCTGATCGGCGCCCAGGTGCCTGACATCGCCCTGCTCAAGAACACATCGGAAGCGATCTCGGTGGTCGCTTTCGGCTTTCCCTGGCGGGCGGGCGACAACCTGGTGCTGGCGGCCGAGGAGTTTCCGTCGAACCGCATTGCCTGGCAGGCGCTGGCGCGGCTGGGGGTGGAGTGCCGGGTGGCGCATCTGACCGGCGCGGCCGATCCCGAACAGGCCTTGCTGGACTTGGTCGACAGCCGCACGCGGTTGCTCACGGTGTCATCGGTTCAGTACGGAACCGGTCTGCGCATGGACCTGGAGCGCCTGGGCGCCGCCTGCCGGGAGCGTGGCGTGGCGCTGTGTGTGGACGCCATCCAGAGCCTGGGCGCGCTGCCGTTCGATGTGGGCGCCGTGCAGGCCGATTTTGTGATGGCGGATGGCCACAAATGGATGTTGGGGCCGGAGGGTCTGGCGCTGCTGTGGGTGCGTCCTGAATGGCGCGAGCGCCTGACGCTGTACCAATACGGCTGGCACATGACTCGCCAGGGAGGTGACTTCGATGCCGTCGAGTGGCAGCCGGCGGACGACGCGCGGCGCTTCGAATGCGGCAGTCCGAACCTGCTGGGCGCGCATGGGCTGGAGGCCAGCCTGTCACTGCTTGACGAGTACGGCATCGAGGGGGTATCCGGCGATCTGCTGGAGCGCAGCGCTTATCTGATCGAGCGCATCGGGACCATGCCGGAGCTGGAACTGCTCAGCGACCGACGTACCGAGCGGCGATCCGGCATCGTCACCTTTCGGCACCGCAACCTGGCCAACGCCCAGCTGCACGCGCGGCTTGTCGCGGCGGGCGTCGTGTGCGCCCAGCGCGGCGGCGGCGTGCGCCTGTCGCCACACTTCTACACGCCCTTCGCGGCGCTGGATGGCGCGCTGGCGGCGGCCAAGGGTTGACTGCAACGCCCCGGGCGGCCGGGCCGGACGCAGCGGGTAGAATCAGCGCCCCATCGAGTTTCCCGGAGCACGCCCATGGAGGCCTTTCACGGCACCACCATCCTGTCCGTTCGTCGCAATGGCCGGGTGGTGCTGGGCGGCGACGGCCAGGTGACGCTGGGCAACATGGTCATGAAGCGCGGCGCGCGCAAGGTGCGCCGGCTGCACCACGGCAAGGTGCTGGCCGGCTTTGCCGGCGCCACGGCGGACGCCTTCACGCTGTTCGAGCTGTTCGACGCCAAGCTCGAAAAACACTCCGGCCAACTGGCCCGCGCAGCAGTGGAACTGGCCAAGGATTGGCGTACCGACCGCCTGCTGCGGCGACTGGAAGCCATGCTGGCGGTGGCCGATTCGGAAACGTCGCTGATCATCTCCGGCAACGGCGACGTGCTGGAACCGGAGGACGGCCTGATGGCGATCGGCTCCGGCGGTGCCTTTGCCCAGTCCGCGGCCCGCGCGCTGCTGGACCATTCGGAACTCGACGCCCGTCAGATCGTCGAACATTCACTCGGCATCGCCGCCGACATCTGCATCTACACCAACCACGAATTCATCTTCGAGGAGCTGGGCGCCTGAGCCCGACCCGCCATGTCCATGACCCCGCGCGAAATCGTCCAGGAACTCGACAAGCACATCATTGGTCAGGATGCCGCCAAGCGCGCCGTGGCCATTGCCCTGCGTAACCGCTGGCGCCGCCAGCAGGTGGCGGAGCCCTTGCGCCACGAGATCACGCCCAAGAACATCCTGATGATCGGCCCGACCGGCGTCGGCAAGACCGAGATCGCCCGTCGCCTGGCGCGCCTGGCCGGCGCGCCGTTCCTGAAGATCGAGGCGACCAAGTTCACCGAGGTTGGCTACGTCGGGCGCGACGTGGAATCCATCATTCGCGACCTGATGGACGTGGCCGTCAAGCAGACCCGCGAGCAGGAACTGGCCAAGGTGCGCCACCGCGCCGAGGACGCCGCCGAGGAGCGCGTGCTCGACCTGCTGCTGCCCGGGTCGCGCAGCGAGGAAACCTGGTCGGCCCAGGGCGCAGTCGCCGACAGCAGCGCCGACACGCGCCAGAAACTGCGCAAGCGCCTTCGCGAAGGGCAGCTCGACGACAGGCAGGTGGAGATCGAAGTCAGCTTGCCGCAGGTGGGCGTCGAGATCATGGCCCCGCCCGGCATGGAAGAACTCACCCAGCAACTGCAGGGCATGTTCCAGAACATGGGCGGCCGGCGCACGCGCCGACGTCAGGTGCGGGTGGCGGAAGCCCTGCGCCTGCTGACCGACGAGGAAGCCGCCAAGTTCGTCAACGACGACGACATCAAGCGCAGTGCCATTCACAACGCCGAGCAGAACGGCATCGTGTTCATCGACGAAATCGACAAAATCACCCAGCGCGGCGGCGATCGGGGTGGCAGCGGTGGCGAGGTGTCGCGCGAGGGCGTGCAGCGCGACCTGCTGCCGCTGATCGAGGGCAGCACCGTCACCACCAAACACGGCCAGGTGCGCACCGATCACATCCTGTTCATCGCCTCGGGCGCGTTTCACCTGAGCAAGCCGTCGGACCTGATTCCGGAGCTGCAAGGGCGGTTGCCGATCCGCGTCGAGCTGGAGTCGCTGCGCGTCGAGGATTTCGTGCGCATCCTGACCGACACCGACGCGGCGCTGACCGAACAGGCCAGCGCGCTGCTGGCCACCGAGGGCGTGACGCTGCAGTTCGCGCCGGACGGCGTGCAGCGCATTGCGCAGACCGCCTTCGACGTCAACGAGCGCACCGAGAACATCGGCGCCCGACGCCTGCACACGGTGATGGAGCGGCTGCTCGAAGACTTGTCGTATGCCGCGCCCGATCGCGGCGGCGAGGCGGTAACGGTCGATGGCGCCTATGTCGATCAGCGCCTGGCGGATCTGGCCGGCGATCTGGATCTGAGTCGTTACATTCTTTGACCGGCGGCCGCTCATTCGGGGCAGTGGACGGGGGCACGAGCCGCGCCGTTTAGCCACACGGACGGATGGCGAACTGTCAGAATCCGTCGGCCTGCTTCGTAAAAAATCAATTTCAGGAGGAGATCAGCATGCGCTTGGGACAGTTCTCAGCGGGTGCCCTGGTGGCGCTGCTGTGTGGCGCCGGCCGGGCGGCGGCGCCGACGCAGGACGATCTGCTCAGAGACGCCGCGAACACGCAGGACGTGGTCACGGTCGGCATGGGCCTGAACGTGAACCGATTCAGCCCGCTGGAGCAGATCAACACCAAGACAGTCAAGAATCTGGCGCCGGTGTGGACCGTGAGCCTCGACGACGACCACGGCCAGGAAGCCCAGCCGCTGGTCCATGACGGCGTGATCTACGCCATCACCCACAAGAGCACCTTCGCCTTCGACGCCCGCACCGGCAAACAGCTGTGGCGGCACGACCTGAACTACGAAAAACGCATGTTTCGCGTGGTGTGCTGCGGCCTGGTGGCGCGCGGCGCGGTGCTGTACGAGGGCAAGCTGATCCGCCAGACACTGGACAACCACGTGTTGGCGCTGGACATGAAGACCGGCAAGGAAGTCTGGAACGTGCAGGCCGCCGACTGGCAGGACGGCTACACCATGACCGGCGCGCCGCTGGTGGCCGACGGCGTGGTGATTGCCGGCGTGGCCGGCGGCGACATGGGCGTGCGCGGCTTTCTGGACGGCTACGACGCCAGCACCGGCAAGAAGCTGTGGCGCTTCTGGACCACTGCCGGGCCGGACGATCCGAACGGTAAAAGCTGGCAGGGGGATACCTATCTGCACGGTGGCGGCGCCACCTGGCTGCCCGGTTCCTACGATCCGAAGCTGGGCCTGGTCTATTGGGGCATCGGCAATCCGGGCCCGTGGAACGCCACCGTGCGGCCTGGCGACAACCTGTATACCGACAGCGTGGTGGCCCTGCGGCCAAAAACCGGCGAGCGGGTCTGGCACTACCAGTACACGCCCAACGACACCTACGACTACGACGGCGTGAACGAGCTGATCCAGGCCGACCTGAGCATCGACGGCAAGGCCCGGCAGGTGATCATGACCGCCAACCGCAACGGCTTTTTTTATGTGATTGACCGCGCTACCGGCGAGCTGCTGCGGGCCAATCAGTTTATCGACAACCTGAACTGGGCCAAGGGCCTGGAGCCGAAAACCGGTAAACCGATCCTGTCCGACGTGGCGCGCGCCACCCTGGCTGGCGAGGAACAGGTGATCTGGCCGTCCAACATCGGCGGCAAGAACTGGGGTCCGGCCTCGTACAACCCGAACACCGGCTTGGTCTATCTGAACGGTTTCGAGCTGTCGATGAAGTACAAGCTGCTGAACGCCTCCTGGCGGCGCGGCATGATGTTCGTGGCGGCGGATTTCTCGTTTCGGCTGCCGGACGACGGCAAGCCGCTGGGCTATTTGCGGGCGATCAATCCGCTTACCGGCAAGCGCGTGTGGCAGGTGCCGGTTGATCCACCGGCCAACGGTGGCACGCTGACCACGGCCGGCGATCTGGTGTTCACCGGTTTGATGACCGGCGAGCTGGTGGCCCATCACGCGCGCAGTGGCAAGCGGCTGTGGAGCTACAAGACGGCGTCGGGGATCATCGGTCCACCGATTACCTATGACCTTGATGGCGAGCAGTACGTGGCGTCCATGAGCGGCATCGGCGGCCTGCTGGCGCTGTACCTACCGCATCCGGCGCTGGCCAAGGTGCCCAAGGGCGGCAGCCTGACGGTGTTCCGCCTGCCGCGGCCACAGGGCGCCGGCACATGATCCTGGGTCTGCGGCGTTGCGCGGCGCTATCCGCGCTTGGCTGGACCCTGACCGCACAGGCCGGCGCTGGCGCGCCGGACCCGGCCCGGGTCGAACAGGGCGGCCAGCTTTATCTGCAAATGTGCCGGCAGTGCCACGGGCCGGAGTTGCAGAGCAGCGGTGCGGGATCGTTCGACCTGCGCCAGTTCCCGCCGGACGATCCGCAGCGTTTCCACGAGTCGGTGCTGCACGGCAAGAACGGCATGCCGGCGCATGACGACATCCTGATGGACGATGACATCGATGCCCTGTTCGCCTACGTGGTGGCGACCCAGCAGGCGCAGCAGGCACACAAGCCATGACCGGCCGGCGTAGGTGGCTGCGCGGCGCGGCAGGCGCGGTGGCCCTCTTTGCAGGATCCGCCTTTGGCATGGGCCAGGGCCTGAAGGTGTGCCTGGAAAGCGGGCCGCCGCCGTTGTCGTCCAAGGACCGGGGCGGCATTGATCTGGCCGCCGCCCAGCAGGTGGCCGACTGGCTGGGCCGGCCGCTGGAGGTCGTCTGGTACGAAGGTGAGGACGACTCCGACGCTTCCCCGGCGGCGCAGGTCAATGGCCTGTTATCCGCCGGGGAATGTCAGCTGGCAGGCGGCTTTCCGCTGGTCAGCGATGGCCTGCGCGCGCCGTACAACACCCAATATCCGCTCGTGCTGCCGGATCACACGCGCCGCTTCGTGAGCCTGGGCACGCTGATCCACACCGCGCCGTATCGGTCGGTCGATTTTCGGGTCGTGCTGGGCGCTGCGGCCGGGCAACGCTCGGTGCGCAGCCTGGACGACCTGCGCGGCCTGCGCCTGCTGGCAGAGCCAAGCAGCCTGGCCGACAACATCCTGCTGGCCCACGGCGGCGGTGTGTTGCAGGGGGATATCGTGCATGTGCCGATGCTGCGGTCGGATGTGCTGACGGCGCTCGAAAAAGGTGACGGCGCCGCGGCGCTGGTCGAAGGCCCGCAGTACGACGCCTACAAACAGGCGCATCCGGACAGCACACTGCGCGACAGTGGTTACCGGCACCCGCTGCAGGTGAACGTGGGTTTCGTCGCCCTGGACACGCTGCGCGGGGTGGTCGACCTGTTCGATGAAGCCATCCCGGACCTGATCGAACAAGGCGACTTCGCGACCGAGTTCGCCCGGCGCGGCTATCGCTTCGTGCCGCCGGTTGAGCCCACAGTGTTGCCGCCGCTGACGCTGCGCCTGCTCGCGCGGCCGGCGGACGGTTCGTGACCGGATTCGACCGTTCGCCCGGCGATTGTGCTCAGCCGGGCACCTCCGGCCCGGCCTGCGAAATGCCAAGGTACGTGCAGTCGGCGCCAATGAAGCGCGCAACGGCGTCGATCAGCACGTCGTAGGGCGCAGCCGTTTCGCCGACCTCGGTCAGTGCCACACGCAGACCCGGCAGCCACCGTGCCAGGTGCCGCTCCAGAAAGTCGACCTGGCCGCGGCGCAGGTCGTGCGCACTGTCCGGCGCGCCGGCCTCCAGGAACGTGAGGTAGTGCATGAACTCCAGTTCCATCAGCAGGTGGTCGGGCCGCTCGCGCGCGCCGCCGCCAGAAAAATCCAGGCCGAAAAAGCGGTAGAAGCGCAGCAGTTCTTCCCACAGTTGCTGCTCTGGCGGGGCGCCCTGGTGGCGCAGTTCGAGCATCGAAACCTGTGGCCGGCCGCCGACTGCATCGAACAGCGCGGTATAGGTCAGGCCAAGCTCGCGCCGCTCGATCAGCGGCGGGGCGATGAAGGTGTAGCGGTAGGGCAGGGCGCCTGCGGCGAGTGCCAGCGCCTGGTACATCTGACCGTCTTCGAGCGCCGCGGCAAGCTCGCCGCGCGGAAACTGCAAGGCCTGCGCAAACAGGCCATAGACCCGGCTGCGGGCGGCGGCGGGGGATTCGTTCGCGACCGTCAGGCCTTCGTCCAGCGGCTCGGCAACTTCGCTCATGCCGCCACCGGCACCAGCACGAAGTCGCCCGAGAACGACTTGCGCCCGGCCCGTTCGCGGTTGCCGCCGTTCCACACGCCAAAGGCGAGCTTGGTCGGCGTGCCGGGATGAAACCGGGCGTGCGTGTTGCCGATGTCCATCGGGCGTTGCAGCACCACTTGCCAGCGGCCGTCTTGATGGATGGCCTTCGACACCAGCCTGGCGTCCTTGCCCGAGCGCCGCTCGGAGGTGCCGTAACCCTGGGCCACCACATCGAAGGGCTGGTCCGCCTTGTCGGCTTTCCAGTACCAAGCGTTGACCGGCTCGCCAGGACTGCCCATGGTGGCGGCGCTGGCCTTGGCCGACAGCGGGAACATCACCGCCACGCCGTCCACGAACTGGTCAAGGTCGGCAATCCTGTCGTGCCGGTCGCTGGCCCAGGACAGGCGCAGCGCCAGCACCTTGCCGTTGTGCAGGCCGGCCACGGTCAGGCCATGAATGGCGCCGTGGTCGGTGCTCTGGGCGATGAACGGCGAGATGGCTTCAATCGCCGGGTTGTTCTTGAGCGGCGTCGGCACCATCGGGAAGTCCTGCGCCGTGGCCTGTTGCCAGATGGCGTTGGCCGGATCGAGCAGGGCGGCGGCGTCCGCCGCGACACGTTTGATCTCCATCACACCGCCTCCTGCAGCGGATCGTTGCTGAAGCCCTTGAAGCGATCCCAGAAATTGCGCCCGATCAGCAGGTCCATGATTTCCGACGGCTCGCCGTTCTGGCGCTTGGTGCGCTCGGCCTTCAGCTTGTGGATGACCTCGACCACGCCGGGGCCGAACAGCTCGATCAGCACGCCGGCCTCGATACGGCCCTCGTCGGTGATGGAGCCGTCGTCGGCAAACGCCTTGGTGGAATCGAACGGCGGGATGTAGAACACGTTCGGCTCGGTGCCGAATTCGGGGTGCAGGGGCATGGCCACCTTGTGCACGTAGATGAGCTTGTACAGGTCGCTGTCCTGCTCGTCCAGGTAGCCGAAGATGCGCGTGCGGCCCGGGCACTGGCGGTCGCAGGCCGGGGCAATGCCCTGCTCGACGCGCGGGTAGCACATGACGCATTTTTCGGATTTTTGCGAGACCGGATTGAAGTAGATGGCCTTGTAGGGGCAGGCCTCCACGCACAGCCGGTCGCCGTTGCAGCGGTCCTGGTCCAGCACCACGATGCCGTCCTGCTCGCGCTTGTACAGCGCGTTGTGGGTGCAGGCTTTCAGGCAGGGTGCGTCGGCGCAGTGGTAGCACTTGCGCGGCAGGTAGAAGTAATAGCCGTTGGGCCAGTCGCCGCCGCCTTCGTCCTCGTCCCAGTTGTAACCCCACTTGGGGTCGTCACCGGTCAGGTTGGCCGACGGCTTCAGGTGCACCTTGTCGCCCTTGCCGCCGTAGTAGACGTCGGCGTGGTTGAACTTGAAGTTGTCACCGACGTCGCTGAAGGTGGTCAGCTTGCCGGGCGTGGGCGTTTTTTGGGCATCGGCCGCGTAGCCGCCGCCCATTTTTTCGTAATCGCGCGGGTAGCCGGCGCCCGGATAGGTGGTCACGTTCATCCAGCGCATGTGCTCGGTGCCTTCGCGCGTGGTCCACAGGCTCTTGCAGGCCACGGTGCAGGTCTGGCAACCCATGCATTTGTTCAGATCGATGATGTTGCCGACCTGACGGGTGTGCCGCAGCAGTTCGTCCTTGGGCGCGCCGCGTTTTGCGAATGCCATGGTGATTCCTCCGTGAACGAACGATGGTGTCAGGCGCTGGTGATTTTTTCGATCTCGATCCGCACCCCGCGGTCGGTGCTCGGGCCGGGGCTGCCGTTGTAGAGGTAATAACGCAACTGCTCGTAGCCGCCGGCCAGATGCAACGGCTTGGGCATGCCGACCAGGGCCCGGTCGTAAACCTTCCATTCCTCGAACTGGTAGGCCTCCCAGAAATAGATCACCGCCTGATGCGGCGCTACCGTGGGCGAGGTGCGAACCATGATCCTGAAGTCCGACATGTCGTTGTAGCCGCGCACCAGCTCGCCATCGGCAATGCCGCGGGACTTGGCCATGCGGTCGTTCATATGCATCACCGGCTGGGCGCGGTGCAGGCGCATCAGCTGCGGCGCCGCGTGGTGCATGGAGTGCACGCTGTGGCGCGGGTGGCCGCCGGTGAGCACGAACGGGTAGTCGCCGCCGATCTTGGGCGGCGCCTTGTGGGTGGGCAGCGCCTCGCCGGCTTCGATGTACCAGGGGTGGTCGATGTAGAACTGCGCGCGGCGGGTGTAGGTGGGGTAGGCGGTTTTGTTGTCGACGTGCCAGCGCAGGCTGAAGAAGGGTTTTTTGGCGTCGTACTCGTTGGCGACGACATGCTTCATGAAGCCGTGGCCGTAACCCTGCTGGGGCAGCATGCCGGCCTTGCGGAAGCTCTCGCGCGTGGTGCCGGGCGGGAAGATGCCGGTGGCGGCGCCGATCTTGACCATTTCCTCCACCACCTGCTCCTGGGTTTGCAGGTGGCCCTGCATGGTGTAGCGGCCCCACAGCGCGTCGTAGCGTTTGGTGCGGCCGAGACCATCGGTGTAGGTCGTCAGCCCGCGCTCGGTGGCGACCTCGCCGATGCGCCTGGCCAGCGCGGCCAGGATTTCCCACTCGTTGCGCGACTCGCCCTGCGGCTCAACGGCCTTCTCGATGAAGGCGAAGCGCGGGTTGTTGGTGATGGAGACAGTGATGTCTTCCTTTTCGTAATACCAGGCCGCCGGCAGCACGATGTCGCAGAACATGGCCGAGGACGACATGCGCGGGTCGATGGCGAACATCATCTTCAGCTTCGGGAACAGGTGTTTGGGGTACTGGATGGCGGCGCTGCGCACGCGCCGGATCGGGTTGCTGGAGGTCAGCATCATCACGCGCGGGGTCTTGTCCGGCGCCGGACGAATCTGCTCGGGCTTCCACCAGCCTTTGTCGAGTGCTTCGTCGAGGTAGCTGCTGAAATTGCGCTTCAGGGCCGGGTCGCCCCAGGCCATGTTGTCGTACAGCTTCTTGTAGCCGGCGTGGTAGTAAAGGAAAAACACCGGCGGCGAGGCGCCCAGCTCGGTCGTCATGGCCTTGATGGCGGCGACCGAAATCAGCTCTTCGGTGATTTCCGGGTCGGCTTGTTTCAGCTGCGTGGCCAGCGCCTGCTCCATGGCGCCGAACTGCTCCAGGCCGCCCTGGTCGATGGGCTTTTCGAGCAGCATCAGCAGCTCGACGTGATCGCCGGGAAACGCCCAGCAGTTCCAGCCGGTGCCCGGTTTGCCCCAGTTGCCGGTCAGGCCCATGGCCATGATCAGGGCCCGTTCGGCCAGGTCACCGTGGTAGATCTTGGCCGTGGTGAAGCCGATGTAGGAACAGGTGCGCTTGGTGGCTACTTTTTGCGCCAGCTTGCGGATCAGACTGGCGTGGCAGCCGGATTTCTCGGCTGCCTTCTCGGGCGTGTATTCGGCGTCCAGGTGCGTCTTCACCTGGGCGTAGACGGGCGTGACCTTGACCGTGTCGCCGCCTGCCAGCCTGACCGTGTACACACCGCTCAGGGCCGGGTCGCCGGCAAAGGCCAGTGTGCCGCGCGGCGCCTTGGCGATGGCGCCGGCCTTGGTGTCGTAGACGTAAAGCTGGTCCTCGCGGCCAGCGCCGTCCACATCGGTCTGCCGCAAAAAGCGGCCAGTGTCCGTGCGCACCAGCAAGGGCAGGTCGGTCTGTTCCTTGACGAAGGCCTGGTCGACCAAACCGTCTGCCATGATCACCTGGCTGATGCCCAGCCAGAACGCGGCGTCGCAGCCCTGCCTGATCGGCACGTGATAATCGGCCGTGATCGACGTCGGGTTGTAGTCCGGCGCGATGGAGACGATTTCGGTGCCGTTGTACCGGGCCTCGGTCAGGAAGTGGTACACCGACGGCATGGTGTAGGACCAGTTCGAGCAGGTCAGGAAGATCAGCTCGGCATCGAACAGGTTGTCCGCGCTGTAGCCCAGGTGCTGCTTGCCGACGACGTCGAAGGTGCCCTTCAGGAAATCGCCGATCAGGATGTTCAGGTCCGGACTGGCGCCGCCGAGCATGGCCGTGAAGCGGTGCGAGCCGGCCCAGCCGACCGTGCCCAGGTGCGCATGCGGCGGGTCCAGCACGAAGCCGTCGCCGCCCTGTTCTTCGAGCGCATCGACGATGGAGCCAGCGATTTGCGTCAGCGCCTCGTCCCAGGAAATGCGTTCCCAACGGCCGGCCCCACGCTCGCCCACGCGCCGCAGCGGGTACTTGATGCGCTCGTCGCCGTACAGGTTGGCGTGAAACGAGCAGCCCTTCTGGCAGCCCAGCGGGTTGTAGTCGGGATAGTTGGGATTGCTGGCGTCGTTTTTGGCGGTTTGTTCCTCGCGCCAGACCATGCCGTCCTTCACATAGACATGGAACGAACAGCAGCCGGGCAGACACACGTTGGTGTGCGACCCCCAGGTGACCTTGTCCCAGTTCCAGATTTGCCGGTACAGGTCGTCGGTGCCGCGGTAGGCAATCGGCTTTTCAGCGGCAAAGGCCTGGCGCACGAACACCGGCGATACAGTGGCGGCAAGCTGGTTGAGCGACAAGGCCACCGCGGCGCCGCCGCTGCCTTTGAGAAAACGGCGTCGTGACAGCGCCGGACCGGCACTTTCTGGACTGATCTCCAAGGCATGCTCGACCTTGCCCATAGTCCCCTCCTGCGTGATGGGTTGACGCCGATCGGGACTCTAGCGCGTCATTTAATGCAAGTAAACGAACAGTCAAGCGGGTGGTCCGGACGCGAAATGTGGCCTCTATCGGTGCTGGCCGCCGGGCAGCGCAGCCGGTAGAATGCCGGCCTTACCAGCACCTGTGTCGACGGGCCGCGGCAACGCTCCCCGTCGCTTTTGCTGCGCCCGATCCCAAGCCGCGGAGCCCGTCTTGCCCGAGCCAGCCCTTCTCGCCCTCGCCGATGGCACGCTGCTGCACGGCGTTGCCATTGGCGCCGACGGCCACAGTGTCGGTGAGGTGGTGTTCAACACCGCCCTGACCGGCTATCAGGAAATCCTCACCGATCCGTCGTACTGCCGGCAGATCGTCACGCTGACCTATCCGCACATCGGCAACGTGGGTTGCAACCCGGATGACGCGGAGTCGCCGCAGCTTTACGCCGCCGGGCTGGTGATCCGCGATCTGCCCCGTGCCTACAGCAGCTGGCGTGGGCGCGAGCCGCTGGATGCGTACCTGCGCGCCCGAAATGTGGTTGCCATTGCCGGCGTCGACACGCGCGCGCTGACCGGTCGCCTGCGGCGCGGCGGCGCGCAGGCCGGTTGCATCGTTGCCGGGCCGGACATCGACGCCGATTTCGCGGTGGCGCAGGCGCGCGCATTCGGCGGCCTGGCGGGCGCGGATCTGGCCAGGGTCGTCAGTGTCGAGAGCAGCTATGAATGGACCGGCGGCGGCTGGACGCTGGAGGGCTTTTGCGCACCGCCCACGCCGCGCTTTCGGGTGGTGGCCTACGATTTCGGCATCAAGCGCAACATCCTGCGTTGCCTGGTGCAGGCCGGCTGCGCGGTGACGGTGGTGCCCGCCACCACGCCCGCGGCCGACGTGCTGGCGCTGAATCCGGACGGCGTGTTCCTGTCCAACGGCCCGGGCGATCCGGAGCCCTGCGCTTACGCCATCGCCGCCATCCGCGAGTTTCTGGACCGTGGGCTGCCGCTGTTCGGCATTTGCCTTGGGCACCAGTTGCTGGCCCTGGCGGCCGGGGCGCGCACGGTCAAGATGAAATTCGGCCACCACGGCGCCAATCACCCGGTGCAGGAGACGGCCACCGGACGGGTGTTGATCACCAGTCAGAACCACGGTTTTGCGGTCGACGAGGCCAGCCTGCCGGCCTGTCTTGCGACCACGCACCGATCGCTGTTCGACGGTTCGCTGCAGGGCATCGTCCACACCGCCAAGCCGGCGTTTGGTTTCCAGGGCCATCCGGAAGCCAGTCCCGGGCCGCACGACGCGGCCTATCTGTTCAGCCGCTTCGCCGACCTGATGGCGGCCCACCGCGGCGCCTGAGGAATCCCGTGCCCAAACGTACCGACATCGAGACCATCCTGATCATCGGCGCCGGGCCGATCGTGATCGGCCAGGCCTGCGAGTTCGATTACTCCGGTGCGCAGGCCTGCAAGGCGCTGCGCGAGGAGGGTTACCGGGTGGTGCTGGTCAACTCGAACCCGGCCACCATCATGACCGACCCGGACATGGCGGACGTCATCTACATCGAGCCGGTCACCTGGCAGGTGGTGGAGAAGATCATCGATCGCGAGCGCCCACAGGCGCTGCTGCCGACCATGGGCGGCCAGACCGCGCTGAACTGTGCGCTGGATCTGGCCCGCGAGGGCGTGCTCGAAAAATTCGGCGTGCAGATGATCGGCGCCACCCGCGACGCCATCGACAAGGCCGAGGACCGCGAGCGCTTTCGCGAGGCGATGCGCCGCATTGGTCTGGCCACGCCGCGCTCGGCGCTGGCGCACTCGATGGAAGAAGCCGTCCAGGTGCAGGGGCAGATCGGCTTTCCGACCATCATCCGGCCATCGTTCACCATGGGTGGCAGCGGCGGCGGTGTGGCCTGGAACCGCGAGGAATTCGTCGCCATCTGTGAGCGGGGGCTCGATCTTTCGCCGACCGGCGAGCTGCTGATCGAGGAGTCGATCATCGGCTGGAAAGAGTTCGAGATGGAGGTGGTGCGGGACCGCAACGACAACTGCATCATCATCTGCTCGATCGAGAACTTCGACGCCATGGGCGTGCACACGGGCGACTCGATCACCGTGGCGCCGGCCCAGACCCTGACCGACCGCGAATACCAGCTGATGCGCGACGCCTCGATCGCCGTGCTGCGCGAGATCGGCGTCGAGACCGGGGGTTCGAACGTGCAGTTCGCCGTCAACCCGAAGGACGGCACGCTGGTGGTGATCGAGATGAACCCGCGCGTGTCGCGCTCGTCGGCGCTGGCCTCCAAGGCGACCGGTTTTCCGATCGCCAAGGTGGCCGCCAAGCTGGCGGTTGGCTACACGCTCGATGAACTGAAAAACGACATCACCGGGGGCGCCACGCCGGCCTCGTTCGAGCCCAGCATCGATTACGTGGTCACCAAGGTGCCGCGGTTCAACTTCGAGAAATTTCCGCAGGCCGATGCCACGCTGACCACGCAGATGAAGTCGGTCGGCGAGGTCATGGCCATCGGCCGCACGTTCCAGGAATCGCTGCAAAAGGCGCTGCGCGGGCTTGAAACCGGCATCGACGGGCTGACGCCGCTGCTGGACTGCAACGCGCCGGACGCCCTGGACCGGCTGCGCCAGCGCCTGCGCGTGCCGGGCGCCGACCGCATCCGCTACATCGGTGACGCGTTCCGCTGCGGGCTGACGCTGGACGAGGTGCAGGTCCTGACCGGCATCGACCCCTGGTTCCTGGATCAGCTGTCCGAGCTGGTGGAAACCGAGACGGTCATCGCCGATGCGAGCCTGGCTGCCACGGCGGCCGTCACGCTGCGCGCCTGGAAGCGCATGGGCTTTGCCGACAGCCGCCTGGCGAGCCTGCTGGGCGCCAGCGAGGACGCCGTGCGCCAGCGCCGCCAGCAGCTGGGCGTGCTGCCGGTCTACAAGCGGGTCGATTCCTGCGCCGCCGAGTTCCCGGCCGCGACCGCCTACCTGTATTCCACCTACGAGCAGGAGTGCGAGGCGCGGCCGACCGACCGGCGCAAGGTGATGATCCTGGGCGGCGGCCCGAACCGCATCGGCCAGGGCATCGAGTTCGACTACTGCTGCGTGCACGCGGCGCTGGCCCTGCGCGAGGCCGGCTACGAGACCATCATGGTCAACTGCAACCCGGAGACGGTGTCCACCGACTACGACACCGCCGATCGCCTGTACTTCGAGCCGTTGACCCTGGAGGACGTGCTCGAAGTCGTGCGTGTGGAGCAGCCGGTGGGCGTCATCGTGCAGTTTGGCGGGCAGACGCCGCTGAAGCTGGCGCGGGCACTGCTCGCCGCTGGCGCGCCCATCATCGGCACCACGCCGGACGCCATCGACCGTGCCGAGGACCGCGAACGCTTCCAGCAGGTGGTGGACAAGCTTGGTCTGCTGCAGCCGGACAACCGCATGGCGTCCAGCCTGGAGCAGGCGCTCGCCGCCGCCGGGCAGATCGGCTACCCGCTGGTGATGCGCCCGTCGTATGTGCTGGGCGGGCGGGCGATGGAAATCGTCCACGACGAGGACGGCCTGCGTGCCTACATGCGAAACGCCGAGCACGTGTCGGCGGCGTCGCCGGTGCTGCTGGACCGTTTTCTGGACGACGCGCTGGAAGTGGACGTCGACGCCGTGTGCGACGGCAGGGACGTCGTCATCGGCGGCGTGATGGAGCACATCGAGCAGGCCGGCGTGCATTCCGGCGACTCCGCCTGTTGCCTGCCGCCGTACAGCCTGGAGCCAGCCGTGGTGGACGAAATGCGCCGCCAGACCGTGCTGCTGGCGCACGAACTGGGCGTGGTCGGCCTGATGAACATCCAGTTCGCGGTCAAGAACGGCGACGTGTACCTGCTGGAGGTGAACCCGCGCGCATCGCGCACGGTGCCGTTCGTGTCCAAGGCCACCACCGTGCCGCTGGCCAAGGTGGCGGCGCGCTGCATGGTCGGCATCGGCCTGGCCGAGCAGGGGCATGACCACGAGGTGCTGCCGCCGTACTACTCGGTAAAGGAAGCCGTGTTCCCGTTTGCCAAGTTCCCGGGCGTGGACATCATCCTCGGCCCGGAAATGAAATCCACGGGCGAGGTGATGGGCATCGGCCGCAGCTTTGGCGAGGCCTATGGCAAGGCGCAGCTGGCCGCCAGCAATCCGCTGCCGACCGGGGGTCGGGCCTTCATCAGCGTGCGCCACGCCGACAAGACACCGCTGCTGTCCAAGGTGGCGGGCGACCTGCAACAGTTTGGTTTCGACCTGGTGGCCACCCGTGGCACGGCCGATTGGCTGACCGCCGCCGGCATTCCCTGCGGCGTGGTCAACAAGGTCAAGGAGGGCCGCCCGCACATTGTCGACATGATCACCAACGGCGAAATCGCCTTCGTGCTGAACACTACCGAAGGCAAGCTGGCGATTGCCGATTCGTTCGCCATCCGCGCCGCGGCGCTGCGCTTCAAGGTGCCGCACACCACCACGCTGGCCGGCGCTCGCGCCACCTGCCTGGCCCTGCAAAGCGGGCCGCAGATTCGCGTCGAGAGCCTGCACCAACTGCACACCGAACTGAGACAGTCATGACCCGAGAACCCCTGACCGCCCGCGGCGCCGAGCAGCTGCGGCGCGAACTCGAAGACCTGAAATCCGTGCAGCGGCCGCGGGTGATCGCCGCCATTGCCGAGGCGCGCGCGCACGGCGACCTGAAGGAAAACGCCGAGTACCACGCGGCCAAGGACCAGCAGGGCTTCATCGAGGGCCGCATCAGCGAAATCGAGGACCGCCTGGGCCGGGCCGAGGTGATCGATCCGGCCAGGCTGGCGGCCGGCGGCAAGGTGGTGTTCGGCGCCACGGTGAAGTTGGTCAACGTTGATACGGACGAGGAAGTCACCTACCAGGTGGTCGGCATGGACGAGGCCGACATCAAGCAGGGCCGGGTGTCGTTCCGGGCGCCGCTGGCGCGCGCCATGATCGGTCGCGAGACCGGCGATCAGGTGCTGGTGCCGGCGCCGGGCGGCGAGCAGGCCTATGAAATCCTGGCCGTCGATTACATCTGAGCCGCCGCCGGCCCTGCGCGCGCCATGAGCAAGGCCGGCTCCAGTCGCCGCTGGCTGCACGAGCACATTGCCGATCCGTACGTGCGTCAGGCACAGGCGCAGGGCTACCGTTCGCGGGCCAGCTTCAAGCTGCTGGAGATCAACCAGCGGGATCGTTTGCTGCGACCGGGCGCCACCGTCGTTGATCTGGGCGCCGCGCCGGGCGGCTGGTCACAGGTCGCCGCCAGCATCGTCGGTCCGCGCGGCCGTGTCGTGGCGGTCGACCTGCTGGACATGCCGCCCCTGCCGGGCGTGGAGTTCATCCTGGGTGATTTCGGGGATGACTCGGTGCTGGAGCACATGCTCAGCCTGCTGCCGGATGGCGCCGACCTTGTAATGTCCGACATGGCGCCCAATCTGAGCGGTGTGCGCGACGTGGATCAGCCGGCCGCGCTGCATCTGGCGGAGCTGGCACTCGACTTTGCCCGGCGCGTGCTCAAACCGCGCGGGGCATTGCTGGTCAAATGTTTCGAAGGCGCCGGCAGCCAGGGACTGCGGACGCTGTTTGCCCGGCACTTCGAGCAGGTGCTGGTACGCAAGCCCGACGCCTCGCGCGACCGCAGTCGCGAGCACTACCTGATCGGCCGCGGTATGCTGCCGTAAACCCGGCCTTGCCCTTCTGGGCCTGGCCACGACTGGAGACCGCTTCGTGAATTCAATGTCCCGCAACATCATCCTCTGGGTTGTGGTCGCGCTGGTGCTGATGGCGGTGTTCAACAGCTTCGGCACGCGGCGCAGCACCGAGCGCACGCTCGATTACTCGCAGTTCATCGGCGAGGTGAAAAGCGGCCAGGTGGACCGGGTGGCCATCGAGCAGGGCGCGGTGCGTGGGGTGACCACCGGCGGCGAGAAATTCGTCGTCTACACGCCCGAAGACCCGCACATGATCGACGATCTGCTGGCCAACAAGGTCGGTATCGAGGTGGCGGCGCCGGACCGACAGTCGCTGCTGATGCAGGTGTTCATCTCGTGGTTCCCGATGCTGCTGCTGATCGGCGTATGGGTGTTCTTCATGCGCCAGATGCAGGGTGGCGCCGGCAAGGGCGGCGTGATGCCGTTTGGCAAGAGCCGGGCGCGCATGCTGACCGAGGACCAGGTGCGCGTGACCTTTGCCGACGTGGCCGGCGTCGACGAGGCCAAGGAAGAAGTGCACGAACTGGTGGAGTTCCTGCGCGACCCGTCCAAGTTCCAGCGCCTGGGCGGACGCATCCCGCGCGGCGTACTCATGATCGGTTCGCCCGGCACCGGCAAGACGCTGCTGGCGCGGGCGATTGCCGGCGAGGCCAAGGTGCCGTTCTTCACCATCTCGGGCTCGGATTTCGTCGAACTGTTCGTCGGTGTCGGCGCCTCGCGCGTACGGGACATGTTCGAGCAGGCCAAGAAGCACGCCCCATGCATCATCTTCATCGATGAAATCGACGCCGTTGGCCGCCATCGCGGTGCCGGCCTGGGTGGCGGGCATGACGAGCGCGAACAGACGCTGAACCAGCTGCTGGTGGAGATGGACGGCTTCGAGGGCAACGAGGGCGTCATCGTCATCGCCGCCACCAACCGCCCGGACGTGCTCGACCCGGCCCTGCTGCGGCCTGGCCGTTTCGACCGCCAGGTGGTGGTGCCGCTGCCGGACATCGTCGGGCGCACGCAGATTCTGAAAGTGCACATGAAAAAAGTGCCGCTGGCCAGCGACGTGGAGCCCGAGGTGGTGGCCCGTGGCACGCCCGGATTCTCAGGCGCGGACCTGGCCAATCTGGTCAACGAGGCGGCATTGTTCGCGGCGCGCTTCAACAAGCGCGTGGTCGACCAGGACGATTTCGACCGCGCCAAGGACAAGATCATGATGGGCGTCGAGCGCCGCTCGATGGTCATGAACGACGACGAGAAGCGCCTGACCGCCTATCACGAGGCCGGCCATGCCATCGTCGGCCTGTCGGTGCCCTCGCACGACCCGGTGTACAAGGTCAGCATCATCCCGCGCGGTCGGGCGCTGGGCGTGACCATGTTCCTGCCGGAGGAAGACCGCTACAGCCTCAGCCGCGAGCGGCTGGAGAGCCAGATTTGCAGCCTGTACGGCGGACGCATCGCCGAGGAACTGATCTTCGGGCCGCAGGCGGTGACCACCGGCGCCTCCAACGACATCAAGCGCACCACGGAAATCGCCCGCAGCATGGTGACCCGCTGGGGCATGTCCACGCGCCTGGGGCCGATGACCTTCGAGGAGGACGAGGGCGAGGTGTTCCTGGGCCGCAGCGTGACCCAGCACAAGAACGTGTCGGATGACACGGCATCCACCATCGACGAGGAAATCCGCGCCATCCTGGAGCGCAACTACGCCCGCGCCAAGGAAATCCTGACCGGTCGGGTCGATACGCTGCACGCCATGGCCGATGCCCTGATCCGGTTCGAGACCATCGACAAGGATCAGATCGACGACGTGATGGCCGGTCGCAGCGTGCGTGTCAATGCCGTGCAATCGGGTGATCGTCCGGCCCCGCCGCCGACCGCTCCGGCTGCGGATGCCAACGCGGACGGTGCACCGAGCCTGCCCTGATGCCGGTCGGCGCCGTCCGGCGCCGCGCTTTGTCTGAAGTCCATGCATCTTGACTGTGCCGGCAAGCGGCTGGATCTGACCGGTCCGGCGGTGATGGGCGTGCTCAACGTGACGCCCGATTCGTTCTCGGGCGATGGCTTGCCGCGCGACGTCGCTGCTGCCTGCGCCCAGGCGCTGGCCATGCAGGCGGCTGGCGCGGCCGTGATCGACATCGGCGGCGAGTCCACCCGCCCGGGCGCGGCCAGGGTGTCGGTCGACGAGGAACTGCGCCGTGTGCTGCCGGTCATCGAGCGCCTGGCGGGGCAGCTCGCGATCCCGATCTGCATCGACACCCGCCAGCCGCAGGTGATGCGCGCCGCGGTTGCCGCCGGTGCCGGGCTCATCAACGACGTGGCGGCCCTGCGTGAACCGGGTGCACTCGATGTCGCCGCAGCGCTTGGCGTGCCGGTGGTGCTGATGCACATGCAGGGCGAGCCAGGCACCATGCAAATGGCGCCGCACTACGATGACGTGGTGGCGGAGGTGGCGGCATTCCTGACCGGGAGAGTGGCGGTCTGCGAGGCAGCCGGCATCGCGCGCCAGCGCTTGCTGCTCGATCCGGGTTTCGGCTTCGGCAAGAGCGCCGCGCACAACATCGCACTGCTGCGTGGCCTGCCGCGACTGGCGGATATTGGTCTGCCACTGCTGGCGGGTCTGTCGCGCAAGTCGCTGATTGGCGCCATCACTGGCGCTCCGGTCGAAAAACGCCTGGGAGGCTCCATCGCGCTGGCGCTGCTGGCCGCCCAGCGGGGTGCGCGCCTGCTGCGCGTGCATGATGTCGAACAGACGGTGCAGGCGCTGGCCGTGCTGGCCGCCGTGCAGGGAGGAGACAATGGCTGAACGACGTTATTTTGGCACCGACGGCGTGCGGGGCACGGTCGGGGAGGGCTTTTTCACGCCCGACTTCGTGCTGCGTTTGGGCTGGGCGGCCGGCACCGTGCTGCGCAGCGGCGGGCGCGGTACGGTGGTGGTCGGCAAGGACACGCGGGTGTCCGGCTACATGCTCGAATCCGCGCTCGAAGCAGGCCTGTCGGCAGCCGGCATGGACTGTCTGCTGCTGGGCCCGATGCCCACGCCGGCAGTCGCCTACCTGACGCGCACCTTTCACGCCCGCGCCGGCATCGTCATCAGCGCTTCCCACAACGCCTATGCGGACAATGGCATCAAGCTGTTCTCGGCCAACGGCGAGAAACTGCCGGATGCCATCGAAGCCCGGATCGAGGCCTGCCTGGAGCAGCCCCTGGCGATGGTGCCGCCGACCGAGATCGGCAAGGCCCGCCGGGCCGTGGATGCCGCTGGGCGCTACATCGAGTTCTGCAAACGCGCCTTGCCGGACCACACCGACCTGCGCGGCATGAAGATCGTCGTTGATGCCGCCAATGGCGCGGCGTACCAGGTGGCGCCGGCCGTTTTTCGCGAGCTGGGCGCCAGCGTGACGGCCATCGGCGTGAGTCCCGACGGCTTCAACATCAACCGCGACTGCGGCACCACGGCGCCGGCTGCGCTGCAGCGGGAAGTGCTGGCGCAGGGCGCGGATATCGGCGTGGCGCTCGACGGCGATGCCGACCGCCTGTTGCTGGTCGATGCGGCCGGCGAGCTGGTCGACGGCGACGAGATTCTGGGCCTGCTGGCGCTGGCCCGCCAGGAGGCAGGCACGCTGGGCGGCGGCGTGGTCGGCACGCTGATGAGCAATTTTGGTCTCGAGCGCGCGCTGACGGATGCGGGTATCGCGTTCGATCGGGCCAAGGTCGGTGATCGTTACGTAGTGGAACAGCTACGCAGCCGCGGCTGGCTGCTGGGCGGCGAGACCTCCGGGCATCTGATTTGCCTGGATCGCACCAGTACCGGCGACGGCCTGGTCACCGCCCTGCAGGTGCTGTCGGTGGTGCGAAGCAGCGGCCGGCCCCTGGGCGAGCTCAAGCGCTTCATGACCAAATACCCGCAGCGGCTGGTGAACGTGCCACTGGCGCCCGGTTTCGATCCCGATGCCTCGGCGCGCGTACAGCAGGCCGTCAGCGAGGCGCGGGCGCAGCTGGATCGGCGTGGCCGGGTGTTGCTGCGCAAGTCCGGTACCGAACCGCTGGTGCGGGTGATGGTGGAATGCCGGGACGCCGGGCAGGTGGATGCGCTGTGCGAGCACATCGCGGCGCAGGTGCGCATCGCCATGACGCAGGCCGGCTGACTCGCAAAGCCGCATTTCGGTTTGATTCGAAGGGGGCGCGCCAGTACCATGCGCGCCTTTTCTGCAGCCGGGATTTCGGGCATCCATGTCGCGTTCGCTGGTGGTGGGTAACTGGAAAATGCACGCCAGCCGCGCCCAGGTGACCGACCTGCTGAGTGCACTGCTGGCAGGCGTGCCGGCACTGGACGGGGTCGACGTGGCGGTGTGCCCGCCGTATCCGTACCTGCAGCAGGCGTCCGGATTGCTCAGCGGCAGCCGGATCGGACTGGGCGCGCAGAACCTGGCGGTCGAGCCAGCCGGCGCCCATACCGGCGAGGTGTCCGGGCCGATGCTGGTCGATGTCGGGTGCCGCTACGTGATCGTCGGGCACTCCGAGCGACGCAGTCTGTACGGCGAGCACAATGCGCTGGTGGCGCAGAAATTCCGCGCCGCCGTGCAGCACGGTCTTGTGCCCATACTGTGTGTCGGCGAGAAGCTTGCCGAGCGTGAGGCGGGCAGTACCGAGCGGGTGATCGGCGCCCAGTTGGATGCGGTCCTTGATCTGTGCGGCGGCGATTCACTGGCTGGGGCCGTCATCGCCTACGAGCCGGTGTGGGCAATCGGTACCGGACAGGTGGCCACGCCGCAGCAGGCGCAGGCGGTCCACCGGTTCATCCGTGAGCGCGCCGGTCGTGGCGCGCTGACACCGACGCTGCTGTATGGCGGCAGCGTCAAGCCGGACAATGCAGCGGGCCTTTTCGCGCAGGCCGACGTGGACGGCGGCCTGATCGGCGGCGCCAGCCTGGCGGCCGATCAGTTTCTTTCAATCTGCAAGGCGGCACTTCCCCGATGATGATGGTTCTGCTCGTTGTTCATGTAGTGATCTGTCTGGCGCTGGTCGGGCTGGTGCTGATCCAGCAAGGGGCTGGGGCCGACGCCGGTGCCGCCTTTGGCAGCGGCTCGTCGCAGACGGTGTTTGGCAGCCGCGGGGCGGGCTCTTTCCTGACCCGCCTGACCGGTGGCCTCGCCACTGCCCTGTTCCTGACCAGCCTGGTGCTGGCTTATCTGGGCGCTCACGCCAGCGGACCGGCCAGCGTTACTGATAAACTGGCGCCCGCGCCGGTGAGCCAGCCGGCGGTGCCGGCAACCCCCGCGCCAGCCGGCGAGGGTACTGTTCCGGCGCCGGTGCCTGCGGCGCCGGGCAAGTAATTCAGCCGATGTGGTGGAATTGGTAGACACGCCATCTTGAGGGGGTGGTGACGCAAGTCGTGTCGGTTCGAGTCCGACCATCGGCACCAGAGTTTGACGCGCCTGACTGACCCGGGCGTGCGCAGAGATTCCGAACAACAACCGCTGTCGCGAGCCAAGGATCAGGATTCCTCGAGCATGTTGCTGCAATACCTGCCGATCGCACTGCTGCTGGCCGTCGGCGTGGCCATTGGCGCCATCGCCATCCTGGCCGGGCGCTTCATCGGCCCCAACCGGCCCGACAAGCAAAAGAACGCGCCCTACGAGTGCGGCTTCGAGGCCTTCGAAGACGCCCGCATGAAGTTCGACGTGCGGTATTACCTGGTCGCCATCCTGTTCATCATTTTCGACCTGGAAGTGGCGTTCCTGTTCCCGTGGGCGGTGGGCCTCAAGCAGGGCCTGTTCGGCGGCTTCGGCTTTCTGGCCATGATGCTGTTCCTTGGCCTGCTGGTGATTGGCTTCATCTACGAGTGGAAGAAAGGGGCGCTCGAATGGGAGTAGAGGCACTCAGCGAGCGGGGTTTTCTGACCACCACCGTCGATCAGGTGGTCAACTGGAGCAAGACCGGTTCGCTGTGGCCGGTGACCTTCGGGCTGGCCTGCTGCGCGGTGGAGATGATGCAGGCCGGCGCGTCGCGGTATGACCTCGACCGCTTCGGCATCATTTTTCGGCCCAGTCCCCGCCAGTCGGACCTGATGATCGTGGCCGGCACCCTGGTCAACAAGATGGCTCCCGCGCTGCGCAAGGTGTACGACCAGATGGCCGAGCCGCGCTGGGTTCTGTCCATGGGCTCGTGTGCCAACGGGGGCGGCTATTACCACTATTCCTATGCCGTGGTGCGTGGCTGCGACCGGATCGTGCCGGTCGATGTCTACGTGCCGGGCTGTCCGCCGACGGCGGAGGCGTTGCTGTTCGGGCTGATCCAGCTGCAGAACAAGATTCGCCGCACCCACACCATCGCCCGCTGAGACATGAGTATCCGGGCTGACATACTGCAGGCGCGCCTGGGCGAAACCTTGGGCGGCGCCTTGGGGCAGGTCGCCGTTGGCGCGGCCGGCCAGATCACGCTGGAGGTCGATGCCGCTGCCGTGGTGGAAGTTTGCACGGTGCTGCGCGACACGCCCGATCTGGCCTTCGATCAGCTGATCGACGTCTGCGGCGTCGACTACAGCGACTTCCCGCACGCCCCGGACTCGGTTCAGCGCCGGTTCGCGGTCGTCTACCACCTGCTGTCCACCACGCACAACTGGCGCCTGCGGGTGCGCGCCCATCTGGACGACGAATTCCCGCTGGTCGGTTCGGTCATCGACGTGTGGCCGGCTGCGAACTGGTTCGAGCGCGAGGCCTTCGACCTGCTGGGCATCGTCTTTGACAACCACCCGGACCTGCGGCGCATCCTGACCGACTACGGCTTCGTCGGCCATCCGCTGCGCAAGGATTTCCCGCTCAACGGCGAGGTCGAGATGCGCTACGACGCCGCTCAGGGCCGCGTGATCTACGAGCCGGTGAGCATCGAGAACCGCATCAGCGTGCCGCGCGTGCGGCGCGATGATTTCCGCTACGAGCACCCGGCCGGGTAGGGCGTCATGGCCGAGATCCGCAACTACACGATGAATTTCGGGCCGCAGCATCCGGCCGCCCACGGCGTGCTGCGCCTGGTGCTGGAAATGGACGGCGAGGTGGTGCAGCGCGCCGACCCGCACATCGGCCTGCTGCACCGCGGCACCGAGAAACTGGTCGAGAGCAAGCCGTACAACCATTCCATCGGCTACATGGACCGGCTCGATTACGTGTCCATGATGTGCAACGAGCACGCCTACGTGCTGGCGGTCGAGCAATTACTTGGCATCGAGCCACCGAAGCGCGCGCAGTACATCCGGGTGCTGTTCGACGAGATCACGCGCGTCCTGAACCACCTCATGTGGCTGGGCGCACATGCGCTCGACATGGGCGCCATGACGGTGTTCCTGTACTGCTTTCGCGAGCGCGAGGACCTGATGGACTGCTACGAGGCAGTCTCCGGCACGCGCATGCATGCGACCTATTACCGTCCCGGTGGCGTGTACCGCGACTTGCCGGACAGCATGGCCAAGTACGAGATATCCAAGTGGCGCGACGAGAAGGCGACCAAGGCCTTCAATCGCGATCGCGAGGGCAGTCTGCTCGATTTCATCGAAGCGTTTACCGAGCGCTTCCCCGGCTGCGTGGACGATTACGAATCCCTGCTCACCAACAACCGCATCTGGAAACAGCGCACGGTCGGCATCGGCGTGGTGAGCCCGGAGCGCGCGCGCGCACTGGGCTTTTCCGGCCCCATGTTGCGCGGCTCGGGCATTGCCTGGGATTTGCGCCGCAAGCAGCCGTACGAGGTCTACAACGAGCTGGATTTTCAGATCCCGGTGGGCGTGAACGGCGACTGCTACGACCGTTACCTGGTGCGCGTGGCCGAGATGCGTCAGTCCAACCGCATCATTCGACAGTGCGTGGACTGGCTGCGCGCAAATCCGGGGCCGGTGATGGTGGACGATCACAAGATCACGCCGCCGTCGCGCACCGAAATGAAGGCCGACATGGAGGCCCTGATCCATCACTTCAAGCTGTTCACCGAGGGCTACGCGGTGCCGCAGGGCGAGGTGTATGCCGCGGTCGAGGCGCCCAAGGGCGAGTTTGGCGTGTACATGATTTCCGACGGCTCGAACAAGCCGTACCGGGTCAAGCTGCGCGCGCCGGGTTTCCCGCACCTGGCGGCCATCGACGAGATGGCGAGCGGCCACATGCTGGCGGATCTGGTGGCCATCATCGCCACCCTGGACATCGTGTTTGGCGAGATCGACCGATGAGCGATTTGTATCAGGGCATCTTGTCCGAGCACGCCCGGCACCACATCGACGCCGAGGTGGCCAAGTTCCCGCCCGAGCGCAAGCGTTCCGCCGTGCTGGCGGCGCTGCGCGAGGTGCAGCACGAGAATCGTGGCTATCTGACGACCGAACTGATGGATGCGGTTGCCGCGTACCTGGGTCTGGCGCCCATGGACGTGTACGAGGTGGCGAGCTTCTATTCGATGTTCGAGACCAAGCCGGTCGGCCGCCATTCGATTTCGGTGTGCACCAATATTTCCTGCATGCTGCGCGGCGCCGATGACATCGTGGCGCATGTCGAGCGCCGGCTGGGCGTGAAGCTCGGCCACAGCACGCCGGACGGCAGGTTCTACCTCAAGCCCGAGGAAGAGTGCCTGGCCGGCTGCTGCGGCGCGCCGATGATGCAGGTGGACCACGTCTACCACGAGCACCTGACGCCCGAGCGGGTCGATCAAATCCTGGATGCCCTGGACTGACACCATGACGGCGGAAGTCAAAGTCTGTTTCGAGACCCTGGGCGAGCCCGAGCCCTGGTCGTTCGACACCTACACGCGGCTTGGCGGCTACAGCGCCTGGCGGCGCATCCTGGCCGGGGAACTCACCCCCGAGCAGGTGATCGAGGAAGTCAAGGCATCGGGCCTGCGTGGCCGCGGCGGTGCCGGTTTTCCGACGGGTCTGAAGTGGTCGTTCATGCCGCGCAATGCGCCGGGCCAGAAATATCTGGTCTGCAACGCCGACGAATCCGAACCGGGCACCTGCAAGGATCGGGACATCATCCGCTTCAACCCGCATGCGCTGGTCGAGGGCATGGCCATCGGCGGCTACGCCATGGGCGCGACGGTCGGCTACTGCTATTTGCGCGGCGAGTGGATGGACGAGGTGTGGGCCCGGTTCGAGGGCGCGCTCAAGGAAGCCTACGCGGCTGGCCTGCTGGGACGCGGTATCCAGGGCTCGGCGGTCGATTTCGACCTGTACGGCACGCTGGGCGCGGGCGCCTATATCTGCGGCGAGGAAACCGCGCTGCTGGAATCCCTGGAAGGCAAAAAGGGCCTGCCGCGCTTCAAGCCGCCGTTCCCGGCGGCGTTCGGTCTGTACGGCCGGCCGACCACCATCAACAACGTCGAGTCCCTGGCCTCGGTGCCGATCATCCTGCGCCAGGGCGCCGCCTGGTTCGCCGGCCTGGGGATCGAGAAGGCCGGTGGCAGCAAGATTTTTTCGGTCTCCGGCCATGTGGCCAGACCCGGCAACTACGAGATTCGGCTCGGCACGCCCTTCAAGGATCTGCTGGCCCTGGCCGGCGGTGTCTGGCAGGGACGTGAGCTGAAGGCGGTCATTCCGGGCGGCTCGTCGGTGCCGGTGTTGCCGGCGGCGGCGATGCTGGAAACGAACATGGATTACGACTCCATCGCCAAGGCCGGCTCGCTGCTCGGTTCCGGCGCGGTGGTGGTGATGGACGAGACCACCGACATGGTGCGCATGCTCCAGCGCATTTCGCGGTTTTACTTTGCAGAATCCTGTGGCCAGTGCACGCCGTGCCGCGAAGGCACCGGCTGGCTGTACCGGGTGGTGACGCGCATCGTCGAGGGCAGCGGCCGGCCGGAAGACCTCGAACTGCTGGAGAGCGTCGCCGGCAACATCGCCGGGCGCACCATTTGCGCCCTGGGCGATGCCGCGGCCATGCCGGTGCAGGGCATGCTGCGGCACTTCCGGCACGAATTTGCCTATTACATCGAACACAAGCGCAGCCTGGTCGCGGACCGGCTGGGCGTGGCCGCCTGAGTCGGCGCACCAAAGAAAGCCCCATGAGCGACGATCTGCTGAACATCGAGATCAACGGCGTAGCGCTGCAGGCGCGCAAGGGCCAGATGATCATCCAGGCCGCGGACGCGGCCGGCGTGACCGTGCCGCGCTTCTGCTACCACGAGAAACTGAGCATCGCGGCCAACTGCCGCATGTGCCTGGTCGAAGTCGAGAAAATGCCCAAGCCGGTGCCGGCCTGCGCGACGCCGCTGGCCGAAGGCATGAAGGTGTTCACCAAGTCGCCCAAGGCGCTGCAGTCGCAGCGGGCGGTGATGGAATTCCTGCTGATCAACCATCCGCTCGACTGCCCGATCTGCGACGAGGGCGGCGAGTGCCAGCTGCAGGACACGGCGCTGGGTTTCGGCAAGGTCGAATCGCGCTACACGGAAGCCAAGCGGGTGGTCGACGACAAGGACGTCGGGCCGCTGATCCAGACCGAGATGACGCGCTGCATCCACTGCACGCGCTGTGTGCGCTTTGGCGAGGAAATTGCCGGCGTCAAGGAACTGGGCGCCACCGGGCGCGGCGAGTTCATGCGCATCGGCACCTACATCCAGCGCGCGGTCGAGTCCGAGCTGTCCGGCAACGTGGTCGACCTGTGCCCGGTCGGGGCGCTCACCAACAAGCCGTACCGCTTCACGGCCCGCGCCTGGGAACTGGCGCGTCGGCCCGGCGTGAGCCCGCACGATTGCGTGGGCAGCAACCTTGAAATCAATGTCGCCAATGGCGTGGTCAAGCGCGTGCTGCCGCGTGCCAACGAGGCGCTCAACGAAATCTGGCTGTCGGACCGCGACCGCTATTCCTACCTGGGTTTGAACAGCCCTGACCGGCTGCGCCAGCCGCTGCTGCGCAAGGGTGACGCCTGGCAGGAAGTGAGCTGGCAGGAGGCGCTCGCTGCCGCCGCGGAAGGGTTGCAGGCGGTGCTCAGGGAATACGGCCCGGCCCACCTGGGCGCGCTGCTGGCGCCGACCCTGACCACGGAAGAGCTGTACCTGGGCCAGAAGCTCCTGCGGGCGCTGGGCTCGAACAACGTCGACCACCGCCTGCGGCAGTCGGATTTCAGCGCCGATGCCACGCTGCCCGTGCATCCGGCGCTGCCGGCAATTGCCACGCTGGAGCAGGTGCCGGCGTTCCTGCTGGTCGGCAGCAACCTGCGCAAGGACCAGCCGCTGCTGAACACGCGCCTGCGCAAGGCCGTGGTCAAGCGCGGCGCGATCGGGTTTTCGATCAGCAGCTACGACTACGACTTCAACTACCCGCTGCGCGGTACCTCGGTCTGCGATCCGGCCGCTACAGTCGCCGAGCTTGCCGGCATTGCCGTGGCGCTGCTGGACGGCGCCAGCGTGCCCGCCGCCTGGGGCGAACGGCTCGCGGACGTGGTCGCCACGCCCTGGCAGCGCGAGGTCGCTGGCGCACTCAAGCAGCAACCTGGAGCACTGATTCTCCTTGGAGACGAGGCGGTTGCGAGTCCTTTCTACGGTGCGTTGCGCGCCCTGGCGGCCCTGATTGCCGAACTTGCCCGCGGCACGCTGGCGGAAACCAGCCCCGGCGGCAACGGTGCGGGCGCGTGGCTGGCCGGTGCCGTTCCGCATCGGCGCACCGGTGGTGGTCACCTGCAGTCGGGCGGCCTGAATGGGCGCGTCATGCTGGAACAACACCTGCGCGGCTATCTGTTGGCCGGCTTCGAGCCCGAGTTCGATTGCGCCGATGGCAGCGCTGCGCTGGCGGCGCTCAACGCCGCCCAATGCGTGGTGGTTCTGAGCCCGTTCGTGACCGATGCCATGCGGGACTACGCCGACGTCATCCTGCCGCTGGCAGCCTTCACCGAAACCGGTGGCAGCTTCGTCAACGGCGAGGGACGCTGGCAGTCCTTCGAGGGCGCGCTCAAACCCCTGGGCGAGGCGCGCCCCGGCTGGAAGATCCTGCGCGTGCTGGCCAACCTGCTGGACCTGCCCGGTTTCGAGCATGATGACGTGGCGGCGGTACGTGCCGAAATGCAGGCGGCAGTGGAGGCGGTCGAGTTGCCGGTCGTAGCCGTCGATCCGGCAACCCTCGTCTGGCCGGCGCCGAATGCTGGTTTGACCCGAGTCGGGGATTGGCCCAGTTACCGCAGCGACGCGCTGGTGCGCCGGGCCGGGGCCTTGCAGCAGCGTGCCGACCTGCCGGCAGCAGCGGTTTACCTGAACGATGCCGCTTGCCGGCGGCTGGGCTTCGCCGCCGGTGACCGCCTGCGTGTGCGCCAGGGCGAAGCGGCGCTCGAACTGCCGCTGGCCGTGGATGCGCGGGTGGCGGACGGCACGGCGTACATTCCGTCCGGCGTGGCCGGTACTCAGGGGCTGGGGCCGGCCTTCGGTCCGCTCAGCCTGGAGCGGGTGTGATGGTGGATCAGCTGACGCTGCTGTGGCAGGCGGTGCCCGAACCGCTGCAATGGCTGCTCTGGAACCTGCTCAAGATCGGCGTAGTGCTGGTGCCGGTGCTGGTGTCGGTGGCCTGGCTCACCTTTGCCGAACGCAAGGTGATTGGCTACATGCAGCTGCGCATCGGCCCCAACCGGGTCGGGCCGCGCGGCTGGTTGCAGCCGATCGCCGACGCGCTGAAGCTGCTGACCAAGGAAGTGATTGTGCCGGTGCGGGCCAATCCGTTCCTGTTCTATATGGCGCCGGTACTGGTCATCGGCCCGGCGCTGGGTGCCTGGGCGGTGGTGCCGTTCGGCGAGGGCCTGGTCATCGCCGACATTGACGTTGGCCTGCTGTATGTGCTGGCCATTACGTCGATGGGCGTGTACGGCGTGATCCTGGCCGGCTGGGCGTCGAATTCACGCTATGCCTTTCTGGGCGCCATGCGTTCGGCGGCGCAGATCGTCGCGTACGAAATCGCCATGGGCTTTGCCATCGTGGTGGTGCTGATAGCCGCTGGCAGCCTGAATCTGCAAAAGATCGTGCTGGCCCAGAGCGGCAACCTTTTGACCTGGTTCTGGCTGCCACTACTGCCGATTGCCGTCATCTATTTCATATCGGCCGTGGCGGAGACCAACCGGGCGCCGTTCGATGTTGCCGAAGGCGAGTCGGAAATCGTCGCCGGCTTTCATGTCGAGTATTCCGGCATGTCCTTCGCGGTGTTCTTCCTGGCCGAATACGCCAACATGATTCTGGTGTCGACCCTGGCGGCCATCATGTTCCTGGGCGGCTGGCTGTCGCCGTTCCAGGGCATTCCGCTGCTGGGTGCCGCGTTTGCCTGGGTGCCCGGTCCGTTGTGGCTGATCGGCAAGGTGGCCTTCCTGCTGTTCTGTTTCCTGTGGTTCCGCGCCACCTTCCCGCGCTATCGCTACGACCAGATCATGCGTCTGGGCTGGAAAGTGTTCATTCCGATCACCATCGTCTGGCTGGTGGTGGTGTCGACGGCCGTGCTGTACCGCCTGCCGCCATGGTTCAACTGAGGGGCATGTCATGACCCGCGTTGCCCAGTACCTGAAAAGTCTGCTGCTGCTCGAGCTGCTGTCCGGGCTTGGCGTGACGCTGCGCCATTTCTTCAAGCCGAAGATCACGGTGCAGTTTCCGGAAGAAAAAACCCCGCTCTCGCCGCGCTTTCGCGGCCTGCATGCCTTGCGCCGCTACCCGAATGGCGAGGAGCGCTGCATCGCCTGCAAGCTGTGCGAGGCCGTCTGCCCGGCGCTGGCCATCACGATAGAAGCGGAACCGCGCGCGGACGGCACCCGCCGCACCACCCGCTACGACATCGACATGTTCAAGTGCATTTACTGCGGCTTTTGCGAGGAGGCATGCCCGGTCGATTCGATCGTGCTGACCCGCTTCAATCATTTCCACATGGAAGAAAACGCCGAGCGGGTCTACGACAAATCGACCCTGCTGGCCATCGGCGACCGTATGGAAGCGCAGATCGCCGCCGACCGCGCGGCCGATGCCGCGTACCGCTGAACACCTTGTCCATTCGCGGCGACCGTCATGGGTACTGAGAAACTGGTTTTTTATCTTTTGTCGGCGATTCTCGTGTTTGCCGCCGGCATGGTGGTCAGCGTGCGCAATGCCGTGCGCGCAGTGCTGTTCCTGGTGCTGGCATTTTTCACCTGCGCCGGCCTGTGGCTGATTCTGGAAGCGGAATTCCTGGCCATCGCCCTGGTGCTGGTCTATGTCGGGGCGGTGATGGTGCTGTGGCTGTTCGTGGTGATGATGCTGGACGTCGATCGCGCCGAGCTGCGCGAGGGCTTTGGCAGCCACTTGCCGCTTGGGCTGGCGGTGACGCTGCTGATCGTGTTCGAGATGGTGCTGGTCTACGGCACCGGCCAGCTCGACACCACCCTGGTGCGACCGCCGCCGCCGGGTGCCGCCGGCGTGAGCAACGTGCAGGCCATTGCCGCGGTGCTTTACACCGACTACGCCTATCCGTTCGAGATCGCCGCCGTGATTCTGCTGATTGGCATGGTGGCGGCGATCGGGCTTACCTTCCGCGGCGCCCGCGCCAGCAAATACCTGTCGCCGTCGGAGCAGGTTCATGTCAGCCCCCGTGGGCGCATGCATTTGCAGGATCTGCCCCGCGGCGACGGCAGCCAAGACGATTCGGCGAAGGACGGGTAACCCTGCATGGTCACGCTCACCGATTACCTGGTGCTGGGCGCCATTTTGTTCGCGCTCGGCATGTTCGGCATTTTCGTCAACCGCAAGAACATGATCATCCTGCTGATGTCGGTGGAACTGCTGCTGCTGGCGGTGAACATGAATTTCGTCGCCTTCTCGCATTTCCTGCACGACATCGCAGGTCAGGTATTCGTGTTTTTCGTGCTCACGGTGGCGGCGGCGGAATCGGCCATCGGCCTTGCCATCATCGTGGTGCTGTTCCGTAACCGGGCGTCGATCAACGTCCAGGACCTCGACCACTTGAAGGGCTGAGCGATGGAAAAGCTGACCCTTGTTTGCCTGGGTGTGGTGCTGGCGCCGCTGGCCGGCGCGGTCCTGGCCGGTCTTGGCGGACGCCTGATCGGTCGCAGCGGCGCGCACATCGTCACCATTCTGGGGGTGGCGATTTCCTTCGCGCTGTCCTGCTACGTCTTCTCGCTGCTGATGGCCGGCAAGGCGACCGGCGGCGATTACGTGCTCAATACCGATCTTTACACATGGATTCAGAGCGGTCCGCTGAAGGTGTCGATCGGTTTCCTGATCGACGAGCTGACCGCCACCATGATGCTGGTGGTGACTTTTGTGTCGCTGATGGTGCATGTCTACACCATCGGTTACATGCACGACGATCCCGGTTATCAGCGTTTTTTCAGCTACATCAGCCTGTTCACGTTTGCCATGCTGATGCTGGTGACGGCAAACAATTTCCTGCAGCTGTTTTTCGGCTGGGAAGGCGTGGGTCTGGTCTCGTATCTTTTGATCGGCTTCTGGTATCAGAAGGAATCCGCCATCTTTGCCAATCTGAAGGCCTTTCTGGTCAACCGGGTTGGCGACCTGGGCATGATTCTTGGCATCGCGGCCGTGCTGTCGCTGTTCGGCAGCCTCGACTTCGCGGCCATTTTCGCCAAGGCGCCCGAGCTCACCGGCGAGACGCTGCAGATCTGGCCGGGCCGTGAATGGTCGGCCCTGACGGTGATCTGCGTGCTGCTATTCATTGGCGCGATGGCCAAGTCGGCGCAGGTGCCGCTGCACGTGTGGCTGCCCGATTCCATGGAAGGCCCGACGCCGATCTCGGCGCTGATTCATGCGGCGACCATGGTCACGGCCGGCATCTTCCTGGTGGCGCGCATGTCGCCGCTGTTCGAGTTGTCTGAGACGGCGCTCAACTTCGTGCTGTTCATCGGCGCCGTGACGGCGTTCTTCATGGGTCTGCTGGGCCTGGTGCAGACCGACATCAAGCGCGTGGTGGCTTACTCCACGCTTTCTCAGCTGGGCTACATGACGGTCGCACTGGGCGTTTCGGCCTACTCGGCGGCGATTTTTCATCTGGGCACGCATGCCTTTTTCAAGGCACTGCTGTTCCTGGCGGCCGGTTCCGTGATCATCGGCCTGCATCACGAGCAGGACATGCGCAACATGGGCGGTCTGTGGAAGCGCATGCCGATCACGGCGCTGACGGCGTGGATCGGCACCCTGGCGCTGGTCGGTTTCCCGGGCTTTGCCGGGTTCTATTCGAAGGACGCCATCATCGAGGCGGTGGCGGCGTCCTCGCTGCCGGCGGCCGGTTTCGCGCACTTCGCGGTGCTGGGCGGGGTGTTCGTGACCTCGCTGTACAGCTTCCGCTTGCTGTTTCTGGTGTTCCACGGCCGCTCGCGGGTGGATCACCACGCCGCCGAGCACCTGCACGAGTCGCCCTTGGTGGTGACCGGTCCGCTGGTGTTGTTGGCAATCCCGTCGGTGCTGATCGGCGCGCCGCTGATCGGGCCCATGCTGTTTGGCGATTACTTCGGCAAGGCCATCCAGATATTGCCGCAGCACGCCACGCTGAGCGAGTTTGGCGAGCACTTCCACGGTGCAGTTGCCTTCGCCCTGCATGGGTTCACGGCGTTGCCGTTCTGGCTGATGCTGGCCGGGGCGGGCACGGCGGCGGTGTTCTATCTGCTCAAACCCGAATGGCCGGCGATCGTGCGCAGCCGCTTCTCGCTGGTCCAGTACGTTCTTGAGCGCAAATATTTCTTTGACGACATCAACCAGACTTTGTTTGCCGGTGGCCTGCGTGGAATCGGCGGCATGCTGTGGCGGGTGGGTGATGTCGCGCTGATCGACGGGCTGGCGGTGAACGGCACCGCGCGCACGGTCGGTCGCCTGGCAGGCGCGCTGCGCCACATCCAGACCGGTTATCTCTATCACTACGCATTTGCCATGATCATCGGCCTGGCCGTGCTGCTGGGCATGATCTGGTACGTGAGCTTCTGAGCCCGCCATGAGCCAAACCCTGCCCTTGTTGAGCATCGCCATCTGGACCCCGCTTGCGGGTGCGGTGCTGGTCTGGCTGCTGGCCGGCGACGCCCGCCCCGGACGCGCGCGTGGCCTGGCCTTGCTGGTGGCGCTGGCGGAGTTCGCCGTCACGCTGCCCCTGTACACAGGTTTCGACACGGGCAACGGCGGCCTGCAGTTCGTCGAACGCGCGCCCTGGGTCGAGGCCTTCGGCATTTACTACCACCTGGGCATCGACGGTATCGCGCTGCCGTTCATCCTGCTGACCAGCTTCATCACCGTGCTGGTGGTGGGGATGGCGCGGGTGTCGGTGGAAAAGCAGCTTAGCCAGTACCTTGGCGCCTTCCTGGTCATGGAAGGGTTGATGATCGGCCTGTTCTGCGCCGTCGACGGCATGCTGTTCTACGTGTTCTGGGAAGCCATGCTGATCCCGATGTTCATCATCATCGGCGTCTGGGGCGGCCCCAATCGCGTGTACGCCACGCTCAAGTTCTTTCTTTATACGTTCCTGGGTTCGGTGCTGCTGCTGGTGGCGCTGATCTACCTGCACCTGAAGACCGGCAGCTTCAGCCTGCTCGACTTCCAGCGCGTTGCGCTCGACATGCCGACCCAGAAGCTGCTGTTCCTGGCCTTCCTGGCCGCGTTCGCTGTCAAGATTCCGATGTGGCCGGTGCACACCTGGCTGCCGGATGCGCACGTCGAGGCGCCGACCGGCGGCTCGGTGGTGCTGGCGGCCATCATGCTCAAGATGGGCGGTTATGGCTTCCTGCGCCTGTCGCTGCCGATTACGCCGGATGCCAGCATGGCCTTCTCCGGCCTGATGATCACGCTGTCGCTGATCGCCGTGGTCTATATCGGCGCCGTGGCGCTGGTGCAGCAGGACATGAAAAAGCTGATCGCCTATTCGTCCATCTCGCACATGGGCTTCGTGACGCTGGGCACGTTCCTGCTGAGCACCCAGGGCATCGAGGGCGGGCTGGTGCAGATGGTCTCGCACGGCTTCATTTCGGCCGCCATGTTCCTGTGCGTGGGCGTGATGTACGACCGCGTGCACAGCCGCCAGATCGCCGATTACGGCGGGGTGGTCAACACCATGCCGATGTTCGCCGCCTTCATGATGCTGTTCGTCATGGCCAACTCCGGCCTGCCGGGCACGTCGGGCTTCGTCGGCGAGTTCATGGTCATCCTGGCGGCCTTCGGGAAGGGCTTCTGGATTGCGCTTCTGGCCGGCACCAGCCTGGTGCTGGGCGCCGCGTACAACCTGTGGATGTACAAGCGGGTCATTTTCGGGGCGGTGACCAATGCCAAAGTGGCGGCGCTCAAGGACCTGAAGGCCGAGGAGTTCATCGTGCTTGGCCTGCTGGCCCTGGCGGTGCTCGCCATGGGCGTGTGGCCCAACCCGATGCTGGACGTCACCCACGCCACGGTCGACACGCTGCTGGCGCACCTGCAGCGCGGCAAGCTCGGACTCTAGGCGCGGCACCCAAGGCACACGGCATCTGACCCATGGAATTCATGCTTCCCGATCTGGCCCCGGCCCTGCCGGAAATGGTTCTGCTGGCGATGGCCTGCGTGGTGTTGCTGGTCGATCTGTTCTGGCCGGGCCGCGAGCGCACGAACACCTATGTCGTGTCCCAGCTGTCGCTGCTGGCGACCCTGCTGGCGGTTGCGCAGGGTTACCACGGGCCGGTCACCACCTTCAGTGGTCACTACACGGTGGATGCGGTCGCCGTCGTGATCAAGGTAGTGGCGCTGCTGATCATGTTCGGCGTGTTTCTGTACGGGCGGGACTACCTGCGCCAGCGCTCGCTCCTGACCGGCGAATTTCTGTTGCTGTCGCTGTTCGCCACGCTGGGTCTGCTGGTGATGGCCAGCGCCGGCAGCCTGCTGGTGCTGTACCTGGGCCTTGAGGTGCTGTCGCTGTCGTCGTATGCGCTGGTGGCCCTGCATCGCGACAACGGCGATGCCAGCGAGGCGGCGATCAAGTATTTCTTTCTCGGCGCGCTTGCTTCCGGTTTGCTGCTGTACGGCATGTCGCTGCTGTACGGACTGACCGCGTCGCTGGATCTGGCCACCGTGGCGCAGGTGGTGGGCGAACATGCCCGCGCCGGGAACTTCACGGCCCTGATGGGGCTTGCGCTTTCCATGCTGGTGGTGGGGATCGGCTTCAAGCTGGGCATCGCACCGTTTCACATGTGGCTGCCGGATGTTTATCACGGCGCTGCGACGGCCGTGACGGCGTTCCTGACCACGATCAGCAAGCTGGCGGCCTTCGTGCTGGTGGTGAAGCTGCTTGCCGGCGCCGCGGCGCCGCTGGCCCAGCAGTGGCAGCAGATGCTGGTGCTGGTGGCCGTGCTGTCGCTGGCGGTCGGCAACCTGGTCGCGATTGCGCAGGTCAACCTCAAGCGCATGCTGGCCTACTCGACCATTTCGCACATGGGCTTTTTCCTGCTCGGCATCCTGGCCAACAGCCAGGCGGGCATGGCGGCCAGCCTGTTCTACATGATCACCTACGCCCTGACCGGCCTGGCCGCGTTTGGCATGATCATGCTGCTGAGCCGTGCCGGCTTCGAGGCTGACCGCATCGAGGACTTCCGGGGCCTCAACCGGCGCTCGCCGTGGCTGGCGCTGGTGATGATGGTGATCCTGTTCTCGCTGGCGGGCGTGCCACCGACGGTCGGCTTTTACGCCAAGCTCGGCGTCATCCGCGCAGTGATGCAGCACGACCTGTTGTGGCTGGCAGTGGTGGCAGTCGTGTTCTCGGTGATCGGCGCGTTCTACTACCTGCGTGTCATCAAGGCCATGTACTTCGACGCACCGGATGAACAGCCGGCCATCAGCCCGGCGCTCGACGTGCGGGTGTTCATGGGCGTCAACGGCGTGCTGGTGCTGGGTCTGGGCGTATTCCCGGCGCCGCTGCTGGCGCTGTGCCAGGCGGTGTTCTAGGCCAGTCGATGAGTTCGCACTTGCCTTGAAGGGCGGGCGCCGGTATCATTCGCGGCTCAGTTGCGGGGTGGAGCAGTCCGGTAGCTCGTCGGGCTCATAACCCGAAGGTCGTAGGTTCAAATCCTGCCCCCGCTACCATCTGAAACAAGCACTTAGGCCAGTTCAAAAGACTGGCCTTTTTGCTTTCTGGGGTTTCTGTAAGCGCCGCGTGAGCGATCTTCAGGTCAATCATGCGAGTCGCTTGAGCGCCGGACAGCTCCGGTGCCACAGTCAAAACGGGTAGGCGCCCGGCTCGTGAAGCCTTGCTCGGGCAGCAGGGGCGATCTTGCGGCCGACGTGAGGACGGCCCTGTCCGAATCGCCGCAACCAGGCGTTGATCTTCGCGCCTGTCGCCGTGGTGCTCCGGCCGGGGGCTGAGTTACGCCTGCGAGACGAGCGCCGAGCCATTGCTGGAAAGCCGCGATTGCTGAGGTCTACGGCGTATGCAGGTGGGAGAGAGGAATGAACCGGGCGCGGGGAATGTGATCCCCACGCCCGGCCAGATGGTCTAGCGAATGATGTCGTAGCTGTAGTCGGTTTTGGCCGGGATGATGGTGTTCTTGTCGATCTCGTCGAAGATCTTGTCGAGGATCCACACCAGCACGTTCATGGCGCCCTGGTAGCCCCACACCGGGTAGCGGTGGTGGTGGTGGCGGTCGAACACCGGAAAGCCGATGCGGATCAGCGGCGTGCCGGTGTCCCGCTCCAGGTACTTGCCGTAGGTGTTGCCGATCAGGAAGTCGACCGGCTCGGTGAACAGCAGCGAGCGCATGTGCCACAGATCCTTGCCGGCGTAGGCATGGCAGCCCTTGCCGAAGGGCGAGCTGTCGAACAGCGCCTGCATTTTCTCCGCCCACTCCTTGCCGCCGTTGGTGGCGAGCACGTGGGTCGGCTCGGCACCCAGTTCCAGCAGGAAGGCGGCGAGGCCGTAGCACAGGTCGGGATCGCCGTAGATGGCGAACTTCTTGCCGTGGACGTGGGCGCTGGAATCGGCAATGGCGTCCACCAGTCGGCCTCGCTCCTTGGCGAGTGCTTCCGGGATGGCCTTGCCGGTCAGGCGCGCGATTTCCATCAGGAACTTGTCGGTGCCGGCCACGCCGACCGGGTGGTTGAAAGCCAGCACTTCCTGGCCCTTGCTGGCGCAGAAATCCAGGGTCTTGGTGGTGCAGTATTCCTGCATCGACACCGTGGCCTTGGCGTTGAGCGCCGCCGCGGCGTCGGCCAGCGTGGTGCCGCCGTCGTACATGCGGAATTCGCCGTCGGTGGGCGTGTCCCAGACGTCGGACGCGTCGCACAGCATCGTGTATTCGACGCCCATCAGGTCGAAGATGCGCTTTATTTCGCGCTGGTTGCCGACGGTGTAGCCGTCGAAGCCGCCCACGAAGTTGATCGTGTCGTTGGCCACCCGCTCGGGCACCGGCACGGTGCCGGCCTTGCCGTCCCAGAAGTGCTTGATCACGCCCAGCAGCGCATTGTCGTAGCCGGTGATGTGGCTGCCGACAAAGGCCGGAGTGTGCGCGAAGGGAACGTCGAATTCTTCCGGTACCGAGCCCTTTTCCTTGGCGTTCTTGATGAAGGCGTTCAAGTCGTCGCCGATCACCTCGGCCATGCAGGTGGTGGAGACGGCGATCATCTTGGGCTTGTACATGGCGTAGGCGTTGGCCAGGCCATCGATCATGTTGTTCAGGCCGCCGAACACCGCCGCGTCCTCGGTCATGCTGGAGGACACGCAGGAACTCGGCTCCTTGAAATGACGCGAGAAGTGACTGCGGTAATAGGCCACGCAGCCCTGCGAGCCGTGCACGAAGGGCAGGGTGCTTTCAAAACCCACCGCCACGAACACCGCGCCCAGCGGCTGGCAGGCCTTGGCCGGATTCACGGTCAGCGAGTCACGGGCAAAGTTCTTTTCCCGGTAGTCCCAGGTCTTGGTCCAGTCGCGGATTTCCTCGACCCGGTCGATGGGTTCGGCGTTCTCGAAGTTTTCTTTCTTGGTCTTGAACATGTCCACGTATTCCGGGCTGCGGAACAGGTTGAAATGATCGACCACGTTGTCGGCATTCTGGCTCATGTTAATGCTCCTGCGGTTGTAGATACTGTTGTCCGCGTCAAGCCATCTGATGCAATGCCGGATCGAACGGCCGTCCGGACCGCAGCACGCCGTAGGCGACGCACAGCAGCTTTCGCATCATGGCGCCCAGGATCAGCATCGGCG
>Ga0255338_1001203_pt1 | contig 52691 bp, 46 predicted proteins | sample MeOH1_35cm_T4_19_FD_203715 | JGI IMG/M metagenome (GOLD analysis project Ga0255338, IMG submission 203715) | Sandy soil microbial communities from University of British Columbia, Vancouver, Canada - MeOH1_35cm_T4_195 | ecosystem: Engineered > Artificial ecosystem > Sand microcosm > Unclassified ... | reverse complement strand
AACAATATGTCACGCAAAAAGCGCTGGATGGCGTGTATTTAATGATGGCAAAAGAAGAAGCAGCCATTCGTAAAGACCCGGTCGGACAAACCAGTAATTTATTGAAAAAGGTATTTGGGGCGTTAGGTAATTAGTATTTTTTCTTGTAATTGGTCATTTTACTTTGGGCTCATTCGGCATAATGCTGGCTCCGCCCGGACCACTTTCCAAATATTTTTACGATTTCCGGGACTCAAATTGAGGAATATGCAGCACTGAATTTAAAGTATTGATTTTGTAATTTCGAGGGAGTAGAGTACCCATTCGGGTGAATTAAATTTTGCTTAGCTGGTTTATTAGGATTAATAACAATAATTAAGCCGATATATGATATCCCACGCACTGATTATCATTGTGAATGAATTAAATCAGCACTTAGATGATGTGTATGGTGTGGATGCTGCCGGTGCGCGGGTTGGTTTACGTAATTTGTCACAAGAACCTGTTGCAGCCAATAGCGGGGCTGACTCAAAAACGCAAGAATGCATCAACCTTTCTGTGGTGAACATTAAGGAAGAAAAGTCGCTAAAAAATATACCCAATGTCACGCGCAATGATGTCAGCATGACTGCCTTATATGAAAACCCACCTGTTTTTCTCAATTTCCAGATTTTAGTAACCGCAACACACAAGTCATATTCTGATGCTTTGTTGATGTTGTCGCGTGTGATCCGTTTTTTTCAATATAAGAATGCTTTTACGCAAGACCAGGTAAGCCCTGGCTCATTGACGAAGAATGCACCTGGTAATGCAATCGATCAATTGAAAGCCTTTAAAATTATTTTTGACCTGTATTCGCCTACCCTGGAAGAATCGAACCATATGTGGGGTACGCTTGGCGGTAAACAATATCCCTTTGTGTTGTACACCATGCGGATGCTGGATTTGAAATTTATGGCTGCGCCCAGAGAAGGCGCACTCATTTCTGAAGTGGTTACCGAGTTGTACCACAAGCCTGCGGTCGGGATGTAAACATGGCCGAACGCAATGTAAATAAATACGTGCGTTTGTTTGAATTAAGATTGCTCCATCATTATTGGCTGGATGAAGGAAGTCATATTTTTGACACTTTGTCGGACGCCGTAAAAAAACAGCGACTTCTCGAATACGATGTAGAACGATTCCTGACGATTGCGCCCACGGCATCTACTGCAAAAGCGCTTAAACAATTTAAATGCCTTTATAAAAGTACATCTCTAGGTTGCTTTGTCAGTGCCCCACCAGATGCAATATTGCCATTGAATTTGAAATTTGAGTTTGTGGTGAGCGTTAAAAATTCCATGTTCTTAAATTACACGGCGCTTACTTTAGCGCCACAAAAAATTTATGAAATTTTTAACTCGGCAGATAATAAAATTTATCGGTATAAAGAAAATGTCGCAGTGTTTTCCAATCTTACGGGTGCAACTCGCGGTACTGGTGTAAATAAAGCGCTTTATTTATCCAAGGAATTTACCACGTTAGCGGTCCTGGACAAGGTTGAGTCGCTTTATAAAAATAGTTCAGCCCTGATGCAGCTGAACAGTGACCAGCCCGATGCCAATCCCCTACAACTTAATGCAAATATTGCAAATTCTCCCGTATTCGCCCATCAAGTAGATATTCCCGTACTTTCGCCTCCTGCAGGCTTGAGTGGTGTACCTGCCCGTGGAATAGAACTTACTAATGATATCAATGATGATGTTTTTGCTTTAATTCAGCTTTCTGCCGTGAATAATCTCGATACGGACTTTAGTTTTGTTGATGGTGCCGGACTGCCAAAAACGTCATGTCCTGCTTATCAAGTGCGATTGAAAAGCCGCGCTACAACGCGAAAATATATTAAGAAGCAAACAGGCTTGGTTGATGTTGTAGAACCTAATGCAACGCCTTTGACTTTTTATGGCAATGCCGGGGTTAAGCAAAAGCCGGAAAATACCCCCCCGAAAATAGAAATGAGTGGCAGTAAAGTGACCAGGATCGTGTCTGAAATTTTTATTTAGTATTTTTTAGTTGTTGTTTAGCTTGAATGTAATGGCTTTGGTTGTAACTTATTTTGTAATTTTTAACTAAATTGTAAAGGGTAATGACATGGCACAGTATAAAACCCCAGGTGTTTACGTGGAAGAAATTCCAAAATTCCCACCTTCTATAGCAGCGGTAGAAACAGCTATTCCAGCGTTTATCGGATATACGGAAAAAGCCACTCGCAATGGCGAAACGCTCATAACAACACCAGTCGCAATTGAGTCAATTGCTGAATATGAGGAGTTGTTTGGCGGTGCTCCCTCGCAAGATGTAGAAGTGTATCTCGACAATAATAATAATTTTGTTAAATCATCTGCGGTGAGTGCACTGTATATGTACGACAGCTTGCGCATGTTTTATGCAAATGGCGGCGGTAAATGCTATGTCGTATCCGTAGGGCTGTATCCTGCGACTAATGCGGGCATCCTTGCTACGGACATTACCGATGGGCTGGATGAGTTAGCTAAGGAAGATGAACCTACCATTATCGTGATGCCAGACGCGGTGTCTATGACTACGGCTAATTTAAGCTCGGTGCAGCAGGCCGCGTTGATGCAATGCAAAACCTTGATGGATAGAGTCGCTCTGTGTGATTTGGTTAAAGCTAGCGATTATACGGATTTTGATACTGAAGTTTCTCGTTTCCGCAATGATATTGGTATCAACTCGCTCAAGTATGGCGCTGCCTACGGACCTTGGATAAATGCAAATTTGCCGCGCGCAATTTTGCGCAAAAATCTCAAGCTAAAAAGAGACGGCGTTAATACCGACATTACTTTGGAAAGCTTGACCACGGATACCAAAATTTTGAATTTAATCCGTGATATTAAGTTGTCAGAAACCACAGATACTACGGTTAAAGCCAGTGTTACGACAATAGCCGGTGCAAATAAAACGCTGAACGATGAGTTGCAGAAGGCTTTGGATGGCTATAGGGCAACTACTTCAGCTAGCACACAACCCCAGTTAGAGGCCGCGCTGCAAAAATTTACCAAGTTGGCTTTTGCCGTATTGAAAGCCATTCAAGATGTAAATGTGGTCGTATATCCTGCTGAAACTGAGTTCAAGGTTAAGAAGAGCATTAGTGATTATTTATTGAATCCAGCTTTAAAAGATTCCATTTTGTCTTTGGCAGCACATCATAAAAAAGTTCTCATTAAATCTCCAAATATCAATACGATAGATACAGCGAGTGCCGATTTTGGCACGACAGCTGTAATGTTAGGGTATGCCGATGGCGCGGCATTACTTGCTGCCGCGCCTGCTTTAGATGCTAGTGTATATGCCGGCGCAGAAGGTGCCGCTGACCACAAGCTGCGCGCAGACATTGCCCGTAATGCGGCATATTCAGCTGCATTAAATGCAATCACTATGTTTAACTCCATACAAAACAGTATTACAGCGTTTGAGAAAAGTCTTAACGAAACTTTGCTGACCGTTTTTGGTAAGTTTAAGGAGCTGGTGACTAAAGGGGCTGATGCGTTGAATTTGATCCCGCCTAGCGGCGCAATAGCGGGAGTATATGCGGCGGTTGATAGGGATAGGGGGGTGTGGAAAGCGCCGGCGAATGTTAGTTTAAATGCGGTAATCTCACCAGCGGTAAAAGTTACTCACGAGCAGCAAGCTGCTTATAACGTGGATGTTAATGCGGGTAAATCAATCAATATTATTCGCACCTTCCTTGGTAAAGGCACCTTGGTTTGGGGTGCACGAACTTTGGCTGGCAATGATAATGAGTGGCGATATATTAACGTGCGCCGATTATTTAACTTTGTTGAAGAGTCCGTCAAGAAAGCGACTGAGCAGTTTGTATTTGAGCCGAATGATGCCAATACTTGGGTAAGGTTACAAGCGATGGCCGAGAATTTCCTTACTACATTATGGCGGCAGGGTGCGTTACAAGGTGTTAAACCTGAACACGCTTTTTATGTGGCAGTTGGCCTGGGTAAAACCATGACGCCACTTGATATTTTAGAAGGGCGTTTGATTGTTGAAATTGGCATGGCTGCAGTGCGCCCGGCCGAATTTATCATATTGAAATTTTCGCACAAAATGGTTGAGTCATAGAGATCTGTTTTAGTAAAACATACGGTAAGTATTTAATCTAAATAAAGGACTAACATCATGGCACAAGAATATCCGATTCCACGATTTCACTTTCAAGTTGATTGGGGCGGCGCAAAAATCAGTTTTACCGAAGTTACTGGTTTAGTAATGGAGCGGGAAAAAATCGAATACCGGCATAGTGACAGCAAGGATTTTAATAAGATCAGCATGCCGGGTATGGTAAAGAATAGCAATATCACATTAAAACGCGGTAAGTTTGAAGGTGATTTTGATTACAACACGTGGTTGGAGGCGATTGCAAATGACCGCGTGGGTAATCGACGAGATATCGTGATTCGTTTGCTCAATGAAAAACACGCCCCGGTTGCGGCTTGGTCGGCAGCACGTTGTTTTCCTGTAAAAGTCACTGCACCGGATTTGAAATCAGATGCCAATGAAATTGCTGTAGAGAGTATAGAAATTGCGCATGAAGGATTGAAGCTGATGAAAGTTTAGGTGGTTAACATGTTGAATTTAAAGGGCGCTGAACGACATGGTTGATTATTACCCACCTTGGGCGTTTTATTACAAAGTCGAATTTATCGATGTTAGTAAAGATAAAAACGATATTCGCTTCCAAACAGTTTCTGGTTTAACTGTTGAGTATGATTTTGAGAGCTTTAAAGAAGGTGGCGAAAATCGTTTTGAGCATAAGTTACCTGTTCGTACCAAATATACTGATTTGGTGTTAAAACGCGGCATGCTGACTGATTCCAGTGTAATTGATTGGTTTCTAAGGGCATTTCGCGACAGGGAGTTTAAGTCAACGAGTATTAACGTTATTTTGATGAATGAAAAAGGTGACCCTTTGAGAACATGGAAAATAGCACATGCCATTCCTAAAAAGTGGAGTGTCAGTGACTTAAATGCCACTGATAATGCAATTGTGATAGAGACTTTAGAGTTAAGTTATCAATATTTTACCGTGCAGTGAGTGATGGTTAATTAATGCCAATAGAAATCAAAGAGTTACATATCAAGGTGACAGTAAATACCCCACCTTCGGAGGCTCCTTCAGGCGGTGCCACTAATACACCATCTGAAGGCGGTGGGGATGTAAATGCAATTGTGGCTGAGTGTGTTGAGCAGGTGTTGGATATTCTCAAACATAAATCGGAACGATGATGGGACGGTGATGGCGGATTTAGGGATAACTAAAAAAGGTGAAGTCGAAAAAATGCTGATTTTGGCATTTACGGATTCAAAGAAAGCTGAAATGCCTTCAAAAGATAAGGCTTATGCTAGTTTTGAGGCGCTGATTAATCCTGAAACCTATACGCTGGATTACAAGCTTAAATTTTCAAAAGAGGGTCAAGGTCAGGGCAGTAGCGGTAAGCAGCTTAAGTATGAATATACAGAGCCTGAGGAAATGACTTTTGAATTTCTATTTGATAATACTGGGATTATAGATGGCAAGCCACGCGACTCCGTTGTAGAGGATATTAAAAAATTCAAGCAGGTTTTATTGGAATATAAGGGCGATTCCCATGAGCCGCCACATTTAGCATTGGTATGGGGGGAGAACTCGATTTTCAAAGGCCGGGCCACTGAAGTGAGCTTGACTTATAAGCTGTTTAAACCTGATGGCACACCGATTCGTGCCGTGGCTAAAGTTAAGTTTAAAAGCAGCATAGAAGAGCTTAAGCGGGCTGCCAAAGAAGATAAGAAATCACCGGATTTGACGCATATACGTAAGATCAAAGCAGGGGATACTTTGCCTCTCATGTGCTACGAGATTTATGGAGACCCTAAATATTATCTTTCAGTTGCAGCAGCGAATCATTTGAATAACTTTCGTACCTTAACACCAGGTATGGATATTGTTTTTCCACCTATTGAGAAAATAGCTGCATATTGAAGCCGCGGAAATGGGATTAATTCAATGACCAGCGAATCAACTATTCCAACAGCTGCCACGCCAGACGTGTGCACAACAACTTTGTTGTTGGGCGGTGAAGAAATTCCCGGGCAATACCATGTGTTGTCTGTCCTAGTACAACATGAGGTGAACCGTATTCCTTATGCAAACATCATTTTGCAGGATGGGGAAGCGTCAAAATCCACTTTTCCTGCCAGTAACACCGCGCTTTTTGTGCCAGGCCAAGAAGTCGAGATTCAATTAGGTTATCGCTCCCGGAATACAAAAGTATTTAAGGGCGTAATCATCAAACACAGTATCAAAATGCGTAAATCAGCAAGCCAGTTAATACTGGAGTGTCGTGATGCAGCGGTAAAAATGACCAGCGGTACTAAAAGCAAATATTTTCTTGAAAAGAAAGACAGCGTGATTATGGAGGAACTCATCACGCAATATAGCGGTTTATCGAAATCGGTGGAATCAACCCAGCCCGAGCTGAAAGAAGTGGTGCAGTACCAAGTGAGTGATTGGGATTTTCTTGTGTGCAGGGCAGAGGCTAATGGTCAGGTCATCACCGTTGAGGATGGCAAAATTAATGTTGCCAAGCCGACCACTTCGGCAAGCCCGGCACTGGAGGTACGCTACGGCGCTACTTTGCTCGAATTCGATGCGGAAATTGATTCCCGCTGGCAAAGCAAGGCTATTCAAGCCAGCAGTTGGAATGCGGCAGACCAGGAAGTGTTGTCAGTAGACGCCCATGAACCCCAACTTAAAACGGGAGGTAACCTACAAGCCAGTAATTTAGCCGGTGTTGTTGGCGGCGAGTCAACTGAAATTAAGCATGGCGGTGGTTTGTTGAATGATGAATTACAGGCGTGGGCAGATGGACGTTTGTTGAGAGAGCGCTTATCAAAGGTACGCGGGCGAGCCAAGTTTCAGGGTTTTGACAAAATCATGCCAGGCAACATGATCAAAATAACAGGTGTAGGCGAGCGCTTTGAAGGTGAAATTTATGTGTCGGGAGTACGGCATAGCGTAGCTAACGGTAATTGGGAAACCGACGTGCAGTTTGGATTAAGTTCTGAATTGTTTTCCGATACGTATGCTGTGCACGCTCAGCCTGCCGCCGGATTAATTCCCGCCGTGAGTGGATTGCAGATTGGCATTGTAACAGCACTGGAAAGCGACCCAGCCGGGGAAGACCGCATCAAGGTTAAATTGCCAATGGTAAGTACCACGGAAGATGGGGTATGGGCACGGCTTTCTACGTTGGATGCCGGTAAGGAACGCGGTACTTTTTTCCGCCCGGAGATTGATGATGAAGTGATTGTCGGTTTTTTAAATGATGACCCACGGCACCCAGTTGTATTGGGCATGGTTCACAGCAGTAATCATAATGCGCCGCAACCTGCAACAGACAAGAATCATGTAAAAGGCTACGTAAGTCGCGAAAAAATGAAAATGACTTTTGATGATGAGAAAAAAATCATGAGCTTTGAAACACCTGAAGGTAACAAGATGGTGTTTTCTGAGGAAGATAAGGGCATTGTTATTCAAGATCAAAATGGCAATAAAATCACCATGAATGATAGCGGCATTCAGATTGAATCGGCCAAGGATCTTACGTTTAAAGCAAGTAAGGATGTAAAGCTTGAAGGAATGAATGTCGAGCTAAAAGCACAAACTGGATTAAAGCTGGCCGGCACGGCTACGGCTGAACTTTCTGGTGCGAACGTGAGCGTGAAGGGTAGTGCTACCACTGTAGTTAAAGGCGGGGTGGTTCAGATAAATTAATGCAGGTATAGCAGCATGTAGGGCGATTTTATTGATACAGGATCGATGATTATTTTAAGGGAATGATTAATGCTTCCAGCCGCGAGAATTACCGACATGATAGTAAGTCCAGCCACTTCTGGCGCGCCTGTGCCGATTATTCCACCCGGTGCGCCAACTGTCCTGATTGGCGGCTTGCCTGCTGCGCGCATGGGCGACTCATGCGGGGCTGATGTGATTATTAAGGGCTCAGCCACTGTACTTATAGGAGGAATGCCCGCTGCCCGCATCGCCGACTCAACCGCTTCCGGTGGTGCGATTATGCCGCCTGGTGCGCCAACAGTGTTGATTGGTGGTTAATGTGTACAGCTTATTACATACAACAGGTGAAAAATAATGGATCGCCCATTTTTAGGTAGAGGTTGGTCGTTTCCTCCTACATTCAACCAAAGCTTTCATGGCGTGGAAATGTTATCGCAAGAGGCCGACATTGCTTCAAGTTTAGAGGTGTTATTGACCACCTCGCTAGGTGAGCGGGTAATGTTGCCTGAGTTTGGCTGTAATTTGAACACATTAATGTTCGAATCTTTAGATACGCGTATGAAAACATTGATGGCAGATAATATTGAATCAGCTATTTTGTATCATGAATCACGCATAGTGCTGGAAAAAGTACAGTTGAATGATAGTAATCAAAACGAAGGTGTGGTGTGGATTGAACTAATTTATCGTGTGAAAAGCACGAATTCACGTTTTAACTTTGTGTTCCCATTCTACAAGTTAGAGGGCACCGATATTAATCTAGCACTAAAAATTAATCAGTTGGCGGATGGAGCTTAGGTGATGAGTGACGATTGCTCACAAAATATAGATCCGCTAAAACTGGTACGTGAAGGTACCAATCAGGCGCAGCGCTATCTGCCTGAGTTGGCGCCTGGCTATGCACAAGTCAACGAACACGGTCCCGAGCATTGTATGGTGTTTGCTCAGGCATACGCAGCATTTCTGAAATTTTACGATAGCAACAATACGTATTCAGGTAATTGGCAGGGTTTTTTTGGTGAAGATGTTTCGGTCAGGCTGGCTACCGTTGCCATAGACGATATTGAAACATACAAAGTGAATGTGAAAGCGCATTTTGATTTCCTTAATAATTTGGAAAATCAATCGAAGCCTACTGAATTATGCCAGTCGTTGGGTTATTTATTCAGTATGTTGGCTACCTTGGCCCAGCAACTGGATTACTTGAAAAACAACTTACCTGCTGATGTTGCCTTAAAAGGGATATTGAGAAATTTAATCACAGGCAAGCTTGCTCCTGCCTTTGAGCAACTGATCACCATTTATAAAGCAGGGCATGCATTATCATTGATCTTGGAATTGCCACAGGATGATGTGCGCATATTGGGCGGCACAATCGTAACATTTGAATCAATAAAAACAACTGGTTTATCTACGGACTGGATGAAGGCGGAAAGTTTGAATTGGCATGATTATGTTCATGATATCCATTCAAATCACTCAGTTTATGGCACACCATCTTCACCGACGATTCCCGATGTATTTGAGCGCATTAATCATCTGGCAACACACAATTTGTTTACCGGTATTTTTGATGATTTTCTCAAAGTCTATGCGCGGGTGATCAAGGAAGCGCAATTGGCCTTGGAATACAGCTATAAAAACAAAAGTAATCACCAGCCGCACTACGCGTTATTTATTGCCTTTTTAAGGCTGTTTGAACATGCGCGCGGTGAGGCAAATACAATTACGCAACGCCATTTAGATCTCTATTACAGAGAGATTTTGCAACTGAAAGAAAAGCCTGCTGTGCCAGCCAGCGCACATTTGTTAGTGGAGCTATCAAAGCATGCCAGTGCACATGAAATTGAGGCGAACAGTTTATTCAAAGCGGGTAAAGACAATATAGGGCACGACGTGTTTTTTGCAAACTCTCGGCCGTTGGTCGCGAACCAGGCTAAAGTGGCTGCATTGAAGACAGTTTATCGGCATGGTGATGAAAAAATTGCAGGTTCGGAATTCAACAAAGGTCGTTTATTTGCTTCTCCTGTCGCCAATTCTGGCGATGGCAATGGTGCTGCCTTAAGCGATACTAATCAGGCATGGCATCCTTTCTTTAATAAGCATTATCAGGATGGAGTCTTGGCTGACATCAATATGCCGGAGGCTGACCTTGGCTTTGCTATTGCCTCGCATTATCTATTGCTCGCTGAAGGGGTTCGTACTATTACGCTCAGCTTTACTTGTGCGAGTGGCACAGGCACAGCTTTGACAAGTGCTTTGCTAAGAGATTTCCGTTGTTTGCTTACCACTAAAGATGGCTGGTTTGCAGCGAAGTCCAGCCAGGTGACTAGCAACACAAATGGTATTCTGATAATTAGTTTATCAGGTGCTGACCCGGCAATCATTCCTTTTGATGCAAAAGTACATGGCGCTGGTTTTGCAACAGATTTGCCGGTGATGCAGATTCACCTGCGGCATCATGATGGAAGTAGCTACGCTTATGATGCTTTACAAGAGGTTAAACTGCAGAATATAGATTTGACAGTGAGTGTTACCGGTTTAAAGACGCTTGCTATATCCAATGACTTTGGGCCAATAGACGCCTCGCAACCATTTATGCCATTTGGTGCTTTACCTGGCGGGGACGAAAGTCTGGTGATTGGCTCTAAAGAGATTTTCCAGAAGACGCTTTCTACACTTACCGTAACGCCCCAGTGGCAAGGTACTCCGAGTGCTTATCCCAGTACCAGCTCACCAAAAATAGCGGCGGAATACCTGGTAGAAGGCAAGTGGAACGCCCCAGCAATGACGCACTTTGGATTTACCGGTACATCAGTTGATTTAGCAGTGCTAAAACCATCAGCAGTAGACGTTGCTGATTTTACGGAACCTGATGTATACAGTACAAAATCCAAACATGGTTTTATTAAACTTAAGCTGGATGCTGGTTTTGGTCATGCTGCATATCAGTTGGCATTAATTGCTTATACCCAAGCGGTAGCGCATGCGGCCAATCAAGCCGCAATAGATGCGCTGACCAAACCATCTGCCATCACGGTGCCGGTATTAAGCAGTTTAACTATGGGTTACTCTGCCACGCAATCAATTGTTTTGACTGATAAAAATAATTTTAATGATAGAAAAGCGCATTTTTATCATCTCACCCCATTTGGTTATGCGGAACAACACCCTTATTTAAAATCTTTATCCCAAATCAGCGCTATAGAACAGGAAATTTATCTTTTAACCCAGTTTAAACATAGGCAACTGGAGGGGGCGAAATTAGTCGTTAAAAATGAGGCGGAATTATACATTGGTCTTGTCAATCTTCAGCCACCGCAAAGTATCTCAATGTTATTCCAGGTGTCCAATGGTACGGCTGATCCATTGTTGGTAAAACCCAAGCCACATATTCATTGGAGCTATCTCAGCAATAATGAATGGCATGCTTTTGCACTGAATGATGTGGAAGATAGTACGGCGGGCTTGCTGAATTCCGGAGTTATTACTTTTGCCGTGCCGCGCGATGCCAGCAATAATGATTCCATCCTGCCGGCCGGGATGCATTGGATTAGAGCCTGCGTAGAGAAGAAGAGTGCAGCTACTTGTCAGCTGTTATTGGTGGCGGCGCAAGCTTTGGTGACAACCTATCAAGATAAAATGAATGATATTAACTACCAATCTAATGGTTTGCCAGCCGGGACCATCACGCAATTAAATGCCAGCAATGCTGATGTTAAAAGTATTAGCCAGCCGTTTGAAAGCTTTGGCGGCCGTGCACTTGAAAGCGCAGGCCAGTTTTATACACGCGTCAGTGAACGCTTGCGCCATAAAGATAGGGCGATCGCTTTGTGGGATTTTGAGCGGCTTATATTAGAGGCATTCCCGCAGATATATCAAGTTAAGTGCTTGAATCATACTCACTATGAAGCAACAGTAGGCGGTGTTGGTACTTATCGAGAGTTGGCTGCCGGGCATGTGACCATAGTGACGATACCTAATATTAATATTCACAATATAAACAATCCATTAAGACCATATACCAGCTTAGGCTTGTTAGAGGAAATTAAGCTGTTTCTTGTTGAACGGCAGTCAGGTTTTGTCCAACTGCACGTTGCTAATCCAGAGTTTGAAGAAGTGCAGCTTAAATTCAATTTACGTTTGTATGATGGCTTTGATGAGACCTTTTACGTGAAAAAACTGCAAGAAACATTAACGCAGTTTTTATCACCTTGGGTAACCATCGCAGAAGATGGAAACAATCTTGCGCCATCATTTGGAGGACGTTTATATAAATCGGCGCTAATTAACTATATTGAAGATTTGCCCTATGTGGATTACGTAACTGACGTACAGTTGATTCATTATTATTTAGATGAAACGCGCAAGTTGGTCAGTGAAGAAAATAATGAAATAGCAGGCTCTAAAGCATTGTCTATTTTGGTTTCAAAACCAGCCAGTCAGCATGAAATTACGGTGATCCATGCCAGTGTAAGTGCCGTCGCAGCTACTGCATGTGGGTGTGAATCATGAGTAAAAGCGTGAATAACTTCACCAACAGTATTCCTAAAAATCCTGCGTTAAGTATTGCGGAAGATTTTTATAAACTGCGCAGCGAGGGTATAGGTTTTATTGAACAGATGAGTAGTCAGTTATGGACTGATTACAACACTCACGATCCGGGCATCACGATTTTAGAAGCGTTATGCTACGCGCTGACTGATTTAGCGTACCGGGCGAATTACGACATCAAGGACTTGCTGGCCAACCAGGCGGATAGTGCCGATACGCCATATTCCAGGCAGGCATTTTATACAGCTAAAGAAATTTTAACCAATAATGCGCTTACATTAGATGATTACCGGCGCTTGCTGATTGATTTGGATGGTGTACGTAATGCCTGGGTATTCTGCAAACCATGTGCGTGTGATTTTAATTACTACGCCTGGTGCGATAAAGGAGGTAGTGCTGAAGATGGACAGCCAGCATTGCAACTCTCTTACCAACCGCCGCTAGACCTTACCATCACCCCTAAAAAAGTTGAGCCTAAGGGTTTATACGAAGTATTTCTGGAGCTGGAAAGCGATAGTGAACTTGGCGATTTGAATGATAGAAAAATTGAATATCGCTATCACGATGTTTCTAATCCGGATTTAAACGGATTTAGCATCGAGTTGCGCTTTCCAGAGCCAGAACTGATGCAGTTTGCGCAATGGCAAAAGTTGCTGGCGATTGACACGGAAAGTATCTCGGCCATCACTTTGAAATTAGGGGCGATTAAGAATTTCGATTTATATACAGATGCAGGATACCCTACAGACAATGAACGCGACGAATATTTACAAAAATTCTGGAATGACGTCTGGTATGCCAGTTTCATCATTACTCTAACTACAGGAACAGTCAATATCCAGTCAGTTGCCGTTCGATTTTTAGGTGGCAACACGATACGCAATCAAATTACGGCAAAGCAAATAAAAGATTTTTTAGTTGATACAAGTGCTAACGGACTGATAAGTCGTTATCGCCGTAAACTTGTTAAAACTCGACTTGCAATCGATGAAGCTAAAACAAGCCTGCAAAATTATCGCAATTTGGACGAGGATTATTGCCGCATCGGTATTGTGGGCGTTGAAGACGTGGCAGTATGTGCTGATATTGCAGTAGCACCCGATGCTGACATAGAACGCGTACAGGCGAAAATCTGGTTTGAAATTGAACAGTATTTTAATCCGCCCGTGCCATTTTATAGCTTGCAGGAGTTGTTGGACGCAGGCGTAGCTGTAGAAGAGATTTTTAATGGGCCGCAGCTAAATAACGGCTTTATTAAGCATGATGACTTAATAAACGCAGGTTTAAAGAAACAATTGCGTGTATCTGACATTGTGAATCGCTTAATGGATATTCCAGGGGTCGTGGCGGTCAATAACCTGCTTTTGAGCAAATATGACGCTGAGGGCAATCAGGTGAAGGGTGCTGCCGACCCCGATCTGGATGGCATCTTTAATGCAAATAAAGCGAGCGCGGAATGGATGTTGATGGTTTCCAATAACCACCAGCCACGCTTTTATCGCAGCATGTCACGATTTTTATTCTATAAAAACACACTGCCATTTTTACCCAGAAAAGATGAAGTTTACGATACCTATGTCCAAATCAAAGGCGAGGCGGAACGCCCAAGACTGAAATCCAGCGCGATGGATTTATTTGCGCCTATTGGCGAGTATCGCGATTTGGAAACTTATTTTCCTGTGCAGTATAGTTTTCCACTGACTTATGGGATTGGTTTGGATGGCTTGCCTTCTCATGTTTCAGAAGCGCGCCGTGCGCAGGCCAAGCAACTTAAAGCTTACTTGATGGTGTTTGAGCAATTACTGGGTAACGCGTTTGCACAAGTGGCACATGCTGCAAATTTATTTTCATTGGACCCGGATGAAAAACGTACTTATTTTGTACGCCAATTCAGTGAAACTGTTATTCATGGCTATGATGAAATTACACAAGGTATAGACTTGCCCTCGCTACAAGGTTTATGCGAAAACAGTAGTGAATACCATGATAGGCGCAATCGTTTCCTTAACCATTTACTGGCACGCTTTGGTGAACAGTTTAGTGAATATGCTTTGCTGCTGAACAATACGATGGGTAGAAGTGTTGCACAGGATAAGTTGATAGACGACAAAATATCCTTTTTGAATGCGTATCCGAAAATTAGCCATGATAGAGCCAGGGCTTTTAACTATAAGTTAGCTGTAGGAATAAGTGATGCAACGGCTACGGATAATATTTCAGGTATTAAACAGCGTATCAGCTTATTGTTGGGTTATCCGAGCTTGTCTTTTGACTGGGTAGAAGTAAAACCTATTACAGGTAAGTATCGCGTTACCTATCACCTCAAAGACGGGCACGGCAAAGTCTGGCTGGAAGGTAAATTAAAATTTAATGTAGCCAACGCACAGATGGCGATTAATTTGGCGTATCAAACATTGATGCGGCGCATGATACAGCCAGACGCCTATAAGACGACTAAAGCCAACGGGGTATATACGCTAAAACTTAAAGATGCTGCCAATCATAAAATAGGGCATTCCAGCGTCAATTACAAGACCATTGATGAAGTGCTTACACTGGCGAAAGAATTATGGGGCTGGAGTAGCAATCAGCGAGCGATAGTTGTAGAACATTTATTGTTACGCCCCAAATTTATTGGCGATGCGTTATATCCTGCTTGCAACGAGGGAGCATGCGGCACTTGCGGTGATGAAGATCCATACTCATTTAAACTTACTTACCTGATGCCTGGCTGGACAGAACCTTATAACGTGAATCTGGATTTACGAGGCTTTGCGGACAGGACTATTCGCCAGGAAACCCCAGCACATTTACTAGGCAAAATTTGCTGGGTAGGCAACGATGGCTTTGTAAAAGATCCATGTAGCCAGTTTATTGGCAATTTATCAGATTTGCTGGTTACCGAAGCGCATTTAACTAGCCTGGAAGCTTGCACCAAAGCCAATAGTATTGACGATGACTTAACGGAAAATTTTGCCATTTGGTATGAACCAATCAAGCTCAATTATATTCATTCTGAGACTTTAAACGCGCAGTTAAAAGTTAATTTTTCCGCCATCATCAATACGTTAAAAGCGGCTTATGGTGTTGATGTGTCTACAAAAATTGAACAAATGGCAATTGCGCATTTTCATGATATTGCGCTCTACGGCTGGCAGTTTGAGCGCTTTGAAGCAGCATGGGAGTTATGGCTGGCGGCAAATGCCCAGATGGATTGGGCTGATGAGCACCTTCAGGCAAAAGTTGAGACTATTCTTAAAAATAATATGCTCACCAAGCCATCTACCACCGCAAACACTTTGTGTGATTGTGCTCGTGGCATATTAACAAAATACGGCATGGATTTTTACCAGTGGATGGCAGCGAATGTAAAAGCCGGCACATTGCGGAGTTTTACGACGTTTATGCCGAGTGCCGTTGAGCTTTGTACCGGCTATACATTTCAAGCTGGTACCGAAATTATCATCAAAACCTTGCTTGATGATAGTTACAAGAAATACCAGGAAGTTTCCTACAGGTTCTGGGCTGTAGTGAGTTTGCTTAGCAGGATGCGCAATACCTACCCAGGTGCGACCTTGCATGATTGTGATGATGGCAGCGATATAAACCCTGTGCGATTGGGTAGCACTACTTTAGGTAGCCAGCCGTTAAAGGCTGTGCTGCTAACATCAACAGATTTGCTTGGTTAGAGATGTAAAAAAATAACTCATTTTTGATTTAGTTTAAACAGCTCAATAAATTAACAGTTGAGTATTAAAGTTGCAGAGAAGGTTAAAACACCATGACTACTTTAACAACAAAATACCCCGCATTTGAGGCCAACCAGGTACTCACAAATGCACATCTTAACCAGCTATTTCAATATCTGGATGAGCAGAACCGCATAACGCGCGCAAATTTGATTGGTATTGGAGTTGTATGTGGCTTAGAGATCAAATTGAGTGGCACAACCATTACTATCAGTAAAGGTTGTGGCATTACTTCAGAAGGTTACCTGATATGTGAGCCGGCCGACGTTAATTTGGTGGGCTACAAAACTTACACCTTACCTACGGAACTTGAGTATCCAAGTTTCAAGGGTAATGTAAGTCCTTTTGCACAATTCCAGTTGATGGAGCTATTAAAAACAGGTGAGCCGGGTGCCATCGCGCTTACCCCAGCGGATTTTGTAAACAAGGCCGTAGTATTATTTTTAGAGTTAAGAAAAGACGGATTACGTAATTGCAGTGCTAATAATTGCGACGATAAAGGTGCAGAGGTTACCGCAACGGTGAGGCCGCTACTTATTGATAAAGCTGATTTGGATACAGTAATTGATAAGCTTCATATAACAAGTGCTACATTAAAATCCACCACCGAGTGGGAGAATAATTTATCAGCCAGGCTTAATTTGCCTGACTTTGCCATGCCAAGAATTGATGTAGTTGGTACTGACCTTAAAACATCTAACCAGTTGATACAAGCGATTCGTGCCGCATTGGGCTCAAATCTGGTGGTTAATTTGGCAAATGCACTGACCTCAGCCTGCGATGCATTTAAGCCTTTACTGGGCGATATAAGCATTGATACGGCTAAAGCCAAGTTGCTTACTTTGAATACTGAGATCAATAGCAGCAGCAAAATCACGCACTTACAAAATTACTACGATTTCATTGATGATTTAATCAAGGCTTATGATGAGTTTCGTTGGACGGGGCTGGATTTAATATGCATGTGCGGTCCATCAGATGCGTTGTTCCCACGACATTTAATGCTAGGTTTGCTTGCGCCCGGCAGTGTTGCAAACCCACAACTTTATCGAAACCGGTTTTTAGCTTCGCCTGCAGTGAATGGCTGTGAAGAAAAAAGCGAAGTTCTGGCTCAGTTGTTTAAGCGCATTGTCCGCATGATTGAAAGCTTTAATAGCCAGCCTGCATTGCATACTTTTACCGAAACCGTTACTGACAAAGAAATACGTATTACGCCAACCAGGTTGGGTGATGTCCCGTTATCGCAAAAAGCCATCCCGTACTATTACCAGAATGTAGCTGGCAGCACACCGTTATATCAGTTGTGGAATATTGAAAAAACACATCGTAATCGTGCTTTTCAGAACCAAAGTTATCGTAGCTTTGAGTATTCGCCTGCCGCACCAAACTCAACATCAGCCCCGCTAAAATATGAGCTGGAGCCATATAATTTTTTACGCATAGAAGGGCATTTGCATAAAGCCAAACAAGCCGTGATGGATACGCTCATTGCGTATAAAACACAATATCGCTTGCCTATAGAAATTATTGCATTGGAAACGGGTGACGTAAAAAGTAAAAGTCCCGATCAAGAGTATTTTGATACCTTGAAAGGATTCTTGGCACAACATCCCGGCATACAACACAAGGTAGGGGTCCCCATGGGTGGGACATTTGTTGTAGTGTGCCATGGTAATTCAGATAGTGAAAGCATCAGCGGAGGTGGCAGCTTAACAAAAGATACGGTTATCACCGATTTCTACTTGCCTTATCCTGTATTACCTAAAGTTGAGGCTAGTGGCCAAAGGCTGGTTAAAGAGTGCGAGTACGAGTGGATAGACAGTATTAAGCATTTGAATAACATAATGTTAAGAGTATATCGTCTAGCTGCGACTAGTAAGGCACCTGCTGCAGCAGAGCTGGAAAAAGAAAGGTTAAGCGGAAATTACGTCATTAGAATCTACAAATATGAGATTCAAGGTGTAGATCTGCTTAAGGATTCTTTTGTAGATATTTCAATTCCAATAGCCACTTTGAAAGCCAAGAGATTAAATGCATTAACTTTTGCGCTTAATGAAAAATTTCCAAAAGGTGCGGTGTTTGATTGTAGAAGTAAATCAAATCAATTGGTTATACGTTATTTAGAGGGGCATAATTTCCGTATTGAATTGGGTGGCTTGCAGGGCAATCAAATTCGCTATGCCTATACTAATGACGGCGTGAGCAGATGGCAGCATAAAGTTTGGGAACCAATGAAGCGCAGTAATTGTTGTATTAATTCATGCAAGGTTCTGGCTGGAGCATACCAAGAGAAAGATTATGAATGGTTGCAGATGCACTTTCCAGCTGCCACACATAGTGTTTTACCGCTGCCTAGCACTCAAGAAGCCATTGAATGGGAACAATCAACTTTGCGCCGAGCCCGTGAATACAGCAAGGTGGAAGAGTTGCCAATTTATCAAAATGTACTTGCGAAAATAATAGCTGACATACAGTTAATCGATGTGACTGCAAAACTGGTTTTGGTAGGAAGTTGGGCCAATGGTAGCTGGATATCACGCGATGATTTGGTTAATGAACAGAGTGTAGCTGTTTTGGTTAAAGTAAGTCGTATTGAAATTACAAACAGCGCAGCGTTAGAACGTTTTATAGCGCTGCGTCAGAAGGTCACTGGCAAAACAGGTATAAGCGACATTGATTTTTTAATTGAAAGTAATTATGAAATCACTCCGGATATGCTTCATACGGTATCTGGATACAAAGTTAATTTAACCAAGGGTAAGGCGAATGAACAAAAAGGGATGGTTGTAGATACTGGACACGATGCATAGCTAGAAAAGGGAACACGGCTACAGTACAGATCGATCCCGCAGCCGTGCACGTTTAGGTTCGTTTCGTTTCCAACGTATCCGCGAATGTCCCGGTTCACCCAGTAAAGGTAGATTACTACCATATTTTATTAAGTGCAACATTTTTATTAACCTCTAAAAGTGAGTTTTGATGATGAGTAATAATCAACAGCACATCATACGTAAGCAAACTCTTAATTTAGAGTTATTCGGGATGGAGTCTCAAGGGCTGGCTTTGCAACAGGAGCTACCCCAAGTAATCGGGCAATACATTAACCCTGCCATAGAAAACGTATTTAATCGATACTCAAGTTTACAAGAATATATAACCATTGATTACCTGGAAATTGATGCCGGCAATTTATCATTCGAGCGCTTGGCACAAGATTTAGCCGGGCACGTAGAACAGTTATTAGAAAAAGCCTTACGCGAAAAAATGCTTGGTATTGAATTTTCAAGCGTATTAAATCAAAAAGAAGAAGAGATAAGTGATACTGAAGGTAACGTTAAGTTACGGACATACTCGCAATCAGTGCGCACAGCGTTTATTTATTTTTTACGTACCGGTCGCTTGCCGTGGTCATTTCAGCTGGATGAAGGTAAGCGTTTAGAAGATACCATATTGGATGCATGGCAAAACTTAACACCATCGCAACGCCTTGCCTGGAAAGCTGATGTCAGGGCTGCGCTGGTAGATGAAGATATTCGTCAGCGCTTGGTATTTCAATTTTCCACTGCATTTTTAGAGAAGCTTCTAGCATTATTGTTACCAAATGCGCATCAAGCATTGTCTGTACTCATCACGCTAGTTAATCAACTGGAAGTTAATTCGACTGATAAAAAAATACTAACACAAGTTTTTTGGCAGGTAATTGCCAAGTATATGGCAACGCATGATGCGATTAATGTTCATGGTGCGGTAAATATTAAAGAAGTGATGCAACAAATCGCTGCGTTAATCCCTGTACGGATATTGACTAAGAATGTATTGCAACTGACTGATTTTATGAAATTTTTTGAGCGTTACGATGTGCATTTATTGCCTCATCATTTAAATGCGCTTGAGTCGAAGGATACTGCGCATCAAGTGCGGAAAAGTATTCGTAAAGCAGACTCAATTATTAATAAATCGGTTAATGAGAATAAGCATGATGCTGAATCAGGACGCATGAACGGCGCGCATCATAAGGAAGCGCGACTTTTGTTCGATGAAGTCCAGGATGTTAAAGAGGGCATATATATCAACTTTGCTGGTTTGGTATTACTGCACCCATTTTTGCCGCAATTTTTTGAAGTGCTGGGTATCGTTGTTAATGATGAAATCGTACAGCCATCACGCGCGGTGAGCCTGTTGCATTATTTGGCTACAGGGCAAAGGAACGCTGCTGAATATGAGCTGGTGTTACCCAAAATTTTATGTAATGTTCCATTATCAACTCCCGTTGAGTTGGAGATTGAGTTTACTGAAGCTGAAATGGTTCAGGCTTTAAAACTGCTCGAAGCAGTTATTAGCCATTGGGAAGTTTTAAACAGTACATCTGTCGATGGATTGCGAGGCACGTATCTTATACGTTCCGGCAAGCTTACATTGCGTGAAGATGCTGATTGGCTACTACAAGTTGAGTCCAAGTCATACGATATTTTATTGGGTAGTTTGCCTTGGGGGTTTTCCATGATTCAGCTACCTTGGATGCCAAAAATGCTGTGGGTGGAATGGATAAATTAATTTTCAAGTTAAATTCAAGTTAAATGAAGGAATAAGTAATAACAATAAATTAAGGAGCAGGGTGCTTTGAAAGCAAGCTCGGAAAAATCATCTGTTACTACTACGCCATCTGCTACGCAGGCGGAGTATAAGCCTTTTTTTGCCAAGGCTGGCGGCGGTGACTTTTTCTCTCCATCTGCACGTACCGCGCCAGCGGTGCAGATGAAGATGACGGTCAATAAAGTGGGTGATAAATACGAGCAGGAAGCAGACAAAATGGCGGACAAAGTCATGCGTATGCCTGCTCCCGTTGGTGTAGAAGATAAATTACAGCGTCAGCCCGAAGAAAAACTTCAGAAAAAAGAAGACGATAAAATACAAAAAGCGCCTGCAAATGAAGATAAATTGCAACGATTTAGTAACCAGGCACCTCCCGATGTAAGCGCAAATACACAATCGGCTATTCAAAGTAAAAAAGCTGGCGGTCAGCCCCTGCCGGACGATGTTCGTGGCTTTATGGAACCTCGGTTTGACGCGGATTTTAGTAATGTGCGCGTACATCATGATGCAGAGGCCGGCGGTTTAAGTAATCAGCTTAGCGCCCGCGCATTTACACATGAAAATCATGTATTTTTCTCTCATGGCCAATATCAGCCAGGCACCAGCGAGGGTAAGCAGCTGTTAGCGCATGAACTGACACATACTATTCAGCAAGGGCATGCCATACAGCGCAGTCCGCAAATCAGTACCACTGCAACGCCGCCGCCAATACAGCGCCTGGGTGTACAAAGCGTTTTGGATAAGTTCGCAGAATGGGCCTATAACATTCCAGGTTTCCGCATGCTTACCATAGTGATGGGTATCAACCCCATTAATATGCGAACTACTGATCGTAGCGCCGCCAATATCTTACGCGCGATGATAGAAATAATGCCGGGTGGGCATTTGGTAACGCAAGCTTTAGATAACCACGGTGTATTTGCCAAAGCTGGTGCCTGGATAGAGCAGCAACTCGCGACTCTTGGTGATATTGGCGGAGATCTGGTTGCGGCGATTAAGCGGTTTGTCGATGGTCTGGGTGTTAGCGATATATTTGATCCTAGCGGCGTGTGGGAGCGTGCAAAGCTGCTGTTTACTTCTCCGATTTCAAGGCTTACGAGTTTTGCAGTCAATGCAGCAGTTGGGATTCTCAAGCTGATTAAAGACGCAGTGCTAAGGCCATTGGCAGCACTTGCAGAAGGTACAAGCGGCTACGATTTACTCAAAGCCATTTTAGGCCAAGACCCTGTTACGGGGGATCCTGTACCTCGCACAGCAGATACCCTGATTGGCGGATTTATGAAGCTTATCGGTCAAGAAGAAATTTGGGAAAACATTAAAAAAGGTAAAGCTAAAGAGCGCGCATGGGCATGGTTCCAAGGTGCATTATCAGGGTTAATGGGTTTTGTTCAGTCAATCCCGCAAAAGGTTATTACAACCATTACTTCGCTCACCTTCCAAGATATTATTACCGTTGCAGGAGCGTTTACTAAAGTAGTCGGCGCCTTTGCCAATATTGCCACAGAGTTCTTTAGCTGGGCATTTAAGCAGGTTGTGAGTTTGCTCGAAATATTGTTCTCAGTGGTTGCGCCGGGTGTGATGCCTTACATCAAAAAGGCACAAGCGGCTTTTACTACCATCATCAAAAATCCGGTTGGTTTTGTAGGGAACCTGGTACGCGCAGGTAAGCGAGGGTTTGAACTGTTTGCGGGCAATATTCTTACCCACCTCAAAACTGCGCTAATTAAATGGATAACCGGGCCATTAGGCGAGGCTGGTGTATACATTCCAACTTCATTCAGTTTGATGGAAATCATTAAGCTGGTGCTCTCAGTGCTTGGTTTAACTTGGCAAAACATTCGCAGCAAGCTCGTTAAAATCATTCCGGAACCTGTGCTGGTAGGCTTGGAGAAAACCGCAGGTATTTTGGTTACCTTGGTGAAAGACGGTCCGGCCGCAGCATGGGAACAAATTAAAACCGAACTTACTGAGCTTAAAGATCAATTGGTTGGGCAGGTCACGCAGATGATCACCACAGAAGTAGTAAAAGCCGCAGTGACTAAATTGGTGAGCATGCTAAACCCTGCAGGAGCAGTGATACAGGCAATTATGGCAATCTACAATACCGTGACCTTCTTCATCCAAAAAATTAACCAAATTGCTGCCGTGGTGGCGTCATTTATTGACTCTATCTCTGCAATTGCAGCAGGGCAGGTAGAGCCTGCCGCCAAGCGCGTTGAGCAAACCATGGCAAATACGCTGACTGTCATTATTGCATTTTTAGCTAAATTTGCTGGCTTGGGCGGAATTCCAGACAAGATTGTTGGAATTGTGAAGAAAATACGCCAACCCATTGATAAGGGGCTAGATAAGATTGTTGGCTGGTTGGGTGGTGTATTGAATAAACTCAAAGCAGGTGCAAAAAATCTTGCCGGGTCAGTTTTGCAGTGGTGGAAGGCTAAAAAATCATTTACAGATAAATCAGGAGAAAGTCACTCCGTATATTTTCAAGGTGAAAATGAGAGTGCAGAACTCATGCTCGCCTCTACGCCCAAGCTAGCACATAATGTACTTAATGAAATAGCCAAAAATGATCCTACTGCTAAGGCTACGATAGCTGCTATCAAGGCTAAAATGGATATTGTTAGAGGCAGGAAATTAAAAATCACATCCTTCTCTGACGCAACAGAGAATAAAAAGCATATGGATGCTATAAAGTTATTGGTTGATGAAATTGGTGTTTTATTTTCAACGATTTCTATTGCTGGGAAAGATGCAAAAATGAACCAAGTCACTATCACTTTTGTAAGAATCTATACAGGCATGGACACAGAATATGCACGCCAGCTAAGTGAGCAACAATCGGCAATTACAAGTATGACCATAGCTAAATGGTTAACCAATCGTTTTGTTTTCGAGAAAAAAGGACGTATTGATGACAGTACGTTAAGGCAGCAGATCAATAAAAAGAATCTTACATATGCCAATTACAAAGCTGAGCAGATTAAAAAAGGTATTAAAGATGAAACTGAAATCAAGAGATTATGGCAATATCGAGTCGCAGCAACCCATGCTCTTGACCAAGTTGCTGGCGGCGATCATTATGAGTTTTCAAACGTAGGTGTTTACAGTGTAAACAGCCATTTAGGAACGCAATGGAAAGAGCATGTGAATGCACTTACTACAGCAGTTAAAGCGGTTGACCCAAGTGTTTACAATAAAGAAAAAATGAATGTTACTCTCAAGTAAAGGTCATCATGTCTGAGAAATTAAAAGCATTTTTTGAATACAACCCACTGAGTTTCTCTTACGAAGAGATGCCTGCAACCGCTATTGATAAGTATGAACATATTCTTCCAGACTATTTGATTGAGACTTGGAAGAAGTACGGTATTTCTTCATATCAAGACAGTTTTTTCTTTTTAGTTAATCCTGAAGACTATAGCGCAAATCTATCCCAGTTTTTGCCTGACGTAACTAGCAAACATGTCATTATCCGTACGGCATTAGGCGGGCTTATCTATTTTGATGAGTCCGCTGAAGAAGCCTGTAAAAGAGGGGGGCAGCAATACAGCTATCTATGCCCACATTATTTACAGATTACTCCTTTCACTAGTAATCTCGCTGCAGTCATGAATGGCTGGTTAACTGACGAGGCTATATATGCACCACTCATGTTTTACTATTTGTACACTGCTGCCAGAAAGCGTTTGAAAGCTCCTGCAGTTGATGAGTGCTATGGCTTTAACCCTGCTCTAGCATTGGGGGGGGATATGAGTTCAGAAAGTTTGGCGGTATTTAAAATTAAGGAGCATTTGTCATTTTTGTCACAATTAAAATGACTTTATAACTTCAGGTCATTGTTTTTGCTTACATCGCAATGTAAGCACATTATATTTAGTATGTTAGTTAAACTAATTATGGGTATTGGCTGTGTATTTATGATGATAATCAATAATAAAGGAGAGTAAGGATGAATTTATCTTCGCACCAAAAAACCATCTGCGAACAAGTCATTAATGCCTTTGAAACAGGTTCTGCTCAGGGTGATTACAGTTCTATCGTGATTTACGCAGATGGCCCGCATGGCGTAAAGCAAATTACCTATGGGCGTGCGCAGACCACGGAATACGGCAATCTTGAAGAACTGGTTGAAATGTATACGAAGAGTAACGGTATCTATAGCCAACAACTCAAGCCGTATCTGCCAAAAATCGGGGTTATTCCGTTGATGAACGATAGCGTGTTTAAGCAATTGCTACGCGATGCCGGGCGCAAAGACCCTATTATGCAGCAGACGCAAGTGGCTTTTTTTGATAAGCGTTATTTCCTGCCGGCAATGGCATGGGCAGATGCGCATGGTTTTAAATTGCCGCTTTCCGCATTGGTAATTTACGATTCTTTTATTCATAGCGGTGGTATTTTGCCTTTTTTAACGAAACGTTTTCCTGAAGCCAAGCCTGTAAATGGCGGCAATGAGCAAGAGTGGATTAAGCAATATGTAGATACGCGCCGGGATTGGCTGGCGACACATGTTAAATCGATATTACAAAAAACCGTCTATCGCATGGATTGCTTTAAACATGAAATAGCGCGTAATAATTGGAGTTTAAGTCTGCTGCCAATCAATGCAAATGGTGTGTTGGTCGGCGCCTGATGATTCTTTTTTCTCAACTCAGGGTTTAAGATGTCTCCCGCTTATTCAAGTCATTTGAAGGCAGCTTTTGAATGGCTGGAAGATGCCGTATACCGGCATTTGGATCACCATTTCGGTAAAACGGAATCTGTTTCAGTCAGTGTTTTTGAGCCTCCTCTTGAAGATTCTTTTTTTGCAAACTTCATACGAAATTACCAGCCGAGTGTAGATGAGCTTTTAATTCTGATGCTTGCGTTGGTGCCGCATATGCAACCCAGTTTTTTTAGCAAGGTGATCGCATATTACTTGCCGGAAGGTGGTGATTTCCCCGAATTTGGTGGCGTGAAGGGAGCAAATCACCGTGACATTTTGCCCACCGGTGAAACTGCCCAGTTTATTTTGGCAGGTAATGATTTTGCTAAACGTTTAGAGGTGCAGTATTTATTAAGTAATGAGCATTGGTTAGTCAAAAAACATATTTTATGGCTTGAAGCCGTACGTGAAGGCGACCCGGTAATGAGCGGGCGCTTGATATTGGATGCGGAAATCGTAGAGCAGTTTACTATTGGCTTTGTCAATAAACCAAGATTCAGTACGGAGTTTCCAGCCGAACATATTACTACTTTAATGGATTGGGATGATTTGGTATTGCATCCACACACTATCCGCCAAATTCGTGAAATTGAACATTGGATAGCACATAGTAATACCTTGCTATATGAGTGGGGTATGCAAAAAAGAGTCAAATTAGGTTACCGCGCATTATTTTATGGGCCACCGGGAACAGGTAAAACGCTTACGGCAAGTTTGCTTGGCAAACAAACAGGCAAAGATGTGTTTCGCATTGATCTGTCGCGCATAGTGTCCAAATATATAGGCGAGACTGAAAAAAACTTAGCTAAATTATTTGATAAAGCTGAAAATAAAAACTGGATACTGTTTTTTGATGAAGCCGATGCACTATTTGGAAAACGCACTGAAATACGTGATGCCCATGATAAATATGCTAACCAGGAAATAGCTTATTTATTGCAACGCGTTGAAAACTATAACGGCTTGGTCATTCTTGCCACAAACCAGCGCAATAATATCGATGACGCGTTTGTTCGGCGTTTTCAAACGATTATTCACTTTGCCATGCCAAGCCCAGTAGAGCGCTACGAAATATGGCGCAAAGCTTTTCCTGCCCAAGTCAGTATTGCAGAAGATATAGACTGGTACCAGGTGGCAGAGCGATATGAGCTAACGGGCGCCGGCATACTCAATGTGGTGCATTATTGCGCGATAGAAATGCTGGCATATGCGTCGCAGGAATTAACTTTGGTGGATTTGGAAGCTGCAATATTGCGAGAGTTTATTAAAGAAGGCCGTGTTGTTTAAATCATCAAATTCTTCAATGGATTATCGAACTGGTGGATTAAATCGTACACTGAAATTTACTAAAGTGTATGGAAGCATTTAAGCGGCTTAATTGTCGCTAATCTGTTAAAATTCTGCTTTATTTATGTTATTGATATTTAGCTGAGTTTTAATGAGCCAATCTAAACCCACCCCCCAAATGACCAGCCTGCGTGGCAGCGCTGCTTTATCACCATTTCGAATTGAAAAACTTCAAAATAAATTCAATGAAATTTGTCCAAATGTCGGGCATTTATATGCGGAGTTTTGGCATTTTGCCTGGGTGAATGGTGCTATTTCATCTGAGCAGTCTAATGTGCTGGAAGAAATTTTAACTTACGGTCCGAAAATGCAGGCTGAAGACCCCAGGGGTGAGCTGATTTTGGTGTTACCACGTGTCGGTACGATTTCGCCATGGGCATCACGTGCTACCGATATTGTGCAGCACTGTGGCTTGCCTGAAATTTTGCGTGTGGAACGTGGCATTGCCTATTATGTGCAAACTAAAAATGGACAAGCCTTAACAGCGGTTGAGCGTCAGCAGCTTTTGCCTTTGCTTCATGACCGCATGACAGAATCCGTGTTTGCCTCTCTGGACGATGCAAAAAAACTTTATCACACGGATAGCCCGGCACCGTTAAGTACGGTTGATATTTTGCAGGGTGGTAAAGCGGCACTTGATCAGGCGAATAGCGACATGGGTCTGGCGTTATCACCGGATGAAGTAGATTACCTGTTCGATAATTTCACTGCCATGCAACGTAACCCTACCGATGTTGAGTTGATGATGTTTGCGCAGGCGAACTCCGAACATTGCCGTCACAAGATCTTTAACGCAGATTGGGTGATCGATGGCGTACAGCAGGATATGTCGCTGTTTGGCATGATACGCAATACGCACAGGCTCAACCCCGGCAAAACAGTGGTAGCGTATTCAGATAATGCATCGATTGTTGCGGGCCAGAAAGACAATGAGCCAACCAGGCGTTTTTATCCAACAGAAAATGGCGCCTATCGTTTTGTAGAAGAAGATATGCACTTTCTGATGAAAGTGGAAACACATAATCACCCGACGGCGATTTCGCCGTTTGCTGGTGCAGCGACCGGCGCAGGTGGCGAGATCCGTGACGAGGGCGCCACCGGCAGCGGTTCAAAACCCAAAGCCGGTTTAACAGGGTTCTCTGTTTCTAATTTAAATATTCCGGATTTTACGCAAGCCTGGGAAGCCGATAGTTACGGCAAACCCGGACGTATTGCTTCTGCCTTGCAGATTATGATTGACGGCCCTTTAGGCGGCGCTGCATATAACAACGAGTTTGGCCGACCCAATATTGCAGGTTATTTCCGTACCCTGGAGTTGGAGGCTAACAACGAGGTGCGTGGTTATCACAAGCCAATCATGCTGGCAGGCGGTATCGGTAATATTTCTGCACAGCATTCCAAAAAGAATCCAATCCCTGCCGGTGCAGCACTGATTCAACTGGGCGGCCCGGCGATGCTGATTGGCTTGGGCGGCGGTGCAGCATCCAGTATGGATACCGGTAGTAATGTCGAAAACCTGGACTTTGACTCTGTGCAACGCGGCAACCCTGAGTTGGAACGCCGTGCGCAGGAGGTCATTGACCGCTGCTGGCAGCTTGGTGAAGATAACCCGATTTTAAGTATCCATGATGTGGGTGCTGGCGGTATCTCCAATGCGTTTCCTGAATTGGTGAATGACGCAGGCGTGGGCGCTGTGTTCCAATTGCGTGACGTGCATAATGAAGAGCCGGGTATGTCGCCGCGCGAGCTGTGGAGCAACGAGGCGCAGGAACGCTATGTGATGGCAATCGCGCAAGAGGATTTGCCACGCTTTAAAGCCATCTGTGAGCGCGAGCGCTGCCCGTTTGCTGTGGTGGGCTATGCCACTGCGGAACGGCATCTGACCGTGGCTGACAGCTATTTTGATAACAAGCCTGTGGATATGGATTTATCTGTATTGCTGGGTAAACCGCCAAAAATGACGCGTGATGTAAAAAGCACGGTAAAACAATTACACGCTTTTGATACCAGCAAGGTTGATTTGAAAGAAGCTGCAGCACGCGTTTTAAGATTGCCCGGCGTTGCAGATAAAACTTTCCTGATCACAATCGGTGACCGTTCCGTAACGGGCCTGGTTGCGCGTGAGCAAATGGTTGGGCCATGGCAGGTGCCGGTGGCTGACGTCGGGGTGACGCTTGCAGGTTATGAAACATACCGTGGTGAGGCATTTGCAATCGGCGAAAAAGCGCCATTGGCATTGATTAACGCCCCTGCCTCAGGCCGTATGGCGATTGGTGAGGCCATTACCAATATCGCAGCTGCATTGGTTGACGATATCAGCGACTTGAAACTCTCGGCGAACTGGATGGCACCGGCGGGGCACGTGGGTGAAGATGCGGCGCTGTTTGCAACAGTAAAAGCCGTTGGCATGGAACTTTGCCCGCAATTGGGCATTAGCATCCCGGTAGGTAAGGATTCAATGAGTATGAAGACCGTGTGGTCTGATGCGGGGGAAAATAAGGCGGTTACTTCACCGATTTCATTGGTGGTTACTTCTTTTGCCGCGACCCCAGATGCGCGTAAAACACTCACGCCGCAGTTGCAAACCAGCGTTCCATCCAAGTTGATCGTGATTGATTTGGGCGCAGGTAAAAACCGCATGGGCGGTTCCAGCCTAGCACAGGTTTATGGTGCAGTAGGCGATGTAGCGCCTGATGTTGATGATGCCAACCAACTTAAGCATTTCTTTGTGACCATTCAACAGCTCAATAAAGCTGGCAAAATACTTGCCTATCATGACCGTTCCGATGGTGGCTTGTTTACTACCCTGGTGGAAATGGCGTTTGCAGGGCACTGCGGTATCAGCGCTGACGTGTCGAGTTTGCAAGGCGATATTGCCAGCGTACTTTATAACGAAGAGTTGGGCGCGGTGATTCAGGTGCCGGCACAGGATGCAGAAGCAATCGCAGCGCAGTTTAACGGCTTGGCACACGTGATTGCCGATGTTACTGCAGCGAACCAGATCGAGATCAGGCAGCACGGTAATATAGTGTTTAGCGATACACGCGTTAACTTGCACCGCATGTGGTCTGAAACCACCTACCAAATGCAAAAGCTGCGTGACAATCCTCTGAGTGCGCAGCAGGAATACGACAGGTTATTGAATGTGCAGGATCGCGGCTTGTTCACTGAACTGACTTACTCGCCAGGCGAGAATGTTGCAGCGCCCTATATTGCAACGGGTGCCCGTCCCAAAATGGCAATTTTACGTGAGCAAGGCGTGAATGGTCATGTGGAAATGGCGGCAGCATTCGACCGTGCAGGGTTCGCGTCTTTTGACGTGCATATGAGCGATATTATTGCGGGACGCGTATCACTGAAAGACTTTGCAGGTTTTGTAGCCTGTGGCGGATTCTCTTACGGTGACGTACTGGGTGCAGGCGAAGGCTGGGCTAAATCCATATTGTTCAATGCACGTGCACGTGATGAGTTCTCTGCATTCTTTGAGCGAAACGATAGCTTCGCGCTGGGCGTATGCAACGGCTGCCAAATGATGAGCAATCTGCGCGAGCTGATCCCAGGCGCTGCACATTGGCCGCATTTTGTGCGCAATAAGTCTGAGCAATTCGAAGCACGCTTAAGCATGGTAGAGGTGCTGGAATCACCTTCGCTATTCTTTAATGGCATGGCCGGCAGCAAAATGCCGATCGCAGTGGCGCATGGTGAAGGTTTTGCGGAATTTTCTCAGGCAGATGCTGTCAACCAATTGCTGGCACAAAAACTGGTGACGATGCGTTTTATAGACAATGCATCGACGCCTGCCGAGGTGTATCCGTTTAATCCTAACGGATCGCCGCAGGGGGTTACTGGATTAACCAGCACAGATGGACGTTTTAGTATTATGATGCCACATCCTGAGCGCGTGATTCGTAACGTACAGAATACCTGGCAACGTTGTGGTGATGCAGAAGATAGTGCATGGTTGCGCATGTTCCAAAATGCAAGACGATATATTGCGTAGTAATTAAAAACATAGAAATAAATTTTAATAAATGAATTTGGAGACGAGTAGCATGAAATTATTGAAGGTTTTATTAGCGGCACTGGTATTTAGTTTTTCATTCAACGCAATGGCAGCCAAGGCGCTTAATGACGACGAATCTGTTGAATTTACCGATGCGATTGGCAAAGGCGACATGAAAGTTATCAAGAAATATGTGGATGCCGGTGTTGACGTAAATGTCGGTTACTTTGCATGGCCTCCGCTCTTAATGGCTGCAGCAAAAGGCCAGTTGGAAGCGGTAAAATACTTTGCTGAGCACGGTGCCAATCTTGATTACCAGCATCCGATGACTAAATGGACAGCCTTTCATCATGCTGCCTATGACGGTAATATGGAAATGGTGAAATATCTGGCTGCTAAAGGCGCTGACATCAACAAGAAAATGCGCGGTGATGTAGATATTGTTCGCGTAGTACGTGATACTGGCAACACAAAAATGGTAGATTTATTGCTTTCATTAGGTGTTAAAGAAGACGGCTGCCAAGAAGAGAAATGTTTATAAGCATTTATTACTTATAAACATTTATGTGGCAAATATGTATATTGGTTTAACTGATTTTACTTAATCATTATTAGCAATATTTTTTAAGGAATATTGTTTGAAAAAGTTTATTATCACAACTGCAATTATCGGGCTTATTAGCCCGATAATTGTTTGGGCATCAGATGCTAATCTTGAGGCTAATAATGTGCATATCCGTAGCTTGGCTGCTTCCTGTGCCGCTTGCCATGGGACTCTGGGTAATACAGTAAAAAGCAACAGCAGTGAAGCTGCTGGCAACATCCCGACGCTTGCAGGCGCTAAAAAAGACGACATCATCGCCAAACTGCAGGCGTTCAAATCAGGCGCACGTACCGCAACGGTTATGCATCGCCATGCCAGGGGTTTAACCGCAGATGAAATAACAGCATTGGCACAGTATTTTTCTGCACAAGTAGCTCATGCTCCAGTGCCATTAACGTCACAAAAACTGCGGGTGGACCATGCAAACTGATCGCCGTGATTTTTTGAAGTTAACAGGTTTTGCCGCTGCGATGGGAGTGGCAATGCCTGCCTTTGCAAGAGCCAGCAAGCTGCCGATCGGCCGAGTGGTCATTATTGGTGGCGGCTATGCGGGTGCAACTGCTGCAAAATATTTACGCATGTGGAGTTTGGGTGCGATTGAAGTCGTTGTCGTTGAGCCTAACCAGCAGTTTGTTTCATGCCCTTTAAGCAATCTGGTTTTAGGTGGCAGTAAATCGATAGATGACCTGACTTTTGGTTATCAGCTGCTCAAGTCCAATCATGGCATCCAATGGGTGCAAGACCAGGTTACTGCGATTGATGTCGATGCAAAGAAAATCAGCATGGCACGCGGTGAGCTGCGCTATGACAGATTAATCATAGCACCGGGCATCGATTTTATTTACGATAGCCTGCCGACATTGCAGAGCGCAGAGGCACAAAAGCAGGTGCCCCATGCATGGAAAGCCGGCTGGCAAACTGTCAATTTACGTAAACAGCTGGAAGCTATGCCTAATGGCGGGGTATTCGTGATGAATGTGCCCGCCGCCCCGTACCGTTGCCCGCCAGGGCCATATGAGCGCGCTTCACAGGTGGCATATTATCTTAAGAACAACAAGCCGAAATCCAAAGTGATTGTGCTGGATGCGAACGCAGAAATCATTTCTAAAAAAGGCCTGTTCAGCAAAGTTTTTAATGACATGTATGCCGGTTTAATCGACTATCGTCCCAGCAATGCCCTGGTTACGGTTGATGTAGCCAGTAAAACGGTCACAACCGAGTTTGACGTTGTGAAGGCTGATGTGCTCAATATCATTCCGCCACAGCGTGCCGGAAAACCGGCACAGTTGGCACAGCTTAATAATGTAGATAAGCGCTGGTGCGAAGTGGACTTTTTAACATATGAATCCAAACTAGCCTCTAATGTCCATGTGATCGGTGATGCCGTTTCTGCGGCCTTGCCCAAGTCCGCACATATGGCGACTAACCAGGCCAAGATATGCGCCAATGCGATCGTACAACTGATGGCAGGACTTGCCCCGGACCCCGCACCTGTTTTTGCGAATACCTGCTACAGCTATGTGTCGGATAAATCTGCAATGCATGTGGCGAACGTGTACCGTTATGATGAAGCGAAGAAAATCATGGTCTCGGCGGAGGGCGGTGGTGTCTCGGCGGCCCCGAGTGAGAAAGAAGGCGCTTATGCTGCGGCCTGGGCAAATAACATCTGGTCGGATGTGCTGACTTAAGCGAATGGAGATTTAACCATGAACGCATCATTGCGATTAAGCACTTTTCTGGCACTGGCTTTGGGTATGTCGGCAGTGATGCAAACCAGCGATTCGCAGGCGGATGAATCTAACATTCAATTAGATACCGGTTTTAAACTGGAGTTATTTGCCAGCAATAAAACCAAGTCTGGCGATTTGCTGCGCGGCGCACGGTTTATGGCATTTGATGCAAATGGCAATCTGTTTGTGACTTCTGCCAAGGGCGGCAAAGTGCTGATGTTGCCGGATGCCAACAAGGATGGTGTTGCCGATGAAGTAATCACGGTAGCGGATAATCTCAACGCACCGCAAGGTTTAGCCTTTGTTGATGGCGCCTTATTAGTTGCAAATCAGGATGGTGTGGTTAAGCTAAAGCAGGAAAATGGGCGTTGGTCTACTCCGCAACCATTTATTTCCAACCTGCCTGTTGGCGGCCATACGCTTAAAAATATCAAGCTGGGCCCTGACGGCTATTTATATATCAATGTCGGATCAAGTTGTAATGTCTGTGTGGAAGCGGATCCCTTGCGAGCGACAATTTTGCGTTATACAACGGCAGGTAAACCTGCCGGTGTATTAACTACATTGGGGCGGCATCAGCAGTCTGCTATCTGGGCTAGAGGATTGCGCAACTCCCAAGGCTTTGCCTGGCATCCAAAAACTGGCGATATGTACGCCACGAATGAGGGCGCAGATAATCGATCCGATGTTAAAGGCGGTAGCGTGAATGATGAGTTGCCACCAGAGCATTTGAATAAAATCGAGGCGGGAAAACATTACGGTTGGCCGCATTGTTGGGGCGAGCCTAATAATTCGAAATTCCAGGTTGAAGATCCCAACTTCAAGGCAGAACCGGATTTTTGCAAGAATGCGCAGCCGCCAGCTATTACGTTTACATCTCACACTACGCCGATCGGCATTACTTTCCTGGATAAAACCAATTGGCCGGCCGAATATAAACCAGATGCTATTGTTGCATTGCATGGCTCCTGGAACCGGCAGCAACCGGCAGGCTATAAGCTGGTGCGTGTAAAATTCAAAGATAACCAACCCATTAGCGTAGAAGACTTTGCAACGGGCTGGTTAAAAGGGTACCGTGTAAGCGCCCGGCCGGTAGATGTCGCTGTTGGAACTGATGGGACACTTTATGTATCTGAAGATAAAGAAGGGTCGATCTACCGGATTCGCTATCAACCTGGAGCCAAATAAAAATGAAAACCGCTATTACCAGATTATTTGCTGTGCTTATATTATTGTTAAACGTGTCTGCCCAGGCAGACCAAACTGCAACTGGGGCTAAGGCTGACGACAAAAAAGCCACAGTGAATATGCTGTTGTATATACAGCCTGTTGAATATACAAATTCAATCAGGTTATCGAACCAGTTTTCTGATGCGTACTGGTTTGAACAAGGTCCTGTGGTGGAGCCGTTAGCGCTCAAAAAACTTAACCAGACTTTTGGTGCAGTGAGCATGTGCGATACTAACCAATCAGCAAAAGTTCTGGTATGGTTGCAGCCTAGAATGTTTTACAATCCAAAAGTGCAGATGTTTTATGGTCAAGTCACCGCGAATGTTTATACCGGCAAAGGTGAACTCAAGTCCACTTATGTCGGTAAATCCAAGTTACACGGATTTTTGGATATAAAACCCGCGGTATGGATAGAAAAATCCTATGCACTTGCAATCGATAAAATGGCCGCAAAAATGCAGGCGGATAAGGCATTAAAAACGCTGATAGATAGCAATGCAAGTAGTACGGATGCTGCGCTATGTAATATGGCTGCCTCATTACCAATACCAAAAATAAGAGCTTTATCTTTTTAGGAAAAATCATGTTAAAAAATCGCATACAATTCGGAGCGCTTGCAGCAACAGCGCTTTTGATGCTGGGTTGTCAAAGTGCAACAAAATCTACGCTGCTTAATCCACAAAAAATTACAGGGTTAAAAACACCGGAGTCGGCGGTGCAAGCCAAGGATGGGCGTATTTATGTTTCTGAAATAAACGAGTTTGGTAAAGATGGGGATGGCCAGATCACTGTCATTGACAGGCATGGTAAAGCTTCTGTTTTTGCAAAAGGTTTAGATGATCCCAAGGGGCTTGCCATTATAGGTAAAAATTTATATGTGGCAGATAAAACCAGAATCATCAAAATTACACCTGATGGCAAAACAAGCGTGTTTGTTGCCGCTAGCGCATTCCAGAGGCCTCCTTTGTTTTTAAATGACTTGGAAGCAGACCCCCAAGGCAACCTTTACGTGAGTGACAGTGGTGATGTGTTTGGTGCAGGCAAAGGTGGCGCAATTTATAAAATCAATGCCAAGGGACAAGTGACGCTGCTGATTAATGATTTGCAAGATGTGCGTATTAAAGCGCCTAATGGTTTGCTGGCAGACGACACTGGTAATATTTTAGTGGTGGTGGATTTTACCTCAGGTGTTTTATATACATTGAACACACAAACTAAAAAATTAACGGATATTGCTGAAGGTTTCGGTGGTGGCGATGGGGTGGTACATAACTCCAGTGGCACGATGTATGTTAGTGATTGGAAAAACGGCAAGGTGTTCAGTGTTAGCACCAAAGGCGACGTTGCTGTTGTCAAATCCGGCTATCAATCTGCCGCTGATATTGCCATTACCAAAGATGAAGCCTATTTGCTGGTGCCGGACATGAAGGCGGGCGAGTTGGACTTTATCCCGCTTAAATAATTTCGTTGAATTCTATTACGCAACTAAAAAGCCGCGATTAACGCGGCTTTTTACATCATTAACTAATTAAAAGCTAATAATTCGTCTAAATTACTTAGCTGCCGCAGGTGCAGCTTCAGTAGCTTTAGTTTCTTCTACTTTTTTTGCAGCTTTTTTATGCTTAGCTTTTTTAGCTGGAGCTGCTGTGTGTTTTGCTGCAGGTGCAGCAGCTTCAGTAGCAGCTGGAGCTGCTTTAGCTTCTTCTGCTTTAGCGGCAGCTGGAGCTTCAGCAAATGCATTTACTGATACTGCGAAGAAACCAACCAATAATGCTGATAAAATTTTATTCATGATCAAGTCCTTAAAAAATTAATTTAGTTTACCTTAGGATGAATGGCTACCAATGACACGTTCTATTTGCAACTCACTATCCATGAGTGCCACAATACGCTTTGAACCTTACATGAGCCTTACATATGCGCCTGCTAGTAGTTGAAGACGATAAAATTTTAGCCGAAGGCCTGATGGATGCACTTAAGCAAGCTGGTTATGCGGTAGATCACGCGGCAAATGGCGAAATTGCAAATACCTTTTTGCAGCAAACTGCTTACGATTTAGTGGTGCTGGATTTAGGTTTGCCAAAATTGGATGGTTTTGAAGTGCTCAAGCGTTTGCGTAGCCGGGGTGACCATGCGGCAGTGATGATTCTTACCGCGCAAGATGCGATAGAAAGCCGCGTTAAAGGCCTGGATCTGGGCGCGGATGATTATCTGATCAAACCGCTAAATTTGACCGAGCTGGAAGCACGCGTACGTGCATTGATCCGACGCGGGAAAATGGGGGCAAACACGTCCCTGCTATGTGGTGATCTGACTTTTAACGCCGCGGATAAGCGTGCCACCTGCGGTGATAAAGACTTGCTCCTGTCGACAAGGGAGCTTGCCTTGCTGGAAATTTTGATGCACAAACAAAACAAGGTGGTAAGCAAGGAACAGGTTTTAGAATCGCTTTGTAATTGGGATAGCGAGCTGGGTGATAATGCCATCGAGGTTTACATCCACCGTTTGAGAAAGAAAATCGCACCTGCCAATGTGCAAATCAGAACCATACGCGGACTTGGTTACTTACTTGAAAATGCAAAAAAATCTATCTAGCAGCAGCGATACACGCCATTACTCGCTCAGCGGTCAGCTACTGCTGTGGCTAATGATATGTTTATTCATTATTCTTTCTATCAGTTCTGTCGTTTCTTATTCACGTGCCTATCGTTTTGCAAATTTAGCCTACGATCGGGCAATGCTGCGGGTCGTGCTTGCGCTAGCTGATCAAATAGATGTGGTGAATAATCATGTCGTCATTGATTTGCCTGAAATCGCTAAAAACTTACTCCAGTATGATAAGGATGATTACATTAATTATCGTATCTCTGCCCCCAATGGCGATATTGTGGTGGGGGAGCCTAATATCAAAGCACCAAGGCACGCATTGAAAAGCGGGGCGCATGTCTATTACGATGACATGCTGGATAATGAAAAAGTCAGGGTTGTTGCTTACGCATTACCTATCATCAATTCCAGTTTAAAAGGGGATTTGTTGATACAGGTTGCGGAAACCCGCACCAAACGTGAATTCATGGTGCGCGAAATTATTGAAGAGATGCTGATTCCGCAAATTCTGATTATGCTGGTCACCGCACTGGTCATTTTCTTAAGTATTAAGCATAGTTTGCTGCCATTAAACCAATTGAGAAATGCCTTGTCGAGGCGTTCTCATGACGACTTAAGCCCGATTGCCACCAATAGCTCCCCGCTGGAAATCATTCCGTTGCTGGATGAAATGAATGGCTTGATGCTAAGGGTCAAGGTTGGTGTTGATTTTCAGAAAGCCTTTGTGGCCGATGCCTCACATCAATTGAGAACACCAATTGCGGCGCTGCAAAATCAGGTAGAGCTGGCGCTGCGTGAGCCGGTTTCGAGTCAAACCCGGCATGCTTTAGAGAATATTGCATCAAGTTCACAACACTTGTCCCGTCTGGTTCAGCAATTACTCACGCTGGCCAGAATAGAGCCTGGCACTGAAAGCCATTTTGTATTTGAGACGGTTAATTTGACGCGCCTGGTACAGGAAGCGACGGCTGATTGGGTACCGCGCGCACTTGATAAAGGGATAGATCTGGGGTTTGAAACTGGCAGTGACCAGAATTTAACCCTATCGGGCAATGCTTTTATGCTCAGGGAAATGTTGAGTAATTTAATTGAAAATGCCATTTGCTATACGCCGCATGGTGGAGTAATCACGGTAGCCTTATCTCATCAAGCGGACGAGATTAAGCTGCAAGTCATTGATAATGGAATAGGTATTGCACCAGAGAAAAGGGAGTTAGTCTTTAATCGTTTTTATCGTATTGAAGATAGCACCGGTGAAGGTTGCGGCCTGGGTTTGGCAATTGTAAAAGAAATCGCACTTGCTCATCACGCTGAAATCAGCATAAAAGATGGTTTGGCCCGCCACCATGAGAATGGCACCACGTCTTTTGGAACAAATATTACGATAAATTTTAAGCGCTTATGACAAACGTTGATATGAACAATACTTGTCCCCCTGCAGGCTGCACACTTGACGCAGCAGATCTGCGCGAGGCTGCAATTAACTGGTTGGCAAATACCAGCCCGACACATAAAGCTGAGGGGGTTGAAAGTTTAAATAAAGCCTGGCTGGCAGGGCAGGTTTCTCTCAACGTAAGCGCAATATTGGCAGAACCTCCTGGGATACCAGGCCGACCTGATAAGCCTAAATTAGTATCGCCATTAGAAGTTGAAAAACGCTCTATGCGAACCGTAGAGGGGCGCGCTGCCTTGATTCATGCGCTGGCGCATATTGAATTCAATGCCATTAATCTGGCACTGGATGCTGTCTGGCGCTTTGCCGATATGCCCGTGCAATATTACACGGACTGGCTCAAGGTCGCGGCAGAAGAAGCCTATCATTTCGGTTTGCTCAATGGCTACTTGCAAACTATGGGTTACGAGTATGGCGATTTTAGCGCCCATAATAGCCTGTGGGAAATGGCGGAGCGAACCCGGTCAGATGTGCTGGCGAGAATGGCTTTAGTGCCAAGAACGATGGAGGCGCGTGGTTTAGATGCCAGCCCGCCGCTGCGCAATAAATTCCAGCAGATAGGTGATGTTGAAGCTGCCGGCATTCTCGATATTATTTTGCGCGATGAAATTGGCCATGTGGCGATTGGCAATCACTGGTTTAACTGGCTGTGTGAACAGCGCGGACTGGAGCCAATCGCAACCTACGAGGATTTAGCCAGGCAATATCATGCGCCTGCCATGCGCAAGCCTTTAAATCTGGAAGCCAGGCGACAAGCCGGGTTTACTGAAGCGGAGCTGGCGTTGTTATAGGTAAGATTTGAGTATACTGCTACCTTGCATCTATTAAGTCGTAAATAGATTGATTACACCGTCCAGCCCAACATGATTGAGCGCATATGTTGCCTGTGCCTGCACCACCGGTTTGGCATGATAGGCGACGCCAACGCCAGCTGCCGCCATCATTTTCAGGTCATTTGCCCCATCGCCAATGGCCAGGGTTTGTGCAACCGTTAAACCTAAACGGTCACGTAATTTGGTCATTTCATCTGATTTAACCTGGGCATCCACAATATCGCCTAAAATGTGCCCGGTGAGTTTGCCATCAATAATTTCCAGGCTATTGGAAACCGCATAATCCAGATCCAGCATGGCTTTAACGCGCTCGGCAAAAAAGGTAAACCCGCCGGAAACCAACAATGTGGTGATGTTGTTCCGTTTGCAGGTTTCGATCCACTCTTTCACCCCGGGGTTGAGTTTGAGGCGTTCGTTGAGCACGCGCATTAGATCAGATTCCTGCAGCCCCTTTAGCAATGCAACACGCTGGCGCAGGCTTTGCGCAAAGTCGAGTTCACCCCGCATTGCGCGCTCGGTGATAGCGGCAACTTGAGGCTTGATGCCGACCATATCGGCGATTTCATCAATACACTCAATGCTGATCAGTGTGGAATCCATGTCCATTACACATAAGCCAAAGTTCTGGATGAGTTGATTGTTCTGCACGTAGGCGCAGTCAATATTCTGTTCCAGGCAAAACTGCTGTACTGCGGGCAGTGCTGTTGCTTGGTTTGCCAGGTAATAAGCATGTTGTGCTATTTGCACAAACTGTACGCTGGAGGCGCATAGCTGATGAATATGAGCTAAATGTGAAAAGGTAATGGCCGGGCCTTGAACAACTAAACGCATAAATGAGGAAGCTTTTGTAATAAAGTTTAATTATACCTTGAGCTTAAACATTACTTTACTAGCACAATTGTCTGAATTGCGAGAAAATGTGCATAACCCTTAATTAGAGCTATTTTTTTATGAATTTGCATGAATACCAAGCCAAATCTTTGCTGCAAAAATATGGCATTCCTGTGCCGCGAGGTCGTGTTGTAGCCGTGGCGAATGAAGCTATCGCAGTTACCACTGAAATTACTAATGATGCCTGGGTGGTCAAAGCACAAGTGCACGCCGGTGGCCGCGGTAAAGCAGGCGGCGTTAAAGTCGTAAAGTCTGCGACTGAGGCACAGAATGTAGCGAATGAGTTGCTGGGAAAAACTTTAGTAACATACCAGAATGCCCCCGATGGCCAACCTGTGAATCAGGTGTTGATTGAAGAAACGCTGCCGATTGCACGCGAACTTTATCTATCCATGCTGGTAGACCGGACGCTGGAACGCATTGTAGTAGTGGCATCAGTCGCCGGCGGCATGGATATTGAAGAGATTGCACAAACCAGTCCGGAAAAAATCCTGCAGGAAGTATGTGACCCATTAAATGGGTTGGTGGATTTTCAGGCGCGCAATCTGGCATTCAAGCTGGATTTAAGCGGCGACCAGATCGGGGCCTTTACCAGATTGCTCAAAGGCCTTTATCGGTTGTTCAAGGAGAACGATTTAGCGCTGCTGGAAATCAATCCGTTAGTGGTGACGACTGATGGCAAGCTTTTTGCCCTGGATTGCAAAATGAGTGTAGATGACAATGCGCTGTATCGCCAAAAGGCGTTGGCCGAGCAACGGGACTGGAGCCAGGAAGACAGCAAGGAGGCGACTGCGCATCATGCCGGTCTCAATTATATTGCGCTAAACGGCAATATCGGCTGTATGGTCAATGGCGCCGGGCTTGCCATGGCAACGATGGATTTAATCAAGCTGCATGGCGGTGCACCGGCTAATTTCCTGGATGTCGGTGGCGGTGCTACAGCAGAAACCGTAGCGAAAGCGTTTAAGATTATCCTGGCTGACAGTAATGTTAAAGCTATTTTAGTGAATATCTTTGGCGGCATTATGCGTTGCGACATTATTGCAGAAGGAATTATCACTGCGGTGAAGGAAGTAGGTATGCAAATTCCGGTCATCGTGCGTTTAGAAGGTACTAATGTGGATTTAGGTAAAAAAATGTTACGTGAAAGTGGTTTAAACATTATTTCGGCTGATGGGTTAACGGATGCCGCGCAGCAAGCAGTGAAGGCGGTGGCGGCATGAGTATTCTAGTTAATAAAAATACCAAAGTGTTATGCCAGGGCTTCACCGGTAAGCAAGGTACATTTCACTCCGAACAGGCACTGGCTTATGGTACCAAAATGGTGGGTGGCGTCACGCCGGGCAAGGGTGGTCAAACCCACCTTGATTTGCCGGTATTTAATACCATGCGTGAAGCTGTAAGGACTACAGGTGCAAATGCGAGTGTGATTTATGTGCCGCCTGCTTTTGCAGCAGATTCAATTCTGGAAGCGAGCGATGCGGGCATCGAATTGATTATTTGTATTACTGAAGGTATACCGGTGTTGGATATGCTCAATGTAAAAGCGGCATTGAAAGCGAACGGCACCAAATTGATCGGGCCTAATTGCCCAGGCGTCATTACGCCGGACGAATGCAAAATCGGCATTATGCCCGGTAGCATCCACATGCGTGGTAAAGTGGGCGTAGTGTCGCGTTCCGGTACGCTTACCTATGAGGCTGTACACCAGACTACTGCCTTGAATTTAGGCCAGAGCACTTGTGTGGGTATTGGTGGTGATCCGATCAAGGGTCTCAATTTTATTGAATGCTTGCAGATGTTTGAGGCTGACGATGAAACTGAAGCGATTATCATGGTGGGCGAAATCGGTGGTTCAGATGAAGAGGCAGCGGCTGAGTTTATTAAAAGCCATGTGACAAAGCCTGTTGCTGCATATATTGCAGGGCAGACTGCCCCAGCGGGCAAACGTATGGGCCATGCCGGTGCGATTATTTCAGGTGGTAGCGGTAAAGCTGCAGATAAAATTCGCGCACTGGAAAAAGCAGGAGCGATAGTGGCCAGTTCCCCCGCAGGTTTGGGCGAAGCGGTACTTGCTGCAATTCAAAACAAAAAGTAATGCTTTGGGAGCGGATGTCTTAGTGAATCGCATGCATATTCTAATTAAAGGTTTTATTGCTTTATTCATGGCAGCATTTATTGCTGTATCGCCTGCTTTGGCGGCGGCGGATATTCCTTATCTGCTAACGGCTGCTGCAAAGGGCGATGTGGCTACCGTTCAAGCCATGCTGGCAAGTGGCGCCAATCCAAATATCAAGGATGAGGATGGCATTACAGCCCTGATGTATGCTGCACGTAAAGATAAGGCAGACGTAGTATCGATGCTGATTGAAAAAGGCGCAGATATCAATGCGAAAGATAACGGTGCCTGGACTGCTCTAATGCATGCCGCGAAGAAAAATAATATTGCCACAGTGAAAGTGCTGCTGGAAAAAGGCGCGGATTTTAAAGCAAGGGATGGCGCAGGCTGGAGTGCATTTGGCCTGGCTGCCGTTTCCGGTTTTTCATCCGTGGTCGATTTGTTGGTTCAGCATGGCGCTGACGCTAACACGAAAAGTGATGACGGAAAAACCGTACTGATGCACGCGGCGAAGAGTGGTGATGTAGCTACTGTCACTACACTGCTTGATCATAAGGCGGATTTTTCAGCACGAGATAGTCTGGGCGTTACTGCCATGATGATTGCTGCTAGATCCGGTCATGCGCCTGTAGTGGATTTGTTGGCAAAGCGTGGTGCCAGTGTGAATCAAAAAGATCTTTACGAGTGGACGGCTTTGACTTGGGCGGTAAAGAAGTCTCAGTTGGAAGTAGCGCAAGTGTTGATTGCAGCGGGTGCCGATGTCAATAATCTTGACTCCGAGGGTACTCCTTTACTGCATATTGCCGTAGATAATGGCAATACCGAAATGGTTAAATTGCTGCTTGAAAATAATGCAAAAGTTAAAGTTAAAGACCAATATGGCTTAACCGCATTAGTGTATGCCCTTAAAGGACAGTACACTGAAATTATCAAGTTGATTAAAGATGCTGGCGGTAGTTATTAAATTCACTTTATTTTAGTTTCTACTTTACAAGAAAAAATATTTAATCAATGAAAATCGCAATCGCGCAAATCAATTGCATTGTCGGAGACCTCACCGGTAATGCAAAAAAAATCATCGCAAGTGTAGGGCAGGCACAGGCGCAAGGTGCCACTTTAGTGGTAACGCCTGAGCTTTCACTGTGTGGTTACCCACCTGAGGATTTATTGTTACGCGCGGATTTTTTGGATGCTTGTAATGAAGCATTAAATGCGCTGGCTGCAAAACTATCCGGCATAACCGTGATTGTAGGTCACCCGCATCAAGTGAATGATGCATGTTTTAATGCAGCGTCCGTATTACAGGATGGAAAAGTGTTTGCCACGTATCACAAGCACGCACTGCCGAATTATGCCGTATTTGATGAAAAGCGCTACTTTACTGCAGGTAGTGATGCTTTAGTGTTTGAGCATGAGGGCATTAAGCTAGGTGTGTTGATTTGCGCTGATGTGTGGGAATCAGCGCCAGCCTTGTTGGCAAAAGCGGCCGGTGCGGAGTTACTTATTGCCCTGAATGCCTCGCCATTCCATATGGAAAAACAATTTACGCGTATGGAAAAATTGCGTCAGCGCGTAACAGACACTCGATTGCCGATTATCTATACCAATATGGTGGGAGGGCAAGATGAACTGGTGTTTGATGGCGCATCATTTGTATTGAATGCTGATGGTGACCTGACACATGAATTGCCTGCATTCGAGTCGGCATTGGAGATCATAAATTTTGAACATGTAACGCCGGTTTTAGGTGCTGTGGCTAAACCTTTAACGATTGAAGCTTCAGTCTATAGCGCTTTAAAACTTGGGTTGGCTGATTACGTTAATAAAAATGGCTTTCCTGGTGTGGTGCTGGGGATGTCAGGCGGAGTAGATTCTGCCCTTACCTTGGCCATAGCGGTAGATGCGCTGGGTGCGGACAAGGTGCATGCGGTGATGATGCCCTCTGAATTTACGGCGGACATGAGCGTGAATGATGCGCGCGAGATGGCTGATATGCTGGGTGTGGAATATAGCGAGATCGCCATTAATGCGCTATACGAAGAGTATCTGGCCGCTTTGGCGCCGCAATTCGGTGATCTGGCATTTGACGCTACCGAAGAGAATTTACAGGCGCGTATTCGCGGTATGCTGCTCATGGCAATATCGAACAAATTTGGCAGTATTGTAGTGACAACGGGTAACAAAAGTGAAATGGCAGTAGGGTACTGCACACTTTATGGGGACATGGCAGGTGGATTTGCTTTACTGAAAGATGTCCCCAAAACATTGGTATATAGGTTGTCCAATTACCGCAATACCTTATCAAAAACCATTCCGGAACGTATCATTACACGGCCGCCCTCAGCGGAACTGCGTGCAAATCAGCTGGACCAGGATAGCCTGCCGCCATACGAAGTGCTGGATGGTATTATTGAAGCCTATGTTGAAGATGACCTTGGCCGGGAAGATATTATTGCACTCGGTTATTCAGTATCCGACGTAACCCGCGTGATTACCATGATAGATAGAAATGAATATAAACGCCGTCAGTCACCGGTTGGCGTGCGTATTACGCACAAAGGTTTCGGTAAAGACAGGCGTTACCCAATTACCGCAAAACTTGCCGATTTCTGGCAAACCAGATTAAATTAGCCATTTACAATCATGTTGTTATAAGTTTAAGGATTTAGCTGGAAAGTTTTACCAAACAATTTAAATCAAATGTTTTTTAGGAGTTTGCTAGTATGAAAAAGATCGAGGCTATCATTAAACCATTCAAACTGGATGATGTGCGTGAGGCGCTTTCCGATATTGGTGTAAACGGTTTAACGGTGACAGAAGTGAAGGGTTTCGGCCGCCAGAAAGGGCATACGGAACTTTATCGCGGTGCCGAGTATGTCGTTGATTTCTTACCAAAAATTAAACTGGAGCTCGTGGTTGCAGATGCAATTGTAGATTCTGCAGTGGATGCAATTATCAAGGCAGCACATACCGGCAAGATTGGTGATGGCAAGATTTTTGTTACCTCGGTTGAGCAGGTGGTACGCATACGTACTGGCGAAACCGGTGAATCTGCCGTTTAAATTCCGGCACTAAGTCACAATTAACTGCGTCAGTTTCGCCTTGTCGTACACAATACGTACTGTCTGCGGCTTACTTTCTTGTTCCTTGTAACTTATTGCCAGAATTTGAATCAGGATCAAGCGATAATTTCGTTAGCCTTGTTCGCCGTAAGATAATGCATACTGTCTTCGCTCGGGGTACCGCGTTCTCGCTTCATTTTCAGCCCCGTAGGCATGACTACAGGCTGATTCATACCTATATTGGAATGTTGTAAAGCACTCAAAAGTCTTATGCCAACCATCCTGAAAACTGTACTTTTGCTTACTGTATCAAACGTCTTCATGACATTTGCATGGTATGCGCATTTAAAAAATCTGAATAATAAACCCTGGATGGTGGCCGCGCTGGCAAGCTGGGGTATCGCACTGTTTGAATATATGTTTCAGGTGCCCGCTAACCGAATCGGTTTTACGGTGATGTCGGTAGCACAATTGAAAATTCTGCAGGAAGTGATTACTCTGTCAGTGTTTGTACCATTTGCTGTGTTTTACATGCAGCAGCCGATGAAGCTGGATTTTCTGTGGGCAGGCCTCTGCCTGATGGGCGCAGTATATTTTATGTTTAGAGCTTAACTGTGTACTAAACGCTTAATATCCCAGCGCCCTTGCGCCTTGATAAAATACAAAACTCACCACCCAGGCCAGAGCCAGCGACCAGCCAATAGATAGCCACATAAAACCGGCACTTTTAGATTCGTTTCTAATAGTGGCAATGGTAGAGAGACATGGCGTATAAATCAGCGTAAATAGCATGAAGCTCATGGCTTGCACCCAATCTATTTGCGTTGCCATTTGTGCCATGAGGGCATCACCCTGCAAGCCATAAATCACGGCTAGTGCACCTACCACAATTTCCTTAGCCACAAAACCAAAAATGAGTGCAATTGCCAGTTCGTGGTTAATGCCGATTGGATCCAATAAAGGGCCAAAGAGTACGCCGATTTTTCCTGCGTAAGTGCCAACACTGGCTGGCGCTACGTTGCTGGGAAAGTGTGTCATCAGCCATACCATTACTACGCCGAAAATAATGAATTTACTGGCGCGGTTCAGAAAGTATTTAACTTCTTGCCAGCCGCGTAATACGATTTGCCGCAGGGTAGGGAAGCGGTAAGGCGGGAGTTCCAGAATAAAAGGTTCCGTATTCTTGTATTGATTCTGGAACAATACTGCAGTTAAGAACATTGTGAAGAAACTCATCACATACAGCGAGAACAGCACAATTGGCGCATGTTTGGGGCTAAATAAAGCCGCTATGATAAAGACAAATACTTGCAAGCGTGCCGAACATAACGAGAGGGGGATGACCAGCATTGTGAGCAAGCGCATCGGGCGTGAACGCATGATGCGTGTCCCCATGATGGCGGGCACATTACAACCGAATCCCATCAGCATCATGACAAAACTGCGGCCATCCAGGCCCATTTTTGCCATGATGGCATCCATCAGGAAGGCTGCGCGGGATAAATAGCCGCTGTCCTCCACCATCGACATGACTAAAAAGAACAGTATGATAATAGGGACAAATGCCGCAACGGTTGCAATGCCATTATAAACACCATCCAGCATTAAACCGCTCAGCCAGGTTGGGCTATTGGCAAATAACGGGTCAAGCAGGCTGCTGCGTATCAGGTTGAGTACCCATGCAAGGCCGCCTTGCAGCGGCGCACCCACCGTAAAGATAAATTGAAATAACAGAAACATGGCAGCAAAAAACAAGGGTAAGCCTAGCCATTTGTGGAGCAGCACTTTATCAATTTTATCCGTGGTGTCATCACTCAATGTGGCAGGAATTTGCACGTGATGCTGTATCAAAGCCTCCATCTCGTGTTCTATCTGATTTTCTTCCTGCAGCAGCAAATTGATGCTTTGCGGATTTGTAGTGACTTGCTGCTGATTGATAAGGCGTGTTGCCGCTTCTAATGCCTTAGGTAAACCTTCGCCATATTTTGCGCTGATTTGTATGACCGGCAATGCCAGTGCATTTGCCAGGCTTTCGGTGTCAATAGTGATCCCTGCGCGCTTTGCCTCGTCTGCCATGTTCAAGACAAGCACAATTGGAAAGCCCAGTTTTTTAATTTGCAGCAGCAGTGAGAGTTGCCGGTCAATTTGTGTGCTGTTAAGCAGCACGATGAGTAAATCGATAGGGTTGTTCGTTAAAAAATGTCGAACTACCTGCTCATCTTCGGAGAACCCATGCAAATCATAAATGCCAGGCAAATCAATGAGTTCTGCAATGTGCCCACCGAGTAGAATTTTGGCGCTCATTAAATCGACAGTAATGCCTGGCCAGTTGCCCACACGCGCCGATGCACCGCTAATGCGATTGAACAGGGTGGATTTTCCAGTGTTGGGCATGCCTAATAGAGCGATACGCTTCATGTTAGCTGGCTTTAAATGGTATTGATGTGGATATGTGCAGCTTCATTCGTGCGTAGAATTACATCGGTTGTTCCTAGGCGCACATGAAGTGGGCCATTAAAATTTGCGCGACGCATAATACTTAGTGGTTTTCCGACACGAAATCCTAATGCATATAATCTATGGAATAATGACTCTTCAGCTTCAATGGCTGAAATTACAGCATGCTGACCAGTTTCTAATTGAGATAAAATTTGCATATATTTAAGTGAATGCATATTTATAAATGATAACAATTCTTATTATCGCATAATTTTTTGTTTATGTGCGGTCTATATTTGACACAAATAGGGCAGTGCCATGTAGCCAGCTACATAAAGTAAAAGGCCCTGTTCAGGGCCTTTTAGTAGATCAGTTAAATTTTAAAATTATTTGGTAACGTCGATTTTTGCCTTGCTACGTAAATCTGTCATTAATTTTTCTAAATTACGTTGTTGCAGGTTCTTTTGTAAACCATCTTTAACTTTATCGTAAGCGAGTGGTTGTGCTGGGCGCGTATCAATGAGTTTGATCACATGCCAGCCAAACTGTGTTTGTACCGGACTAGCTGAGATAGCGCCCTTTTGCAGGTTGGCAGTCACATCACTAAATGGTTTTACCATGGTTGCAGGTGAGAACCAACCTAAATCACCACCTTTTTCTTTTGAGCCTGGATCAAGTGATTTTTCCTTGGCAATTTTTGCGAAATCGCCACCTTTGTTAAGTTGTGCAATGATGTCTTTTGCTTCAGCTTCGGTTTTTACTAAAATATGACGCGCATTGTATTCTTTTTCGCCATAAGCTTTTTTGTATTGCTCATATGCAGCTTTGGTATCGGCGTCTGTAATAGGATTTTTCTTCACGTAATCCTGTAAAAATGCACTTGTAAGCAGTTTGCGGCGTGCTAATTCTTCACGCACCAAGTACTCAGGCTGTTTATCAAGACCTAGCTTTTGTGCTTCTTGATACACTAGTTCTGAGCCAATAAGTTCGTTGATAATGGCATTTTTAGTGTTGTCATCAATTTTTTGACCACTAGCGGTAATGTCTTTTACAATTAAATCATACACGGATTGTTTGATTTGTTTGCCGTTGACTGTAGCCACGGCATCGGCTGCGAAAGCAGATGGTGCTAGCGATAAAATAGCGATTGTGATTAGAGTTTTGGTGAATTTCATGTAAAAATCCTTAAGTATTAAATTAAGATAATAAATCTGTCATGGTTTAGCGCTCATCCGTAGCGGTAGCATGGATGCTAAGTGCATGTATTTTATGCGGTATGAGGTCAGTTAAAGTTTGATAAATAAGACGATGACGCATTATCAGTGATTTTCCACAAAAATGCGAGCTTGTTATTTGGAGCATAAAATGACCGCCACCGCTGTTACCTTGGTGTCCGGCATGCAAGGCACTTTCATCGGTAATTTCCAGAGTGCTTGGTTCCAGCACTTGCAGTCGTTCAGTAATATCATCAATTAGAGACATCAGGGCAATGTTTTTCTAAAAGGTTTCACTGTTACCTGATCATAAACACCAGCGGTGACAAATGGGTCATTATTTGCCCACTCTTTTGCGTCTTCCAGGCTATTGAATTCTGCAATAATCAGGCTCCCCGTGTAGCCATTAGGCCCCGGGTCTGTGCTATCAATTGCTGGAAAGGGGCCGGCAAGCAATAAGCGCCCAGCGTCCTGTAAAGCTTTCAGTCGGCCCAAATGCTCCGGCCTGGCTTTTAAGCGTTTATCCAGGCTGTCAGGCGTGTCTTCCGCAATAATTGCATACCACATTATTCGGAATCTCCTTTGGAGTCTTCTTTAGGCAGGTATTTGCTGATAAATAATGTTTGTACAATGATAAACAGAAACATAATGCCGGTAATGCCAAACAGTTTGAAGTCAACCCAGATATCCTGCGAATAATTATAAGCAACATACAGATTTAGAAACCCCAAGGCAAAGAATAGTAGCGCCCAGGCAACGTTCAGCCTGGACCAGATTGCGTCCGGCAGGCTGACTTGCTTTTCCATCATGCTACGTATCGGGTTTTTCTTAAAAAATAACTGAGAACCTAAAAGGCCTGCGGTAAATAGCCAATATAAAATACTTGGCTTCCATTGAATAAACTGTGGGTCTTTGAGCAGCAATGTCGCGCTGCCAAAAACCGTGATAATAGCGCCACTCATCATCAGCATTTTATCCACTGCTCCATGACGAATCTTGCTGTAAATAATTTGCCCGATAGTAGCTATCATTGCGACTGCAGTGGCGGTGAAAATACCAAAAAACTTGAAAGCGATGAAAAACAAAATCACTGGAAACAAATCAAACAAAAACTTCATATCAACTCTTTAACAAGTAACTACTAAAATAAACGCCAAAAACAAATCTAAAACAATGCTTTAGCCTAATGCGCTATTTTGCTATGATTAGCTATGTACCGCAAGGCGTAATTTCAACCGTTTGGACGGACTTTTAATCTCTTTTTTGTAATTTCTTAGACGCAATGCAGACCCAACTCGTTGACAACAAATGCTTTAATGATTGATTTACATTCACATTCCAATATTTCTGATGGACTACTTTCTCCGGCCGAGTTGGTAGAGCACGCTGCTAACCATGGCGTGCGCGTGCTGGCATTGACCGACCATGATGACATAGCCGGTTTGGCAGAGGCGCGGCAAGCGGCAGTACAGCATGGTATTCAGTTGGTGAACGGTGTGGAAATTTCAGTGACCTGGAAAAAGCGTACCTTGCACATTGTAGGACTCAATATCAACCCGGACGATGAAAGCTTAAGAGCAGGCCTGGCGGCAGTCCGGTTAAGTCGATTGGAGCGTGCCAGACAAATGGCGCTAGGTCTGGAAAAGGCTGGCATTCATGGCAGCTTTGAGGCAGCTTCATCTTATGCCAATCAAAGCATTTTAACGCGTATGCACTTTGCGCGATTTCTGGTAGAGCGTCAGTATGCTAAAGATGCCAAATCCGTATTTAAGAAATATCTTGTCAAAGGGAAACCGGGTTTTGTGGATCATCAATGGATGAGCCTAGAGTCGGCACTTGATTTAATTATTAATAGCGGCGGAGTGGCAGTGCTGGCGCATCCCGGACGCTACGATTTACGCCGCACCAATATGTTGTTATTGTTGGAAGAATTCAGGGCTTTGGGCGGGATGGCAATTGAGGTGGTGACGGGGAGCCATACGGCAGCGCAGTATGTGGAATATGCGAAATATGCTCAAATGTTCGGTTTAAAAGCCTCGCAGGGATCAGACTATCACGGAAAAGGGATCAGTTTCATGGGGATGGGGCGTTTGCCTGACATGCCAGGCAATTGCATCCCCGTTTGGCAGGATTGGCCTGAAGTTCAAGCCGTTGTTGTTTCTTAAAAATAACTATAATTTAACGTATGTCACAATTTTTTAATATCCATCTGGACAATCCACAGCCGCGCCTTATCGTACAAACAGCTGATATTTTGCGTAAAGGCGGCGTGATTGTTTATCCGACTGATTCTGGTTATGCACTTGGGTGTATGCTGGGCGACACTGATGCACAAAATCGCATTCGCCAGATTCGCGGAGTGGATGATAAGCATTTGTTTACCTTGATGTGCCGTAATTTAAGTGAGCTTGGCAATTATGCGATAGTGAATAACAGCCAGTTCCGTTTACTTAAGGCCAACACCCCGGGCGCTTATACCTTTATTCTGAATGCCACGCGAGAAGTGCCGCGTAAGCTGCAGCACCCCAAGCGCAGTACCATTGGTATTCGAGTCTCCCAGCATGCTGTAGTTCAGGCGATACTGGATGCGATAGATGCACCGCTGCTGAGCATGACGCTGAGTTTTCCTGATACTGATATGGCAACCGTGGAGCCTTGGGAGATACGTGATCGATTGGAGCATATGGTAGATTTAGTGATTGATGTTGAGCATTGTCCTTCCGCTGCTACAACTGTGATTAATTTAACAGGAGATATTCCTGAATTGATTCGTGAAGGGCTTGGGGATTTGGCACCTTTTGGTCTTTGAGTCCGGTTTAACGCTGGGATACTGCCTAGTGCCCGGCAATTTTTATATAAGAAGAGTATCTGATGGAATTAACAGTCATACAAAAAATAGTGGTTTTTGCGCTGCCGGTTATTTTTGCTATTACAGTGCATGAGGCGGCGCATGGCTATGCGGCCAAATACTTTGGGGATATGACCGCATTTAATGCGGGTCGTATTAGCCTGAACCCACTTAAGCATATCGATCCGTTCGGCACGATATTGCTGCCGGCATTAACGATCATGCTGGGGGGGATCTTATTCGGGTGGGCAAAACCAGTACCTGTAGATTTTCGCCGTTTACGCAACCCTAAAAAGGATATGCTGTGGGTTGCAGCAGCAGGGCCGGCGTCTAATTTTGTGATGGCTATTTTCTGGGCACTGGTGATGAAATTTTCTGTAAGTGCTCCAGAAGCATTTGTTTTGCCATTAGCGCTGATGGCAAAAGCAGGTGTGTCAATCAACATTGTACTGATGGTATTGAATCTGCTGCCATTGCCGCCGTTGGATGGTGGCCGCATAGCGGTTAGTTTGTTACCACTTAACTTGGCGCGACCATTTGCACAAATTGAGCGCTATGGTTTTATCATTTTAATCGTGCTGTTATTCACAGGTGTATTAAGCCGGGTTTTAGATCCGTTAATCGGGCTGGTTTATAGTTTGATTTCCAGTATTTTTTGATTGTTTGTTAGCGCGCCTCGTTTGGGGCGTTGTTGAAATAAAACGTTTGGCTGGTTTTGAACAGTTATTTCGAGCAGTTAGTTAGTATAATAATGACATATTTAATTTAAGGTTTTTCTTCACATGGCAATAGAACGCGTTTTATCGGGCATGCGCCCAACAGGTAACTTGCATTTAGGACATTACAACGGTGTACTTAAAAACTGGATACGCTTGCAGCATG
>Ga0255338_1001202_pt1 | contig 52764 bp, 45 predicted proteins | sample MeOH1_35cm_T4_19_FD_203715 | JGI IMG/M metagenome (GOLD analysis project Ga0255338, IMG submission 203715) | Sandy soil microbial communities from University of British Columbia, Vancouver, Canada - MeOH1_35cm_T4_195 | ecosystem: Engineered > Artificial ecosystem > Sand microcosm > Unclassified ... | reverse complement strand
CGTTAAACAGGGTCGCAACGCTGCCGCTGGCCACGGTCGCCGTACCGGCCACATCGCCAATACCCCCGGCAATGCCACCGGGCAGGCCGTCTTCGTCCACCGTGCCGGTCAGCTCGGTGGCCGTGGCGGTCGGCGTGTCGTCATCGACCGTGATGATCAGCCCGCTGGCGCCGGCACTGACCGTGTCGCCGTCGGCGTCGGTGGCCGTGATCAGCCCGCTCAGGTTGAGGGTCAGGTCGTTCTCGTTGTTGCCCGGCGCATGGTCAAGATGGCTCACCAGGGTGAAGGTGTAGCTACCGCCCGCCGTCAGCTGGAAGGTGAAGACGGTGGTCGTGCCGGCTTTCGCCGTCACGGTGTCGCCCAGCACCGTGTAGCTGAGCGCCACACCGCCCGAGCTCAGGCCCAGCGCGGTCAGCGTGGTCACGGTATTGCCCGCCAGGCCGTAGCTCAGCGGCGCATCGGCACCGGCGTTAAACAGGGTCGCAACGCTGCCGCTGGCCACGGTCGCCGTACCGGCCACATCGCCAATACCCCCGGCAATGCCACCGGGCAGGCCGTCTTCGTCCACCGTGCCGGTCAGCTCGGTGGCCGTGGCTACGGGCACATCATCGACTACCGTGACATCGAATGTTCCCTGAGCCTTACTGCCATCCTGGTCCGTCACTTCGAAAGTCACGCCCGACAGAAGGTCCGTGTTTTCACCCGAGCCAACAGGCTGCTTGATTGGCTGTTCCAGGGTGGCTTGGTACGTGTAGGTCACGTTGCTGCCGGAAGCACTGGCGCCGGTAATTTCGATGGTGATGACCGGGGTGTCGCCGGCGGTGCCGACCAGTTTGTCGCCGACCAGCGCGAAGGTAACGCTCGTGCCATCCAGCGTCTGCAGCTGCCCATCCAGGCCGGTGTCGAGCAGGACAATCGATGCCAGCAAATCCACTGGAACATCCGCGCCGAAATTCACGACCACCGTGCCGCTCTGGGTGAGTGATGCAGTGCTGCTGGTTTCGCCGGGACGAGAACCATCCACATTGGCAAATGCGAAGCCGTCTTCGTCAACTACCAGATTGGTGGTTTCGCCTACCTGCGGGATGGAGTCTTCCAAAACCTGCAAGGTAACGGTCGCGGTCGATGGGTCGGCGTCGCCGTCCTTGATGGTGTAGGTAAAGCTATCGGAACCGGCGTAACCGGAAGTCGGGGTATAGGTGAACAGACCCGTGCCCGCGTCATAGCTCACCGTGCCGTTGGTGGCGTTGGTGAAGGTCACAACGGTGGTCGGATTGTTATCGGTATCGACGCCGTCGGCACCGAACGTGTCATTCCCGAACACGTTGAAGGTAACCGCGGTGTCTTCCGGCACGATGATCGTGCCGTCATTCGCAGCCGTCGGGACATCGTCGATGATGTTGATGTTGACCGACGAGCTGGCAACACTGCCGTCCTCGTCGGTCACGGTTACACCGACTGATTCCACAAAGCCCGCGCCGGTAGCGCCAGCCTGGCTATCGTTGTCAACCGTGGTATCCAAGGTATAGCTGTAGCTGACCGTACCACCCTGGGAATTGCCGGTGTAAGCGGTCAGGGTCAGTGCGCCATAAGCCGTATCGATAACCGCCGGGGTCGTACCCAGGTTCTGCAATTGCGCCAGCGTCAACAGTGTGCCGCCGACATTCATGGTCGCAATGCCGTCCAGCGCCACGATGTCGAAGCTGCCGGTTTGTGTCAGCGCGGCCGCGTTCGGGCTGCTGCCGGCCGCCAGGTCGTTTTCAAAGACGGTTTGGTCGCCTGCCAGATTGCCGATGCCGGTAATGCTGACGCCATCGTCCGCTCCGAAAATCGTAATGGTCAGGGTGCCCGTGTCGGGCGTATTGACACCGTCGGTAATGCTGTAGGTGAAGGTCTCGGTCAGCGTTTCGCCTGCCGACAGGCCCTGTACGACGGGGTCGCTATTATTCAGCTCATAGACGTAGCTACCGTCCGAATTTTGGGTGATGGTGCCGTGAGCAGGCGTCTCGCTGCCCCAGGTAAGAATGAGCGGGTTATCGTCAACATCCTTGGCATCGGCGAAATTCAGAACGGCGCTCGGATCGCCGGGGTGGGCGATCGTGAACAGCACATTGCCCGAAGCGGTTACGCTTTCGCTTTCGCCAGAATAATTATCCTCCTGGACCCAGTTGGTATCGTCATTGGCCACCGGGTTCATATCGTCGTCGATGATCGTGACCATCGCGGTGTCGTTGGTCAACGTGGCGCCGACTGGATTGCTCAAGACGATCTGGAAGGTCTCGTTGCCCTCGACCAGGATGTCGGCGACGATATTTTCGGTGACGGTAAAGCCGATGAATCCAGCAGGAATGGTGACAGTACCGGTTTGGGATCCGTCGAAATAGTCGTCCGGGTTGGTCGCGGTACCTGGCACGATGGTGTATGTCACGGTTACCGGTGTCGAGGCCACCTGACTGAGCGTGATCAGGAACGTGACCTGATGGCTCGAGCCATCGGAACCCTCGATGACATTGGCCCCCGAAACGCCGCCACTGATGGGGGTGCCGCCGGGAATCAGGACGATGCCGCCCGGCCCAGGCTCTCCCCCAACTTGCACGTCGACGTTGACCGATACCGCAATGGCAGGCGGCGCAGGCTCGGGCTCAACCGGCACGATGATCCGCTCCACGCCGCTGAACAGCAGCGGTTCGGCAGCCGTGGGAATGCCGGCTTCGGGGTTGATCGACACGAAGTCGTGATCCAGCGCCACGAACGAGTGGCCGCCCTCTCCGCCGGCGCCGCCGCCAGCCGCGGCACCGGCCGCGGTGGGGGGCAACAACTGGGTCGGGTCGCCGCCGGCCGCGATGGCGGCCTGGATGTCCTCGACCTTGGCGGTGGCAACGGCCGCTTCGGCTTCGTGCCCTTCCGGGCTGTAGACGTCGGAGTCCAGCACGGCCTGGGCGTTACGGCCCAGGTCGAACCAGCCGCCGTCGTTGAACTGAATGGTGACAGCGCCGGCATCGGCAGTGCGAATCACCTCGTCCGCGTAGACAACGTCGCCGACCACCAGTACGCGTTCGACACCGTCCTTGCCGACCGCGACGACCTGGCCGACGACCTGCGTGACGATACCGATCTGTTGCGCTGCCATGAGTGTTCTCCGGGTTTGAAACTGTGATTACTGCCGCCGCGCGGCGATACCGATCGCCGGGTGTGCGGGTGATACGGGGCGCATGATCTGCGGCCCTGGGTGGCTTTGCTATTGGCTAGAAGTACCAGACCCTGGGCGGGGCGCGGAAAACGTGCTGCCAGGGTCTTGTTGCCGGGCAACAGGTGCCCGGCTTTGCTTCAATGCGGTCCGCTTTGGGCGGCGCGGGCGCGTTCGACGCGACTGGTGACCAGCAGCGCCAGTTGCAGGCGCCCGGGCAGACCCAGCTTGGCGAACACCGCCCCCAGGTGGGCCTTGACGGTGCGCTCGGTGATATCGAGCCGGCGCGCGATGACCTTGTTGCTGACGCCTTCGCCGACCAGCACGGCGATTTCGCGCTCGCGCGGGGTCAGGCCATCGAACGCGGCCTGGCCCAGACTTGGCCCGGCGTGCGGCGCGGCGTTGCTGGCGATCAGCTCCACCAGCCGGTCGATCAGCTTGCGCCCCGCCCACACCTCGCCCGCCTGCACGGTGCTGATGACTTTCTCCAGCAGTCGCGGATCGATATAGGCGTTGCAGTAGCCGCGCGCGCCACAGCGCAGGACCGAGATGCCCTCGTCCTCGCCGGGGGTGCGGCTGAGCACCACCGCCCGTGCTGCCGGATGCTGGCCGATTAGCTCGCTGACACCAACGACACCACCCAGCCCGGCCAGTGCCAGGTCCAGCAACAGCAGCTGCGGTCCGGGCCTGGCCAGCAGACTTTCGAGTTCCGCGCGGCCTGGCGCGGGCGCACCCTCGCCGGTCGGCACGGCGGTGGCCCAGCGTGCCAGGAGAGCCGGTTCAGTGCTGGCGAGGATGATCATGCCCAAGACCGCAATACGCGCATGACTATTGGATTTCCTTGGCGATCAGCCGACCGCATGTGGTGTTCAACGCTCGCGCAGCGCGCGCTCCTGTGCCCGCACGATGGGCCGCAGCAGGTAACGCAGCACGCTCTTGCGGCCGGTGAGCACATCGACGGTGGCAGTCATGCCGGGAATTATCGGCAGGGATTGGCCGTCCTTGATGTAGCCGCGGTCAAGGGTGCGCACGCGGATCAGGAAAAAGCTGCGCTCGTCGCCCTTGCCGTCCTCCTTGGTGATGGAGTCGGCGCTGATGTGCTCCAGGGTGGCGTCCAGCGCGCCGTAGATGGTGGAGTCGTAGGCGGTGAGCTTGACCGTGGCACGCTGGCCGGGGTGCAGGAAGGCGATGTCCTGCGGCTTGACCTTGGCCTCGACCAGCAGGCTGTCTTCCAGGGGCACGATTTCGATCAGGTCCATGCCCGGCTGCACCACGCCGCCGACGGTCGTCACTTTCAGCACCTTGACGGTGCCGCGCACCGGCGAGCGCACGGCTGTGCGGGTCACCCGGTCCAGGGCCGCGGTGTTGTTCTGGACGGTGGCGCCCAGTTCGGCCTTGGCATCGTTCAGCTGCCCCTGGGCGTCGGTGCGGAACTTGATCCTGACGTCCTCGATCTTGCCCACGCTTTCGCTCAGGGCAGAGCGGGCGGCCGGCAGGCGCAGGCGAATGCCGTCCAGATCGCCGCGGGTCTCGTTGACCTGCCGCTTGAGGCGCAGCAGTTCGACCTGCGAAATGACGCCCTCGCTGGCCAGGGGCGCGGTGCGGTCGAGTTCCTCGCTCAGCAGTGCGTGGCTACGCTCCAGCTGGCCAAGGCGGGACTGCATCTCGAACAGCTCCTGCTGGCGCTGGTTGCGCTGCTGTTCCAGGATCTGCACGCTGGAATCGACCTCCTGCTGACGCGTGCGGTACAGGCGGCGGGCGTCCTCGGCCAGCGCGGGCGCCTCCTTTTCGACCTCGGGCGGCACTTCGAGCGGTTTGCCTTCGGTCTCGGCCGTCAGGCGCGCCACCTGCGCCAGCAGCGACAGGTACTTCACGCGCCCTTCCTGATAGGACGAGGCGAAGCGCGTGTCGTCGATACGCAGCAGGATCTGGTCCTTGGCCACCACGTCGCCTTCGCGCACCAGGATTTCCTGCACGATGCCGCCTTCCAGGTTCTGCACGATCTGCACCTGGCTGGACGGGATGATCTGCCCCTCGGCATGCGTGACTTCATCGACATCCGCCAGGGCCGCCCAGACCAGGCTGACCACCAGCAGCACGGCCACGGCGATCAGGATCATGTGCCCGGCCGGGTGGGCCGGGTCCAGGTCCACCGCCGTGGTGTCGGACATGTACTCCAGATCGTCGCGGTCGATGTCCCGCCACAGCAGGCGCAGTTCCGCCCAGCGGCGGCGCAGGAAGCTCATGCCTGCCGCCCGGTCAGACGACCACCGCGCAGGGCTTCGAGCACCTGATCCTTGGGGCCGTCGGCGACGATCCGCCCACCATCCATGACGATGACCCGTCCGACCAGGGACAGCAGCGAGGCGCGGTGCGTGACCAGCAGCAGGGTGCGACCTTCCAGCAGCGGCATCAGGCGGTTCTTGAATTGTTCTTCGGAGGAGTTGTCCATCGAGTTGGTGGGTTCATCCATGATCAGCAGCGGCGGTTCGAGCAGCATGCCGCGGGCGATGGCCACCGCCTGGCGCTGGCCGCCGGACAGGCCCTCGCCCCGCTCGCCGACCTGCTGTTCCAGACCGGCCGGATGACGGGACACGAAACTCATCACACCGGCCAGCTCGGCCGCGCGCAGGACCGATTCGTCGTCGGCCTGCGGCGCTGCCAGGGCGATGTTGTCGCGCAGGCTGCCGAAGAACAGCGTGACGTCCTGTGGCACGTAGCCGATGTTGCGGCGCACGTCGGCCGGATCGATCTGGCGCAGGTCGATGCCGTCCAGCAGCACCGCCCCGGCCGTCGGCTCGTACAGGCCAAGGATCAGCTTCTCAAGCGTGCTCTTGCCGGAACCGATGCGGCCGATCACGGCCACCCGTTCGCCGGGCGCAATGCGCAGTGAAATATTGTCCAGCGCCATGATCTGCTGGCCGGGGTAATTGAAACTGACGTTGCTGAACTCGATCGCCCCCTGCAGCACCGGCCGGTGCAGGAAATTGCGCTCTGGCGGGCGCTCCACCGGCAACTGCATGATCTGGTTGACCGAGCGCAGCGCCGCCATGGACTGGTCGAAGCGCACCAGCAGCCCCGCCACCTGCGCCAGCGGCGCCAGTGCCCGACCGGCCAGCATGACGCAGGCGATCAGGCCGCCGACGCTGAGTTCACCCTCGATGATGCGATGCACGCCGTAGACCAGGATGCCTACCGATGACAGCTGCACGGCCAGGCCGGCCACGTTGATGACCGACGCCGACAGCAGCCGCGAGCGCATGCCGATACGCGCCATGCTGCCGATGACCTGCTCCCAGCGGCGCTGTATCGGCCCGGCGGCGCCGACGCTGCGCAGCGTCTCGAAGCCGGTCAGGGTTTCGATCAGCGTGGCCTGCTTTTGCGACGCCTGGCGCATGCTTTGCTGCACCAGCACGCGCAGCCGCAACTGCGCCCGCCAGCCGTAAAGGATGACGATTGGCATCAGCGCCAGCGGCACGAACACCAGCGGCCCGCCGAGCCAGGCAATGACCGCCAGGAACAGCAGCGCGAACGGCAGGTCGATCAGCGTGGTCAGCGTGGCCGAGGTGATGAACTCGCGAAAACTCTCGAACTCCGACAGCTGGTTGGCGAAAGCGCCCACCGAGCGCGGCCGGGCTTCCATGCGCAGGCCCATCACCTGCTCGAACAGACGCGCCGACAGGGTCACGTCGAACTTCTTGCCCGCCACGTCCAGGAAATACGCCCGCAGCGAGCGCATCAGCACGTCGAACAGCGAGATTACCGCCACCCCGATGGCCAGCACCCACAGGGTTTCGATGGCGCGGTTGGGCACCACGCGGTTGTAGACGTTCATGGTGAACAGCGGCATCGCCAGGGCGAACACGTTCACCAGGAACGCAGCCAGCAGTACCTCGCCGTAGATCGGCCACAGATTGCGCAGCGTGCCCCAGAACCAGTGCCCGGACAGCGGAGCGCCGTGTTCGGCGCTGCGTTCGTCATAAACCAGCGCCGGGCGCACCAGTAGCGCACTGCCGTCGTACGCGTCGAGCAGTCGCTGGCGCGGCCACACGTCCTCGCCCATGCCGGTGTCCGGGTCGGCCACGCGCGCGGAACCGTCGGCCTGCCAGCCGAGCAGCACCACTGCGCGCCGTTCGCCGAGCAACAGCACCACCGGCAACACGGCCGCGGTAATGCCATCCAGCGGCCGGCGCACCAGGCGCGAATTGATGCCGGCGCGCTCCGCCGCACGCACGAACAGGGCCGGCGTGAGGCGGCCATCGAGCAGTGGCAAACCGGCCGTCAGCGCCTCGGCCGATTTGGGTCGCTGGTGCAGTCGGGACACGAATGTCAGGCAGTCCAGCAACGGATCTTCGGGCCGATGCAGTTCGACACCAGCCAGCGGCCAGGCCACTGCCGACGGGGCGGAATTTTCCATGAAAGGCTCAAGGTTCAGGCGCGACGGGCCGCAAACGATACACCAGCTGCAAGGCCGGACACGCATGCTGGTGGCACTCGTCACACACCTGACGGCCGATGTGGCGGACACTTCGGCCCAGCCCGGGCAGGTCACGGAACCTTCGCTTGCAGAGCCTACTCACGCACCTTGGGTGTGGCGCCCTGACGCCACGGCGAGGCCGACAGCGCGGTGCAGCCGCTCGCCGCATTGTGTTCGGCGCAGCGCTGGCCGTCCTGCTGCTGCCGGCGGCCGCTGTCGGGCCGGCCTACGATGCGGACACCCTGCGCGGCATCGAGCAGCGCTATGGCGCTGCCGCGGCGCAGCGCGTGCGCGACTGGCGCCAGCTGATCGACAGCGACCTGGCTCTGCCCATGAAAGCCAAGCTGCTGGCGGTGAACGATTTCTTCAACCAGCTGCTGTTCGTCGACGACATCATTCACTGGAAGCAGAGCGACTACTGGGCGACGCCGGTCGAGTTCCTGGCGACCGACGGCGGCGATTGCGAGGATTTCGCCATTGCCAAATATTTCACCCTGCTCGAACTGGGCGTGCCCGAGTCGCGCCTGCAGATCACCTACGTCAAGGCGGTGAAGCTTAACCAGGCACACATGGTGCTTGCCTACTACGCCAACCCGGCCGCCGACCCGCTGGTGCTCGACAATCTGGTGCCGGAAATGCTGCCCGGTTCGTCGCGCAGCGACCTTGTCCCCGTGTACAGTTTCAATGGCCAGGGGCTGTGGATTTCACGCGCCCGCGGGCGCGGCAAGCGCGTCGGCGGCGCCGAGCGCCTGAGCCTGTGGCAGGACCTGATATCCCGAATGGAAAGCCGCCCCCCAGCCGCTGCCCCAACCCAAGAGACCGCCCCATGACCCTGTTGCGGCAACTGATTCTGGCCATCCTTGCGCTGCTGCTGCTGGTGTTGGCCGGCAGCGTCGTCATCAGCGTGAGCAACACACGGCACTACCTGGACGCACAGCTGCAGTCCCACGCCCAGGACGCGGCCACGTCGCTCGGCCTGTCACTGTCCACCAGCGCCGCCGAGGGCGACCACGCCACCATGGAGTCGATGGTCGACGCCATGTTCGACAGCGGCTACTACCGGTCGATCCATATCGTCGACACGGCCGGCAAGCCGTTGGTCAGCCGCGAACAGCCCGTCCGCTTCGACGATGTGCCGGCCTGGTTCGTGCGCCTGATTCCGCTGCAGACACCCCTGGGCGAGGCCATGCTGATGTCCGGCTGGCGCCAGCTCGGGCGCGTGCAGGTCACCAGCAATCCGGGCTACGCCTACCTTGAGATGTGGCGCACGACGCGCGACTCGGTGCAGCTGTTCGCCCTGGTGGCGCTGCTGGCGGTCGGACTGTCGGTGCTGGGCGTCAACATCATCCTGCGCCCCCTGCGGGCCGTCGAGGCGCAGGCCGCCGCCATCGCCGATCGCGAATTTCCGGTCCAGGAACAGCTGCCGCGCACGCGCGACCTGCGCCGGGTGGTCGAGGCCATGAACCACATGTCGCGCAAGGTCCGCCAGATGCTCGACGAGCAGATTGCGCTGGGCGAACGCCTGCGCGAGAAGGCCTACCGCGACCCGGTCACCGGCTTTGGCAACCGGGCCCTGTTCGAGCGCGATCTCGAACATCTGCTCGACTCGGCCGAGGAACATTTTCGCGGCGTGCTGGCGCTGGTGCAGCTGCGCGATTTTCGCGGCTATAACGAAACCCGCGGCTATGCCGCCGGGGACGAACTGCTGCGCCAGGCGGCGGCGGCCATGCGCAAGGCCACGGCCGACTTTCGGCCGCACTGCCTGGCGCGTCTGGGCGGTGCCGATTTTGGCCTGCTGTTCCCGCGCGGCGGCGACGACGAGGTCGCTGCGCTGGGTTCGGCCCTGAGCCAGGCACTGGCCAGCCTGCAGGAGCGCGGACTGATGCCCGACGGCGACGCCGGGCACATCGGGCTGGCGGTCCACGACGGTACGGACAGCGCGTCCATGTTGCTCAGCCGGGCCGATACGGCGCTGCGCCAGGCACAGGTCAGCACCGGCAACGCCTGGCAGCTGGCGACGCCTGAGGCGCGTCGCCAGCCACTTCCCGCCACGGCCTGGCGCACGCTGCTCGGTGCCTGCCTCAGGGACGGCAAGTTCGCCCTGTTTGCCCAGTCGGTCGTGCGCCCGAACGATCCGGTCAAGGTTCTGCATACCGAGATACTGGTGCGCCTGCCGACCGGCGAGGGCCTGCTGCCGGCCGGCGGCTTCATGCCGATGGCGGAGCGCCTGGGCCTGGCCAGCGCCATCGACCGGGCGGTAATTACGGCGCTGCTCGCACGCGTGCGGCCGTCCGACATGGCCAGGCACCTTGCCGTGAACCTGAGCCCCGCCTCGATGAGCGACGCGCAGTTTCGAAGCTGGCTGTTCGAAAAACTGGACCAGCATCCGCAAGTGGCGCCCAACCTGACCTTCGAGTTGCCCGAATACGGCGTGGCGCGCGATCTGCCGGCCCTGCGCGAGCTGGCAACCGGGCTGGCGCGACGCGGCAGCGGTCTGGGTCTGGATCATTTCGGGCGCGGCTTCAATCCGCTCGGTTACCTGGCTGGCCTGAAACTGCGCCATCTGAAAGTGGACGGGCGCTACATCCACGCGCTGGCGCAGGACTCCGACAGCCGTTATTTCATCAGCACCCTGCGCGAGATTGCCCACGGCCTGGACTGCCAGATCATTGCCGAGTCGGTGGAGTCCGCGCAGCAGCTGGCGGCCGTGGTCGAACTGCGCATGGACGGCGCGCAGGGCTATCACCTGGCGATGCCACGGGCTCTTTAGCGAAGCCAGGCCAGCGGTGCCTAACCCCCTCATGGCAGGAGCGGGTCATGCCCGTGACCTGGATGGTTACCGGTTGGCGCAGGGGTGCGTTTGGTCACGCCGTCGCGGTCGCGGGCATGGCCCGCTCCTACGGCAATCAATGAGCTTGCCGGGGCAGGCTGCCATTACAGGATGGCGTCGTCCTCGTCCACCATCGGATTGATCTGGCCCAGCCGGGCGCGCAGGCGTTCACGCAGCAGCAGCTTGCGCTGGGCGCCCTCTGGCAGGTCGGTGAACATGATCGTGCCATTCTCGGCCAGCAGGCCGATCAGGTCCTCGACCACCCGCGCCAGGTTGACGTCGGTGGCCGCCAGCGCTTCCACGGCAGCCGCACCGCCGCCGGTGCGCAGCAGAAATTCCATGATGTCGGGATGCCCGCCGGGCAGCGGCGGCTCGTCATTGCCCTGCGGGCTGGCGGACACCGCCGTCACCCTGCCATCCGCGCCGCGCTGCACATAGAACATTTTCATAACCCCGTGGTCGCAATGCCGGCCATGATACCGGCCCGTCCTTGCGGTGCAGCTGGCACATCCAGACGGCGAGGTCAGCTGGCGGTCATGGCGTGCAGGATTTCCGGCTCGAAGCCGAACTGGCGCAGGTCGCGAATGCGCTGCGGATAGAGCACGCCGTCCAGGTGATCGCATTCGTGCTGCACCACGCGCGCGTGAAAGCCGTCCGCCTGGCGTTCGACCAGGTGCCCGCGTTCGTCAAAGCCGTGGTAGCGGATGGCGCGCGGGCGGGGCACCAGCCCACGCAGGCCGGGCACACTGAGACAGCCCTCCCAGCCTTCTTCCGGGGTCGGGTCGATGACCTCGATGACCGGGTTGATGAGCACCGTGCGCGGCACCGGTTCGGCCTGCGGATAGCGCGGGTTGTGCGTGACGCCAAACACCACCACCCGCACCGACACGCCGATCTGGGGCGCCGCGAGGCCGGCCCCGTTGCAGGCGGTCATGGTGTCGAACATGTCCTCCAGCAGCATGGCAAGCGCCGGGTCGCGGACATCCGCCACCGCTTGCGCGACCTGCTGCAGGGCAGGATGCCCCATGCGCAACACGTGCCTGATCGCCATTTTTGTGCCTCCAGCGGACTGCCACGATACGGCGAGCGTACCCCAGCAGGGCCGCCGTGGCGCGGCGCTGCCGACAGCAAACGCAGGGCGGTCCGTGCGCAGGCTCAGGGTCGACGCGGGCGGCTGTGGCCAGTCCTGCGGCTAAACTGCGCACCCCCACGCCAAGCCCCGGTCACGTCTGCCGTGTCGCCCGTCCAGCGCACCCGCCTCTACGGCATGCTGTTTGCCCTGCTGGCGGCGTTCGGCTTTTCGTTCAAGGCCATCCTGGTCAAGCTGGCCTATGCGTGGACGCCGGTGGATGCGATCACCCTGCTGGCGCTGCGCATGCTGCTGGCGCTGCCGTTCTTTCTGGCCCTGGCCTGGCAGGCGCGCGGCGTCGGCGCGCGCGCGCCGCTGGTCGCGGGGGACTGGCTGCGTCTGGCCTGGCTGGGCCTGACCGGGTATTACCTGGCCAGCATTCTGGATTTCTGGGGTCTGGGCTACATCAACGCCGGACTGGAGCGTCTGATCCTGTTCCTGTACCCGACGCTGGTGGTGGTGTTTGGCGCCTGGCTGGGCGCGCGACGCGTAGCGCGGCGCGAGGCCTGGGCACTGGCGCTGTCGTACGGCGGCATTGCGCTGGCCTTTGCAAGCGACCTGCACCTGGCCACCGACCGCGGCGCACTGCTGCTGGGCAGCGCGCTGGTGTTCGGCTCGGCGGTGACTTACGCGCTGTACCTGCTGGCCAGCGGCAACACCATCGCCCGCATCGGCACCCGCCGCGCCGCCGCTTACGCCATGCTGTTCTCGACCGGATTCGTGCTGGCGCATTTCGCCGCCACGCAGCCGCTCGCGGCGCTGCGCCAGCCCGTGTCGATCTACGGCCTGGCGCTGGCGATGGCCGTCTTCTCGACCGTGCTGCCTGCCGTCCTGCTGGCCGAAGCCATCAAGCGCATCGGGGCCGGCCAGGTGGCGCTGCTCGGATCGAGCGGGCCGGTCATCACCATCTATCTGGGCGTGGTGGTGCTGGGCGAACCGGCGACTGCGGTGCAACTGCTCGGCGCCGGGCTGGTGCTGGCCGGCGTGCTGCTGGTGACCTTGCCGGGCCGGACCACGCCAGGCGCGTGAACCGGCGGGCCGGTCTGGCTGAAGGCGCTTGCAGTTGCACGACACACCAGACCCGAACCGCCGGACCATGGCAGGATGAGGATATGAAAACCCGGGCAAGCGTCAGCGCTGCCCAGCCCTGCGACGATGGTTCATTACCCCATGATTCCCTTCTCCGTTCTCGATCTTGCGCCCGTCCCGGTCGGCAGCGACGCCGGGCAGGCCCTTCGCAACACCGTGGATTTGGCGCAGCACGCCGAGCGCTGGGGCTTCAACCGCTACTGGCTGGCCGAACACCACGGCATGGCCGGCATTGCCAGCGCCGCCACGGCGGTGGTGATCGGTCAGGTGGCGGCAGCGACCACGCGCATCCGGGTCGGCGCTGGCGGCATCATGCTGCCCAACCACGCGCCGCTGGTGATCGCCGAGCAGTTCGGCACCCTGGCCACGCTGTTTCCGGACCGCATCGACCTGGGACTTGGCCGCGCGCCGGGTACCGACCAGGTCACGGCCCGCGCCCTGCGCCGCAATCTGGCCGCCAGCGCCGACGAATTCCCGCAGGACGTGATGGAGCTGATGGCCTACCTGGGGCCGCCGGATCCGACGCAAGCAGTGCGCGCCGTTCCCGGCGAGGGCACGCAGGTGCCGCTGTGGATTCTGGGCTCCAGCCTGTTTGGCGCCCAGCTGGCGGCGGCCCTAGGCCTGCCGTTTGCCTTTGCCTCGCACTTTGCGCCCGGCCAGATGCAGCAGGCCATCGACCTGTATCGGGCGCAGTTTCGCCCGTCGCAGCAGCGCCGATCAGCGTATGTGATGGTGGGCTACAACGTGTTCGCCGCCGACACGGATGCCCAGGCGCAGTTGCTGGCCAGCTCCATGCAGCAGGCCTTCGTGGCCCTGCGCAGCGGCCGCCCCGGCAAGCTGCCGGCGCCGGTTCCGGGCTACCTGGACAGCCTGTCGCCGATGGAGCGTTCCATGCTCGACCAGGTGCTGTCCTGCAGCGCCATCGGCGCGCCGGATACGGTGCAGGCGCGCATGGCAAGCTTCATCGAGCGCGTGCAGCCGGACGAGCTGATCATCACGTCGCAGATGTTCGATCACCGGGCGCGTCTGCATTCCTACGAGATCGTCGCCGCCGTTCGCGCCGCGCTGGGTTGATCCTGCAACAGGCGGGCGACCGGCAAGCCAGGCCGGAGCGCAGCGCCGCACCAGCCGGTGACGACGGACCAGGCGCTGACCGCCTGCGAGGCGCTCTTTGGCGTGTATGCCCTGCGCGCCGGGCCACCCCCCCGGCAGCGGACTCCACTCAATCCGCGCGCCAGCGGAAAATGCGCGCGCCGATGGCCAGGAACACCACGGTCATGGCACTGAGCGTCAGCAGCTGAGGCGCCACCTCGCGCACCCCGGCGCCGTCCAGCATGATGGCCCGCGCCGCGCCGACCAGGTGCGTCAGCGGAAATATGTCCGCCAGCTGCTGCAGCCACGGCTGGCTGCCTTCCATCGAAAACCACACGCCCGACAGCAGCATCATCGGCCAGGACAGCAGGTTCAGAATGCCGCCAGCCAGTTCCTCGCTGGTCACGAAGGCCGCCACCACGAAGCCCATCGCAATCATAGCCAGCGCGCCCAGTGTGGTGACCAGCGCCAGCAGGGCGTGCGAGCCCTCCATGCGAAAGCCAATCACCCAGTCGGTGCCCACGTACACCACCAGCGTGATGGCCATGATCAGCAGCAAACGCGAGGTCAGCTGCGCCAGGATGAACTCGATCGGCCGCACAGGCGTGGCATTCAGGCGCTTCAGAAAGCCGCTCTTGCGGTAGCGCACCACCACATAGCCGACGCCCCACAGGCACGAGAACATCATGTTCATGCCAAGGATGCCCGGCAGCAGGAAATCGATGTAGCGGATCGGCCGGCCCGGCACCGCGCCGTGCTCCAGTGACGGTCCGCCGGCAGCCTTGAGCAGGCGCTCGAGCACATAGCCCTTGGGCGATTCGGGGTTGATCCAGTAGCGCGGCGGCGTGCCCAGATCGAGCAGCATGTCCAGGCGATGGCGGCCCACCTTGGCCACCGCCGCATCCCGCTGGTCGGCCGGCAGTGAATAGAACTCCGCGTAGCGGGTGGCCAGGAACGGATGAGCGCTTGTCTCGACCGGCTCACCGGCGCCGATGACGGCCACCTTGAACAATGCCCGCGGCGGGCCACCGAAAATGATCGCCAGGCCCGCCACCATCACCAGCGGGAACAGCAGGTTCCAGCCCAGCGACGCGCGGTCGCGCAAAAACTCCATGTTGCGGGCATGGGTCAGGGCCAGGTAGCGACGCAGCACGGCAGGCACTCCAGCAGAATCAGGCGCGCAGTTCGCGGCCGGTCAGTTCCAGGAACAGGTCTTCGAGCGTGCGTTCCCGAATACGCAGGCGGCGCAGGCTGGCGCCCGCCTGGTCGAGCGCGCGCAGCGCGGCCGGGATGTCGCGCGTGGACACCTCCCACAGCTCGCCGGCATCCAGCAGTGCCTGGTCGAACTGCGCCGGTGGCTGGAAGTCGGCCTTGGGCACAGTCAGGATCACGTCCTCGAAATGCGCCGCCAGCAGCGCGGCCGGCGAGCCCTGGGCGATGATCCGGCCGCGGTCCATGATGGCGATTTCGTCGCACAACACGTAGGCCTCTTCCATGTAATGCGTGGTCAGCAGGATGGTCTTGCCCTGCGCCTTGATGTCCTGCACCAGCTTCCAGAAGCTGCGCCGCGCCTGCGGGTCCAGACCGGTCGTGGGTTCGTCCAGAAACACGATGTCCGGGTCGTTCACCAGCGCGATCGCCAGCAGCAGTCGCTGGCGCTGACCGCCGGACAGCTTGCGGTTGTCGCGCTCCAGCAGGTCGCGCAGCTGGCACAGATCGATCAGCGTCTCCAGGTCTGCCTGACGCGGATAGAGCCGGTGAAACAGCACCAGCGTCTCGCGCACAGTCAGAAAATCCTGCAGCGCGGTCGACTGGAACTGGATGCCCGCCTCGGCCCGGAACTGCGCGCCCTGCCCTTCGCCGCGGTACAGCACCTGACCGGCGGTCGGCCGGCAGATGCCTTCCATCATCTCCACCGTGGTGGTCTTGCCGGCGCCGTTGGGGCCGAGCAGCCCAAAGCAGGTGCCGGCAGCGACGCTGAAACTGACGCCCGCCACTGCCTGCACGCCGGGGTATTCCTTGATCAGGTTGCGGACTTCGAGGATGGCGCTCATGACGGCCTGGACGGTAGGGACTGGACGGCCCCGCCCGGTAGGTTTAGCGTGTCGGGGCGCCGGATTATCACCGAAAGGAGGATTGCTCATGCCCCAGCCACGCGCGAACGGTGCCGAGAATCTTGATGAGCTGCGCCGCCAGCACCGCCTGCTGGACGCCGAAATCGACCACGCCGACACCGGTCCCGGCCAGGCCTCGCCGCAGATCAAGGAACTCAAGCGCCGACGCCTGGAGCTGCGCGACCAGATCGTGCGTCTGGAGCAAGGCGCCAGCGGCTGAGGCTGGACTGCAAGAACCCAGCGGGCCATCAAGAGTCCCGCGGGATGAACCCACAGGAGAAACGTCACATGAACAAACCGGCTGAACTGCCAAGCCCGCTGGCGCCCGCCACCTATCTGCACGAAGACCCGCTGCACAGGCTGTTCGCGGTCGACCGGCGCATCTTCACCGACCCGGGCCTGTTCGACCTGGAGCTGAAGCACATCTTCGAGGGCAGCTGGCTTTATCTGGCCCACGAAAGCCAGCTGCCACGCCCCGGCGACTGGTTCACCACCGACATGGGCCGCCAGCCGGTGGTGCTGATGCGCGGCGGCGACGGCCAGGTGCGCGGCTTCATCAACGCCTGCGCCCACCGCGGCGCGCAGCTGTGCCGCACCAGCCGCGGCAACGCGAAATTCCTGACCTGCTCGTACCACGGCTGGGTGTTCGACACCCAGGGCCGCAACGTGGAGGTCAAGGACCACGCCAGCGGCGCCTACCCGCCGGCCTTCGCGCAGCGCCCGCGCGATCTGACCGCCCTGCCCCGCCTGGAGAACTATCGCGGCTTCCTGTTCGGCTCGCTCAGCGCCGACGTACCGACACTCAAGGAACACCTGGCCGCCGCCACCGGCGTCATCGACGCCCTGGTCGATCAATCCCCGGATGGCCTGGAAGTGCTGCGCGGCAGCACCGGCTACACCTTTCGCGGCAACTGGAAGGTGCACGCCGAGAACGGCCTCGACGGTTACCACGTCAGCACCGTGCACGCCAACTACATCGGCATGGTCACCCGCCGCGTAACCGAAGGCACGGTCGATCCGGTCAAGTCCATCGCCGACGACCGCATCATGGAGCAGGTGAGCGGCGCCTACGACCTTGGCAGCGGTCACATCCTGGCCTGGTCGGCTGTATCGCAGCCGGAAAACCGGCCGCTGGCCCGGCAGCGGCCACGGCTGACGGACGAATTCGGCGCCGCCAAGACCGCCTGGATGATCGACCGCATCCGCAACATGCTGCTGTTTCCGAACGTGTTCCTGATGGACCAGACCTCGACCCAGATTCGTGTGTTCCGGCCGCTGGCGCCGGACCTCACGGAGGTCAAGATTTACTGCCTGGCGCCGCGCGGCGAGACGCCCGCCGCACGCCAGCTGCGCGTGCGCCAGTTCGAGGATTTCTTCAACGCCACGGGCATGGCCACGCCGGATGACCTGACCGAGTTCGAGGCCAGCCAGGCCGGTTTTGCCGGCGCGCCCAGCACCGGGCCGCAGGAATACGCCCGCGGCGCCACCCGCGCGCAGCCGGGCGCCGACGTCCTGGCCGCGGGCCTGGGCATCCAGCCGGTGCAAAGCAGCCCCAGCTTCCAGGACGAAACCCACCTGCCGGCCATTTTTCGCGAGTGGCTGCGCCTGCTGACGGCGGGCACGGTGGACTGAACACGCAGGTGGTCCGGGTGCGCGGTCATGGATCCGACGCGCCCGCCTCGTCGCCCGCCGCGGCCCTGATCCGCACTGGCGTGACGGGTGCTGCGATCACCGCCGTGGGTTCACCTAGAATCCCCGGGTTCAGCGCCCCGGCCAGACAGGCCAGCCCCGTGCCCGCTCACGCCCACAGGAATCCACAATGCCAGACACGCTCAAGGACAAGGTCATCATCGTCACCGGCGGCGGCGGCGCCATCGGCGGCGGCATCGCGCGCCTGGCCGCGGCACAGGGCGCGCGGGTGGTGGTCAACGACATCGGCGGCTCGGTGGGCGGCGAAGGCACGGACCTTGGCCCGGCACAGCGCATGGTGGACGAGATCCGCGCCGCCGGTGGCCAGGCGGTGGCCAGCACCGACAGCGTGGCAACCTGGGACGGCGCGCAAGGCATCGTGCAGACGGCGCTGGACGCCTTCGGCCGCGTGGACGGCGTGGTCAACAACGCCGGCATCCTGCGCGACGGCATCTTCCACAAGATGTCGCCGGACGATTTCACGGCCGTGATCCAGGTGCACCTGTTCGGCTCGTTTTACTTGAGCCGCGCCGTGGCCCCGCTGTACCGCGAACAGGGCGGCGGCGCCTTCGTGCACATGACCTCGACCTCCGGCCTGATCGGCAACGTCGGCCAGGCCAACTACGCGGCGGCCAAGCTGGGCATCGTCGGGCTGTCGAAGTCGATCGCGCTCGACATGCAGCGCTTTGGCGTGCGCAGCAACTGCATCTCGCCGTTCGCCTGGAGCCGCATGATCGGCGCCATTCCCACCGACACGCCCGAGCAGCAGGCCCGCGTCGAGCGCCTGAAGCGCATGACGCCGGACAAGATCGCGCCCGTGGCGGTGTTTTTGCTTTCCGACGCCGCGGCCGAGGTCAACGGCCAGATATTCGCCGTGCGCGCCAACGAGGTGTTTCTGATGTCGCAGTCGCGCCCGCTGCGCTCCATCCACCGCGACGGCGGCTGGACGCCGGAGCAGCTGGCTGAGCGCCTGCCAGGCGCCTTCCGGGAGCAGTTCTACCCGTTGTCCGTGTCGGCCGACGTGTTCGCCTGGGATCCGATCTGATGGCCATCGATTACCAGCGTCTGCTGGACTGGTCGCTGCCAGAGGTGCGCCAGACCTACAGCGTGCGCGACAGCCAGCTGTATGCCCTGGCGGTGGGCCTGGGCGCGGACCCGGTCGATACCCGGCAACTGCCCTTCGTGTACGAGCAAAACCCGCGGGCGCTGCCGATGCAGGCGGTGGTGCTGGGCTACCCCGGCTTCTGGATGAAGGACCCGGCCACCGGCGTCGACTGGGTGCGCCTGGTGCATGCCGAGCAGGGACTGCGCCTGCACCGGCCGTTGCCAGCCAGTGGCGACGTGATCGGCCGCACGCGCGTGGTCGGCATCAACGACAAGGGGCCGGGCAAGGGGGCGATCGTCTACAGCCAGCGCACGTTGCACGACGCGGCGAGTGACGAGCTGATCGCGACGCTGGACAGCAGCACGTTCTGCCGCGGCGACGGCGGCTGTGGCGGCAGCGATGCGCCGCCGATGCGGCTGGCGCCGACACCCGAGCGTGCGCCGGACGCCGTCTGCGAGCTCCCTACCCTGCCCCAGCAGGCGCTGCTGTACCGCCAGTGCGGCGACTTCAACCCGCTGCACGCCGACCCGGCCGTGGCCCGCGCCGCCGGTTTCGAGCGGCCGATCCTGCACGGCCTGTGCACGTTTGCCGTGGCCGGCCACGCCCTGCTGCGCACGCTGTGCGACTACGACCCGGCGCGCCTGACCGAACTGCAGGCGCGCTTCTCGGCACCGGTCTACCCGGGCGAGACACTGCGCACGGAAATCTGGAGCGACGCCGACGCAGTGGCGTTTCGAACCCTGGCGGTGGAACGCAACGTGGTCGTGCTGAGCCACGGCCGGGCGCAAATCAGGCCCTCCTGAGCCCACAGATCAGCGGCGTCAGGGAATCCGGAAACCGTCTGCGGCAGTTGTCTCCTTCCGGCAGCGGGCTGCCGGAAGGAGACGATCAGCGACTAATCCAGCGTGCGGCGCTCGCCGCGCTGCTTCTGGCCAGTGACGTAGTAGTCGCCGCGGGCGGCCAGGGCGGCCTCCTCGGCCTCGTCTGCGGACCAGCTGCCCAGGTTGTAGCCAAACCAGGGCTTGCGCAGCTTCAGTTCCGGCAGGCCCAGTTCCTGCCACAGCGCGAGGGCGCCTTCCATGAACTCCTTGCCGGGCAGCGACACCGGCGGATACGGCCAGTCGCGCGTGGCGTCGATCAGCAGGCCGGACATGCGCGGCTTCTCACCGGTCAGGCCGCGGTTGGCGCCCGGCGGCGCAATGGAGGGATCCAGCGCCATCAGCGGGATATCCACCACGCGCACGTCGCGGTGCGGCTGCATGGCGTAGGACAGGGCCCAGTAGATGGCGTTCGGATCGTGAATGTCGACGTCCTCGTCGACCACGATGGCCATCTTGCCGACGAATTTCTTCGACAGGTGGTCCAGGATGCGCGTGGCGTCGTCGTCCTTTTCGCGACGGATGCGCACCAGGCACACCCCGAACGAGCCGGAGGTTTCCGGAAAGTGGACTTCCTGCACGCAATCGAAACCGGCCGCCTTGAGGTAATCGAAGCAGGCGGCGGTCCAGCCGATACCGCGGATCTTGGACGATTCGCTTGGCGGGAACTGCGACAAAAAGGCCTGATAGATCGGCTTCTTGCGCATGGTAATTGCCGTGACTTCCATGAACCACGAGTAATCCCGCGCGGCCATGTAACCCGGGAACTCGCCGAACGGGCCTTCCATCTCCTGGATGTTGGTCGGCACGAAGCCCTCAACCACGATCTGCGCCTGCGCCGGCACCAGCAGGTCGTGCGACACGCACCGCGTCAGTTCGATCGCCTGCCCGGCCAGGCCACCGGCCACGTCGTACTCGCACACGTCGTTGGGCAGGCGGGTGACGGCAGCGTAGGAAATGGCGGGCGGCACGCCGATCACGATCGCCGCCGGCATCCTGTCGTAGCCGCGCTCGCGCCACATTTCGATGTGCCGGCGCATGCCGTAGCCGGGCGAAGCCGGATACACACCGATGCGGTCCTCGGCCTTGACCATGCCGCGGTAGTTGCCGACGTTATGCAGGCCGGTGTCCGGATCCTTGCTGATCCAGTGCGAGGCGGTGGTGTACGGCGCGTTGTCGAAGCCGGGTGTTGAGATCGGAATCGGCAGGCGCGACAGGCAGCGGTCTTTCAGGTCATCGCCGCGCAGGATCTGCTCGTGTACGGGGCCGGTGCTGACGATGACCGGCGCGATCGGGTGCGCCTGGGCGTGGTCCCAGCGGCGCGGGATTTCCTCGACCGTGCACTGCAGGCCGAGTGCGTAAATGTCCGACGAGCCGGCCATGGCGCACAGCACCAGCGGCATGTCGTATTTGCGGCCCTTGGCGTCGGTGATGTTCTCGAACAGCCAGGCCTTGCGGTCCTTTTCTTCCAGACCGCGGAACTGCAGGCGCACCAGCGGGTGCATCTGCGTGTCCTTGTCGATCGGCCGGGTCACGCGCTGCAGCTTGCCGGCCCGCTCCAGGGTGTCGATGTACTCGTTCAGGTCCCGGTAGTACTGACCGGACGGCAGTTCGGATGCGGCGGTGGCCATGACGTTTCTCCTCGATACGAATGACTGGAAGGGGCGCGAGGGTAGACGCCGGGTGACCGTACGGTCAATCAGGCGGCGGGCACCCTGCCACCTGCGGCCAGCGGCACAAAGGCTGCCTGCGCGTCTGCCGTCCCGAGGGCGGGAATGGACAGGTCCCGCCGCCCGCGCGGACGGCTACTGCCAACGGTGCCCGCCTCGGCCCCGCCGGCCCTGACCCGTTCGGCCAGAACCCGCGCCGCCCGTGCGCCCCGGTTGCCTGGCCATGCCGACGCGGCTCGTGGCCGAATCCGGCGATGCCTGTGTTACTTCCCCCGGGCCTGCACGATGTTGAGCGCCTTGAGCAGGTTCAGCGCTTCGTGCACGCCAAAGTCCGCCTTGGCCAGGTTCGAGTCCTTGGGGTCCGTTGCCGGCTTGGCCGTGTCCGGCTTGGACGCCGCGTTATCCGCCGGCTTCCTGCCGTTCGGGTTATCGAGATGGCGGGCCAGGTCGCGCTCGCCAAGCGGTTCGAAGGGCTGCTCGACCGCCGTCAGTTGCACCCGTTCCAGCGGCACATCGGGCTGGATGCCCTCGGCCTGGATCGAGCGTCCCTTGGGCGTGAAATAGCGCGCCGTGGTCAGCTTGAGCGCAGCGTCCTCCCGAATCGGCAGGATGGTCTGCACCGACCCCTTGCCGAAGGTTTTCTCGCCCATGATGATGGCCCTGCCGTTGTCCTGCAGGGCGCCAGCGACGATCTCCGAGGCCGATGCCGACCCCGCATTGACCAGCACCACGATGGGTACGCCGTCGAGGATGTCGCCCGACGTGGCCGAGAATTTCTGCTCCGATTCAGGGCCGCGGCCTTCCGTATAGACGATCAAGCCGTCGCTGATGAAGGCGTCCGACACCGACACCGCCGCCGTCAGCACACCGCCGGGATTATTGCGAAGATCCAGCACCAGACCCTTGAGCGTGCCGCCGTTCTTCTCCTTCAGCGCGCTGATTTCCTCACGCAGCTTGCGGCCGGTGTTCATCTGGAATTGCGAAATGCGCAGGTAGCCGTAGCCCGGATCGAGCTGCCGGCTGCGCACGCTGTTGACCTTGATCACTGCCCGCGTGAGCTTCAGCTGCAGCGGCTTTTCCTCGCCCTCGCGCACGATGGTCAGGGTGATGTCCGTGCCCGGCGCACCGCGCATCAGCTTTACCGCTTCGTTCAGGGACAGGCCCTTCACGGCCGTGTCATCGAGCCGGATGATCAGATCGCCCGCGTGTACACCGGCTTTCTGGGCTGGCGTGTCGTCGATCGGCGACACCACCTTGACGAAGCCGTCTTCCATGCCGACCTCGATGCCCAGACCACCGAACTCGCCGGACGTGCCTTCCTTGAGTTCCTGGAACTCTTCCTTTTCCAGGTAGGCCGAGTGCGGGTCGAGGCCGCTGAGCATGCCGCGGATAGCGTTCTTGAGCAGATCGCTGTCGCTTACCGGCTCGACGTAGTTCTGGCGGATGATCCCCAGAACCTCGCTGAACAGGCGCAGGTCCTGAACCGGCAGGTCCATGGTCGCGCCGGCAGGAGCCCCTTCGGTACGCTCCGCATGGGCACCGTCGCGCAACAGCAGCAACGCGCAGAAAAATCCGACGGCGATCAGGGCCGACGCCTTGAACAACTTGGACATGGGTACTCCGAAGGCCGCACTGGCGGCACCAACCCCGCCGATCGGCGAGGATTCACAAACGCGGAAAGTATAAGGCCGCAGCCGCACAGTCTGGTTGCGGATACCTCGTCCGTCGGTGCCGGACCGGCCGCTTCCGCTGTGTACAATCGGGCCCGAACGTGCCGGGCACCGATTCATCCGGATGGCGCATCGGGCCGTGCAGCCTCATCAGGCGGAGTCGACACCCGTGCGGATTCTGAAGAAATATCCCAATCGCCGCCTGTACGACACCGTTCAGAGCTGCTTTGTTGCCCTCGAAGACGTCAAGCGCCTGGTGCTGTCCGGCGAACCGTTCGAGGTCCATGACTCCAAGACCGGCGAGGTCATCACCCGCAGCGTGCTGCTGCAGATCATCGCCGAACAGGAAGCCGACAGCGGCGGCTCTCTGCTGACCGACGAGGTGCTGCGGCAGCTGATCCGCTTCTATGGCGACAGCCTGCACGGCCTGCTGCGCGAATATCTGGAGCGCAGCATGGCCATGTTCATGGAGCAGCAGGGTGCCTTCCACGATCAACTACGCACCATGCTCAGCGGTCATCCCCTGAACCTGATGTCGCGTCTGGCCGAGCAGAACATGGACATCTGGAGCCGCCTCGCCGGCACCCTGCGGGGCGACGCGACGGGCGACACGAGCCAGGCGAAGAAATAATTTTCTGCGCCGCACAATAAGTGCTTGACACGGCGTTTTTCAGTGCCTAGCATGGAGCCCGCATTTGTGCACCGCAGAATTTCCGGAGGACAGTCGCATGTACAGCAACGTCATGGACAGCATGAAAGACCAGATGAAGCCGCTCGCCGACCTGACCGCCGTCGGCACGCAGGCGTTCGAGAAGCTGCTCAAGAAGCATGTCGACCTGGCTGGTGACTGCTTCGAGAGTGGACTCGCGCAAGCCCGTCAATACAGCTCGCCCAAGGACTTGCCGGCCCTGATGGGTGCCCAGAGCACGTTCATGGCCGACATGGGCAAGAAGATGTTCGATCTGGCCAAGTTCGACATGGAAGTGATCGCCGAGGCCAACCAGGCACTGGCCGGCATGCTCGAAAGCAGCATGAAGTCAATGAGCACCCTGCCGACCTGGATGAGCACAAAGCCCGCCTGAACCGGCAGTCCTGATGCCAGGGCGCCGTTCGGGAAATCGGACCGGCGCTGCCAAGCCCCGCCGCGCCTTTGCGTCAGCGGGGCTTTTTTGTGGGTGTGGCGGTCAGGAAACGACTGATGGCAGGTGGCACGATGTCAAGACTGCGCCGCCCGGCAAAAATGCCCACGTGCCCGCCTTCGATGGCCAGTTCCTGATAGCGGCGACTGCCCATGGCTCGCCCCAGCGCCTGCGACGCGGCCGGTGGAACCAGATGATCCGCGCGGGCAAAGACGTTCAGGACCGGCAGCCGCAGGCGGCGCAGATCGACCGCGTGCCCATCCAGGATCAGCGTGCCCTGCAGCAGCCGGTTTTCCCGATAGCACGCGGTCACGAACTCCAGCCAGGCCCGACCCGCCTGGTCCGGATAATCCGCGTGCCAGGCGAGCAGGCGCTGCAGCCGCGCATGCTTTTCCGGCTCCGCGCCGACCTCCAGCCACGGCGCGCGCACTGCGTCGGCGCCTCGCAGCGGGCGCAGCAGGCCAAACAGGGCGGCCAGCACGGCCCCCGGCAGATTGCCGTCCGGAGCCAGCAGCGTTGGCAGGTCAAGCACCCTGGCCAGATCAGCCAGCACATCGCCTGGCGTATGGAAGTCCACCGGCGTAACCAGCGTTACGAGTCGGTTGAAGGCGCGTGGTTCCAGACTGGCCAGGCATAGGGCAAGGCTGCCACCCTGACAGATGCCCAGCAGGTCGATCGAGCGCGCACCGCTGTGGTGCCGGACCTGGCGCACGGCCGCAGACAGGTACCCACACACGTAGTCGGCCAGCGACAGGCCGGCATCGCTGGCATCAGGACGGCCCCAGTCCAGCACGTATACCGGGTGCCCCAGCCGCTGCAGGCGCTCGACGAAAGAATTGCCCGGGGCGAGGTCGAGCACGCGTACCCGGTTTACCAGCGAATACACCAGCAGCAAGGGGCGCGCCGCAGGCTCACCTGGCGGCGGGTAGTAGAGCAGGCTCGCCTTGCCCTCCACCGGCAGGCGGGCGGCGCTGCGGTCGTGCCACGACGGCGCCTCTGCGAACGCGCCCAGCAGGGCATCGAGCCGTTCGCGCTCTGCTTGCAGGGCCGCGGCCGCGAGACCGGGCAGGATCACGAGACCCGCTTCAGTGCGCGCAGTTGACGGCGTATATCGGCCACTTCATCGCTCAGCGCCCGCTGTCCGGAGCCGTCCAGATTGACCCCCAGCAGCAGTTCCAGGTACTGCCGGTGCGCTGCCCGCAAGGCCGCCGCCGCCGCGGTCACGTGACCCAAAGACAGGCTCCATGACTGCGTGCGCACGAGTTCAGACTCGATCTGGTCCTGGCATTGTTGCCAGTGCGCGTACAGCTCGGCTGCGCTGTCGAGCATGGGTGCATCGGGTGTTTGCTCCAGCCTGGCCAGGGTGCGCGTGCCAAGGTTCTGGTACGGGGCACAGAACGCCTCGACTCGCTGTCGATACTCCAGCAACGCGTGCCAGAAGCCAATCCCGACTGCCATCCATGCCGGCAGGCCGGGCAACGCCGGCAGCGTTCCGAACGCTGGCACGGGCAGATCGACCAGTGGTTCGAACCAGGGCCCCGGCATGCACAGGTGGCGCAGCTGGCGTGGCCGCCGCTCATCCACATGTCGCGCCAGTGCGGTCAGGGCGACACGCGCCGGGTCGGCAATATCGTCCTGCACGCCGCGTTGCCAGGCATCCAAAAGGACACTGTAGCCCTCAAGTTCGCCAGCCAGCAGGGCTTGATTGGCAGCGGCGGGCATCGCAGGGGCGGCCTGCAACAGGGCAAGCCAGTCGGCCGGGGCGGAAGCGGTCACGGCGGCAATGCGGAATCGGCATGGGCCACGGGGCGGGCGATGCTAGCACGCCCGCCCGCTGGCTCATGCGCCACTACATGTAAACGCCGCCGTTGACGTTGATCTGCTGGCCGGTGATGTAGTCGGCCTCGGTGGCGATGAAGGCGACCACCTTGGCGACCTCGTCCGCCTTGCCAAAGCGCCCCATCGGAATGCGGGCGCGAATCTTGTCCTGCACGTCCGGCGGCACCTTGGACAGCATTTCGGTTTCCGTGAAGCCGGGTGCGATGGCGTTCACGGTGATGCCGTAGCGGGCCAGTTCCAGGGCCGCGGTCTTGGTGAAGGCGATGATGCCGCCCTTGCTGGCGCCGTAGTTGGCCTGGCCGAAATTGCCGGCCTGGCCGACGTAGGAACTGATGTTGATGATGCGCCCGTAGTTCTGCTCGATCATGATCGGCATGGCGGCGGAGGTGCAGTAGTACACGCTGCCAAGATTGGTGTTGATGACCTGCAGCCAGTCGTCGTCGGTGAGCTTGCGCAGGGTCTTGTCGCGCGTGATGCCGGCATTGTTCACCAGCACATCCACCCGCCCCCACTGCGCCTGTACCTGACTAATCAGGCCGCGGGCCTGGTCCGGATCGGCAACATCGGCCTGCAGGCACAGACAATCCACGCCCAGGGCGCGGACCTCGGCGGCGACGGCCTGTGCCTCCGTTTCAGCGCTGCGGTAGTTGACCACCACGGCCATGCCGCGGCGGGCCAGTTCGAGTGCAATGGCGCGGCCAATACCGCGGGACGAGCCGCTGACGATGGCAACCTGCCGGGCCTGGGACATCGGGTTTCTCCTCTTCTGTCGCTGCAACTACGAGATGCCGCGCTGTGTCAGACCGCACGGCCGGCCGGTGGTTACGGTGGCGATGCGCGTTTTTTTGCGCCGCGTCGGGCCGGAACCTTCACTGCCACCTGCTCCCCGGCGCTGGAACGGATGAACTGGCCGATCACCGGCACGATCAGCTGGCGCCAGCGCCGACCGCTGAAAGTGCCGTAATGGCCAACTTCCGGCTGAACATAATGCAGCTTTCGTGCCGCCGACAGGTTGCAGCACAGGGTTTGTGCCGCCTCGGTCTGGCCGGGACCGGAGATGTCGTCCTTGCCGCCTTCGATGGTCAGCAGCGCGGTGTGTTCGATTGCACCCGGGTCGACCAATTCACCGCGGTGGTGCATCACGCCCCGTGGCAGGGCATGCTCCTGGAACACGGTGCTGATGGTTTGCAGGTAGAACTCGGCCGACGTGTCCATCACGGCCAGATACTCGCGATAGAAATCCCGGTGCTGTTGCGCACTGTCGCCATCGCCCTGCACCAGATAGTTGAAGAAATCCTGGTGCGCATCGACGTGACGCTGGATGTTCATGCTGATGAAGCCCGACAACTGCATGAAGCCCGGATACACCCGCCGGCCGAAGCCCGGGAAGGTCGCCGGCACGGTCGCCAGCAGGTTGTTTTCGAACCACTCCAGCGGATGATTCATGGCCAGGTCGTTGGGCACCGTCGGGCTGACGCGGGTGTCGATGGGTCCGCCGATCAGCGTCATGCTGCGCGGGACGAGCGGGTCCTTGCGGGCCGCCATCACCGACACCGCCGCCAGCACCGGCACCGCCGGCTGGCACACCGCCAGCACGTGCGTGTCCGGCCCCAGCGTGTGCACAAAGCCGATCACGTAATCGATGTAGTCGTCCAGATCGAAGCCGCCGTCCGCCAGCGGCACCATGGCTGCATCCAGCCAGTCGGTGACGTAGACGTCGTGGTTGGGCAGCAGCGCGCGCACGGTGTCGCGCAGCAGGGTCGCGTAGTGACCGGACATCGGCGCCACCACGAGCAGGCGCGGATCGTCCCGCGCGGCGCCGCGACGGAAGTGCAGCAAATCGCAGAACGGCTCGCGCTGGATCACATCGACGACAACCGGCACCGCGACGCCGTCGATCAGCGTGCTGTCGAGGCCCCATTCGGGCTTGTCGTAGCGGCGCGTGACGTTGTCGAACAGCTCGAAACCGGCCGTCAGCCAGCGCGCAGCGGCCGTTTCGCGCCAGGGATTGTCCGGGTGGCGCAGCATCCGGGTGGTCAGGTCCGCCGCCGCGCGGGCCGGGGCCAGACCGGCGTGGGCGATTTCCCGCATGTGATACAGCATCCGAATCACTCCTTGTGGCTGGTCATGCGTACATAAGAACCGGGTGCGTCCTCGATGGCCGCGAGCCCCCCTGTACCGGGCATGCGGGCCATCACCTTGCCGCCGGCACGCCGGCCGAGCCAGAACTTCCAGTCCGGCCACCAGGAACCGGCGTGCGCTGTCGCCTGTGCCTGCCAGTCGTCCGGGCCTGCCGGCAGGCTGTCGCAGGTCCAGTGCTGGTACTTGTGAGCGGCAGGCGGGTTGATGATGCCGGCAATGTGCCCGGAGCCCGACAGCACGAAGCGCGTCTTGCCGCCCGGCAGCCGCGCGCCGGCGTAGACCGAGCGCCAGGGCGCGATGTGATCCTCCACCGTGGCCACGAAATAGCACGGCACGCTGATTTTCGACAGATCGATCGGCGTCCCGGCCAGGGTGATGCCGCCCGGCTCCCGCAGCCGGTTGTGCAGGTACATGTTGCGCAGGTAAAAGCTGTGCATGGCCGCCGGCATGCGCGTCGCATCGGAATTCCAGAACAGCAGATCGAACGGCGCCGGGTCCTTGCCGAGCAGGTAGTTGTTGACGAAAAACGACCAGATCAGGTCGTTCGCCCGCAGCAGGTTGAAGGCCGTGGCCATGTCGGCGCTGTCGAGGTACCCGGTCCCGGCCATCTTGCCTTCCAGCGCGGCAATCTGGTCCTCGTCGATGAACACACCCAGATCGCCCGGCTGGCTGAAATCGAGCAGGCTGGCAAACGTGGTGGCCGACTTGATCCGCTCGTCGCCGCTTGCCGCCATGTACGCCAGCGTGCTGATCAGCAGCGTGCCGCCGATGCAGTAGCCGACTGCGTTCACCTCGCGCTCGCCGCAGGCCTGCTCGATGGCATCCAGCGCCGCCAGCGGGCCCTCGATCATGTAGTCCTCGAAGGACTTGTCCGCCAGCTCGGGCCCGGGGTTGAGCCAGGAGATCATGAACACCGTGTAGCCCTGCTCCAGCCACCAGCCGACCAGCGAATTCTTCGGCTGCAGGTCCATCACGTAGAACTTGTTGATCCAGGGCGGCACCACCAGCAGCGGCCGCCGGTAAACCTGATCGGTGACCGGGGTGTACTGGATCAGCTGCATCAGGGCGTTCTGGAACACCACCTTGCCCGGGGTGGCTGCGATGTTGACGCCGACCTCGAACGCGTTGGCGTCGGTCATGCGCGGCTCCAGGCGTCCGCCGCCGCGTTTCATGTCCTCCAGCAGATGCCTGAATCCGTGCAGCAGGTTCTGGCCGCCGGATTCCACCGTGGCGCGCAGCACCTGCGGGTTGGTGGCGACGAAGTTGGACGGCGACAGGGCATCGGCGAACTGGCGGGTGTAGAACGCCAGCTTGTGGCGCGTGGCCGGATCAAGATCGCCGGCGCCGGTGACCTGTTCCAGCAGCCACTGGCTGCTCAGCAGATAACACTGGCGTATCAGGTCGAAGGCCGGCAGCTGCCAGTCGTCGCCGCGGAACCGGCGATCGGTGGGCGCAGCGGGCGGACCCGCAGCAGGCGGCATCTGACCGGTCAGCGCACCCAGGCTGCGCTGCCACAGTTCCGCGTAGCCCTCCCACAGCTTGGTCTGTGCCTGCAACAGGCGCGCCGGGTCCGCCAGCAGGGCCTGGTTGAACACCGCCAGGGCCTGCAGCAGGCCGCCCGCCATGCTGTTGAGCACCGGGCCATCCACGACCGGCTGCTGCCAGCCGCCGTCGAGCGCATCCTGCATCTGGCCCTGTATCTGCTGGGCGACCTGCGCCAGTTCTTCCAGCACGGCGCCAGGATCCATCGGGGCGCTGTTCTGATCCGGCATGAATAGGCCTCCCGGCGTGTCCGTGGACGCGAATTGTGCACTGCACAAAACATGCCCTGAAGGGTAGTGAAAAGCGGATCGGCTGTAAAGCCGGCCGGCGCGGGCGCGCGGCCCGGTTGCTTTTCCGGCCGTCCCGAAACTGTCATCATCCGGGGCGCCTTCAGAACACATCCCAGCACCGCCGGAGAAACCCGCCGTCATGGCCGAACAACGCAAGCCCACCACCGCCATCTGTGCCTACACCAGCGACGCCATCTACGTGCGCGACAAGAGTCTGGTGGACGAGCTGATCGGCGAGGTCACCTTCACGCAGATGATGTTCTTCCAGATCATGGGCCACATGCCGACACCGGCCGAGGTCAGGATCGTGGACGCCGTGCTGGTCACGCTGATGGAACACGGCATCACGCCCAGCGCCATCGCCACCCGCCTGACCCTGATGAGCGCACCCGAGTCGCTGCAGGGCGCGGTAGCCGCCGGGCTGCTGGGCGTCGGCGGGCAGTTTCTGGGCACCATGCAGGGCGCCGCCGAGCTGATCGCCGAAATGATGGCCGCGGACGACGGCGTGCCGGCCGCGGCCGAACGCATCGCCAGGCGGCATCGTGCGAGCAAGACCGCCCTGCCCGGCTTTGGCCACAACCTGCACCGGCCGGACGACCCGCGCACGCCCAAGATACTGGCCATCGCGCAAGGCGCAGGCGTTCCGGGCAAGCACATCGCCGCCCTGCTGGCGCTGGGCGAGGCGGTGGACCGCGTCTACGAGCGTCACATCACCATCAACGCCACCGGCGCGATTGCCGCCGTGCTGTCGGAAATCGGCATCCCGGTCGAGGTGATGCGCGGCTTTGCGGTCATTACGCGCGCCGCCGGCCTGGTCGGCCACATCAAGGAAGAACTCGAAAACCCGGCCTCGCGCGGCCTGTGGGATGCCGGCACGCACGCGGTCGAGTACTCCGGCAACGCGCTCAAGAAGCATGCTTGAAACCAGCCTGACCGAGCGCCTGGCCGACTGGCAGCTGGCCCGGCGCCAGACCGGCTTTGCCGCCGCCGACATCGAGGCGGCCCGGCTGCTGGTGCTGGATTGGCTGGGCTCGGCCCTGGCCGGAATCGGCACCGATACCGGCCGCATTTTCCTGGAATACGCGCGCCTGCAGCCGGCCGGCAAGGTGACGCTGCTGGGGCTCGCCGAAGGCCGCTCGGTGGAAGTGGCCGCACTGGTCAACGGCGCCGTGTCGCACATCGTCGAGATGGACGATGTCGAGCGCGAGTCGGTCACCCACCCCGGCGCGGTGGTGGTGCCGGCGGCGTTGGCGGTGGCCGAGCGGGTCGGCGCCAGCGGACTGGACCTGCTGGCCGCCGTGGTGGCCGGTTACGAGCTCATGGTGCGCGTTGGCTCGGCGCTGGGCGCCGAGCACTACTACCACTTTCACAACACGTCCACCGCCGGGGTGTTTGGCGCCGCCGCCGCTGCCGGCTGGCTGCTGGAGCTGGACCGTGACCGGCTGGTGTGGGCGCTGGGCAACGCCGGCACGCAGGCTTCGGGTCTTTGGCAGTTCAACGACGAGGGCGCGCTCACCAAGCCCCTGCACCCGGGCCGGGCTGCGGCCAACGGCGTTTTGGCGGCTACCCTGTCGCGCCTTGGCCTGACCGGCGCGCGCAACATCCTTGAGGGTGAGCGCGGTTTTTTCGCCGGTTTGGCGCCGCGCGGCGATCCGCAGCGCGTAGTGACGCGTCTGGGCGACGTCGACGAACCCCTGTGCGTGCAGCGCATCTCCATCAAGCCGCACGCCTCCTGCCGGCACACGCATGCACCGATCGACGCGGCGCTGGCGCTGCGGGCGCAACTGCCAGCCAATCCGGCTATTGCTGCTGTTCACATAAGCACCTACAAGGCCGCTCTGACCCTGTGCGACAAGGCCGACCCACACACCGCCCCGGACGCCAAGTTCAGCCTGCAGTTCTGCGCCGCCTCGGCGCTGCTGCGCGGTCAGGTGGGCCTGGCCGAATTCTCCGATGCGGCGCTGGTCGACAAGGATCTGCGCGCCCTGCTGCCGCGCATCGAAGTAGCCGTCGATCCCGCGCGCGAGGCGGCCTATCCGGGCTGCTGGTCGGCTGCCGTCAGCGTCACGCTGGCCGACGGCCGCACGTTTCAGGCCGCGCAGGAACGCCCGAAAGGCGATCCCGAAAATCCGCTCACCGAAGCCGAACTGGAGACAAAGTTCCGTGGGCTTGCGGCCGCTGGCGGGGTGCAGACCGATCAGATCGAGCGCCTGCTGGGCTGGCTACGCACGCTGGCGAGCCCGGCGCCGCTGGACCCGCGACCGCTGCGCGAACTGGCGCGCAGCGCCTGACCGGGCGTGGTCGGACGCATGGCCGACTACGCCCTCGCCAATGCCTGGCAGGAGGCCCGCCAGCGCCTGGCCCTGCTGGAGTCGCAGCTCGACCCGGCCACGCAGCGGCGCCTGCTGACCGCAGGCGTCAGTCCTGGCTGGCATTGCCTGGAAGTCGGCGCCGGCGGCGGTTCGATCGCCCACTGGCTGTGCCGCACGGTCGGACCCAGCGGACGCGTGCTGGCGACCGACATCGACACCCGCCTGGCCGCCATCGACGCCCCACCAGGGCTTGAATTGCTGCAACACGACCTGACACGTGATCCGCTGCCGGCGGCGCAGTTCGACCTGGTGCATGCCCGCTGGCTGCTGCACCACCTGCCGGATCTGGATGACGCCATCGACCGTCTGGTCGGCGCCCTCAAGCCGGGCGGCCTGCTGCTGATCGAGGAACCGGATTTCTACCCGGTTCACGCCCAGCACGCCGGCTCGCCGCCCCTGTACGCGCAGTTCATGGATGCCCTCACGCGCGCCGTGGTGGCCGCCACCGGCCGCGACTGTTACTGGGCCCGTAGCCTGCCGACACTGCTGGCCAGACACGGGCTGGACGACGTAGACGCCGCAGCGGAGGTGGCCGTCCTGCGCGGCGGCGGTCCGCTCGCCGGCTTCTACCAGCTCAGTGGCCGGCAGGCGCGCCAGCGCGTGCTGGACGCCGGCCTCATGAATGCGGCCGACTACGACGCCGCATTGGCGTTGCTGGACGATCCGCACCTGTGGGCATTTGGCGCCTGCACCGTCGCTGCGTTGGGGCGACGACCCGAATAACCGAACGACAACCGAGGGGAAAATGAGCATAAATAAATCGCAGGTCGGCCGCCGACGGTTTCTGCAAGGCAGCGCGGCACTCGCCGCCGGTGCCGGGCTGGGCGTGGCCAGGACCTCGTCGGCAACGGGCGAAACCCACTGGGACCAGACCGTGGACGTACTGGTGGTCGGCGCCGGCGCGGCCGGCTCCAGCGCCGCCCTGACCGCCCACCGCCTGGGGGCGCAGGTTCTGATCATCGAAAAGGCCCCGTTTGCCGGCGGCACCAGCATGAAATCGGTCGGCGGCATCTGGGTGCCCAACAACAGCTTCCTGCGCAAGGCCGGCATCGACGACCGGCGCCAGGACGCCCTGCGCTACATGGCGCGCCTGAGCTATCCGGATGTCTACGACACCAGACACCCGACCTTCGGGGCACCGGCTGACGGCCTGGCGCTGATCGGCACCTACTACGACCACGCCGCACGCGTGCTGGACGGCTGGCAGGACGCAGGCGTGCTGAAGCTCAGCAACGAATTCGCGCCCGGCACGCAGATGCCGGACTACTACGCCCACCTGCCGGAAAACAAGGTGCCCAGCGGCCGCGCCCTGGTGCCGATTACACCGGACGGCAAGGTCGGCAACGGCGCCGAGCTGATCCGCCAGTTCCGCGTGGCGCTCGATGCCGCCGGCATACCGATCCGCACCAGCCTGCGGGCGCAGCGTCTGATCATGGACGCCGGCCGCGTCGCGGGACTCGCCGTGACCGACGGCAATGGCAAGACCGTCACTATCCGCGCCACCAAGGGGGTGATCTTCGCCAGCGGCGGGTTTACCCACAATCCGAAGATGCGGCGGGATTTCCTGAAAGGCCCGGTGTTTGGCGGCTGTGCCCAGCCGACATCGGAGGGCGACTTCATCACCATTGCCGGCGAGATCGGCGCCCAGCTGGGCAACATGAGCAACGCCTGGTGGTGCCAGATTCCGCTCGACCAGGCGCTGGTCAGCCCCAGCGTACCGACCGGCATCTGGTGCACGCCGGGCGATTCCATGCTGCAGGTCAACCGCTTCGGGCGGCGCTTCCTGAACGAAAAATTCGTCTACAACGAGCGCACGCAGGTGCAGTTCCAGTGGGATCCGGTGCATGCCGAGTATCCGAATCGGGTGTCGATCATGGTCTACGATGCCCGCAGCGCGCGCGAGTTCGCCGGCTACGCGCCAATCCCGCCCATCGGTCCCACGCCACCGCATGTGCACACTGCCGACACGCTGGACGCGCTGGCCGCGACACTGGCGACACACCTTGAAAAGATCGCTCCGCACACCGGCGGCGCACTGCTGGCGGACGACTTCGCGGCGCAACTGAAGGCGAGCGTGGCGCGCTTCAACGACTTCGCCCGCAGCGGCAGGGATGGCGATTTCCACCGCGGAGAGACGCCGATCGAGCCGTTCTTCCACCAGTTCGGCCCCCAGCCGGTGCTGAACAATCCAAATCCGAACCCGACGATGCATCCGCTGGCCGACACCGGCCCCTACTACGCCGTGCTCCTGGTGGCCGGCACCCTCGACACCAAGGGCGGGCCGCGCATCGACGGCAACGGCCAGGTGCTCGACGTGCGCGACCGGCCGATCGCGGGCCTGTACGGTGCCGGCAACTGCGTGGCATCCCCCACCGGCCCGGCCTACTGGGCCGGTGGCGCTACCCTTGGGCCGGCGATTACGTTTGGCGCACTGGCCGCCGAGCACGCCATGCGCGGCGCGGCCAAGGTCGGGGACGCCGCGGCATGACGCTCCCCGTTGGCAACTTCGACCGCTTCGGCATGGTGGTCGGCAATCTCGACGCGGCGATGAAGGCCTACGCGCAGGTGTTCGGCATCCGCCAGTTCGATCTGTGCGAGGTTGATGGCCGACCGGCCGCCCTGGGCGGCTTTGGCAGCCTGCGCCTGGAGTTGATCGAAGGCAGCAGCGGTGGGGACGTGTGCGGCGAATTCTTCGACCGCCGCGGCGAGGGCATGAGCCACGCCCTGTTCGTGCCGGAAAAGGACCACAGCCTCGAACGGATCGCGGAACGGGCAACGGCGCTGGGACTGGGCTCCGAAACCGGCCAGCAGCGGCTGACCATCGCCAGCCGCCAGCAGCTCGGTGGCTTGGCGCTGGTCGTCCAGTCTGCGCAGCCCCTGATACGGGGCCAGCGGACGTTCCAGCACCAGGCTCTGCTGCCATGCCAGAAACTGTTTCACGTCGGCATGGTGGTGCGCGATCGGGAGCTGGCGATCGGCGGTTTCCAGCGCCTGCTGGGCATTGACGAATTCCTGCGCATGGAACTGCACACCGACCAGGGCCTGCGGGTATGGATAGACGGCAAACCGGCGCTGCATCACGCGCGCACCGCGTTTGGCCGGATCGGAGAATTTGCCTGCGAACTGATGGAACCGCTCGGCGGCGACGGCCTGTACCAGCGCTTCCTGGCTGCCCACGGTGAAGGCCCGCAGCACTACTTTCCGACCATCCTGACTCCAGCCGACTTTGCCGCCGTACGCGGCGGCCTGGCCCGGGCCGGCCTGGCGGTGCGCCTGGAAGGCGCCATCGGCGATGCCATGCGTTATTACTACCTCGACAGCGCACCGCTGATGGGCATGTGCATCGAGATCATCGTGCCCGAGCGGGCCGACTGGTGGCAGTCACTGGGCATGAGCGCGCAGGACGCCTGGCGCGTCGGGCTGGACGCCTGAGGGAGCGCCAATTCCTTGCGCCTTTGGACGCCGCGGCGCGCCGCCTGGCACAGGTGATCAGTGGCGCCTTGCCGGCTCGACATCAGGCACCACGCAGGAGAATGACGATGTTCATCACGAACAAACAGTCCGGGACCAACGTTCACGAAGTCGCGGACGGGATTTATCGCATCAACACGCCGGTCCGTGCGCAGGGCGGGCCCGGCGATTTTTCCTACAATCAATTCCTGATCGTCGACGATGCCCCGCTGCTGTTTCACACCGGGCTGCGAAAGATGTTTCCGCTGGTGCGGGAAGCGGTGGCGAGCGTGATGCCGGTGGAGCGTCTGCGCTATGTCGGTTTCTCGCACGTCGAGGCCGACGAGTGTGGTTCGCTCAACGAATGGCTGGCGGCGGCGCCGCAGTCGGTGCCGCTGTGCGGCAAGCTGGCCGCGATGGTTTCAGTGGACGACATTGCCGACCGGCCCGCGCATGCACTCGCGGATGCACAAGCGCTTACGCTGGGCAGCCATACCGTGCGCTGGTTCGATACCCCGCACCTGCCGCATGGGTGGGAATGCGGCCTGCTGATGGAGGAGACAACGCGCACCTTGTTGTGCAGCGATCTGTTCGCACAGGGTGGCGCCGTGCATCCGGCCACCACCGAGTCCGACATCCTTGGCCCGAGCGAGGCGTTCCGTCAGGCAATGGACCCGTACGCGCACGGTCCGAATGCACGTGCGCTGCTGGAACGGCTGGCCCTGGCGCAACCGACCACACTCGCCTGCATGCACGGCAGCACCTGGCATGGCGACGGGGCGAAGCTATTGCGCGCGCTCGCCGATGTGCTATCGCCATAGCCCCGCGCAAGACCGCGTTACCGCACGCTCCCAGGAAGGGAGTAGCAAACAGTGGGAGTCGGTCGCCGCAATCCCGGGGTCAGATGCCCTGCGCCCAGGCCGTGCCAGCTTCGCTTCTCACCGAGCTCACAGCATCGTGCTCCCGCCGTTGACGCTGATCACCTGGCCGGTAACGAACGACGCCGCGGTGGAGGCCAGAAAGCTCACCACGGCGGCGACTTCCGTCATCTCGCCGGGGCGGCCCTTGGGAATGACGCCGACGAACTTGTCGAACATCTGCGGGTAGGCCCTGACCAGTTCGTCCACCTGCTCGGTGCGCACGGCGCACGGGGCGACGGTGTTGAAGGTGATGTCCGGCGCCGCGAATTCCCGCGCCAGGCCGGTAGTCAGGCCGTGCACCCCGCCCTTGGCGGCGTTGTAGGCGGCGTGGTCCCACAGGCCGTTTCGCACCGAGTCGGCGCCGATGCTTACCACGCGACCGTAGCCCTGCCTGAGCATGACCGGTAACGCCACACGGCAGGCCCACAGCACGGTCCACAGGTTGCGGTTGATGGTGGTGTGCAGCGTCTCGGGCGTGTGTTCCAGGAACGGCTTGATCACGCCACCACCAGCGTTGTTGACCAGGATGTCGATGCGGCCGAAAGCCGCCAGCGCGGCATCCACCATGGCCTGGTTGGCGGGCTCGGTGGACAGATCAGCCACGTGGCAGGCGGTGCGCACACCGTATTGCGCACCGATGGCCGCCGCGGTGGCAGCAAGCGTTTCGCCGTCCATGTCAGCCAGCAGCAGGTCGGCGCCTTCACGCGCCAGCTCGCGCGCGATGGCGCGGCCGATGCCCTTGGCCGCGCCGCTGACGATGGCCGCTCGGCCCCTGTGTAGACCCGGCTGCAGGTCCATGCCTCAGCCCTCCGCGGCGGGCTCGAAGCGGCCGGTCGAGGCAAACCGCGGGTCGGGCACGTTGCCCCAGTAGTCGAGCGATTCGGGCCGTGCTTCCAGCACGCGCGCCTTGCGCGGGCGCTCTTCCGGGAACTCTTCCATGCCGAAGCTGTACTCCAGGGTCATGCCGTCCGGGTCCAGGAAGTACAAAAAGATGCTGCCCGACGGCGGATGACGGCCGGGGCCGTAGACGATCGGTACGTCGTTGCGCTTTACCCGCGTCAGGGCGCAGCCGATGTCGTCCATGTCGCTGACCATGAAGTTGACGTGGTTCAAACCCGGTTCCTTGCGCGTGGCGGCGGCGTTGCCGATGCCCAGCGAGTGGTGGTACGGATTCGGAAAGCAGCGCATGAAGGCGATGAAGCCATCGACGTAATCCGAGATGCGGAAGTTGAGCGTTTCCTTGAAGAACTTGACCGCTTCCGGCCAGCGGTCGACGTTGAGCACCACATGCCCCAGGCGCGCGATCTTGGTGACGGTGGGCGCGTAAGTGCTGCCGCGTTCGAGCTGGCCTTCGTAGAACTCGAAAGTGAGGCCAGAAAACGGCTCGCGGATGCGCAGCGTGCGCTGCTGGCGCAGCGCCCGGCACTCCTCGGACGACAGGAACGCCGGATTCAGTCCAGCCTTCTGCAGATGCTCGAACAGGCGGTCCAGTTCCTCCGGCTGTTCCATCTCCCAGCCGACGCGCTTCAGACCCGGCTCGCCACCCTCGTGCAGCACCACGTTGTGGTGATCTGCGCTGCAGGCGAAGAACGCCGGGCCACCTTCGACATGCTCGTTCAGTTGCAGGCCGACCAGATCGCGGTAGAACGGCACTGACCTGGACAGGTCAGTCACGTTCAGGGCGACGTAACCAAGTTTTTTGTAACGGAACACGGCTTTCTCCTCCGGTCTCGGACCTTTAGTTCTAAAGAATGGCGCTGACCATGCCATGCGGGCGCAGGCCGTCGATGTCGAGCATCACCCGCTTGCTCCTGATACGCAGGCCGTCGCCGCTGCGCACCAGCTGATAGATGACGTGACACACGAAGGTATCCAGGTTCTGCCGCTTGGCGCGGTAGACGATCTGGTTGCTGGCCACCTTCAGACTCGTGTCGTCTTGTTCCAGGATGCGCACGTTGTGGATGGTGTGGCGCACCTTTGAATGCGGAAACTCGACGTGCGCGGTGCGCCGGGTCAGGCGCTTGGCGCGCTGCACCAGGCGGTGGTGGTCGTCGTTGATGATGAACAGTGCCGCGCTCTTGTCGGCATCCGGGATGTCCATGGGCGGCACCAGGTATTCACCGTCGTCGGTGAACAGCTCGGCCCATTCCATGGTCTTCCATTCGTCCAGCAGGGCCGCTTCGTGGTAAAGGAAATCCTCGACCTCGGCCCGGGTCAGCAATGCCATTGTTGTCACCTGTTCCTGATTGCGCGACTCAGCGCGAAGCGCCCATGAGTTCGTCCCAGCGGATCCAGAACGAGCGCATCTGCACCTCGTCGTCGCCCTGGTTGTTTTCCGGCCGATTCATGCCCTTGGAGATGTCGTTCCAGCCGACTTCCGGCATGTTCTGGTAGGCCTGCTGGCACAGCTCCAGCATTTCCACGTCGTCCGGCGTGGCAAAGCCGGCCGGGCCCAGGAACTCGTTGAAGTTGTACTGGCGCCAGGCACGCATTTCCGGATGCTCGCCGCGCGGCGCCAACGACCAGGCAGTGACCTCCAGGTATCCCGGCGTGATCGGCTGGAAGCTGCGGATGGTCAGCCCCATGATGTCGTTGATGATCAGGTTCGGAAAAATCAGGATGTTGCGGTTCCAGTTGGCGATGCGGTCCGCCCGCTGCTCGCCCAGGCGGCTGGCGAGTTCGGCCTGGACGCGAGCCACCTCCTCCTTGCCCGAGTCGCCCCACTGCGGCACCCACTGCGCCACCGGCCGGCCCCACGGCGCCTGGTATTCGATGACCGCGTGGCCGTTGCCCAGGCTCTTGCCGCCGCCGCCGACGTCGTGCGGATCGAAGTCCTCGCGGAACACACCCACGGTGGCGCGCAGATAGTCGAAATACGAGGCGTGGGCGGTGATGGCGTGGTAGCCGTCGGCGCTGTTCTCGTACAGCAGCTTCCAGTTGGCGCGCATGGAGTAGGCCTGCTCGCCGGGGGTCACTTCCATGCCGTGCTGGCCCTGGTCGGCCACCAGGTCCAGGAACTCGGCGGCGCCGGCCAGGTACGTTGTCAGGTCCACCGCCTTGGGGTCGAAGTTCACGAACACAAAATCGCGGTAGGCCTCGACCTTGGCCGGCGAGATCAGGTCCTTGGCGCCGTTGGCGAAGAAATCGTCCGGAAAGCCGCTGGCGCCGGGCTGCTCGACCATGCCGCCGCGGGTGTCGAAGGTCCAGCCGTGGTAAGGGCAGGTCAGGCGCTTGGCGTTGCCCTGCTTCTCGCGGCACACCATGGCGCCGCGGTGCGTACAGGTATTGAAATAGACGCGCGGCTGGTTGTCGTCGCCGCGCCACAGGAACAGCTGCCGCCCGCCCACCTTGCGCGCCACGAAGTCGCCGGCTTTCGGAATTTCCGACGCGTGGCCGACGTACAGCCAGCAGCGGGCGAAGATTTCCTCCCGCTCCTTGTCGAGCACCGCCTGGTCCGTGAACGCCCAGCGGGGCACCAGAAATTCGCTGCGCTGCGGATCGATGCGGATGTAATGCGTACCGCCGAAGCCGAGACCGGGTTCCAGGGGCTTGTTCATGGGCTGCCTCACAAGGGGAAAAGATGTCGGCACCGGCCGATCAGTCGTTTACTTTAAGCGGAAACGGCCGGTGGCCGAAAGCGGCCACGCTCAAGCCTTGACGCCGGGCAAGCCGGCGGCGGTTGCTAGAATCGGGCCATCACGGCCACAGGAAATTGCCATGTTCGATCCCGCCGACTTCAGCCCCGCCATCCAGCAGCGCCGCCGCGTCATGCCGCCGATCCGGGGCGACCGCCATCCGGCCAACCGCGCGCCGCGCATCTTTGCCGACAGCGCCGACATCCGCGACATCGAGCCGCTGTACCGGGCCGGCATCATCAACGGCGTGACCACCAATCCCACGCTGGTCAAGAAAGCCGGCGCCAACTCCTGGCAGCAGGCCAAGGCCATGCTCACCGACATCCTGCAACTGCTGGCGCCAAACCCGGTAAGCCTGGAACTGACCGAGCTGACGCCGGACGCCATGCTGGCCCAGGCGCAGGAACTGGCGGCGCTGGGCAGCAACGCGGTCATCAAGGTGCCGGTCGGTGGTTACCGCACAGCCGATGCAAATGCCGACCCGTTTACGGGCCTGAAGGTGCTTCGGGCGCTGTGGGAGCAGGGTATTCACACCAACGCCACGCTGGTGTTCAACACCACGCAGGCGTTCTGGGCCGCCAATGCCGGGGCCAGTTGCGTGAGTCCGTTCCTGGGCCGCGTCGCGGATTACCTAGCCAAGCACGACGATCCTGCCGGCGTGCCCGGCAATTCGCTCTACCAGGCCGACGGCGAGACCCGTTTTCACAACACCGAATACGTGGCCTGCGGCGGGTCCCGGCAGAACTCCGGCTCGCGGCTGGTGCAGGAAATCGTTGCCGTGTTCGCGCACTACGACATCCGCAGCGAGGTGCTGGCCGCCAGCATCCGCAACCCGGCGCAACTGACGGAAATGCTGCTCTGCGGGGCGGACATCCTGACCGTGCCGGCCGCCATCCTGGCTGGCGTGGCCGACCACCCGCTGACCGATCTGGGTATGCAGGCGTTCTGCGCCGACGCGGCGGTGTTCAGCGGCTGAAGTCCGGTGCGCAAAAGCGGCGGACACGCTGCGCGGGCGGGGGCCCTTATGGTTCAATAAGGGAATTTTCTGTCCCCCACCCTGCCGTGCCAGCGGGCTCCGTCCTTGAAAAAAACCGACATTTCCGATCCGCAATACTTTCACAAGGTAGTCGACTGCCAGTGGGCCTGCCCGGCCCACACCAACGTGCCCGAATACATACGGCTGATCGCCGCCGGGCGCTACACCGACTCCTACATGCTGAACTGGTTCTCGAACGTGTTCCCGGGCGTGCTCGGGCGCACCTGTGACCGACCCTGCGAGCCGGCCTGCCGGCGTGGCCGGGTAGAGGAAAAGCCGGTCGCCATCTGTCGCCTGAAGCGCGTGGCGGGCGATCTGAAGGACGACATCAGCGACCGCCTGCCGGCTATTCCCAGCAAGAAAAACGGCAAGCGCGTGGCGCTGGTCGGCGCCGGCCCGGCTTCGCTGGCGGTGGCGCGCGACCTGATGCCGCTCGGTTACGAGGTGGTGCTGTACGAGAAGGACCAGCGCGGCGGCGGTGCCATGCGCACGCAGATTCCGGCCTTTCGTCTGCCCGAATCCGTGCTGGACGAAGAAGTCGACCGGATTCTGGATTTTGGTGTCGAGTGCCACTTCGGCCAGCCGGTGCAGAGCATGGGCTGGCTGCTCAAGCAGGGTTTCGATGCCGTGTTCGTGGGCTCCGGCGCGCCGCGCGGGCGTGACCTCGATGTGCCCGGCCGCCAGGAAGCCGGCGCCAACATCCACATCGGCATCGACTGGCTGGGCTCCGTGGCCTTCGGCCATACGGAAAAAATCGGCAAGCGCGTGGTGGTCATCGGCGGCGGCAACACGGCCATGGACTGCTGCCGCACGGCCCTGCGTCTGGGTGGCGAGCAGGTCACCGTCACCGTGCGCAGCGGCTTTGACGAAATGAAGGCCTCGCCGTGGGAAAAGGAAGATGCCATGCACGAGGGCATCCCGATCCTGGACTACCACGCGCCCATGTCGTTCGAACTGGAAAACGGCCGCCTGAGCGGCGTGTGGTTCCAGAAGATGCGCGCCGAGCTCGACGAGCGCGGCCGGCGCAAGCTGGTGCCGACCGGCGAGGCGCCGGTGCTGATCCCCTGCGATGACGTGCTGATGGCCATCGGCCAGGAAAACGCCTTCCCGTGGATCGAGCGCGACATCGGCATCGAGTTCGACCAGTGGGACATGCCCAGGCTGAACGCCGACACCTTTCAGTCCACGCACCCGCAGGTATTCTTCGGCGGCGACGCGGCATTTGGCCCCAAGAACATCATCTGGGCGGTGGCCCACGGCCATGCGGCCGCGATCTCCATCGATTTGCTGTGCCAGGGCGGCGATCTGCAAGCCGAACGTCCGGCCCGGGGCGTGACCCTGGTCAGCCAGAAAATGGGCATGCACGACTGGAGCTACGGCAACGATTTTTCGGCCGCCCACCGCCTTGCCGTGCCGCATGCCGACAAGTTCAAGACGCTCAAGAACATCAAGGTCGAGGTGGAGCTGGGCTTCGATGCCGACATGGCGCTCAAGGAAGCCGCCCGCTGCCTGAACTGCGACGTGCAGACGGTGTTCACCGAGAGCCTGTGCATCGAGTGCGATGCCTGCGTGGACATCTGCCCGGAAGACTGCATCACCTTCACCGTCAACGGCGAGGAAACGGACCTGCGCACGCGCCTGCAGGCCCCGGCGACCAACCTCGACCAGGCGCTGTACGTGTCGGACCCGCTGCCAACCGGCCGCGTCATGGTCAAGGACGAGGACGTGTGCCTGCACTGCGGCTTTTGTGCCGAGCGCTGCCCGACCAGTGCCTGGGACATGCAGAAATCCCTCATCAAACTTCCGCAAGCAGGTGGCGTATGTCACGTCTAGCCAGGGTCAACGAGTTCGTACTGCGCTTCGCCAACGTCAACGGCACCGGTTCGGCCAGCGCCAACGGCCTGGTGGCGCGGGCGCTGTTTCGCATGGGCCTGCCGGTCGGACCGAAGAACATCTTCCCGTCCAACATCCAGGGCCTGCCGACCTGGTTCGAGATCCGCGTCAGCGAGGCCGGCTACACCGGCCGGCGCGGCTCCGTGGACCTGATGGTGGCCATGAACGGCCAGACCTTCGCCGAGGACGTGCGCAGCGTGGAGCCGGGCGGCTACCTGCTGTACGACTCGTCCAAGCCCCTGGCGCCCGAACTGCACCGGCCGGACATCAACTTCCTGGACGTGCCGCTGACGGAACTGGTGACGCGCGAGTTTGCCAACCCGCGCCAGCGCCTGCTGTTCAAGAACATCGCCTACGTGGGCGTGCTGTCGGCGCTGCTGAGCATCGAGCCCGAGGTCATCGAACAACTGTTGCGCGAGCAGTTCCAGGGCAAGGAAAAGCTGATTCCGCCCAACATGAAGGCCTTCGAGATGGGCCGCGCGGCGGCGCTGGAGCGCTTCAGCTGCCCGCTGCCGATGCATGCGCAGCGGCGCGACGCCATCGGCGACCGCATCCTCATGGACGGCAACTCGGCCGCCGGCCTGGGCTGCGTGTATGCCGGTGCGACGGTGGCCGCCTGGTACCCGATCACCCCGTCCACCTCGCTGGTCGATGCCTTTGGCGCGTACTGCGAGGACTACCGCGTCAACCCGGACGGCAGCAAGCGCTACGCCATCCTGCAGGCCGAGGACGAACTGGCCGCCATCGGCATGGTGGTCGGCGCGGCCTGGAACGGCGCGCGGTCGTTCACCGCCACCAGTGGGCCCGGCATCTCCCTGATGACCGAGTTCCTGGGCCTGGCCTACTACGCCGAAATCCCGGTGGTGCTGTTCGACATCCAGCGCTGCGGGCCGTCCACCGGCATGCCCACGCGCACCCAGCAATCGGACCTGCTGTCGTCGGCCTATGCCTCGCACGGCGACACCAAGCATGTGCTGCTGTTCCCGGCCTCGCCCAGGGAATGCTTCGAGATGGCGGCGCAGGCCTTCGATCTGGCCGAGCGCCTGCAAACGCCGGTGCTGGTGATGAGCGATCTTGACCTTGGCATGAACGACTGGTTGTCCGAGCCACTGACATGGGACGACGCCTACCGGCCGGATCGGGGCAAGGTGGTGACGCGCGAGCAGCTCGACGAGGGCCTCCAGTTCTACCGCTACCTGGACGTCGACGGCGACGCCATTCCGTATCGCACCCTGCCCGGCACGCACCCGAGCAAGGGCGCGTTCTTCACCCGCGGCTCCGGGCACGACCGTTTCGGTGGCTATACCGAGGACGGCGCCAAGTACCAGGACAACGTCGATCGTCTGCGGCGCAAGTTCGACACCGCCGCCACGTTGGTGCCCGACGCGATCATCGAGCGGGACGCTGGCAGCAGCGCCGGCATCGTCTACTTCGGCACCAGCGCCGAGCCGATGCCCGAGGCGCTCGATGCGCTCGCTGCGCAGGGCCTGGACGTGGACGCCCTGCGCCTGCGTGCCTTTCCGTTCAGCAAGCGCGTGTACGACTTCATCGCCGCCCACGACACCGTGTTCGTGGTCGATCAGAACCGCGACGGCCAGCTGCGCGCCATGCTGCTGATCGAGGGCAACCTCGACCCGGCCAGGCTGGTGTCGGTCCTGAGCTACGACGGCATGCCCGTCACCGCCGATTTGCTGGTCCACAGCATCAGCGCGCACCTGGAACCGGTGCGCGCGCTCGCCATGGGAGCCTCCGCATGAGCTACCTGCCCAAGCCCAAGATTCATCACCCGCAACTGCCCAAGAACACGCTGGGCCTGACCCGGCGCGACTACGAAGGCTCGCTGTCCACGCTGTGCGCCGGCTGCGGCCACGACTCGGTCAGCGCGGCACTGATCCAGGCCTGCTTCGAGCTGGACCTGCCGCCGCACCGGGTCGGCAAGCTGTCCGGCATCGGCTGCTCGTCAAAGACGCCCACCTACTTCCTGGGGCCGGCGCACGGCTTCAACTCCGTGCACGGCCGCATGCCGTCCATCGCCTCGGGCGCCGCCGCGGCCAACCGCGACCTGGTCTACATCGGCGTGTCCGGCGACGGCGACACGGCCTCGATCGGTCTTGGGCAGTTCATCCATGCCACGCGCCGCGGCGTGAACATGCTGTACCTGGTCGAGAACAACGGCACCTACGGCCTGACCAAGGGCCAGTTCTCGGCCACCGCCGACGTCGGCTCCAAAAGCAAGGCCGGCAAGGCCAACCCGTATACCCCCATCGACCTGGTGCAACTGGCGCTGCAGATGGGTGCCGGCTTCGTGGCGCGCAGCTTCTCGGGCGACAAGGAGCAACTGGTACCGCTGCTGAAAGCCGCCATCGCCTACCCGGGCTTTGCCTTCATCGACGTCATCTCGCCCTGCGTCACCTTCAACAACCACGAGTCCTCGACCAAGAGCTACGCCCACATCCGCCGCCACGACCGGCCGGTGATGGCGGCCGACTTCGTGCCGCTGGCGCAGGAAATCACCGCCGCCTATGCGCCGGGCGACCGCCATACGGTGACCCTGCACGACGGATCGATGCTGCACCTGAAAAAACTGGCCGATGACTACGATCCCTACGACCGGGCCGGCGCCATGAATTACCTGCACCGTCACCAGGCCGACGGTAGCGTGCTGACCGGCTTGCTGTATCTGGACGCCGAGCCGACCGAAATGCACGCCATGCTGGGCACCGACGCCACGGCGCTCAATCGCCTGCCTTTCGAGACCCTGAACCCTGGCGCGGCGGAGCTGGCCGCCGTCAACGCAGCGCTGCGCTGATGCCCGTGACGGCCGGGCGCTGGCTCGCAGGCGGCCTGCTTCTGGCGCTGGCCTTTGCCACCCGTGCGCAACCGCCCAACACCGACTGGAACGGATTCGACGTCTCGAAGCTTGGCGTGCCCAGGGCAGGTCTGGCCAACGGTGGACAGCCGCGTGACGGCATCCCGGCCCTGACCGAGCCGAGTTTCAAATCCGCGACCGAAGTCGGCATGGGCTTCGAAGAGCGCGTGGTCGGCGTGGTGGTTGGCGGCGTCGCGCGCGCCTATCCGCGCAGCGTGCTGGTCTGGCACGAGGTCGTGAACGATCGCGTTGGCAAGGTGCCGTTCGTCGTCGTCTACAGTCCGCTGACTGGCGCGGTAGCGGGCTTCAGCGCCAAGTCTGACGCGGGCGCCGATCAGTTTGGCGTCTCGGGGCTGCTCTACAACAGCGGCACCTTGCTGTACGACCACGCCAGCAAATCGTTGTGGCTACCGACCGAGGGCCTCGCCATCGCCGGGCCACGCAAGGGGCAACGATTGGCCGCCATCGTCGCCACCGAAACCAGCTGGGCCGACTGGCTCACCCGCTACCCGAGAACGCTGGTGCTGACCGCCGACACCGGCCACGAGCGCCCCTACGGCCAGGATCCCTACGCCGATTACGCCGCCAACAGCGAGCTGCGCTTTCCGGTGGCCGCGCACAGCGACCGCTACCACCCCAAGGAACCGGTGCTGGTCATCGGCCGGGACGGCCATTACCGCGCGTATCCGTTCGTCGAACTGGCCAGCCACGACAAGCCCTTCACGGACGAATTCGCCGGCAACGCGTACCGGATCGACTTCAACTACCCCGACCAGCGAGTGCTGGTTACCGACGTCGACGGCAGGCCGGTGCCGGTCGCCACCGAATACTGGTTTGCCTGGCATGCCGGCCACCCGACAGACCCGGTGTACACCGCAACCCCCGGCAGCCCGACGCCGCGCTGAAACGGCGGCGCGCAGACGACGCTGCGCGGGCCGTCACCCCGTTTCGCCGCCGGCAGACCCGAGCCGATCACTCGAAAGCCACGCCCGCGACTCCGGTCAGCCACTGCGGCACGGCCTCGTAGAACAACACCTCGCCGCGCGTGCCCGGCATGGCGCCCATCACCGTGGCCCAGTTGCGGATTTCCTGCGCACCGTTGCCACCGCGCCGGCCAATGGTGGCGGCATCGAGCCCGGCGAGGCGCGTGTATTGCCCGGCCTGCATCCAGGCCAGCAACTCGCGGTCGAAATCCTCGCTGATGCGCCCCAGACCCTCACGGCCCCACCGCCCGACCTCGTCGGCAAGTCGCTGCTGTACGGCCGGATCGACGCCCTGGCGCCCAGCGGACATGAAGGCCAGCCAGTCGCGGCCGGCCGGGTCATCGCCCAGCGTGCGCCAGTCCGGTAACGGCACCGCATGCGACAGGCCGCCGGTGCCGATCAGCGCCACCCGCAAATCAGGCTCGATACCCGCCAGTACGCGGCGAATGGCGCCACCCAGCGCCAGACAGCGCGCCACGGTCGGCAGCGGCGGGGCGTTGCAGTTCTGGAACAGCGGCACGATCGGCAGGTCCGCCTGCGGAAAAATCATGTGCACCGGCGTCATGAACGCGTGGTCCAGCGGCAGGTCCTGCGCGAAGGCCAGGTCGAAACCCTCGCCGATCAGCCCGTCCAGAAGTCCGTGGGCCAAGCCGGCGTGCACCGCCAGGTCGTAGCGCGGCAGGCCGCCGTCGCCCTGCCCCACACAGCGCGCCCCGACACCCAGGCAAAAGGCCGGCATGTTGTCCAGAAAGAAACTCTGGAAGTGATCCGACGCGACCATCAGCACCACGTCCGGACGCGCCGCGCGCAGCCGGCGGGCAAGCTCGTCATACCCGGCACGCACGGTGTCGCGCTGCGCCTGTGACGCGCGCTCCCAGGTACGCACCATGACGGCGGCGTGGGTAAGGCCAAACGCGGCGACGATGCTGGCCATGGTTGGCTCTCCTTCCTCAGGCGGCTGGGAACAGCGCAAAGCACTTGCTGGAGTTGAACACCCAGCTTTCCACGAAATCCACGACCTGCGGACGCTGACCGAGCGCCGCCATGGCGCCGGCCAGGCAGATCCAGTTCAGAACCTCGTGCTGACCGGCATCCTCGATGGCCTGGCGGGTGAGCTCGCCCCAGCGCGTCCAGCCGCCGCTGTCCAGGTCCGCCCGCAGCCGACGGTCTGCTTCGACGTCCGGATACAGGCGCTGATGTCTGGCGGTCAGCGAGCCGTGCGACCACGACGACGACGCCACGATGGCCACGCGCCAATGGCTCGCGGCAAAAAATCGGCCGATTGCTGCACCCAGCGCGAAGCAGCGCGCCGGGGTCGGCGAAGGCGGGCTGCTGACGGCCGGTGCATCCGCGCCGGCGCCACGCGCCGCACCGGTGAGCAACTGTCCCCCATAGCAGTTCACGTGCAGCGGAATGAGCGGGTAGTGGAAGTCACGCCCGGCCGCCGGCAGGTCCATGAACAGCACGGTGTTGGCAAACGAATGCGCCAGCCCGGCCGGGTGGCGGGTGGTGCTGGCCCAGGCCAGATCGAAGCCTTCACCCAGCAGGTGCGCGACCAGTGCATGCGCCGCCTCACGGTGGCCGCGCACGGTCAGCGGGGTGTCCGGCGGCAGACCAAAGGCGTTCTGGTCCGTCTCGAACGGGATCTTCCCGCCGCCGTAGGGAAAGCAGGTCAGCTCGTCGAACAGGTACGCGCAGAAAGCCGGCACGCCGTCGAGACGAAAGTTCTCGAACTGATCGTCGCCGAATACGAGCACCAGGTCCGGCGCGAAGGCATCGAGTTCGCCGCGCAGCGCCGCATAGCCGGCAAGCAGACGGTCGCGATGGCGCACGGCTGCCGTCCGGCCCTCGTCGTCGCCCCACTCGGCGCGCATCGGTGCCGGCCAGGCGTCGCGGTTGGCGTACGCATCTGGCGGGATGCGGCCCACCTTGACGTTACGCGCCAGCATGCGCGGCCAGTGCTCGACGGGCACCAGCGGCCCCGGATAGTGCGACAGGCCAAGGCCAAGCACCTGCCCCATCACAGCACCGGCACGTCGGTCTGGTGGTGCATGCGCACGTCGGCGCGCGTGCGGCTGGACTCCAGAATGCCCATGACCACCTCGGCGCTGGCCATGCCCCAGCGGACGTCGAGCAGCGTTGGGCGATTTTCAGTCACCGCTTCGTAAAGCTCGCGCAGTTCCGCCGCGCGACCCAGCGGCGCCGGACATGGCAGTTCGCGCCGGCCGCCAGCGTCGTACACGTACAGCCCGTCCGGCGACTGGCGGATCACGCCCCGCTCGCAGGACACCACGGTCAGGCCGAAGAACGGCTGCTGCTGCGGCGCGTCCATGTCCCAGCCGCCGCCGGCACCGTAGCCATAGGGATTGCCGCCGCGCACCTGGGCGTATTTTTCCTGTGCGCTGACCGGGCCGGCGGGCCGCGCCTTGGGGATGCGCGAATCCGGATTCTTCGCCGGCTTGCCGGCTTCGCCCACGCCCCATGTCAGTTCGACGCTGTCGAAGTAGCCGTAACCGTCGAACACCAGCGTGGCCGGCGTACCGTCCTCGAACTCCAGGAACGCCGTGTAGTTGCCCTCGCAGTCCGGAAAATGCGGCTCGTGCCGGCCCGCCTGCGCCCGCACGCTGCGCACCCGCCCGCCGCCCAGATAGCGGATGGTGTCCACCTGGTGCGGCCCCTGGCGGAACACCGGTCCGGCACCAAGGTCGGTGCGCACTTCGTCGGGCATCAGGGCACGGATCAGCCAGTCGTTGAAGTTCCAGGTGTGCAGGTGAATGACCCGCCCCAGTTCGCCGGAGCGGATCAGCTGGCCCATGGCGCGCACCGGCGCGTCGTACACCTTGGAGTGGCCCTGCACGTACTTGACGCCGGCCGCCTCCACCGCCTGCACCATGGCCTGGCACTGTTGCAGCGTCACCGCCATCGGCTTTTCGCAGATCACGTGCTTACCGTGGCGGGCGGCGGCGATCACATGTTCGGCGTGCAGCCGGTTGGGCGATGCCACCCACACCGCATCCACCGGGCCGTCCGAGCACATCGCCTCCACGCTGTCGTAGCAGGCCAGCGGCAGGCCCAGACTGTGCGCGAAGTAGTCCATGTTGTCGCGGCGGATGTCGGCAAGTGCCGTCAGCTCGATCTCGCCTTCCAGCTCCCGCAGATGCGGCAGCACCTGCAGGGCCGCGATGCCGGCCCCGGCAATGCCCAGACGCAGCCGGCTCATGGCGCGCTGGCCGCGGCCGTGGCGCCGGGCACGAAGCTCATCGCTTCGGTGCCGCCCCACGGCCGCGTCGCCGAGGGAAACGTGATGCATGCGTTGTGCGCCGGGTCGGTCACCCGTGCCACGTCCGGCGCCAGGCCCTGCTCCACGCGCGCGATCTGCTCGGCCAGCATCCTTCGGAACAGCACGATGCCGCGGTCGGTGGCGCCCAGCGTCTCGGTGCTGCGGTCGTAGATCGCACCCTGGCTCTCCCAGGCCCACTGGTCCTGGCTGTAGAAGGACAGCAGGTCGTGCTCACCGTCGGCATTTCGCCCTGCCTCCAGATATTCAAAGGGCAACGCGGCATCGGCCGGGGTATGCGCACGCACGTCCTGCAGAAAACCCACCCACAGGATGCGCGTGTGGGTGTCGTCGATCGGCACACGAAAGTGGATGGCCTCCACCGGCCCCTGTGGCACACGCAGGATGTTCGGAAAGATCAGCGGCGGGCGAACTTCCACTTCCGGCTGCTCGCCGCCGTAGACCAGCATCTTCTCGACGCCCCACTCGCACACCGACCACTCGTAGCGCTCGATGGGCCGCTCGTAATAGTCCGCGCCCGGAATCTGCAGGCCATGCACCTTTGCCACGTGGCCGTGCAGGTAATAGGTGTGCACGGTGTCGGCGGTGTTTTCCTCGCACTGCAGCCAGTTACAGTGGTGCAGCGGCAGAATCTGGATGAAGCGCCGGCCGTCCTCGCGCACCAGCACATCCCAGCGCGGCAGCAACGGCGCCGGATCGGGGCCCAGATACCCGAACAGCAGCCCACCGAGCGCCTGCACCGGGTAGGCGCGCAGGCGCACGCCGTCCTTCAGGCGACTGTCCGCCGGCTCGAAGGGCTGCTCGATGCAAAGTCCGTCGGTGGCGTACTTCCAGCCGTGGTAGGCACAGCGGATGCCGTCGTCCTCGACGAAGCCACGCGTAAGTGACACGCGCCGGTGCCGGCAGCGCGCCTCAACCAGACCGTAGCGGCCCTGCCCGTCCCGAAACACCAGCAGGTCCTCGCCCAGCAGGCGCAGCGGCTTGATGGGTTTGGCGTCGGTCAGTTCCGCGACCGGGCACAGTGCCTGCCAGTAACGGCGCAGCAGTTCGCCGGCCGGCGTGCCGGGCCCGACACGGGTCAGGCGTTCGTTCTCCTCCAGAGTGAGCATGGCGTTCTCCCCCTTTTTGTCTCGCCTCCAAGGACCACAGGGTAAACCCGCAGGCGTCGTTGGGTAAGGTGCCCGGGCTGCGAGCACCATTAATGCCGCATGCGGGCTTTGGTGCCGGTTCGCTGGCCCGGCCGGCGGTGCCAGAATGCGCTCACGGCGACCGTTCCGCTGCGCCCGCAATGGGGCTAGCATTCTGCCGGCGCGGCTTTCCCGCCCAGCACATTCGTGGAGGAACACCCATGAGCACGAACACCGCAACCACCTGGCGGCTGGCGGGCGACGAGGTCAACGGCTGCAGTTGCGACTGGGGCTGTCCGTGCCAGTTCAACGCGCTGCCGACCCACGGCTACTGCCAGGCACTGATCGGCTTCGCCGTTCGGGAGGGCCACTACGGATCGACACGCCTGGACGGGGTGCGCTTTGCCGTCGCGGCGGCCTGGCCAGGCGCGATCCACCAGGGCGGCGGCACCATGCAGTTCGCCTTCGACACCACGACCACCGCGGCACAGCGCGAGGCGCTGGCTGCCATCGGCTCCGGTCGCGCGGGCGGCGGCGGGCCGTTCCCGATTTTTGCCATGGTCTGCGCGGAGCTTCGCGAGCCGCGCATCGCCAAAATCGACATCGAATGCGACCGCGCCGCACGCACGGCGCGCCTTTCAGTGGAGGGCTTCGCCCACAGCCACGCCGAGCCGATCCGCAACCCGATCACCGGCGCCGAGCACCGCGCCCGCATCGTCCTGCCCAACGGTTTCGAATACCAGGAAGCCGAAATGGCCGACACGGTGACCATCGAACTGTTCGGTGCCGCACCGCTCGACTTTCGGCACGAGCATTCCTACGGACAGCTCAATGCTTTCGACTGGCGGGGGTAAGAGGGCGTTGCGTCGTCTTACCGGAACAGAGGCCCGCGGCGCCAGTGACCAAGCCTTGACGATGACGTTGGCGCCACGCGGATACACCAGCGCCGATCAGGCAGATCAACGGCAGGATGTATTGACCAAAGCCGGCCAAAGTCGCACCCAAGGACCGAACCATGAATTCGCCAATCTGCGCTGGTTGAGCCGGTGTCACAAGCACCGCGGTGGCAAAGTGATGCAGCACAAGGTAGCTGACCACGGCCAGCGCAACACCCGCCCACCACGGCAACATAGACACGAGGTCAAGCAAATCCTCCGCAAGCGCTGTTTTCTTACGCCGAGCCATGTTCTTTCGCACGTCTAGGGAAGCGCTGATCAATTGACGAAACCCGGCGCGGGTTGCTCGGATGGCATGGACCGGCGGACGGTGGTGGGTGAACGGAGCCTCTTTGGGGTGTGA
>Ga0255338_1001201_pt1 | contig 52775 bp, 52 predicted proteins | sample MeOH1_35cm_T4_19_FD_203715 | JGI IMG/M metagenome (GOLD analysis project Ga0255338, IMG submission 203715) | Sandy soil microbial communities from University of British Columbia, Vancouver, Canada - MeOH1_35cm_T4_195 | ecosystem: Engineered > Artificial ecosystem > Sand microcosm > Unclassified ... | reverse complement strand
ATCTCCAGCAGGAAGCCGACATCCACCGGGTAGCGGCCGGTCTCGGTGAACTGGAAGCGGTTCTCCCATTCGATCGCGTCGAAGCCGTGGGCCTCGCCCGGCTCCTTGTGCCACTTGGCGTACAGCTCGGTGAACCACCAGCGGTTCACGCCGAGGCCGAAGCCGATCGACCATGCACTCTCGCGCGTGCCGTCGCGCAGCTTGCGCGTGCCGGCCTTGAAGTCGATCTCGCGCTCGCCTTCCTCGACGACGGCGGAATGGACGTACTCGTCGGGCCCCGCGAGCGCCGGGGCCGGCGACGCGAGCCAAAGGCAGGCGAGCGCGGCCAGCGCTGCTGCATGCACAGCGTTCTTCATGGGTTTCTTTCTGGGGTAGTGGTTGTGGAAAGACGGGCGCGCGCCGCTGGGGCGCCGGCGCGGCGACGCGTGGGTGCGCGGCTATGCGCAGGTTCGCGCCGGTGCGCGGCTACGGCGCGTGGGCCGTGCGGCGCATCAGCCGGGTGCCGGCGTAGATCAGCACGAGCACGCCGACATAGGAGGCGAGCTGGGCGGCCGAGGGCCGAGCGTCATAGCCCATGAGGGCATGCAGCAGGGTGCCCAGGGCGGAGTCGGGCGCCAGTGCCGCGGAGGTGTCCCACAAGGGCGTGGTGCCTTGTTCCAGGAAGCCGGCCTGTGCCAGTGCCTTCACCAGCTGGCTGGCGATGGAGCCGGCCAGGATCGCGATCAGCAGGTTGGTGGCCGCGAACACCTGCCGGGTGGGCAGCCGCGACAGGCCGCCGTAGATCGCCAGGCCCGCGCCCACGCCGCAGGCCACGCCCAGCGTGCAGGCCGCGACCACTTGCCCGGGGTGGACATCGACTGCGCCGGTGAGCGCCCCGCCGACGAACAGCACGGTCTCCGCGCCCTCGCGCAGCACCGCCAGCGTCACCGCCGCCAGCAGCGCCCAGGGCGTGCGCTGCCCCTGCTGCACGGAGCTGCCCAGCAGGCGCGCCTGCAACGCCATCTCGCGCGCATGGCCGCTGACCCAGATGCAGTGCCACAGGAGCATCGCGAGCGCCAGCGACAGCACGGCGATGTTCACCAGATCCTGGCCCGTGCCTTCGAACTGCCCGCTGATCCGCTGCGCCGAGAGCGCCAGCAGGATGGCGCCGAATACGCCGAGGCCGACGCCGCCGGCCAGCCAGCGGCCGCGGCCGGCCAGCTGGCGCGTGGCCGCGGCCACGATGCCCACGAACAGGGCCGCTTCGAGCGATTCGCGAAACACGATGAGGGCGGCGGCGAACATGGCGCTGGCCCTACTCGGCGACCACGGCGCCCTGCGCCGTCTTCTCGTTGAACTCGCCGAAGAAGGGGTAGCGCCCCGCCTTGAGCGGGCCGATGAAGATGCTGGCCTTGGCCCCGCCTGGAACCACCTTCTCGCGGTTGAGGCTGTGGCTCTCGAATTCCTCCGGCGTGGCGTCCTGGTTGTGCACGACCAGCTTCACGCGCTGGCCGCTGGGCACCTTCAGCTCCGCCGGCTCGAAGCGGTGGTTGCGGATCGTCAGGGTGAACTCCGGCTCGGCGGCAACGGCCGCGCAGGCAGCGCCGAAGGCGAGGCAGGCAAGCAGGCGGTCGAGGCGCATGGCTACTTTCTTGTTGGAGGCACGACCCATGCTAATGCCAATCACTCTCATTTGTGAATAGGGACTGCAACGGACGGGCCGCGCGCCGGCTTGCCAACGCGTCAATGGATGCAGGTCAGACCGAACGCGCGTGCGCAGCCGCGTCTCGGACCCAGTTGACCGGCATCAAGACGCCTCGCTGCCATGCTCGCAAAGTAAGGGCACCAAACAGGTTCCGACAAAGGCGGGGGTCTCTTGAGCGCCATACCTATTCATCAATGCGACGTGGTCATCGTCGGCGGCGGCGGCGCAGGCTTGCGCGCCGCCATCGCGGTGGCCGAGAAGGATCCGGCGCTGCGCATCGCGCTGGTCTCCAAGGTCTATCCGATGCGCAGCCACACGGTGGCGGCGGAGGGCGGCTCGGCCGCCGTCGTCCGGGCGGAGGACAGCCTGGACGCCCACTTCGACGACACGGTGCACGGCGGCGACTGGCTGTGCGACCAGGACGCGGTGGAGTACTTCGTGGCCCACAGCACCGAGGAAATGGTGCAGATGGAGCACTGGGGCTGCCCCTGGAGCCGCAAGGAAGACGGCCACATCAACACGCGCGCCTTCGGCGGCATGACGATCGAGCGCACGTGGTTCGCCGCCGACATGACCGGCTTCCACATGCTGCACACGCTGTTCCAGACCTCGCTGAAGTATCCCAGCATCAAGAGGTTCGACGAGCACTTCTGCTGCGACCTCATCGTGGAAGACGGCCGCACGCAGGGCGTGCTGGCCATCGAGATCGCCACCGGCGACTTCCGGCTGATCGAGGCGAAGTCGGTGGTGATCGCCACCGGCGGCGCCGGGCGCGTCTTCCGCCAGAACACCAACGGCGGCATCGTCACCGGCGACGGCATGGCGCTCGCATACCGGCACGGCGTGCCGCTGCGCGACATGGAGTTCATGCAGTACCACCCGACCTGCATGCCCGGCACCGGGCTGCTGTTCACCGAGGCGTGCCGCGGCGAAGGCGGCATCCTGACCAACAAGGACGGCTACCGCTACCTGCAGGACTACGGGCTCGGCCCGGCTGATCCGTGGCCGCGCAAGAAGGCGATGGAACTCGGTCCGCGCGACCGGCTCTCGCACAGTTTCTGGCACGAGGAGCGCAAGGGCCGCACGCTGGAAGGCCCGCACGGCACCTACGTCAACCTCGACCTGCGCCACCTGGGCCACGCCAAGCTGCGCGAGCGGCTGCCGCAGATCTGCGAGCTGGCCGAGGAGTTCATGGGGATCGACCCGGCGGAAAGCCCGATCCCGGTGCGGCCGGCGGTGCACTACACCATGGGCGGCATTCCCACCACCGTGCTGGCGGCGGCGCCGCTGCCCGGGCTGTTCGCGGCCGGCGAATGCGCCTCCAGCGGCCTGCACGGCGCCAACCGCCTGGGCTCCAACTCGCTGGCGGAGCTGTGCGTGTTCGGCAAGGTGGCCGGCGAATCGGCGGCGGCCTTCGCCAAGGCCAACGGCTTCGGCCACGCGGCCAACCTGAAGGCGCAGGCCCAGGAGGCGCGCGAGCGGGCGCTGGCGCCGCTGCAGCGCGGCAAGGGCAGCGAGAAGCTGGCCGACATCCGCAACGCGATGGCCAAGGCCATGGAGCGCGGCTGCGGCATCTACCGCACCGCCGCCGAAATGGAGCAGGCCGTGCGCGACATCGGCTCGCTCAAGCAGCGGGCGCAGCACGTGAAGCTGCAGGACAAGGCGGAAGCCTGGAACACCGAGTGGCTGGGCACGCTGGAGCTGCAGTACCAGCTGGACGTGGCGCAGGCGATGGTGCATTCCGCGCTCGCCCGCAAGGAATCGCGCGGCGCGCACCAGCGGCTGGACGCCGGCTGCACCGAGCGCAACGACGCCCAGTTCCTCAAGCACACGCTGGCCACCATCGGCGCCGACGGGGCGCCGGTCATCTCGTACAGCGACGTCGTGATCACGAAGTCGCAACCGGGCACCCGCGCCTACGGGGCGGCCGGCGAGGCCGCCGAGAAGGCGGAGAAGGCCCACCAACAGAGCAAGGAGAACCAGGGTGTCGTCGCTGCCTGAGACCCGCACCATCGTCGTCGAGGTGCTGCGCTACCAGCCTGACAAGGCGGAAGCGCCCTATACGGAGAAGTTCGAGGTTCCCTTCACCGACGACATGTCCGTGCTGCAGGGCCTGCAGTACATCAAGGACCATTTCGACGGCTCGCTCACCTTCCGCTGGTCGTGCCGCATGGCCATCTGCGGCAGCTGCGGCGTGATGATCGACGGCGTGCCCAGCCTGGGCTGCAAGACCTTCATGCGCGACTACTACCCGAAGGGGTTCCGCGTGGAGGCGCTGGCGCACTTCCCGATCGAGCGCGACCTGGTGGTGGACGCCACCGACTTCATCGACAAGCTGCCGCGCATCGAGCCCTGGATCGAGCCGCAGCTGAAGAAGCCCCTCGCTGAAGGCGAGTACCTGCAGACGCCGCAGCAGCTGGAGAAGTTCGAGTCCTTCAGCCACTGCATCAACTGCATGCTGTGCTACGCCGCCTGCCCGCAGTACGGGCTGGAGCAGAAGTTCCTGGGCCCGGGCCTGACGGCGCTGGCGCACCGCTACAAGGCCGATTCGCGCGACGGCGACCACGCCGCCCGCGACGAGCTGCTCCACTCCACGGAAGGGGTGTGGAACTGCACCGCGGTGGGCTACTGCTCGGAAGTCTGTCCGAAGCACGTGGACCCCGCCAACGCGGTGAACCAGAACAAGACTGCCAGCGCGCTGGGCTGGTTCTCGCGCGTGATTCCTGGAGGGAGGCGCTGACATGGCTGCACGCAGACCTTATGTGCGGGGCATGGACGGTTGGTGGAACCGCGTGCCCTTCTTCAAGCGCTACATGGCGCGCGAGGTGACGGCCTTCTTCGTCGCCGTCTACGGGCTGGTGATGCTGGCCGGCCTGGTGCGGCTGGCGCAGGGGCCGGAGGCCTTCGCGCAGTGGCTCGGGCAGCTGCGCAGCGGCTGGTCGATCGCGCTGCATCTCGTGCTGCTGCTGGTGTTCGTCTACCACACCTACAGCTGGTTCGAGATCATGCCCAAGACCATGCCGCCGGTCGTGGTGGGCGGCAAGAAGCTGGCGCCGCAGACCATCACCGGCCTGGGGCTCGCCGCCGCCGGCGCGGCCTCGGCCTTCGTCCTTCTGGTTGCCTGGATGCTCGCACGATGAAACCGACCACCCCACTCAAGCACTCCAACCAGGCTCCGTTCTGGATGCTGTTCGGCGCCGGCGGGATGGTCTCGGCGCTGATCGGCGCGGCCCTCGTGTTCCTCACCGGCCTGGCGGGCCCGCTGGGCCTGTTCGGCGCGGCCAACCCGATCGCCTACGAGAACCTGCTCGCCTTCGCCCGCAACCCGCTGGGCGCGCTGTTCATCTTCTTCGTGATCGCGCTGTTCCTGTGGCATGCGGCGCACCGCATCTACCACACGCTGCACGATTTCGGCATCCACCTCAATGCCTTCTGGTGGCTGTGCTGCTATGGCGTGGCGGCGCTGGGAAGTATCGTGGCCCTGGTCTCCCTGCTAAGGATCTGAGGCGCACCTCCGGCGTCCGCCACCCTCCGCCCCGACCCGGCACTGTCCGCCCTTGGCGGATGTTTCCGGGTTGCCTCATTTCCGGGTTGCTCGTCTAGAACAGGGCGCTCCAGTCGCCCTGTTCGGCCAGGGCGCCGCGCAGGCGCAGCAGCGCGCGCCGGTGCACCTGCGAGATGCGGCCGCGCGTGAGCGCCAGCGTGGCGGCGATCTCCTCGAACGGGATCTCCTGCAGGTAGTGGCTGCGGATCACCGTGCGCTCCTGCGCCGGCAGGCCTTCGATGGCTCGCGCCAGCCGCTCGCGCAGCTGCCGCAGCTCCGCGCTGCGGTAGAAGGGCTGCGAGAGCGTCGCCGCCCCTTCCTCCACCATGCCGCTGCCTTCCAGCAGCCAGCACAGGGCCAGCCCGATTCCCGCCTCCGACACGAAAGCCAGCAGTTGCTGCGGCTCCTGCGGCACGGCCGTCCCCGCCGCGCCGCTGCGCTCCGCAGCGAGCGCCTTCACGTCCTGCAGCCGCTGCGCGCGCAGCCGCTGGCGTGCCGCGATCTGCTGCTGCTTCTCGGTGAAGCGCTCCAGGCCGTTGAGGATCGCGCCATGCATGCGGCGCGCGGCGAAGGTGCGGAATTGCACGCCGCGCCCGGGATCGAAGCGCTCCAGCGCCTCGAGCAGGCCCACCGACGCGTACTGCAGGTAGTCCGCGTACTCGATCTCGTCGTGGAAGCGGCGCGCAAAGTAGGTACTGGCCACGATGCGCGCGTAGTCGATGTGCAAGGCCAGCAGCCGCTCGCGCGCCTCGGAGTCGCCGCTCTCGCGCAGCTGCCGCCAGAGCATCGCTTCCTCGACCGGGTGCGCTGCAAGGGCTTCCATGGCCGCCTCAGTGGAAGGAGCCGACCAGGGCCTTGAGCACCAGCGACCAGCCGTCCACCAGCACGAACATCAGCACCTTGAGCGGCAGCGCGATGGTGGTGGGCGGCATCATCATCATGCCCAGGGCCATCAGCACGGAGGACACGACCAGGTCGATCAGCAGGAAGGGCAGGAACACCATGAAGCCGATCTGGAAGGCCGCGCGCAGCTCGGACAGCATGAAGGCCGGGATCAGCTGCACGTTGCCGACATCCTCGATGCCCTGCGGCATCCTGGCTTTCGACAGCTCGATCATCAGCGCCAGGTCCTGCTCGCGGGTCTGGCGCACCATGAACTCGCGCAGCGGCGCCGTGCCCTTGGCATACGCGGCTTCCATGCCCAGCGAGCCGTTCATGAAGGGCTGGAAGGCCTGCTCGTCGAGCGACTGCAGCACCGGCGACATGGTGAACAGCGTGAAGAACAGCGCCAGCCCGATCAGCACCGGGTTGGGCGGCGTCTCCGGCATGCCGATCGCCTGTCGCAGCATGGACAGCACGATGATCAGCAGGGTGTACGTCTGCAGCGCCTGCGACCAGGGCATCTTGTGCTGCAGCACGCCGATCACCAGGCCGCCGACGATGTTGATCAACAGGATCAGGATGCCGGCCACCGCATCGCCCTTGACGAATTTGCTGGCCCCGTCCATCGCCCCGTAGAAGCCTGCTTCCTTTTCCAGCTGGCGGCGGCGGCGCTGCGCCTCGGCCTGGTCGATGAAGCCCATGTTCAGGTCGGCGTCGATGCTCATTTGCTGGCCCGGCATGCTGTCCAGCGTGAAGCGCGCCGCCACCTCGGAGACGCGCTGCGCCCCGCTGGTGACGACGACGTACTGCACCACCACCAGGATGAAGAAGACGATCAGGCCGACGACGAAGTTGCCGGCCACCACGTGCGAGCCGATGGCGGCGATCACGCGGCCGGCGTCGCCTTCGGCCAGGATCAGGCGGGTGGCGGCGACGTTGAGCGACAGGCGGAACAGCGTCGCGAGCAGCAGCAGCGAGGGAAAGGTGGAGAAGTCCACCGGCCGCGCCATCGAGAAGGTGAGCAGCAGCAGCAGGAAGGCAAAGCTGAAGTTGGCGAGGATCAGGAAGTCCAGCAGGCCGCGCGGGATGGGCAGGAACAGCACCAGCAGCACGCCCAGCAGCGCCAGCACCATGGCAACGTCGGAGTGACGGCCGAGAAAGCGGCTCAATGCGTTCATGCCGCCGCCCCCGGGCCCGCACCGGCCTGCTGCTGGCGCGCCGCCAGCACCCACACGATGATGCGCGCGACCTCCGCGTGGAAGGACGCGGGGATGTACTCGTCCAGCGCCGCTTCGCGGAACAGGCGGCGTGCGAGCGGCGGGTTCTGCACGACGACGATCCGGTGGCGGGCGGCGATCTCGCGCATCGCGGCGGCCAGCTGCCCGGCCCCCTTGGCGACCACGCGCGGCGCCGGCATCTCCCCGTGCACGTAGCGCAGCGCCACCGCGAAATGGGTCGGATTGGTCAGCACCACATCGGCGTCGCGCGTGTTCTTCAGCGACTGGCTGCGGCGCAGCATCTCGCGCCGCAGCTCGCGCAGCCGGCCGCGGATGCGCGGATCGCCTTCGCGGTTGCGGTATTCGTCCTTCAGCTCGCGCCGGCTCATGCGCATGCGGCGGGTGAACTCGCGCCGGGTGAAGACGAGATCGAGCAGCGCCACCGCCGCCAGGGCCAGCGCCATCTTCCAGGCCAGCGCGCCGGCATCCGCCAGCAGGACCTGCACGAAGCCGGACGCCGGCACGGCAGCAATCGCGGCAAACCCCGGCAGCAGCGCACGCAGCGCGAGCCACGCCACCGCCGCCAGCAGCATCAGCTTGATGCAGGCGCGTGCGGCATCGAACAGCGTGCGCAGCGAAAAGATGCGCCGCAGGCCCTGCGCCGGATGCAGCCGGGTGAAGTCGGGACGCAGCGGCTCGAGCGAGAACACGACGCCGGTCTGCGCGACCGAGCCGACAACGGCCGCCGCCACGAGCGCCAGCAACAGCGGCCACAGCACCAGCGCCGCGCCGGCGGCGACTTCCCGCACCAGAGCCCACGCGAACGGCCCTTGCGCGGCCTCCCCCGCGCGCAGCAGGGGCAGGCGCGCGATCCGCAGCAGGCCGCTCCAGGCATCGCTCCCGAGTGCGGCCAGCCAGCCGGCGGCGGCCAGGAAGACGACGCAGCCCACCACCTCGGTGCTGCGCGGCGTCTGGCCCTTCTCGCGTGCCTTCTGCAGCTTGAAGGGCGTGGCGGCTTCGCTGCGATCGAGGTCCTGCTCCGCCATCAGCGTGCCCCCGTGGCCAGCCAGGCCGTCCAGGTGCGGTAGATCGCCGCATAGAGGCGGCCCGCCGGCGCGCCGAAGGTGCCGGCCCAGGCCCACAGCGCCAGCAGGCCGGCGACGATCTTCACCGGCACGCCCAGCACCAGCATGTTCATCTGCGGCAGGTTGCGCGAGATCACGCCGAGCGCGAAATCCACCAGCAGCAGGCCCAGCACGATCGGCGCGGCCAGGGCGAAGCCGAGCGCGAACAGGGCCGCGGCTTCGCGCACGATCGGCTCCGCCGCGGCCGCCAGCGGTGCAGCCTGGCCGACCGGAAAACGCTCGACGCTGTAGGCGATGCCGCGCAGCAGCGCGTGGTGGCCGTTGACGAGGAAGAAGAACACGGCCGCGAACAGCGCGAACACCGAGGACAGCACCGGCACCCGGGTGCGGGTGGTCGGATCGAACACCTGGGCGATGCCGAAGCCCACCTGCACGTCCACCAGCCGGCCGGCCAGCGCGAAGCCGGCGAACGCCATCAGCACGCCCAGGCCCAGCGTGGCGCCGATCGCCAGTTCATGCAGGAAGGCCTGCAGCAGGACGCCGAAATCGTGCGGCGCGGGCACCGGCGTCCCCGCGAACGGCAGCGCGATCACGCAGGAGAAGCCGAGCACCATCAGCACCCGCACCAGCAGCGGCAGCGAGGCGGCGTACAGCAGCGGCGTCATCAGCAGCAGGGCGGCGATGCGCGCCGACAGCAGCAGCACCGCGAGGATCCAGCCGGCGCCGAGCGTGGAGACGATGGCGTTCATGGCGCCCGCTTCAGAGCAGCGACGGGATCTGCGACCACAGCGTCACGGTGAAGCGGCACAGCGTGCGCAGCATCCACGGCCCGAAGGCGACCACCGCCAGGCCGGCCGCGACGAGCTTCGGGATGAAGCTCAGGGACATCTCCTGGATCTGCGTGACCACCTGCACGACGCTCACTGCCAGCCCCACCAGCAGGGTGATGCCCAGGACCGGCAGGCACACGAGCAGCCCGGTCCAGAACAGATCGGCCGTGACCCTGGCTGCGAAATCGCCTTGCATGAAGACACCTCCCTGGTGCTTGTGTGAGGCTGGACTTTGCGGGAGGCGCGCAGGCGCGTTGAGTGAGGGATGTCACACGCGCGCGCCGCAATCGTCGCAGCGCGATCGAAGGAGGCGCGGCGGGCGGCGCGGCCGCGAATGCGCTAGGCGCCCGGGCGGCGGCGCAACGGGCCTGCGCCGGGGCTCCCGAGGGGCGGCAGCGAACCGGCCTGCGCCGGGCTTCTAAAGGGCGGGAGCCGGCGCCTGCAGCAGGTGCAGCAGCGCGCTCACCATCACCGGCTTGAGCAGGAAGTGGTCGAAGCCGGCCAGCTGCGCGGCCTCGCGGTCGCTCACGTGGTCGGAGCCGGTCAGCGCCACCAGCTTCATCTGGCCGGCGGGCACCTGCGCCCGGATGCGGGTGCAGGCCAGCACGCCGCCCATGCGCGGCATGTGCAGGTCGAGGATCGCGTAGGGCGGGCGCTCGCGCAGCGCCACGGCCACGGCTTCGTCGCCGTCATAGGCCACCAGGGTCGCGAACCCGAGCAGCTGCAGCAGCTGGCACAGGTTGTCGGCGCTGTCGCGGTTGTCGTCGGCCACCAGCACGGTGCGTTCCCGCTCGGGGCTGCCGGGCGCTTCGGAGGACGGGCTGCTGGAGATGGCTGACATCGCGGGAGGCATCTGCAAAGCCTGCATTTTGCCCGCGGCCGCCGCGCGGCTGCTCTAATCGGGGGCAGGAAAGGATGCCATGAGCCACCTGTTCGATCCCCTGCAGCTGGGCAAGCTGCACCTGGCCAACCGCATCGTGGTGGCGCCGATGTGCCAGTACTCCGCCGACGAAGGCAGCGCCACCGACTGGCACCTGCTGCATCTCGGCCACCTGGCGCTGTCCGGCGCCGGGCTGCTGACCATCGAGGCCACGGCCGTGACGGCGCAGGGCCGCATCTCGCCCGACGACCTGGGCCTGTACTCGGACGCGAACGAAGCCGCCCTGCAGCGCGTGCTGGCCGCGGTGCGCAGGCACTCGCCGATCGCAGTGGCGATCCAGCTCGCGCACGCCGGCCGCAAGGGATCCAGCCAGGCGCCCTGGGACGGCGGGGCGCAGATCCGCCCCGACGCGCCGCGCGGCTGGCGCACGCAGGCGCCTTCGGCGATCCCGCACGCGCAGGGCGAAGTGCCGCCCGAGGCGCTCGATCGCGCGGGGCTGGCGCGCATCCGCGACGCCTTCGCGCAGGCCGCCGCGCGCGCCGCGCGGCTGGGCATCGACGCCATCGAGCTGCACGCCGCGCACGGCTACCTGCTGCACCAGTTCCTGTCGCCGCTGGCGAACCGGCGCGAGGACGAATACGGCGGCAGCCGCGAGAACCGCATGCGCTTTCCGCTCGAGGTGTTCGAGGCCGTGCGCGCGGCCTTCCCGTCGGAGCGGCCGGTGTGGACCCGCGTCTCGGCCACCGACTGGGTGCCGGGCGGCTGGGACCTCGAGGACGCGGTCGCCTTCGCGCATGCGCTCAAGGCGCGCGGCAGCGCCGCCGTCCACGTCTCCAGCGGCGGCGTCTCGGCAGCGCAGAAGATCGCGCTCGGGCCCGGCTACCAGGTGCCTTTCGCCCAGCGCGTGCGGCAGGCGGTGGAGCTGCCCGTCATCGCCGTCGGCCTGATCACCGAGCCGGAGCAGGCCGATGCGATCGTGCGCAGCGGCCAGGCCGACGCCGTGGCGCTGGCCCGCGCCATGCTGTACGACCCGCGCTGGCCCTGGCATGCGGCAGCGAAGCTGGGCGCGCAGGTGGCCGCGCCCCGGCAGTACTGGCGCGCACAGCCGCGCGAACACAAGGACCTGTTCGCCGGCGCGCACTACGGCCAGCGCTGAGCACGGCACGCTCTTGGGCCCCGGCGCAGGCCCGCTTCGTTGCCGCCCAGCCTCCTAGCACAAGCCGATGACGGCGCTGCCCACAGCTTCCGTGGAGAACGTTGTGGACAACCGTGTGGAAGGCGGCGCGGGGCCGCGCCGGCACTGGCTTTCCACGGGGTGATGCAACAACAGGCAGCTGCTGGCGGAAACTGACTTGCGGCGCCGGAGCGTGCGCTGGCCGCAACACGTCGCCTGCCCGACAGGGCGCGCCTCAGCGCTTCAGGCGCTGCAGCAGGCCGGCCGTGGAGGCGTCGAGGCCTTCCGTGCTACCCGAGGCCAGGCGCTGCGCGATCTCGCTGGCCAGCACCTTGCCCAGCTCCACACCCCACTGGTCGAAGCCGTCGATGCCCCACAGGCTGCCGCTGGTGAACACGCGGTGCTCGTGCAATGCGATCAGCGCGCCCAGCGAATCGGGCGTGAGCGCCGCCAGCACGAAGAAGGTGCTGGGCCGGTTGCCGCTGAAGTTGCGGTGCCCGCCCGCATCCGGCCGGCCCTGCATCAGCGCCTGCGCCTGCGCCAGCGCATTGGCCAGCAGCAGTTCGTGGTGGCCGGGAATGCGGTGGGCCGGCTCGCGCACGGCGATGAATTCCACCGGCACCCGGTCGGTGCCCTGGTGCAGCATCTGGAAGTAGGCGTGCTGTCCGTTGGTGCCGGCCTCGCCCCACAGCACCGGCGCGGTGGCGAAGCTCACCGGGTGGCCGTGCGCATCCACGCTCTTGCCGTTGCTCTCCATCTCCAGCTGCTGCAGGTAGGCGGGAAAGCGGCCCAGGGCGCTGTGGTAGGGCGCGATGCTGCGGCTGGCGAAGCCGAGGAAATCGCGGTACCAGATGTCCAGCAGGCCCAGGCGCACCGGCAGGTTGCGCTCCAGCGGTTCGCGCCGGAAGTGCTGGTCCATCGCATGGGCGCCGGCGAGGAAGGCCTGGAAGCGCTGCGCGCCGATGGCGATGGCCAGCGGCAGGCCGATGGCCGACCAGAGCGAATAGCGCCCGCCCACCCAGTCCCAGAAGCCGAAGGTGGTGGCGATGCCGAACTGGCGCGCCGCCTCCACGTTGGTGGTGAGCGCCGCGAAATGGCGCGCCACGTCGGTGCCGCCCTGCTGCTGGAACCACACGCGGGCGCTGCGCGCGTTGGTCATCGTCTCCAGCGTGGTGAAGGTCTTGGAGGCGATGAGGAACAGCGTGTGCTGCGGGTGCAGCTGCTGCAGCACGGCATCGAGCTCGTGGGCGTCGATGTTGGAGACGAAATGGAAGCGCTTGCCGCGGATGCGGAAGGCCTCCAGCGCGGCCACGGCCATCTGCGGCCCGAGGTCGGAGCCGCCGATGCCGATGTTGACCACGTCGGTGATCGCGGCGTCGGCGCGCACGTGCTCGGCATAGGCCAGCATCGCTTCGAGCGTCTCGTGCACGGCGACCGAGTCGGGATCCTGCGCGTCGCGCGGCGCGCGCAGCAGCCAGTGCTTGACGGCGCGGTTCTCGGTGTTGTTGATGCGCTCGCCGGCGAACATCGCGTCGCGGTGCGCCTCCAGGCCACTCTCGCGCGCGAGTGCGAACAGGCCCTGCTCGGTGGCCGCGTCGATCAGGTTCTTCGACAGGTCGGCGAAGACGTGCGGCGCCTGCTGGCTGAAGTGCGCGAAGCGGCCGGCGTCCTGCGCGAAGGCCGCGCGCAGGTCGAACGCGCCGCCGATGGCGCCGAAGCGCTCGTGCAGCTGCGCCCAGGCCGCCGTGCGGTCGCAGCGCTTGCGGGCGTCACTCATGGGGCGGCCCTCCTGCGTTCAGGCAGCGCGGATCAGCTTTTCCAGCTTCGCCGAATCGGCGGCGAAGGTGCGGATGCCTTCGGCCAGCTTCTCGGTGGCCATGGCGTCCTCGTTCAAGGCCCAGCGGAAGCCCTTCTCGTCGTACTGCACGCGCTCGATGGCCGCCGCCTGCGCCTGCGCGGGGTCGAGCGCACGCTGCAGCGGCGCCTGCGAGCCGGCCAGCTGGGCGAGCAGTTCGGGGCTGATGGTCAGCAGGTCGCAGCCGGCGAGTGCCTGGATCTGGCCGACGTTGCGGAAGCTCGCGCCCATCACCTCGGTCTCGATGCCGAAGTGCTTGTAGTAGCTCCAGATCTGCCGCACCGACTGCACGCCGGGATCGTTGGCGCCGGCGCGGGCCGCCTCGTCCCAGGCGGCGCCGGCGCTCTTCTTGTACCAGTCGTAGATGCGGCCGACGAAGGGCGAGATCAGCTTCACCCCGGCCTGGCCGCAGGCCACCGCCTGGCAGAACGAGAACAGCAGCGTGAGGTTGCAGTTGATGCCCTGCTGCTGCAGCTGCGCCGCCGCCTGGATGCCCTCCCAGGTGGAGGCCACCTTGATCAGCACGCGCTCGGCCGGCACGCCCTCGGCGCGGTACAGCGCGATCAGGCGCTGGCCGCGCGCCACCGTGGCCGCGGTGTCGAAGCTCACCCGCACGTCGAGCTCGGTCGACACGCGGCCCGGGATGTGCTGCAGGATCTCGGTGCCGAAGCGCACCAGCAGCCGGTCGACGATCTCGTCGAGGTGTTCCGTGCGGTGCTTCGCCACCGTCTCCTCCAGCAGGTGCGCATACTCGGCTTTCTGCACCGCCTTCAGCAGCAGCGAGGGATTGGTCGTCGCGTCCTTGGGGTGGTAATGGGCGAGCTGGCGGAAGTCGCCCGTGTCGGCGACAACCGTGGTGTACTGCTTGAGGGCATCCAGTTGGTTCATGGCGCGATTATCCGGCCGGCTCGCGGCGCGATGCGTAGGACCGCAGAGGGCGCCGCAGGACGCGGCCGGCGTCGGGGCCGCAGCGGCCTCGTAACTGAATTACAAAGTTCTTGCCGGCTGCACCCTGGGGCCCACCTGCTGCTGATCTGAAACTAAGTTACATTACCCCGCACTTCGACCAACAAGAACAGCATGAGCTTCGATCTCGTCCTCTTCGGCGGCACCGGCGACCTGGCATGGCGCAAGCTGATGCCCGCATTGTTCCAGGCCTTCCGGCATGGCTCGCTGCCCGAAGGGGGTCGCATCATCGGCATCGCGCGCGACGATCTCAGCGACCAGCAGTACCGGGAGCTGATCCGCTCGCGCTTCGACGACGTGGACCTGGCCAAGCGGCCCAGCCCCGAGGAGTTCGAGCGCTTCGCCGGGCTGCTGCACTTCCTGCGCGTCGACCTCTCGCGCCCGCAGGATTACGCCCGGCTCGCGCAGATGCTGCGCGAGCGCCACGCGGAAGTGGTGGTGATGTACCTCGCGACCGCGCCCGACCTGTTCACCAAGGTGGTCCAGCAGCTCGCGGCCGCCGGCCTGAACCGGCCCAATACCCGGCTGGTGCTGGAAAAGCCGCTGGGGCACGACCTCGCCTCCAACCGCGAGATCAACGAGGCCGTGCGCAGCGTGCTGGACGAGCGCCAGATCTTCCGCATCGACCATTACCTCGGCAAGCCCGCGGTGCAGAACCTGTTCGCGATGCGCTTCGGCAATGCGCTGTTCGAGCCAGTTTGGCGGCGCGAGCACGTGTCGAACGTGCAGATCACGATCGCCGAGGACCTGGGCGTGGAGAAGCGCGGCGCCTTCTACGACAAGACCGGCGCGCTGCGCGACATGGTGCAGAACCACGCGCTGCAGCTGCTGTGCGCGCTGGCCATGGAGCCGCCGATCAGCGCGCATGCGGATGCGATCCGCGACGAGAAGCTCAAGGTGCTGCGGTCGCTCAAGCGCTGGACGCCCGAGTCGCTGGACCAGCACGTGATCCGCGGGCAATACGGCCCCGGCAGCGTCAATGGCCAGCCGGTGCAGGGCTACCGCCAGGAGCCGGGCGTCGACCCCGAGAGCCAGACCGAGACCTTCGTCGCCCTGCGCGCGGAGATCGCCAGCTGGCGCTGGGCCGGCGTGCCCTTCTACATCCGCACCGGCAAGCGCCTGCACTCGCGCGAGGCGCACATCGTGGTGAATTTCCGCGAGGCGCCGCACGCGATCTTCAGCGCGCCGCCGGGCAGCGCCAACCGGCTGGTCATCAACCTGCAGCCGCGCGACGGGCTGGAGCTGCACCTGCTGGCCCAGGGCCTGGAGAACCGCCGCAACGGCCAGGTGCTGGCGCCGGTGCACCTGGACCTCGACTTCGACAAGCGCTTCGGCTCCGAGCGGGTCGGCGCCTACGAGCGGCTGCTGCTGGACGTGATCGCCGGGCGGCTGAACCTGTTCGTGCGCAGCGACGAACAGGAGGCCGCGTGGCGCTGGGTCGAGCCGGTGATCGAGCACTGGCGCACGTCGGCCCGCGGCCCGCGGCCCTACGCCGCCGGCACCTGGGGGCCGAGCGCCTCCAGCGCGATGATCGCCCGCGACGGCTTCTGCTGGAGCGAGGAATGCTAGTCGCGCGGCTGCCGGCGGGGCCTGCATGCTAGACCGCATCCGCGCCTCCATGCCTTCGCTGGCGCCGGCGGAGCAGCGCGTCGCCAAGCTCGTGCTGGGCGACCCGCGCACCTTCGCCAAGCTGCCGGTGAGCGAGCTGGCCGAGCGCGCGCACGTGAGCAAGCCCACGGTGGTGCGCTTCTGCCGCAGCGTGGGCTACGACGGTCTGTCGGACTTCAAGCTCAAGCTCGCCGGCAGCGTCAGCGAGGGCGTGCCCTTCATCCACCGCAGCGTGGACCCGGACGACAAGACCGGCGACGTGCTGGTGAAGGTGATCGACAACGCCGTGGCGGCCTTCCTCAAGTACCGCAACGACGCCTCGACCTTCGCGCTCGAGAAGGCGGTCGAGGCGCTGGCCGCCACCCACCGCACGCGCGGGCGCATCGAGTTCTACGGCGTCGGCAACTCCGGCGTGGTGGCGCTCGATGGGCAGCACAAGTTCTTCCGCCTGGGCGTGAACACGATCTCGTACAGCGACGGCCACATGCAGGTGATGAGCGCGACGCTGCTGGGGCCGGGCGACTGCGTGGTGGTGATCTCCAACTCCGGCCGCACGCGCGACCTGATGGACGCCTGCGACATCGCCCGGCGCAACGGCGCCACCACCATCGTGATCACCGCCACCGGCTCGCCGCTGGCCGCGGCGGGGCAGCTGCACCTGGCGGCCGACCATCCGGAAGGCTACGACCGCTACAGCCCCATGGTCTCGCGGCTGCTGCACCTGATGATCATCGACGTGCTGGCGACGACGGTGGCGCTGCGCATCGGCGGTGGGCGCTTGCAGCCGCTGCTGCGGGAGATGAAGAACAACTTGCGGACGAAGCGGTATGCGTGAGGCGCGCTGGGGTTCGGCTCAAACCCGCCCCTCCTCCACCGCGTGGCACGCCACGCGCACGCCCCGGATCTCCTGCAACACCGGCCTTTCCGCCCTGCAGCGTGCGTCGGCGTGCGGACAGCGCGGATGGAACGCGCACCCGCTCGGCGGATTCAAGGGATTCGGCACCTCGCCCTGAACCGGCGTGCGCGCGCGCCCCGTGTCGTGCATCTTCGGGATCGCGTCCAGCAGCATGCGCGTGTAGGGATGGCGCGGCTGCGCGAACAGCTGCTGCCGGTCCGCCAGCTCCACCAGCCGCCCGAGGTACATCACGCCGACCTCGTCGCTCACGTGGCGCACCACCGCGAGGTTGTGCGAGATGAACAGGTAGGTCAGGCCGAGCCGCCGCTGCAGGTCCTTCATGAGGTTCAGGACCTGCGCCTGCACGCTCACGTCGAGCGCCGAGGTCGGCTCGTCGCAGACCAGGAAATCGGGATGGGTGGCCAGCGCCCGCGCGATCGAGATGCGCTGCCGCTGCCCGCCCGAGAACTGGTGCGGATAGCGCGCCGCGTCCTGCGCCGCCAGGCCCACCGACGACAGCAGTTCGCCCACGCGCTCGCGCAGGGCGGCGGCGCCCGTGACGAGGCCGTGCTCCTTCAGCGGCTCGGCGACGATGTCCTGAACCTTCCAGCGCGGGTTGAGGCTGGCATAGGGGTCCTGGAAGATCATCTGGATGCGGCGGCGCAGCTGCCGGCCCTGCGCGCTGCGGAAGGCCGCGTGCGCGTCCTGGCCGTCGAAGGCGAAGCTGCCGCGGGTGGGCGCGTACAGGCCCACCAGCAGGCGCGCCACGGTGCTCTTGCCGCAGCCCGATTCGCCGACCAGCGCCAGCGTGCGGCCCTTTGCGATGGCGAAGCTCACGCCGTCGACGGCGTGCAGCAGCTGGCGCGGCTTGCGCTCCAGCACGCGATTGAGCCAGGGGGCGGAGACGTCGAAGGTCTTGGCGAGGTCGGTGGCCTGGACGAGGGGCGTGGAGGCGGCGAGCGGAGCGCCCCTCGCCCCTGCCCTCTCCCCGGCGGGGAAAGGGAGGGAGTCCAGGGGGAGCACGCTGCTCATGCCGGCACCTGCGCACTGGCGTCGTGCAGCCAGCACGCGGCGCGCGTGGCGCCGGCGGCTAGCAGTTCCGGGCGCTCGCGCGTGCAGCGCCCGAAGGCGCGCGGGCAGCGCGGGTTGTAGGCGCAGCCCGGCGGAATCGCGTTCAGGCGCGGCATGGCGCCGTCGATCTGCGCCAGGCGCTCGCGCTCGCTCTCCATGTCCGGGATCGAGGCCATCAGGCCCGTCGTGTACGGATGCGCCGGCTGGTGGATCACTTCGTGCACCGGCCCGACCTCCGCCAGCCGGCCCGCATACATCACGGCGACGCGGTCGCAGGTTTCGGCGATCACGCCCATGTCGTGCGTGATCAGCATCACGGCCGCGCCATGCTCGCGGCAGATGCGCTTGAGCAGCTGGATGATCTGGGCCTGGATCGACACGTCCAGCGCCGTGGTCGGCTCGTCGGCCACCACCAGCCGGGGCTCGGCGGCGAGCGCCAGCGCGATCACCACCCGCTGCCGCATGCCGCCCGAGAACTGGTGCGGATAGTGGTCGATGCGCTGCGCCGCCGCGGGGATGCCGGTTTCCTCCAGCAGCGCGATGGCGCGCCGGCGCGCCTCGGTGCGGTCCACCGGCAGGTGGGCCTGGATGGTCTCGGTGAGCTGCCGGCCGATCGTGTACAGCGGATTGAGCGAAGTGAGCGGATCCTGGAAGATCGCCCCGATCTTGCGGCCGCGGATGTGCCGCAGCCGCTCGAACGGCAGCTTGTCGATGCGCTCGCCTTCCAGCAGCACCTCGCCGGAGGCGATGCGCCCCGGCGGCTCCAGCAGGCCGATGATGGCCGCGCCGGTGAGCGACTTGCCGGCGCCCGATTCGCCCACCACGCCCAGGATCTCGCCCGGCGCGATCTCGAAGGAGATGCGGTCCAGCGCGCGCAGCGTGCCGCGCCGCGTCGGGAACTCCACCACCAGGTCGCGGACTTGGAGCAACGGCGCCATCACTGCAGCCTGGGGTTGAGCGCGTCGCGCAGCCAGTCGCCCAGCAGGTTCACCGACAGCGCGATCAGGATCAGCATGATCGCGGGGAACACCGTGATCCACCACTCGCCCGAGAACAGGTAGTTGTTGCCGATCTGGATCAGCGTGCCGAGCGAGGGCGAGGTGGGCGGCACGCCGACGCCCAGGAAGGACAGCGTCGCCTCGGTGATGATCGCCGTGGCGATGTGGATGGTGGCCAGCACCAGCACCGGCCCCAGCACGTTGGGCAGCACGTGGCGCAGCATGATGCGCAGCGGCGCCACGCCCGTCACGCGCGCCGCTTGCACGTATTCCTTGCTGCGCTCCACCAGCGTGGAGCCGCGCACGGTGCGCGCGTACTGCACCCAGCCGCTCAGGGTGATCGCGAGGATCAGGACGCCGAAGGCCACGGTGTTCGGCGCGTTGGGGAACAGCGCCCGTCCGACGCCGGCGATCAGCAAGGCGATCAGGATCGCCGGGAAGCTGAGCATCACGTCGCACAGGCGCATCAGGAAGGCGTCGATCCAGCCGCCGCGGAAACCCGCCAGCAGCCCCAGCGCGACGCCGATCACCATCGACAGCAGCACCGAGACCACGCCCACCACCAGCGAGATGCGGGCGCCGTAGATCAGGGCCGAGAGGATGTCGCGGCCCTGGTCGTCGGTGCCCAGGAGGTACCTGGCGCTGCCCTCGGCCAGCCAGGCCGGCGGCTTGCGCGCGTCGCCGAGTTCGAGGGTCGCGAGGTCGAAGGGGTTGTGCGGCGCCACCCAGCCGGCGAACACCGCGCAGAACACGCAGGCCAGGGCGATGGCGGCTGCCGCCATCGCCACCGGCGAGGTGCGAAAGCTGTAGCCGACGTCGCTGTCCAGCCAGAGCGCGAGCGCCTGCTTCATCGCGGCCCCTTCGCCTCGCCTGGGCTCAAGCGCCCGGCTTCACCTTGATCCATTTGAAGGACAGGTTGTTGTCGGGCCGCTGGACCACGTCGACGCGCTTGCTCACGCCCCAGGCCAGCGCCTGCTGGTGCAGCGGGATGTGGCCGATGTCGTCCTGGTGGATCTTGAAGGCCTCGTGGATCATGGCGTTGCGCTTGGACTTGTCGGTCTCCTGCTGCACCTTGCGGGCGAGCTCGTCGACCTTCGGGTTGCAGTAGGCGCCCAGGTTGAACTGGCCGGCGCCCTTGTCGTCCACGCAGGACATGATGGCGTTGAGCGGGTCGTGCGCGTCCACCGTGCTGGGCGTCCACCCGAGCAGGTAGAAGCTGGTGTCGCGGCGCAGGATCTTCGGGAAGTAGGTGCCCTTGGTCTCGGCCGCCAGGTTGATCTTGACGCCGATGCGCGAGAGGTTGGCCGCCACCGCCTGGCAGATGCGCGAGTCGTTCACGTAGCGGTCGTTCGGGCAGTTCATCTGCACCTCGAAGCCGCTCGGGTACCCGGCCTCGGCCAGCAGCTTCTTGGCCGCTTCGGGGTCATACGGCAGGCGCTTGTTCAGATCGGGCTGGAAGCCGTTGATGCCGGGCCCCACCATCTCCGCGGTCGGCGCGGAGGCGCCGCGCATCACCGTCTTCTTGATGCCGTCGATGTCGATGGCCTGGTAGAAGGCCTGGCGCACCCGCTTGTCCTTGAACGGGTTCTTGCCCTTGACGCTGGAGTACAGCAGCTCGTCGCGCTTCTGGTCCATGCCCAGGAAGATGGTGCGCAGCTCCGGGCCGGAGAGCACGCGCGCGTGGGCCGAGGCGTTGACGCGGTCCACGTCCTGCAGCGGCACCGGCTCCATCACGTCCACTTCGCCCGAGAGCAGCGCGGCGACGCGGGTGGCGTCGTTGCCGATCGGCGTGAAGACGACCTCCTGCGCGTTGCCCTCGACCTTGCCCCAGTAGTTGCCGTTGCGAACGAAGGTCGTGCGCACGCCGGGCTGGCGCTCGCGCAGCCGGTACGGGCCGGTGCCGTTGGCGCGGAAGGAGGCCGCGTTCTCGATGCCCTTGCGGCGGTCCACCGGGCGCGTGGCCTGGTTGTCCTCGCACCACTTCTTGCTCATGATCATCACCCGCGACATCAGGTCGGGCAGGATCGGGAAGGGCTTGTTGGTCTCGATCTCCACGGTGTGGCTGTCGATCTTGCGCACCGCCTTGAAGTCGTTGGTGTAGCTCTTCATGTCGGAGCCCTCGGCCTGGGTGCGCGCCATCGAGAACAGCACGTCGTCGGCCGTGAAGGGCGTGCCGTCGTGGAACTGCACGTTCTTGCGCAGCTCGAAGCGCCACACCGTGGGCGACACCTGCTTCCACGCGGTCGCCAGGCCCGGCACCGGGCTCATGTCCTTGTCGCGCAGCACCAGCGCGTCGTAGACGTTGCCCAGCACGTCCAGCTGCAGCGATTCGTTCAGCGAATGCGGGTCCATCGACAGCGCGTCGCCCTGGTTGGCGACGCGCACGGTCTGCGCGCTCACGCCCAGTGCGGCGCACAGCAACGCCGTGGCCAGGAAGCTCTTGGTTCGCATGGTGGACTCCTTGTGGAAGTGATGCCCTCGGATGAAACCGTGCCTGCGGCTCACGCTGTGAGCGGCAGCCCCTGCTCCACCAGGCTCGCGTGCAGCGCGGAGCCGAGCGGAAGGATCTCGTCGTTGAAGTCGTAGCGCGTCATGTGCAGCATGCAGCTGCCCTCGCCGCCCTGGCCGATGCGCAGGTAGGCCCCGGGCTTGACCTGCAGCATGAAGGAGAAGTCCTCGGCGCCCATGCTGGGCTCCATGTCGCGCACCACGTTCTCGGGGCCGACCAGCGATTCCGCGACGTCGCCGGCGAACTCGGTCTCGCGCGGCGTGTTGATGGTGGCCGGGTAGATGCGCTCGTAGTGCACCGTGGCCGAGGCGCCGAAACCCAGCGCCACGGCGCTGCACAGCTCCGTCAGGCGCTTCTCCACCATGTCCTGCACCTCGGGGCGGAAGGTGCGCACGGTGCCCACCAGCGTGGCCTTGCCGGGCACCACGCTCATGGCCTGCAGGTCGCCCGCCTGCATGGCGCACAGGGAGATCACGGCGCCGTCGACCGGCTTGACGTTGCGCGAGACGATGCTCTGCACCGCGGTGATGATGTGGCCGGCCACCAGCACGGGGTCGATCACCAGGTAGGCGTGGGCGCCGTGGCCGCCCTTGCCGGTGATCTCGATGGTCACGCGGTCGGCCGCGGCCATCATCGCGTGGTGGCGGATGCCGAAGCAGCCGGGCTTGAGCCCCGGCCAGTTGTGCATGGCGTAGACCGATTCGACCGGCCAGCGCTGGAACAGGCCGTCCTCGATCATGGCCTTGGCGCCGGCGAAGCCCTCCTCGCCGGGCTGGAAGATCAGCACCGCGGTGCCGTCGAAGTTGCGCGTCTCGGCCAGGTAGCGCGCGGCGCCGACCAGCATCGTCACGTGGCCGTCGTGGCCGCAGCCGTGCATCATGCCGTTGCGGGTGGACTTCCAGGGGAAGTCGTTGCCCTCGGTCATGGTGAGCGCGTCCATGTCGGCGCGCAGGCCGATCATGCGGCCCGAGTGCTTGCTGCGGCCGTGGATCAGGCCCACCACGCCGGTCTTGCCGATGCCGGAATGGATCTCGTCGACGCCGCACAGGCGCAGCGCCTCCTGCACGCGGGCGGAGGTGTAGACCTCCTCGAAGCCCAGTTCCGGATGCGCGTGCAGCTCGCGCCGGAAGGCGGTGAGTTCGGGATGGAACTGCGCGATGTGCGCGAAGGGGCGCGCGTGCGCGAGCCGGGGGGTGGCGGCCGGGGCCAGCATGAAGTCAATGTCCTCCCGCCGCGGCCGCGCGCAGGCGCGGATCGACGGCGAAGTAAAGCAGGTCGACGACCAGGTTGATCGCGACGAAGATGAGGGCGATCAGGCAGAGGTAGCACGCCATCACGGGGATGTCGGCGAAGGTCACCGCCTGGATGAACAGCAGGCCCATGCCGGGCCACTGGAACACCGTCTCGGTGATGATCGCGAAGGCGATCAGCTGCCCGAGCTGCAGGCCGGTGATCGTCATCACGGGCACCAGTGTGTTCTTGAGCGCGTGGCCGAAATGGATCGCGCGGTTCGGCAGCCCGCGGGCACGGGCGAACTTGATGTAGTCGGTGCGCAGCACCTCCAGCATCTCGGCGCGCACCAGGCGCATGATCAGCGTGAGCTGGAAGACGGCGAGCGTGATGGCGGGCAGCACGAGGTGGTGCCAGCCGTCGCGGGTGGCCAGTCCCGTGCCCCACCACCCCAGCTGCACCGTCTGCCCGCGGCCGAAGCTGGGAAACCAGCCCAGCGTGACGGAGAAGACCAGGATCAGCAGGATCCCGATCAGGAAGGTGGGCAGCGACACGCCCAGCAGCGACAGCGTCATGAGCACCTGGCTGCTGAAGCTGCCGCGCCGCAGCGCCGCGTAAACGCCCATCGGCACGCCGATGAGAAGTGCCAGCAGGGCGGCGACCAGCGCCAGTTCCAGCGTGGCCGGAAAGCGCTCCCCGATCAGGCGCGACACCTTGGCGCCCTGGCGCAGGCTCAGGCCGAACTCGCCTTGCACCGCGTTGCCCAGGAAATGCCAGAACTGGATGAAGAAGGGCTGGTCCAGGCCGAGTGCGGAGCGCAGCTCGCGGATCTGGTCCGGCTTCGCGTCCTGGCCCAGCAGGAAGACCACCGGATCGCCCACGTACTGGAACAGCAGGAAGGCGATGAAGGCGACGACCACCATGACCACGACGGCCTGGAGCATGCGGCGCAGGATGAAGGCAAGCATCGGTCGGAGGGCGTCGGGCTGCCGACACTAGCATGGCCGATGCCGGGCCGGCACGCGGGGAAACTCTGAACGCTCGACCGGGCGGCGGCCCTCACTGCACGCCATGCACGGGCAGCAGCCGCACCGGGCCGTACCAGGCCTGGGCGTGCGAATGCGTGTTGTCGCTGTCGGTCATGATCGCGATGCCCACGAGGGCGCCGGGCGCCTCGCCGAACACGCGCTCGTAGTCGGCGCGGATGTCGCGCTCGTAGTCCAGCCACTGGTTCAGCCGGCGCGCCCCGGACTCGACCACCAGCTTGCGGATGCGGTCGGTGCGCGGGCTGGGGATCACGGTCCCGGGCGGCCGCTGGTTGCACCACACGTACATCAGCGTCGCGTAGGGCATGGGCTCGCCGGTCAGCGCGCGGGCGAGTTCCGACAGGGCCGCGTCGCGCGCCGTGAAGCGCGTGCGGTCGCCCTCGAAGGCCAGCAGGATGCGCACGGGGGCGTCGTCGCGCTCGCGCAGCGCGAGGTCGGCCTGCTCGATCAGGCCCGGCACCTTCCAGGAGAAGCGCACGTGCCCGAGCTCGCCGGGCTCCAGGCGCAGCTGCTGGCGCAGCATGCTGGCGGAGCTGTCCGCGCGCACGGCGAGCGTGTCGCGGCCGTCGAGCCGCGCGTAGTGGAATTCGGTGGCAGCTTTGCCGGGAAAGGTCTTGTGCACCCAGGCGGCGTCGATGCCGGACTGGCCGGCCCAGGGCGAAGTGCCCGCAGCAGCCGAAGCACCGCCCTGCAGCGAGGCGCAGCCGGCGGCCAGCAGGGCCAGCGCCGCGCAGGCGCAGCGGGCGAGAAACAGGAAGCCCATGGCGGGGGAGATGGAAAAAAAGCCGCCCGAAGGCGGCTTTCAAGTTTCTTGTTTTCTGCAGCGGCCTTGCGGCCGCTTCGAAAATTTAGAAGCTGTGGCGGATGCCCAGGTCGTAGCCCGTGGAACGGAAGTTCACGGCACCGGCGGCGACGGTCGCGCCGTTCAGCGTCATGGAAGCGCCGTCCTTGTTGCGAACGTGGGCAACCGTGGCGTACAGGGCGGTACGCTTGGACAGGTTGTGCACGTAGCCCAGGGCCAGCTGGTTGGCACGCGGATCGGCGCCAGCGCCGAAGTCGATCTTGTAAGCCGAGTAGGAAGCACGGATCTCGCCCGCGCCGACCGGCACCAGGGCGCCGACCAGCCAGCCGCGGCCGTCGATCTCGGTCGTGCTGTCCTTCTTGTCACGCACGTACTGGGCCATCACCTTGGCGACGCCGAAGTCCCACTGGCCACCGACGTTCCAGGTCTTGTAGTCGCCACCAACGCCAGGGGCGGTGATGCCGTAGTTGGTCTTGGCGTAGGCGATGGCCACGTTGAAGGGGCCGGAGCCGTAGCCGACGCGCAGGCCGAAGCCGCTGCCGTCGTCTTCCGTGACGGCGCCGTTCTGGACGTTCTCACCCAGCCAGTAGTTGACCTGGCCGTAGATGCCGCCCAGGTTGGCCGGCAGGAAGTAGCCGATGTCGTTGGAAGCGCGAACGATCACGTTGCGGCTGCCGTTGGGCACGAAGGTGCCGCTGGCGGCAGGCGAAGCCAGGCCGGTGGCCGAGCCGTTCAGGGTCATCGTGGTGCCGACGCCGTTGGTGCCGAACGGATCGAAGACCGTCAGGTTCCAGAACGTCGGGGTGTAGTCACGGCCCAGACGCACTTCACCCCAGCTGCCAGCCAGGCTGACGGTGGAGCGGCGGTTGAACACCAGGCCGGCGCCGTCGGCGGGCTGGCTGATGGCAGCTTGGTTGCCTTGGGGGATACGCTGGCCGGTGGTGCCGTCGTCGTTGCCCAGGGAGCCTTCCAGCCAGAAGGAAGCGGACATGCCGCCGCCCAGGTCTTCCGTGCCGCGGAAGCCGAGACGCGAGCTGTTGTAGCCGGAGTTCGTCAGCGCCGTCTTGTTGGCGTTGCCGACGCCGTTGGCACGGCCGTGGGCCAGCGTCGCGTCGACGATACCGAACAGCGTGACCGACGACTGGGCAGACGCCGCACCGGCGGCGGCCAGCACGGCCAGCGCAATGAGGGATTTTTTCATGCAAGTTTCTCCAAGGTTAAACATAGGGCTCCGGTTACGTATGGGACGCGCATGCAGGCACGTGTCGCGTCGCACCGGATCCCCGGGCCAACCTCCTTTTGGGAAGTTGTTGCTATTCGACCAGAGGCCATTTGGGGGCGCAAAGAAAATTGCCCCACTGGGGGCGTTTCGTTGCAGACCGACAACAGGCCGGACTTAGTCGAGTGGATCATAAACAACAGTTCCGTCGCGTTTATGCCTCAATCTATTGCCGAGTCGTGACATCGTTCTCCAGGATGTGCGCCTACCGCGGCGGCCAATGCGGCTCTACACTCGGGCCATGTTGGTCGATCGCATCCTCGGCGCCGCCGACCAGGCGTTGCGCATCCTGTTCGCCACCCCGCGCAGCACCCGGCCCTGCCCGGTCGTTCCGGCCGAGGCCACCCACCTCGGCGCCCAGGAGAAGCAGCACGCCGCGGCGCTGATGCGGGTGAACCACGTGGGCGAGATCTGCGCCCAGGCGCTCTACACCGCCCAGGCGCTGGCCACCCGCAACGAGGCGCTGCGCGAGCAGCTGGAGAAGGCCGCCCGCGAGGAGACGGACCACCTGGCCTGGACCAAGGCGCGGCTGGACGAACTCGGCGCGCGCCCTTCGATCCTCAACCCGCTCTGGTATGCCGGCGCCTTCGGCATGGGCCTGGTGGCGGCGCGCTTCGGCGATCCGGTGAGCCTGGGCTTCGTGGTCGAGACCGAACGCCAGGTCGAGGCCCACCTGCAGAGCCACCTGGAGCGCCTGCCCGCGGCCGACCACGCCTCGCGCGCGATCGTCGCGCAGATGAAGAACGACGAGGCCGCGCACGCCAACCAGGCGCTGCACGCCGGCGGCGTCGAACTGCCGCAGCCGGTGAAGATGGCGATGCAGGCGGTAGCGCGCGTGATGACCACCACCGCGCATTACATCTAGTCCAGGAGCCCGGGCGGCAACGCTCGCCTTCGGCGGCCCCTCTGGGCCGCCCCGTCCTACTCCTCTTCGACCACGTCGAAGCTGGTCGTCATCTCCGCCGTCTTCGCCAGCATGGCGCTGGCGGAGCAGTACTTCTCGTGGCTCATCGCGATCGCGCGCTCCACGGCCACCGCGGGCAGCTTGTGCCCGCGCACGGTGAAGTGCATGTGGATCTTCGTGAATACTTTCGGATCGGCCGCGGCGCGATCCGCGCTCAGCTTCACGGAGCAGCCGCGCACGTCGTGGCGTCCGCGCTTCAGGATCAGGACGACGTCATAGGCCGTGCAGCCACCGGTGCCGGCCAGCACGGTCTCCATGGGCCGCGGCGCCAGGTTGCGGCCGCCGTTCTCCGGCCGCGCCTCGTCGGGCGCGCCGTCCATCATCAGGGAGTGGCCGCTGCCCGTCTCGGCCAGGAAACCCATCCCCGAGCGCGCGCCGGTCGCGCCGGTCCACGTCACTGTGCATTCCATTGCTGCTGTCCTCTGCTTCTGCGGCCGGTCTGTTGGGCGCCGGCCACGCCTGCCGCCTTGGTGACACGGTTGCAATGGTCTATGTTGTGCATTGCAACAATACCGCGGCTATACTTCCCTCAGAGCATAGCGATTCCGCTAAGCAACGCCGGCTGGGGCGGTCACTCCCGGGCGCGGCGCAACGGTTGTCTCCTCCACCTCCTCCATTGGTGGATTTAGCCTCCGGATCGCAAGGTCCGGGGGCTTTTTTCTTTTTCCTCACGCAGGCCCTGCCCGGCGGGGCCGCCTATGATTCCGCCCGCCATGAAGAAACACCTGCAGCCGCAGGACTACCTGAAGAAGATCCTCACGGCGCGCGTGTACGACGTGGCCGTGGAGTCGCCGCTCGAGCCCGCGCGCAACCTCAGCCGCCGCCTGCACAACAAGGTGCTGCTCAAACGCGAGGACCAGCAGCCGGTCTTCAGCTTCAAGCTGCGCGGCGCCTACAACAAGATGGCGCACCTGACGCCCGAGCAGCTCGAACGCGGCGTGATCTGCGCCTCGGCCGGCAACCACGCGCAGGGCGTCGCGCTGGCGGCGCACCGCATGGGCGCCCGCGCCGTGATCGTCATGCCCGTGACCACGCCGCAGGTGAAGGTGGAGGCGGTCAAGGCGCTCGGCGGCGAAGTGCTGCTGCACGGCGACAGCTATTCGGACGCCTACACGCACGCCATCGGGCTGTGCGAGCGCGAGCAGCTCACCTTCGTCCATCCCTTCGACGATCCCGACGTGATCGCCGGCCAGGGCACCATCGCGATGGAGATCCTGCGCCAGCACCAGGGGCCGCTCGACGCGGTGTTCGTCGCCATCGGCGGCGGCGGCCTGATCTCCGGCGTGGCCAGCTACATCAAGTCGGTGCGCCCCGAGATCAAGGTGATCGGCGTGCAGATGAGCGATTCGGACGCGATGGCGCAGTCCGTGGCCGCCGCCAAGCGCGTGACCCTGGGCGACGTGGGCCTGTTCTCCGACGGCACCGCGGTGAAGCTGGTGGGCGAGGAGACCTTCCGCCTCACGCGCGAGCTGGTCGACGGCTTCATGCTGGTGGACACCGACGCCGTCTGCGCCGCGATCAAGGACGTGTTCATCGACACGCGCAGCATCGTCGAGCCGGCCGGCGCGCTGGCCGTGGCGGCGATCAAGCAGTACGTGGCCGAGCACAAGACCCGCGGCGAGACCTATGCCGCCATTCTGTGCGGCGCCAACATGAACTTCGACCGGCTGCGCTTCGTGGCCGAGCGCGCCGAGGTGGGCGAGGAGCGCGAGGCGCTGTTCGCGGTCACGATCCCCGAGGAGCGCGGCGCGTTCCGGCGCCTGATCGAATTGATCGGCACGCTGCCCGGCGGCCCGCGCAACGTCACCGAGTTCAACTACCGCATCAGCAATTCGCAGCAGGCGCACGTGTTCGTGGGCCTCACCACCCACAGCAAGGGCGAATCGGCGCGCATCGCCGCCAGCTTCAGCCGCCACGGCTTCCAGACCCTGGACCTCACGCACGACGAACTGGCCAAGGAGCACATCCGCCACATGGTGGGCGGCCCTTCGCCGCTGGCGCAGGACGAGCGCCTGCTGCGCTTCGTGTTCCCGGAGCGGCCCGGCGCGCTGCTGAAATTCCTGTCGAACATGCGGCCGACGTGGAACATCTCGCTGTTCCACTACCGCAACCAGGGCGCCGACTACGGGCGCACGCTGGTGGGCCTGCAGGTGCCACAGGCCGACGAGAAGGCCTTCCAGGCCTTCCTCGGCACGCTCGGCTATCCCTCGGTGGAGGAAACCGGCAACCCGGTGTACCAGCTGTTCCTGCGCAACAGCGCCGGCTGAAGGCGGCCGGTGCACAGGCAGTTCGACCACCGCAACCTGTTCGCCCACCCGTTCGTGGTGGGCCTGCTGTCGGCCCTGGTGTTCGCGATCGCCGGCCTGCTGTTGCGGGGCAATCCCGCCGGGCCCGCGGTGGCGGCCGTGGCCAGCCTGTGCACGGTGCTGGCGCTCACCGGCAGCGCGCAGGAGCGCGCCGTGTTCCGGCTGGCCGAGACGCTGCTCACGCCGGCGTCCGGGCACGGCACCATCGCCCTCGTGCTGCTGCTGGCGGGGCGCATCGCCGCCGTCGCCGCGATCGGCGCCGTTTCCGAAGCGGGCGTGCTGGCGGCCTTGCTGGCCGGGCCGGTGGTCTCGCGCTTCGCGCCGCTGCTGGCGGCGCACTGGGCCGCGCACGAAGGCAGCGAGGACGGGGCCGCCTTGCGCCTCGCGGCGCTGTGGTGCGTGCTGCCGCTCGCGCTGATGCTGCTGGCCGAGGGCGTCGCCTTCCTGCTGCTGGCGCTGGCCGGCGCGGCGCTGGCGTGGATCGCGCTGCTGCGCTTCTTCCGCAGCCGCCCGGGCAACTTCGACGCGCAGCGCGCGGCCGCCCTGCAGCAGGTCTGCGAACTGGCCTTCTACCTCGGAGCCTCGGTGGGCGCCTGAGCGGCTTCGCCTGCCGGCTGCGGCGCGTCCGGCGGCAGGGCAGGCGCAGTGGAGCGGGGCGCCGGCAGCGTCGTCGGTGCCGGTGCCGGCGCCGGCGCCGGTACGGTGCCCGGCGTCGCGGGCGTCGGCGCGGTGCCGGGCGTTGCGGCCGTCGGCGCGGGACGGTTGGTGGTGTCTATGCGCAGTTGCGGCAGTTCCAGCGTCAGCACCGGCTGGCCCTCGCGCGAGGCGATGACCGCCTGCCGCCCGTGCACGGACTGCAGCACCAGGCCTTCCTCGATCGTGCTGCCCACCCGGTAGGAGCGCGCCGGCTTGCCGTCCACCGACAGCACCGCGCCGCCGCCGCCGGAGCGCGCCCCGGCCGCCACCCCGAGCAGCTGGAAGCGGCTGGCCAGCGCCACCACCGGCGCCGCGGGCGCGATGGCGGCCGAAGGCGAGCTGCCCAGGAGCCGGGCCAGGGCGACGGGGTCGACCGGCCCCACCTGGCGCGGGGCCGCCACGGCCGCGGCCAGCGGCGGGGTGGTGGAGGAGAGCTTCAGCCCCCAGTAGGCCGCGCTGCCCGCGGCAAGCGCCCACAGCGCGAAGGTCGCGCCGCGCACGATCCAGGGAGCGGGAGCCGGCGTCAGCATGGTCCCGATTATCATTGATGCCAAATGTCGTCCCCTTCCGCCCTGCCAAGACGCGCCCGCCCGGCCCGCGGCTTCACCCTGATCGAGCTGATGGTGGTGCTGGTCATCATCGGCGTGCTGGCCGCCCTGATCGTGCCCAACGTGCTGGATCGCGCCGACGACGCGCGCGTGACGGCCGCCCGCACCGACGTCAACAACCTGATGCAGGCGCTGAAGCTGTACAAGCTGGACAACCAGCGCTATCCCACCGGCGAGCAGGGCCTGCAGGCGCTGATCGCCAAGCCCTCGAGCGGGCCCACCCCGCCCAACTGGAAGCCCTACCTGGAAAAGCTGCCCAACGACCCCTGGGGCAAGCCCTACCAGTACCTCAATCCCGGCGTCAAGGGCGAGATCGACGTGATGTCCTTCGGCGCCGATGGCCAGCCCGGCGGCGAGGGCAAGAATGCCGACGTCGGCTCCTGGCAGTAGGCCGCCCCTGACGCTGCGCCGCCCGCAAGCCCGGGCGGCAGGAGAACGGGCCCGCCGCGGCTTCACCCTGCTGGAACTGCTGGTGGTGATCGCCATCATCGCGGTCGGCTCCGCGGGCGTGGCCTTCGCGCTGCGCGATGCGGGCGGCAATGCGCTGGAGCGCGACGCGCAGCGGCTGGCCGCCCTGCTCGAATCGGCGCGGGCGCGTTCGCGCCTGAGCGGCGAGCCAGTGCGCTGGGTCGCCGCCGACGACGGCTTTCGCTTCGAGGGCCTGCCGCCCGACACGCTGCCGCACGAATGGCTCGCGCACGACACGCAGGTGAGCGGCCGGCGCGTGCTGGTGCTGGGGCCCGAGCCCGTGATCGGCCCGCAGGCCGTGGTGCTCACCAGCGCGGAGCATCCCGATCGCGCGCTGCGCGTCGCCACCGACGGCCTGCGGCCCTTCACCGTCGGCCCCGCCACGCCATGAAGCACGCGCGCGGCTTCACGCTGGTGGAAGTGCTCGTCGCGCTGGGCATCGTCGCCATCGCGCTGGTCGCCGGCCTGCAGGCCAGCGCGGCGCTCACCAACAACGCCCAGCGCCAGTCCGACGTGCTGCTGGCGCACCTGTGCGCCGAAAACGAGTTGACGCGCCTGCGGCTGGCGCGCCAGCTGCCGCCCGTGGGCGACAACCAGCTCGATTGCGAGCAGGGCGGCCAGGTGTTCCAGGTGCGCGTGAAGGTCTCGCCCACGCCCAACCCGAGCTTCCGCCGGGTCGATGTGCAGGTGGTCGCCGGCGAGTCGCCCATCCTGGGCCTGTCCACCGTGCAGGGGCGCTACTGAATGGACCGGACGCGCCGCACTCCGTTTCGCTGCTGCCCGTCGACGGGGGGGGTCCGCCTCGGCCCGGCCCCGCGGCGGAGCGCGCCGCGCGAGCGCGGCTTCACGCTGGTCGAACTGCTGGTGGCCCTGTTCGCGCTGGCGATCCTGGCCGGCCTCAGCTGGCGCGGCCTGGACGGCATGGTGCGCTCGCGCGAGGTCACGGAGAAGCGCGCCGACGAAGTGCTCACGCTGCAGACCGGCCTGGCGCAGTGGGCCGCGGACCTGGAGGCGATCGAGGAATTCGCGCCTTCCCCGGCGCTGGAATGGAACGGCCGCGTGCTGCGCCTCACCCGCCGCAGCAGCCTGGCGCCCGTCGACGGCATCCGCGTGGTCGGCTGGACGCGCCGCGACGGCCGCTGGCTGCGCTGGCAGTCGCCGCCCGTGTTCACCCGCGGCGACCTCGACACCGCCTGGCAGCAGGCCGACCTGTGGTCGCAAAACGCGAGCGACGCGCTGCGCCAGCAGGAGGTGGCCATCGCGCCGCTGGAGGACTGGCAGATCTTCTTCTTCCGCGGCAACGCCTGGACCAATCCGCAGTCCAGCGCCGCCGGGCAGACCGCGGCGCTGCCCGGCACGCCCGGGGCGGCCGTGTCGAACTCCACCCTGCCCGATGGCGTGCGGCTGGTCCTGCAGCTGCCCGCCGGCAGCGCCATCAGCGGCCGGCTGCAGCGCGACTGGGTGCGGCCCACGGTGAGCCCCTAGCGATGAAGCGCCAGCACGGAGCGGCCCTGCTCGCCGCGATGCTCACGGTGACCCTGGTGGCCACCTTTGCCGCCGCCGCCCTGTGGCAGCAGTGGCGCAGCGTGGAGGTCGAAGCCGCGGACCGCCAGCGGGTGCAGTCCACCTGGATCCTCACCGGCGCACTGGACTGGGCGCGCCTGATCCTGCGCGAGGACCGCGACAACGCCGATTTCCTGGCCGAACCCTGGGCCGTGCCGCTGCAGGAGGCGCGGCTGTCCACCTTCCTGGCCGCCGACCAGAGCAACAACGCGATGGACGAGAACGCCGACGCCGACCAGGTGTTCCTCTCCGGCGACATCGTCGACCTGCAGGGCCGGCTGAACGCCGGCAACCTGGTGCAGCGCGGGGCGGCGCAGCCGCAATGGGAGCCGCCGTTCCGGCGCCTGTTCGACCTGCTGGGCCTGCCGCAGGAGCAGTTCACGCGCATGGCGGAGAACCTGCGCTTCGCCTCCGACATCAACATCGACAACCGCAACGCGGCGCGCGCGCCGCTGGCGCCGCAGCGGGTCGAGCAGCTGGCGTGGCTGGGGCTGGCGCCCGAGACGGTCGCGGCGCTGGCGCCGTACGTGACGATCCTGCCGGCGTCGAGCACGCCGGTGAACCTGAACACCGCGCCGGCGGAGGTGATCTACGCGGTGATCCCCAACATCAGCCTGGCCGAGGCGCAGCGCCTGGTGGCCGAACGCGAGCGCCAGCACTTCCGCCGCGTCGAGGACGCCCTCAACCTGCTGCCGCCGGTCACGCCGCCGGCGACCGGGCCCAACAAGAGCCTGCTGGGCGTCGGCTCCGCCTATTTCGAGGTGCACGGGCGGCTGCGCCTGGACGACGTGGTGATCGAGGAGCGCTCCATCGTCTTCAAGCAGGGCCTGGCCGTGCACACCCTGCAGCGCGAACGCGGCCCGATCGAAGCATTCGCCACGACGGAGATCAAGCGTTAGGCGGCGAGCGCCACCTACAATCGCCGCCAGCCCATGAGCACCCTCCTCGTTTCGCTGCCGCTGGAAACCGCCTCGAGCGCCACCGAATGGGCGTTCGCGGTGACGCCGGACGGCAGCACGCTCGCCGAGCACGGCACGACGCCGGCCGCCCTGCTGCCGCAGCCGCGCGGCGCCGGCGCCGAGGTGGTGGCGCTGGTGCCGGTGCAGGCGCTGGCCTGGCACCGCGTCGACCTGCCCAAGGGCGTCACCCCCGCCACGCCGCGCATGCGCACCGCGCTGGAAGGCCTGCTGGAGGAACGGCTCCTCGACGAGGTCGAGGCCGTGCACTTCGCCGTGCAGCCCGGCGCCCGCGCCGGCGAGCCGGCCTGGGTGGGCGTGTGCGACCGCGCCTGGCTGCGCACTGCGCTGCAGGTGCTGGAAGCCGCCGGCCGGCCCGCCTCCCGCATCGTGCCGGAGTTCGCACCCGAGGGCACGACGGCGCTGGCCGCGATCGGCGACCCCGGCCAGCCCCTGGTGGTGACCAGCGGCGACGACGGCGTGCTCACCCTGCCGCTCACGCCGGCCGCCCTGGCGCTGCTGCCGGCGCTGCCCGAAGACGCGCCGCGGGTCGCCGAGCCCGCCGTCGCCGGCCTCGCCGAGCAGATGCTGCAGCAGAAATTCGCGCTGCAGCAGGCGCCGCAGCGCTGGATCGCGGCGGCCCGCACCCGCTGGGACCTGGCCCAGTTCGAATTCGCCAGCTCCGCCCAGGCCCGCACGTTCAAGAAGATCGCCAGCCGCTGGGGCGAGGTGCTGCATGCGCCGTCCTGGCGGCCGGCGCGCTGGGCCGCCGTGGTGCTGGTCGCGGTCCACCTCGTCGGCCTCAACGCCTGGGCCTGGAAGGAACGCGCCAGCTTCGACGCCAAGCGCGAGGCGGTGCGCAGGACGCTCACCGACACCTTCCCGCAGGTGAAGGTGGTGGTCGATGCGCCGGTGCAGATGGAGCGCGAGGTCGCGGCGCTGCGCCAGCAGACCGGCGTGGCCTCGGCGCGCGACCTCGACGCCGTGCTCGGCGCCCTGGCCGCCACCTTGCCGCAGGGCCGCGTGCCGGCCTCGCTGCAATACGGCGGCGGCGAGCTGCGCGCCGGCGGCCTGGCGCTCTCGCCGACGGAATTCACGACGCTGGCGGCCAGCCTGAAGAACCTGGGCTACGCGGCCAGCACCGAAGGCAGCACGATCGCGATCGCGGCGGAGGACGCGCGATGAACCTGGAGCTGTTGCGACAGCGCTGGGCGGCGCTCGCGCCGCGCGAGCAGGCGCTGGTGGGCGCCGCGGCGGCGCTGGTGGGCCTGGCCTTGCTCTGGTGGATCGCCCTCGGCCCCGCCATCGCCACCCTGCGCTCGGCCGACGCCCAGCACCGCGTGCTCGACGCGCAGCTGCAGCAGATGCGCCGGCTGCAGGCGCAGGCCAAGGCCATGCAGGCGCAGCCGCGCCAGGGCCACGAGGAGGCGCTGCGGCAACTCGAGGCCGCGATCCGCGAACAGCTCGGGACCAGCGCGCGCTACGCCATCGCCGGCGATCGCGTCACCGTCACCTTGCTGAACACGCCGCCCGAGGGCCTGGCGCGCTGGCTCACCCAGGTGCGCAGCAACGCCCGGGCCCTGCCCGGCGAGGCGAGGCTCGCGCACAACGCCTCCGGCGGCTGGGACGGCACGCTGGTGGTCACCCTGCCGGCGCGGTAGCCGCGTGGCGCGCGCGCAGCGTTCCGTCCGCGAGGTGCCCTGGGCGTGGGCCTGGAGCGGCGCCGTCCTGGGCCTGCTGCTGGCCGTGATCCTCTTCGCCCCGGCGCCCTGGCTCGCCGCCGCCGTGGCAAGCCTGTCCGGCGAGCAGGTGCTGCTGGCCGATGCACGCGGCACGGTGTGGCGCGGCTCCGCGCGCGTGATCCTCACCGGCGGCGCGGGCAGCACCGATACCGCCGCCTTGCCGGGGCGCGTGGCCTGGAACCTGTCGCCGCGCTGGAACGGCGTTGCGGCGGCGCTACGCGCCGAATGCTGCACGCCGCAGCCGATTCCCGTGCGGGCGCGCTGGCGCTGGGGCGGCCTCGCGGTGGACGTGGGCGACGCCGCGTCCCGATGGCCCGCCAGCGTGACCGCGGGCCTGGGCACGCCGTGGAACACCTTGCAGTTCGAGGGCGAGCTGCGGCTGGCCACGCAGGGCCTTTCAGTAGAATGGGTCGAGGGCCGCCCGGCGATCGCCGGGCGGGCCGAACTGGTGGCGCTGCGCGTCGCGTCGCGCCTGTCCACATTGAGGCCCATGGGCAGCTACCGCATCACCGTGCAAGGGGGCACGCCCGCCACCTTGCGGCTGGAGACCCTGGAGGGCAGCCTGCAGCTGTCCGGCACCGGGCAATGGGTGGGCGAGCGGCTGCGTTTCCGCGGGGAGGCCAGCGCCGCGCCCGAGCGCGAGGCCGCGCTCGCCAACCTCCTGAACATCATCGGGCGGCGCAGCGGCGCCCGTTCGCTCATCTCGATCGGCTAGCAAGCCAGAAACCTCCGCCATGAATTTCCGTTCCGCCCTCGCCTCGTTCGCAGCGGTGCTGCTGCTGGCCGGCGCTCCCGGCGTGCTGTACGCGCAGCGCGCCAACGAGCCGATCACGCTGAACTTCGTCAACGCCGACATCGAGGCGGTGGCGCGCACCATGGCCGCGATCACGGGCCGCAACATCGTGGTCGACCCGCGGGTGAAGGGCACGATGACGCTGTCGACCGACCGGCCGGTGCCGCCGCAGGCCGCCTTCAACCAGTTCGTGGCGACGCTGCGGCTGTCGGGCTTCACGGTGGTGGAGTCCGGCGGCCTGCTGAAGGTGGTGCCCGAGGCCGAGGCCAAGCTGCAGGGCGGCCAGGTCATCGTCGAAGGCGGCACGGCCGGCAACCAGATCGTCACCCAGATCTTCCGCCTGAACTACGAGAGCGCCGGCAACCTGGTGCCGATCCTGCGGCCGCTGATCAGCCCCAACAACACGATCAACGTGAACCCCGGCAACAACTCGCTGGTGATCACCGACTACGCCGACAACCTGCAGCGCCTGGCCCGCATCATCGGCGCGCTGGACATCCCCAACGCCACCGACGTCGAGGTGATCAACCTGCAGCACGCGCTGGCGGTGGACCTGGCGCCGGTGGTGCAGCGGCTGGTCGATGCCTCGCCGGGCGGCGCGCCCGCCGCCGGCCAGGGCCAGGTCGACACCTCGGCGCGCACCACGGTGGTGGCCGAGCCGCGCAGCAACTCGCTGATCGTGCGGGCGGCCAACCCCGCGCGCCTGAACCTGGTGCGCTCGGTCGTCGCGCGGCTGGACGTGGCCGGCCTGGCGGGCGTGGGCGCCGCCGGCAACATCCACGTGGTCTACCTGCGCAACGCCGATGCGACCAAGCTGGCGCAGATCCTGCGCGCGGCCATCGCCAGCACCGCGGGCAGCAGCGGCGTGAGCGCCGTCGCGGCCGCGGCCCCGCCCGGCTCGCCGCCCAACGTGACCTCGGGCCTCAGCGGCGCCGGCAGCGGCACCGGCACCAGCGCGGCCAACACCCCGATCACGCCCTCGGCCCAGCCCTCCACCGGCGGCCAGGTGCAGGCCGACCCGGCCACCAACTCGCTGATCATCACCGCGCCCGAGCCGCAGTACCGGCAGCTGCGCGCCGTGATCGACCAGCTCGATGGCCGCCGCGCCCAGGTGCTGGTGGAAAGCCTGATCGTCGAAGTGAACAACGACAAGGCGGCCGAATTCGGCATCCAGTGGCAGAACATCATCGGCAACGGCAACAGCAGCGTGATCGGCTTCCTGGGCAGCAACTTCAGCGCCGCCGTGGCCGGCCAGAACATCTTCAGCCTCGCCACGCAGAACGGCGGCACCTCGGTGGTGCCGCCGGCCACCGGCTTCAACATCGGCGTGGCCCGCAACATCGACGGCCGCATCGTCCTGAGCGCGCTGGCGCGCTTCTTCGAGCGCAGCGGCGACGCCAACGTGCTGTCCACGCCCAACCTCATGACGCTGGACAACGAGGAGGCGAAGATCGTCGTCGGCTCCAACGTGCCCTTCGTGACGGGCCAGTTCACCAACACCGGCGCCTCCGGCAACACGGTCAACCCGTTCCAGACCATCGAGCGCAAGGACGTGGGCCTCACGCTGCGGGTGAAGCCGCAGATCGCCGACAACGGCACGGTGCGCCTGACGATCTACCAGGAGACCTCCAGCGTCGACCAGAACACGCGCAGCGACCCCAACGGCCCCACCACCACCAAGCGCACCATCGAGACCAACGTGCTGGTGGACGACGGCCAGATCATCGTGATCGGCGGGCTGCTGCAGGACCAGTACGGCAACAACCAGGAAAAGGTGCCCGGCCTCGGCGATGTCCCCGTGCTGGGCAACCTGTTCCGCAGCGAAGCGCGCAGCCGCACCAAGAGCAACCTGATGGTGTTCCTGCGGCCCGTGGTCGTGCGCGACGCGACGGAGAGCGACGCGCTGTCGCTGGACCGCTACGACCTGATGCGCACCAAGCAGCAGAACACGCAGCCCGCCCCCAGCGGCATGCTCAAGGGGGTGCAAGGCGCTCCCATCGCGCCCGAACCCCTGCAGATGATTCCGCCCGGGCTGAACCCCTCGTCGCCGCTGGCGGCGCCCCCCGCCACCTCCGCACCCAGCGCGCGCTGAGCCGTTCCATGCGCTATCCCCTGCCCTACGCCTTCGCGCGCAGCCAGCAGCTGCTGCTGGAGGACGACGGCCAGCAGCTGGTGCTGTGGCATGCGGGCGCGCCGCAGCCGGCCTGGACCGAGGTGCTGCGCAAGTATCCCGTGCGCAAGCTCCAGCAGCTCGGGGCCGACGAACTGGCCCAGCGCATCAGCGCCGCCTACGCCCAGGGCGAATCGAGCGCGGCGACGGTGGTCAGCGAAGTGCAGAACGACGCCGACCTCACCCGCATGATGCAGGAACTGCCCGCGGTGGAAGACCTGCTGGAGGCGAGCGACGACGCGCCCATCATCCGCATGCTCAACGCCCTGCTCACGCAGGCGGCGCGCGACGGCGCCAGCGACATCCACATCGAGCCCTACGAGCGGCACTCCTCCGTGCGGTTCCGCGTCGACGGCGCGCTGCGCGAGGTGGTGCAGCCCAATCGCGCGCTGCACGCGGCGCTGATCTCGCGCCTGAAGATCATGGCGGAGCTGGACATCGCCGAGAAGCGCCTGCCGCAGGACGGCCGCATCTCGCTGCGCATCGGCACCCGGGCGGTCGACGTGCGGGTGTCGACGATCCCCAGCGCCCACGGCGAGCGCGCGGTGCTGCGCCTGTTGGACAAGAGCGAGACGCGCATCAGCCTGGAGTCGGTCGGCATGACCGGCGACACGCTGCAGCGCTTCCTGCACCTGATCGACCAGCCGCACGGGATCATCCTGGTGACCGGCCCCACCGGCTCGGGCAAGACGACCACGCTGTACGCGGCGCTCAGCCGCCTCGACGCTTCCACCGGCAACATCATGACGGTGGAGGACCCGATCGAGTACGAGCTGCCCGGCATCGGCCAGACCCAGGTCAACCCGAAGATCGACCTCGATTTCGCCAAGGCCCTGCGCGCCATCCTGCGCCAGGACCCGGACGTGATCATGATCGGCGAGATCCGCGACTACGAAACGGCGCAGATCGCGATCCAGGCCTCGCTGACCGGCCACCTCGTGCTGGCCACGCTGCACACCAACGACGCGGCCAGCGCGGTGACGCGGCTGACCGACATGGGCGTCGAGCCCTTCCTCCTCAGCTCCTCGCTGCTGGGCGTGCTGGCGCAGCGCCTGGTGCGCAAGCTGTGCCCGCACTGCAAGGACAACGGCGCTGCACGCGGTTGCCAGCATTGCGGCTACACCGGCTACCAGGGCCGCACGGGCATCTTCGAGCTGATGACCGCGGACGAGCGCGTTCGGGGGCTGATCCACACCCGTGCCGGCGAGGCCGCGATCCGCGAGGCAGCGATCGCGAGCGGCATGCGGCTGATGCGCGAGGATGGGGAGCGGCTGGTCCGCGAAGGGATCAGCTCGCGCGAAGAAGTGCTGCGCGTGACGCGCGACTGACTCAGCGAGCGCGCTCGGAGCGCACCCGCTCCGGCTCGTGCCTCGGCCCCGGCTCCTTCACCGGATATTGGGGGCCGCGCTCCTTCTCGATCGGCGGCGGCTTGTCGTCCTGCTGCTGCGGCTTGGGCATCGGCGGCACGGGCTGGGGCTGCTGCTGCTGCTGCGCCCGCGGCTGCTCCGAGGCCGTCGGCTTGTCGGCGGCCAGGGGCTTGAACTTGGTCTTGAACATCACCATGGCGGCCTCCTCAATCCGGCGTCTGCACGAAGTTGGTGTGGCCGCCCACGCCGGGCTGCTTCGGCTGTTCGTGCGTGGGCTGGTCGGGCACCAGCTCGCGCGGGTCGTCGCCGACCTGCGGCTTCGGTTGCGGGATGCGGCCGCGCTCCGGCTGCGGATGCGCCAGCCCGTGGTCGATGGGGGTACGGTCTTCCGGCATCGCTTGTCCTTTCCGATGCCATGGTGCGCGCCGCAACGCACGGGCGGCTTAGGCCCGCAGCGCTGCCGTGCCTAGTCCGGCTGCGCCGGCGCCTGTCAGTGCCTGACTACACCGGCGCCGGGCAGCCGAGCTGCTGCGCGAGGTCCAGCAGGTCGCGGGTGTGCAGCTCGTTGTCCGGCCGCGCAGCCACGTCCTTGGGCTGGTCGCGGCCGAACTCGAAGGGCCGCTCGACATAGGCCGTGCGCAGGCCGCAGGCGCGCGCGGCGGCCAGGTCGTCGTGGTGGGCCGCCACCAGCAGCACCCGCCCGGGCGGGGCATCGAACACCTCGGCCGCCCCGAGGTAGGTGGCCGGGTCGGGCTTGTAGGCATGGAACACCTCGGCCGAGAGGATGCAGTCCCATGGCAGGCCCCCATGCCTGGCCATGCGCGTCAGCAGGCCCAGGTTGCCGTTGGACAAGGTGCAGCAGATGTACTTGCGCTTCAGCCGCTGCAGGCCCGCCACCGCATCGGGCCAGGGATCGAGCCGGTGCCACACGCGATTGAGCTGCGCGCGCGCCGCTTCGTCCAGGTGCGCCAGCCCGAACTCGGGCAGGATGCCGTCGAGGATGATGCGGTGCAGGTCGTCGATCCGCGTCCAGCCCAGCTCGCCGGAGCGCACCCGCGCCATCGCCGGCCGGTAGCCGGCGCGCCACGCGCGTGCGAAGGCCGCGCCGTCCACCTGCGGATGATCGCGCGCCAGCTCGCGCACGATGGTGCCGTGCCAGTCGACGACGGTGCCGAAGACGTCGAACAGGAGCACCTCGACGCCGTCCGCGTCGCTCCACCGGGCTGCGGGGGCGGTCTGCATGGTCGCAGTGTAGGTGCGCCGGCGCGGGAACCAAAGTCTGCCTGCCGCGCTCCATCGCCCAGGCGCTTAGCCGGGAGAACACCATGGGTGCGACGTCCAAAGCGAGGTGGGCCTTCGCGCTCTCCGTCGCCGTTCTTGCGGCCGCCGGCGCGGCGGCGTATGCGCTCACGGCGGGCCGCTATGCCACTTACGAGATCCGCTCGGCCCAGCCGGTTTCGGGCCTGCTGCCCGGCGCGCCGGTGGAATTCCACGGCGTCGAGGTCGGCCAGGTGCGCGAGGTGCAGCTCGCCGGCCCGCGCAGCGTGCGGGTGCTGCTCTCGGTGCGCAAGGACGCGCCGGTGAGCACCGCCACGGTGGCCACGATCACCGGGCGCGGCCTGGCCAGCCGCGGCTTCACGGGCTATGTGTTCGTGAACCTGGAGGACGGCGCCGGCCCCGGCACGCCGCTCGCCGCGCCGAAGGAGGGCGGCCCGCCCATGATCGCCAGCGCGCCGGCGCGGACGGTGAGCCTGGACACCTCGATCAGCGAGCTCAATGCGAGCGTGCAGCGCGTGACCGGCACGCTCGAAGGCCTGCTGGACCGCGACACCGTCGCCTCGATGAAGCAGTCGCTCGCCAGCCTCGAGCAGGTGACGCGCACGCTGGCGGCCAACAACGAACGCATCGAGACCTTCCTCGCCAACGCGGAGCGGGCCAGCGTGCGCATGCAGCCGCTGCTGCAGACGAGCGACGCCGTGCTGCAGTCCCTGCAGACGCGCATCCTGCCCGAGGCGCAGCAGACGCTGCTGCGCCTCGACGAGCTCTCCAGCTCCAGCCGCCAGCGCGTGGGCGCGATCCTGGACCACACCGAACGCGCCAGCACGCAGCTGGAGCCCCTGCTGGCCGCCGGCAACGAGACGGTGCGCGCGCTGCAGCTGCAGCTGCTGCCCGAGGCCCAGCGTACATTGGCGCGCATGGAGCACCTCTCAGGCACCCTGGACGAAACCGCGCTGCGCATCCGCCGCAATCCCTCCGTGCTGTGGCGCGGCGCCCGCCCCGAGCCGGCCGGCCCGGGCGAGGCGCAATGAGGCGACGCGCGCGGCGCGCCGCCGTGCAGCTGTGCGCGGCGGCGCTGCTGGCGGGCTGCGCGCTGCCGGCGCCCGAGCCGCAGGTCAGCACCTCGCTGATCGACCAGCTGCCGGCGGAGCTGCCGCACGCGCCGCGCGCGCCGCTCACGCTGCTGCTGCTCACGCCCCAGGCCCGGGCGGCCTACGACACGCCGCGCATGGCCTACAGCCTGCGGCCGCACCACATCGCCTACTACAGCCGCCACGAATGGGCCGAGACGCCGCCGCAGATGCTGCAGGCGCTGCTGCTGCGCGCGCTGGCGGCCAGCGGCCGGTTCCAGGCGGTGCTGGTGCCCCCGCATGCCGGCGCGTACACGCAGTCGCTGCAGGTGGAAGTGCTGGAACTGCTGCAGGACTTCGATCGCCAACCGCCGGTGCTGCGGCTGGTGCTGCACGCCCAGCTGGCCGACGCGGCGCGGCGCACGGTGGCCTCGCGCGAATTCGCCGTGCAGCAGCCGATGGCCGAAGCCTCCCCGGCGGGCGGGGTGCGCGCGGCCAACGAGGCGATGGCCCAGGCGCTGCGCGAGCTGGCCGCGTTCGTGCTCGAACAGGCGCGCTGACTACGCCGCGAGCCGCTGCGGCTCGCCGGAATCCGCGAGCTGGCCGTCGGCCAGGCGGTAGCCCCCGGCGGGCACCGTTTCGATCGCGCCTGCATCCAGCTTCTGGCGCAAATGGTGGATGTGCACGTGCAGCGCGGTGACGCGCGGCGTTCCCTCGCCGGCGTCCTTCAGCAGCCCCTCGGCCGGCACGGCCTGCGGCCAGGAGCGCGCGAGGCACAGCAGGATGTCGAATTCCGAGCGTGTCAGCACCACCAGCCGGCCGCGGAAATGGCAGGCGCACTGCACGGGATCGAGCGCCAGCTGCCGCTGCGGGCCGGCCAGGGCCCGGCGGCGCAACACCGCGCTTGCCAGCCCTTGCAGCTCGCGCAGGTCGAAGGGCTTGCGCACGAACTGGTCGGCGCCGGCATCGAGCAGGCGCACGCGCGAGTCGAGGTCGTGCCGGCCGGTGATCACGACGACCGGCGTGCGCGCATCGGGCGCCGCCGCACCGGTGCCGGCGCGCAGCCGGCGCAGCAGGGTCTCGCCGTCGCCGTCACCGAGGCACAGGTCGAGGAACACGAGGTCGAAGCGCTGCGCGCCCAGGGCTTCCCAGGCCGAGTCGGTGTCCTGCCGCACGGCAGCGGCGGCACCGAGCTTGAGCAGCATGCCCTGCAGGACGACTGCCGTCACGGCATCGTCCTCGACGACCAGCACCTGTTTTCCGTTCAGCATTCTTGTTCTCGCGCGAACCCTCTTGCGCGCCGTCTCCGGAACGATGTCCGGGCCAGTATAGGTTCGCGTCCGCGGCCGGCCGCGCCTGCGCGAGGCGTGCCGTCAGCCTCCCGGAAGCATCTTGCGCAAGGTGTGGTCCTTCAGCACCAGGTGGTGCCGCAGGGCGGCGGCGGAATGCAGCGCGATCACGGCGGCGAAGGCGTATCCGAGCCAGCGGTGCACGGCGATAAGGGTCTGGAACAGGTGCTCGTCGGTCGCGATCAGGTCGGGCGCGTTGAACCAGGAAAAGACCGGGGTCGGATAGCCGCCGGCGGAGGACATCAGCCAGCCCGTGACCGGCAGCGCGAACATCAAGGCATAGAGCCACAGGTGCACGAAGAGAGCGCTCACCTGCTCCCATTCGGCCAGCCCATCGACAAAGCGGGGCAACGCATTCGTCAGCCGCCAGACTACGCGCGCGACCACCGCCCCCAGCGCCAGCATGCCGAGCGCCTTGTGGGCAAGGATCAGGGTGATCTTCTCGCGGTCGTACCCGACATCGGGGAGTTGCACCATCCAGATCCCCAGCAGCACGAGCCCGAGCAGCAGCGCCGCCATCGCCCAGTGCAGGACGACGGCGATCCAGCCGTAGCGTTCTTCGGTGTTGGCAAGCGCAGCGCCGCTCATGCGCGCAGTATGGGCCTGCGGCCAGGAAACGGGCCCCGGGCGTGGTGCGCCCGGGGCCAACCACCCATCCCGAGTGGAGGAGACAACTTGCACAGGCCGCGTGCCCTCGGCCTGTCGCAAGTCATGTAGCAGTTTCCGGGCCAGCCCGCGTCACCAGCCGATCGCCTTGGGCAGCCAGGTCGCGATGGCCGGGAACAGGAACACCAGCACGATCCCGAGCACCTGCAGGCCCACGAAGGGAATGATGCCGGTGTAGATGTGCCGCGTGGTGATCTCCGGCGGGGCCACGCCGCGCAGGAAGAACAGGGCCCAGCCGAAGGGTGGCGTGAGGAAGGAGGACTGCAGGTTCACGGTGATCAGCATGGCCAGCCACACCATGTCCACGCCGGCGGCGGCGAAGATCGGCAGGAACAGCGGCACCGCGATGTAGCTGATCTCGATCCATTCGATGAAGAAGCCGAGCACGAAGATCAGCCCCATCAGGAACCACACCGCGGTGGCCGTGCCCCCCGGCAGCAGCTTGAACAGGTCCTCGATCAGCAGCTCGCCCTGCAGGCCGCGGAAGGCCAGGCTGAACACCTGCGAGCAGATCAGGATGAACAGCACCATCGCGGAGGTGCGCATGGTGCTGCGCATCACCTCGCGCAGCACCTGCATGTCCAGCCGCCGCGCCGCGGCCACGACGACGATGGAGCCGAGCGCGCCCATCGAGGCCGCTTCGGTGGGCGCCGCCACGCCGGCGATGATGGAGCCGAGCACGGCCAGCACCAGGCCGAGCGGCGGCAGCGCCACCTTGACCACACGCGTCCACAGCTCGCGGCGCCCCAGCGCCTCGCGCTCGCTGCGCGGCACCGGCGGCATCAGGCCGGGGCGCAGCACGCCATTGAGCACGATCCAGGCGACGTAGAGGCCGGCGAGCAGCAGGCCGGGCAGCACCGCGGCGGCGAACAAGGTGCCCACCGAGAGCTGCATGATGTCCGACAGCAGGATCAGCACCAGGCTGGGCGGGATGATCTGCCCCAGCGTGCCCGAGGCGCAGATCGCGCCGCAGGAGATGCCGGGGTCGTAGCCCCGGCGCAGCAGCGTCGGCAGCGTGAGCAGGCCCAGCGTGATGACGGTGGCGCCGACGATGCCGGTGGTGGCGCCCATCAGCACGCCCACCAGGATGATGCCCAGGGCCATGCCGCCCTGCAGGCCGCCCGCCAGGTGGCCGATCACGTCCAGCAGGTCCTCGGCCAGGCGCGACTTCTCCAGCATCACGCCCATGAACACGAACAGCGGGATCGCCAGCCACTGGTAGTTGGAGACCACGCCGTAGATGCGCGCCGGCAGCAGGTTGAACAGCGACTCGCCGAAGCCCATGAAGCCGAAGAAGAAGCCGCTCGCGGCCAGCGTGATGCCGACCGGCACGCCCACCATCAGCAGGCCGAAGAAGCCGATCAGCAGCCCGACGGCCAGGAATTCGGCGGCGATCATGGCGCCCTCTTCCAGCGCAGGAAGGCCCGCAGGGCCTGCGCCGCCGCCTGCAGCGCGAACAGCGCGAAGCCGGCGGGAATCAGCGCCTTGAGCAGCCAGCGGTGCGTGAGCCCGCCGGGATCCGAGGAGATCTCCTGCACGGCATACGACTGCGCCACGAAGTGCACCGAATAGCGGATCACCAGCACCCCGAAGGCGACGGCCAGCAGCGCCGAGAACAGGTCCACCAGGGCCTGCGTGCGCGGCGAGTACTTCGCATAGAAGATGTCGACCCGGACATGGTCGCCCTTCTGCAGCGCGTAGGTCATGCCCACCAGCACCAGCGGCGCCAGCAGGTGCCACTCGAGCTCCTGCGCCCACACCGAGCCGATGCTGAACGCATAGCGCAGGAGCACGTCCACCGCCATCAGCAGCACGATGGCCAGCGTGAGCCAGGCGCAGCCGCGTCCGACGGCATCCAGCGCGCGGTCGATGGCGCCCGCGAAACCCTCTGCCGCCGCGCCGCTGTCGGGCAGGGAGAGCGGCGCTTCCTCGACGTACCGGGCCATGGCCTCAGGACGCCAGGATCTTGTTGTGGTACGGGCCCTCGCTGTAGCCGGCCCAGGCCTCGTACTTGCGCAGGTAGGCCATGTACGAGTCGTGCACCTTCTTCGTCAGCGGGTCCTTGGCGGCGGACTCGGCCAGCACCTGGCCGGTGACCTCGCGCAGGCGCTTGACCACTTCGTCGGGCAGCGGCCGGGCGATCACGCCCTGGTTCTTCACCAGGTCCTCCATGGCCTCGGCGTTGGTGCGCTGGCACCAGGCTTCGCTGATCACGTTGCAGGCGGCCGCGGCGTTCTCGACGATGGCCTGCAGGTCCTTGGGCAGCTTGTTCCAGGCCGCCTTGTTGACCAGGAGTTCGGACACGGTGGCCGTCTCGTGCCAGCCCGTCGTGTAGTAGTACTTGGCGGCCTTGTGCAGGCCCAGCTTGCGGTCCTGGAACGGGCCGACGAATTCGGCCGCGTCGATCACGCCGCGCTCCAGCGCGGGGAAGATCTCGCCGCCGGGCAGCAGCTTCACGTCGACGCCCAGCGCGGCATACACGCGCCCGGCCAGGCCGGGTATGCGCATCTTCAGGCCCTTCAGGTCGCCGCTGTTGCGGATGTCCTTCTTGAACCAGCCTGTCATCTGCACGCCGGTGTTGCCGCAGGGCATGGCCACCATGCCGAAGGGCGCGTACACCTCGTTCCACAGCTGCTGGCCGCCGCCGTCGTACAGCCAGCCGTTCACGCCCTGGAAGTTCAGGCCGAAGGGCACGGCGCAGAAGTACTGGGCCGCGAAGGTCTTGCCGGTCCAGAAGTAGCTGTTGGCGTGGTTCATTTCCACCGTGCCGGCGCGCACCGCGTCGAAGCCCTCCAGTGCCGGGATCAGCTCGCCGGCGCCGAAGACCTGGATGCGCAGGCGCCCGCCGGACATGGCATTGATGCGCGCGGCGAGGTCGGTGGCGCTGCCGGGCCCCTCCATATAGAAGGGCGAGCCCTTGCCGTAGGCGCTGGTCATCCTCCAGGAGAAGGCCTGCTGCGCCCGGGCCACCATCGGGAAGGCCAGTGCCGCGCCCGCGGCGGCGGTGGCCGAAGCCCTGGCAAGCAGGCTGCGTCGGGTCGGTGTCATGGCTGCGTTCTCCGTGGGCGGCCGGCGCCGCCGGGGCACCCCATGCGCGATGCAGGGGCTGGCGCACTATCCGGCGCGCGCAGGCTTTCGTGTCAGCGGGAAAACGCGATGCCCCTCCCTCTGTTCGGGGGAGGGGCTCGGCCGGGGCACGCCGCGCAGCGGCGACCTGGGGGGCTCAGAAGGTGCTCCACTCCCCCTTGGCCGCATGGGCGCGCGCCGGCACGGCGGCGGCGAACTGCGGCGTCGCCACGACGGCGGGCTTGAACGGGATCGCGCCGGTGACCGCCCGCGCCCGCGCCGGCGCCGGCACGGCCGCCACGGCCTCCTGCGGCCGCGACGCAGCGCGGCCTTCCTCGCCGGCGAGGCGGAAGCGCGAAACCATGTCCAGCAGGGTGATCGCCTGCTCCTTCATCGACTCGGTGGCACCCGTGGCCTCTTCCACCAGCGAAGCGTTCTGCTGCACCACCTGGTCCATCTGCGTGACGGCGGTGTTGACCTGCTCGATGCCGGCGCTCTGCTCGTGGCTCGCCGCCGCGATCTCGGCGATCAGGTCGGCGACCTTCTTGACCGAAGCGACGATGTCGCCCATGGTGCGGCCGGCCGCCTCCACCTGGCGCGAGCCGGCCTCCACCTGCTGCACCGAGCCGCCGATCAGCGTCTTGATCTCCTTGGCGGCCGCGGCGCTGCGCTGCGCCAGCGTGCGCACCTCGGCGGCCACGACGGCGAAGCCGCGCCCCTGCTCGCCCGCGCGCGCCGCCTCCACCGCCGCATTGAGCGCCAGGATGTTGGTCTGGAAGGCGATGCCGTCGATCACGCCGATGATCTCGGCGATCTTGCCCGAGGACTCGGAGATGCCCGTCATGGTCTGCACCACCTCGCCCACCGCGTCGCCGCCCCGGCGCGCGACTTCCGACGCGGCGACGGCAAGCTGGCTCGCCTGGCGCGCGTGGTCCGCGTTCTGCGTGACGCTGGTGGTCAGCTCCTCCATCGAGCTGGCCGTTTCCTCCAGCGTGCTGGCCTGCTCCTCGGTGCGCTGCGACAGGTCGACGTTGCCCTGGGCAATCTGCGTGCTGGTGTCGGCGACCAGGTGCGCGCCCGTCACGACCTCGCCGACCAGGCGGCGCAGGTTCGCCGTCATCTCGCCGAGCGACTGCAGCAGCTGGCCGAGCTCGTCGCGGCGCGCGCTGCGCAGCTCGAAGCGCAGGTCGCCTTCCGCCACCCGCTTCGCCCCCGCCACGGCTTCGCCGATCGGCAGCGTGATGGAGCGACCCACCAGCCAGCCGAGCGCCATGCCGAGCGCGGCGCACAGGAGGCCGGCACCCACCAGGAGCTGCAGACCGGCCTGGTAGATGGCGCCCGAGTCGCGCACTTCCTCCTTCGTATCGTCTTCCAGCACGTCGACCAGCTTGTCCAGCCGCTGGCTGTACTCCGCCTCCGCGCGCGCGAGGCGGTTCAGAACCAGCTCGCGCGCCTCGTCCAGCCGGTCCGCGGCGGCCAGCTGCAGGAAGGAGGTCTCCAGCTCGGAATAGCCCTTCTGGCCTACCTGCACGGCGGCCAGAGCCGCCTGGCTGGGAGCGTTCAGCTCCACCTTGGCCAGCTCGGACTGCAGGCGTTCGCGCTCGGTGCGCGTGGCGCGCACGGCCTCCAGTTCCGCCTTGCGGGCTTCGGCCGGCACCAGGAACAGGGCGCGCATGTGCTTGGCGCCGACTTCCAGGTGCGCGTGCCATTCGCCCGCGTACACCAGTCCCGGCGCGTGCTGGGTGCCGATGTCCACGACGTTCCGGTTCAAGGCCCACAGGCTGCGCACGCCCACCGCAGCCATCGCGAGGGACAGGAAGGCCAAGAGGCCGAAGGCAAGCCCGAGCTTCAACGAGACCCGCAGGTTCTGGAACATTTCGCATTCCTCCGTGGAAGGCTCGAGGATGCGGAGTGCAACATTTTGTTAGTTGACCGTGGTCAAGCACGTTCCCGGGGCGGGACAGGCGGCGCGGCCGGGATGCCGAAAGGGCGCCTGCGCCGGCCGCGCTGTTGCCGATCTGCCGCGATGCCCAGCCCATGCCGGCCGAAAGCATTGCGGATAACGACCGCCGTACTACTTCGGTGGCGACACTCGTCTTCCGATTCAAGGCTCTTTGGTGCCGAATCGACTGACCCGATGGTGGGGAACTTCCCCAGCCTTGGGGCCGGTTGTTTCCCCACCACGTACACAAATGAAAACAAGTGAGGTTCGCAATCTAGATCGATGGATCTAAGCCGGGTGCCGAGGCCACTCGGCACGTTCGCTGCGTTACAGGTGCTTGCAGACGATGCAGAGGTGTTGCATATCGCAACACTTCAACTCACCTGAGGACCAGCAATGAAGAGAGACGCACGGGGGCGTCGAACGGCACGCCCCACGAGAAGAAACTGGTGTGTCCTGACCGCCGCGTGCGCTGCCGCGATCGGCTCCATGAGCCTCAACGTCAGCTTCGCCTCGGACCTGGACTACTTCGGCGAGCCGCCGGCCACCGATCCTTCGCACTACACGGAGCAGCCCGCCGACCCGCTGGCGGCGATGGAGGCCCTGGCCACGCAGCCGCATCCCAACGAGGGCGCGCTGGAGGTCCAGGACCACGAGCACCTCACCCGCGAGCAGGTGGCGGAAGAGAACGTGCTGCGCAACGACCTCACCGGCCGCAACTATCCCACCGACGGCTACCCCAGCCCCCTCTTCGGGGCGCAGCCGTGGACGCAGAAGCTGCTGATGTTCGAGGAGTTCGGCCCCGAACGGCTGGACGCCAACGCAACTGCGGGCACCATGCCCTTGCCGGCGCCCAAGCTCGGGCCGGCGCCGCAGCAGGACCCCGCCAACGTCGCGCGCAGCGGCCCGGATTCGGCCGAACTCGACGCCTTCCTGCTGCAAAGCAGCCTGCATCCCTTCCCCACGCGCGTGGCCAACGACGCTGACACCAACCCGTGGAAGCCGGAAGTGGAGCTGTTCATGGAGCGCTATCTCACCGGCGCGCCGGCCGAGGGCCGTCCGCCCGGCGAGGGCTGGGCGCACCAGCGCTGGAACGAGTTCTACCCGCAGTCCTACTTCAAGACCGTGCAGGCCGGCGCGCGCGTCAACCGGGGCCTGCGTGACAGCAAGCAACTGCACCAGTACCAGCACGGCGAGTTCGGCCCCGGTGGCCTGTATCACCACGGGGGCACGGCCGGCGGCATCGAGATCCGCTTCCATCCGAGCATGCCGGTGCAGGACCACAAGTCCATCTGGACCTTCGACGGCACGCTGCCGCCCAAGCTGCTGATGGTGCGCTACGGCCAGCCGATCCTCATGCGCCACTACAACGCGCTGCCGATCGACCCCGCCGCCAACCGCGGATTCGGCCTGCACACGATCACGACGCACGAGCACAACGGCCACAACCCGGCGGAGAGCGACGGCTACGCCAACGCCTTCTTCTTCCCCGGCCAGTTCTACGACTACCGCTGGCCCCTTCAGCTCGCCGGCTACGACAGCATCAACACCTCGGCCAGCGATTCGAAGGCGGCCTTCCCGTGCTCGCCCGGCGAGACGCTGTGGGTGAACGATGCGCAGCCGGGCCTGAAGACCTGCGAGAACGGCCGCATCAACATCCGCGGCGACTGGCGCGAGACGATGTCGACGCACTGGTTCCACGACCACATGATCGACTTCACGGCGCAGAACGTCTACAAGGGCAACGCCGCGATGATGAACTACTACTCGGCGCTCGACCGCGGCAACGAGGCGATCGACGACGGCGTCAACCTGCGCCTGCCTTCGGGCTCGGCGCTGCCCTGGGGCAACCGCGACTACGACGTGAACCTGGTGCTCGCGGACAAGGCCTGGGACCGCAGCGGCCAGCTCTGGTTCAACCCCTTCAACACCGACGGCTTCATCGGCGACCGCATGACGGTGAACTGGCAGTGGGCGCCGACGCTGGACGTGCGCGCGCGCAAGTACCGCTTCCGCATCCTCAACGGCTCCGTGTCGCGCTACTTCACGCTGGCGCTGGTGGCCGAATGCGCGGGCGAGAAGACGTGCCCGATGTCCGGGCCGAGGAAGTCGGGCAAGTCGTACCAGCGCGTGCCCTTCCACATGATCGCCAATGACGGCAACATCCTGGAACACGCCGTTCCCTTCGACGGCACCATGGACCTGGACCGCGACGGCGACAAGCAGGAGCACAACGGCATCCTGCCGCTGCAGGCGATCGCCGAGCGCTACGACATCGTGGTCGACTTCTCGAAGTTCGCCGCCGGCACCAAGCTGTACCTGGTGAACATCCTGGAGCACGACACCGGCATCGGCGTGAAGGAGAACATCCCCCTGTCCGAGGTGCTGAGCGAGGAGTACAAGGCCGTCATCGAGCGCAAGGATGGGCGCGACCATCGCTGGCGCGAGGGCGACCCGGCGGTCGGCATGGTGATGCAGATGGTGGTGCAGGCGTACGGCGGCACCGACCTGAGCATGAACCCGGCGGAGTACGAGCCGGCGAAATCCGGCCAGCCCGCGGGCAGGAAGATGGTGCCGCTGTGGCTGGATCGCAGCAACCCGAGCTCCATGCAGGCGCTGGAGAACGCGCGTCGCCGCGAGTTCGACTTCGGCCGTTCCTCGGGCACCGACGCCGCGCCGTGGACCATCAAGACCGACGACGGCAGCGCCTACCTGGCCGACCCGCGCCGCATCAGTGCCGCGCCGCAGCTCGCCACCGGGCCCACCGACGCCGGCTTCAGCGGCGACGGCACCGTCGAAGTCTGGGAGGTCAAGACGGGCGGCGGCTGGAGCCATCCGGTGCACGTGCACTTCGAGGAAGGGATCATCCTCAAGCGCGGCGGCGAGCCGCCGCCCGAGTGGGAGAAGTGGGCCCGCAAGGACGTGTACCGCATCGGCGGCGAGGACGAGAGCACGTCCACGGTGGAATTCGCCATCAAGTTCCGCGAGTTCGCCGGCACCTACGTCGAGCACTGCCACAACACGCAGCACGAGGACACCTCCATGCTGCTGCGGTGGGACGTGGAGAGGCCCGGCCAGTTCATGCTGATGCCGACGCCGCTGCCTTCGTGGGAAGGCGTGGGCTACGCGCCGTCGGTGGGCGTCCCGTCGTTCCGCACGGGGTCGGGCTTCGGCGTGAGCGACTGAGGCCGCACCCGAGAGTGAATGCGTAAGGGAGCAGCGATGCTCCTGTCCTGGGGGTGGGGTGGCTGCGCAGGCAGCCACCCCTTTTTTCTTGCGGCCGCCGGGTCGGGCAGACGGGCGCCAGCCCCGGGCGGCGGGCTGCGCCAACTTGTCGTGGCCGCCGCGACAGCCTGTCCACGCAACCGTCCTTGAACAGAGCGCCGCTCACGCGGACGCGAGGCGCGACGCGGCAGCCGCGCGCCAGCGCCTCGAACCGGTGGCGTGGTCCGAATCTCGCTTCCTTCCCGCCTCGTCATCCGCGCTTGGCGTCATGCACGGCAAGCCTCTAGATTGGGCCGCCGCAGAGTCCCGGACCACACCGGTCCGCCCAATCGAACGAGGAGTTCCCATGTTGCTGACCCGCAAGAGTGGAGTGAACCAGGACGCGAACCGATCGCCTCTCGTGCGCAGCCTGCAGCGCGGCCTGGCCGGTGCGCTGCCGACGATCGACCGGCGCGCCTTCCTGCGCCGCTCCGGGCTGGGCGTGGGCGCCGGCATCGCGGGCTCCAGCCTGGTGCTGGTGAAGAAGGTGAAGGCTGCGGAGGGCGGGCCCGCCATCGGCGACGGCAAGGTCGAAGTCCGGCGCACCGTCTGCACGCACTGCGCCGTCGGCTGCGCGGTCGACGCCGTGGTGGAGAACGGCGTGTGGGTGCGCCAGGAGCCGGTGTTCGATTCGCCGATCAACCTCGGCGCGCACTGCGCCAAGGGCGCCGCGGTACGCGAGCACGGTCACGGCGAGTTCCGCCTGCGCTACCCGATGAAGCTGGTGGACGGCAAGTACCAGCGCATCTCATGGGACCAGGCGCTGGCCGAGATCAGCGCCAGGATGCTGGAGCTGCGCAAGGAAAGCGGGCCCGACGCGCTGTACTGGATCGGCTCGTCCAAGCACTCGAACGAGCAGTCCTACCTGATGCGCAAGTTCGTCAGCCTCTGGGGCAGCAACAACTGCGACCACCAGGCGCGCATCTGCCACTCCACCACGGTGTCCGGCGTG